>Ga0116227_10003149_pt1 | contig 36961 bp, 28 predicted proteins | sample S1TSphgellanicum_FD_89693 | JGI IMG/M metagenome (GOLD analysis project Ga0116227, IMG submission 89693) | Host-associated microbial communities from peat moss isolated from Minnesota, USA - S1T2_Fb - Sphagnum magellanicum MG | ecosystem: Host-associated > Plants > Peat moss > Unclassified...
ACTTGGATTTTCTAGATGCTCACGGTGGTTACTGCACGGCCACCATCTACATACACCTTCACTACTTCTTTGCAATTTATTTCAATATACATGAGAATTTCATCTCAGCCTCCCTTGTGCATTATGTATATATGTGTGTGCATGCATTTCTTTGATTAGTTTCTACCTTTAATTGGTTTTAGGTTGTTTGTTTAGTAGAGTTTCCTGCGGATTCACACCTTTATGACACTGTATGTCACGACACTACACGTCACGACAATGAACACAAATATCAAGTGTCCTTCAACAAGCTTTTTAGCTAGAAACAACCCAAAAAAAATAAAATCCTCTCCAGGCTTCCCCATCAGTTTGCCTATTAAATAGCTGAGAACCATAAGGAAAAATGAATATTTAAATTCTCAAACCTTAAATTTCTCTATTGATACTGCGTATGATTTGTTGCTGAAAATGGTCAGTAGCAGTCTGAACTTGTATCTTCAAAAGTTATTAGTTATGCATGTCCGGTGTTGATAGGGATATCAATAGACCACCATATGGAGTTATAAGGGCATTATAAGAATATTACATCAAGGTGATATGGCTTTGGGCAATTTCTTCATAGCAGACCAACATTAGATCGAAGGTCCATTGACATACCCGCTCAACATTGGTGCTACATGGCAGCGACTCCAGCGAGTATGGCCAAAAATCACTAAACACCATTTCCTGTAGCATGATCATCACTATGAGGTCTAGATAGTACTAAGCCTTTAGAATAGTAACAAAGGAGTAAGTTATTAGGTGCATAAAGGGACTTGAAGGTGGCTCTTGGCACAAGAAGTTACATAATATTGTGTACAAGCTTGTGTAATATGCTAAAATTGGCCAATTCATTGATTGGGTTTTTTTTAAATTAACTTTTTTTGGATTTCACATTGGGCATGCTATGGGTGCTAGGGTATGTAACATGTTACAAGACCCTTAGCACATGCTACCTGGCATGTTATGTGTTCCTTGGTACTCATAACATGGGAGGTTGCGAATACAAAACATGATAAAAAAACAGGGCAAAGGGTGGATTGAAAGGAAAAAGTTGCAGCAGTATTGTTGTACTTCACTACATTAACAACTATGGGCATATGTAATGTTATGGGTTGTGGTTAGACAAAAGGTGGTCAAGTCTAGGTGACATGCCCCTTCATGTCTGTTTAGCTTGCATGAAATATGACTTGTGTTAGGGGCACCATGGTGGCACGGGAAGTCTAAGCCATGTCAATTCCCCAGTTTGTTATATGGATCAAGCCATGGGGTTTGAGGATTGAGACTTGTCTTGAGGCAAATTTAGTTTGTTCCTTAGGTAACCTAAGGTTGTCCAGCAAAATCTTTTGGGGCAACTCGATGGTGTCCCAAGGCAAGATTGAATGTTACTTCACATTTATCTTGGGGGCAATGTCAAGTGTGTTAATTTAGTACTCAATTAAAATTTCAATTATTTTAGTGCCAAGTTGGGTTAACATAGGGTGGAACTGCCCATCATCAATCACTACCCTATGATTGAACACTTCTCTAAATTTTTATCATCTATGTTTTATTTTGAGTGATTTAACATGTTATGAAAGTGCTACCTCAAGCTTTAGAAATCATCTTTGAAGTGCAAAGGAAAAGGAGTAATGGAAAAATAACCAAAAGAAAAATAAGCTTTTCAACTTACAAAACTTTTTTTTTTTTCTCTTTGGACCCCTCTTCCTTTTGAAACTTTTAACTTTCTGATTTCTTGTTCATTTTAAATGATTTAAAGTGTTATAGGAGTGTCATCTTTAGTTTTAAAGATCATCTTTGGACTATAATAGCAACAGAGCAACATACAAAAAAAATTTGGGGTGTTCAAGAATCGGCTTTGTAATGTTCTGTGGTTTGTTTTCTTTAGTTCTTGACTCCCTCTACTTTTGGAGGATGTAACTTACTCATTTCTAATTTGTTTTTGAAAAACTTTAGTGTTTTGGAGACCATAAACAATGGAGCTCTCCCTTGGATTCACTTGAGCGTTTAAATGTTTGTTCACTAATTCCTTAGGTAATTGTATTTTAGTTTATAATTGGCTTATGTGTGAATAGGCTTTGAATTATTTAATATTTAGGATGTAATTTCAAGTTATGAGTTTTCAACTCACTTTTGAAGATTTGAAATTTTGGGACACAAGGTGTTTTTTTGCACATGATTTGGTGTTGTTTTTCATTTTTTGTTTGAGGCTTAAATTTTGTTTGTTTACAAATGAATCATATTTTACCTTTCAAGAGTATCAAGATTAGTTTATCATTAAGGAGGCTTTTGTCATTTGTGATATGTGTGTAAACAATGATAGTTGTAGCTGTTGACCTGATAGTACACAATAACAACAACTTAGTGTTTCCATATCGAGAAAACAATTTGCAAACCAACCAATCAAAGTGGCTCCCTCCAAAAACTCGAGAATACACTTAGAATCAAAACCAAATTAGACATAGATTTGGCGAGGGTTATCCATGTAAGATCCATTAGATCAAAAAATTGGTAGTCCAAAAGTTTTGATCCAAACCCAAATTTGGCACATGATTTAACTTTTACAAATATTCCTTAAAATTGGATTTGTCACTTGTCGTAACTTTTAAAAATATTCCATAGATTCAGATTTGGCAAGTATTTCATTTTTTTTTAAGTTTGAAAATATGGAACTGATGGTTATTGTAAAATCCAAGATCCAGGCAACATTGGTTAGTACTATTGTTGTGGGTGTAAATGGTTTGGGACTTACACTTTGTGTAAGTGTAAAACCATGTAAATTTATTGTATGTCATGTAAAACAATATAAGCATAAGTGTAAAAAACCCTAAACCCTACCAAATGTTACAATTATTTTTTAACCTTGTGAATTAAATGCTGAGTTTCAGCATTTCATACCCATATTTAATCAATTTTTCTTATTTTATGGACGCCACTAAAAGAGGGGTTTGAAGGTGAAAGGAGGCCCAAAGAAAGGGTGAATTTACAAAATCATTTTAGTACTTACATTTACACTCCTCAAAACATGTACATAGGCCCATGTAAAATGTATTTGACAAATATTTGCACTGGTCTTGTGTAAGTGTGAAAAAATATTTATATACATAGCTACATGATAAGTGTAAATGTAAAAAGTTTGGACATGTAAGTGTAAATGATTTACCTGAGATTTACACACCATATATACAATTGTTGATTCTTATACACACAACTCTAGTTACTACCACTGGTTACTAGGTATTAGTTTTTAAGAGAACATATAGTCTCGAGTATTACATATTTTATAAATTTTGATTAACCTTCTAGGTAAGGTTTAAAATTTTTTAAAAATGTTCCAAAACCTTTGGATACAATTCAATTTACTTTCCTAAACTCACAACAATTATTGGGTATAGGGTTGTTGAAGTGGATGCAGTTCCGCATATGAATAGAATTTAAGGTTATAATTCCAGAAAAGGTTATTTAGATTCAAATTGACATAGATTCTATAATCTAGTTTTCTTATGTGTCACATTGTCCCAAAACTTATAGAAAGACAACCAAAAAAAAAAAACACTATTAAAATACTTATGTGCATAATATGTTTGTACCCATACAATGATATAAAAATTGTCATTTATAAATTTAAAATCTTAACATCCTATGGTCATCCCTAAAGTTGATTCTATAATGAAGGTTGTAGTTGAATCCATGTTCATTGTTCAAAATATTTCTTCAATAAGGGCTTTTGGACATAATGGACCATGAACAAATAACAAATTCAAAGGACATACTCATTAAAAAAAATAAAGATATAAAACAAAATTACTCAAGACTCACAAAAACAACAAATACTTAAGAATACACAAATTCAAGACCCACAAATACCCAAAATAGAGATTGAATTTTTGAGCTAACTTGTAATAGATTGAACAAACAAAATTAACAACTCACTTATATTAAATAAAATATATATAATAAACAATTAACCTATAGACAAAATAAACTTGATAAGCCAAAACAACAATTGAATTTTCAAGTTGATCTATAGTAGATATAGTAAACTATATATATATATATATAATTGATAGTTGAACTATAATAGATAGAAAAGAAAAAATTCAAATTTATCACGAATGGTAAAATCAAATAATTCAAAGTTTCAAAACTCATACTTGCATGCATATCTGATGTGACAAAATAAAAGAAAACATCCAATCAAAAATGTAGAATCCATGAATTAGCTAACCAACAAGGGAAAAAAAATCTCAAAATCAATACAACACTAAAAATTACTTTGAATGTTTAATTAGTTTATCAATTTCTTGTATCTTTTATTATTTTGTTGGGCCAAGCCTTTAGCCAAACAATTATGCATTCATTTAAATAACATCTTAATGTTAGAAATAACTTGCACCATATGGAAAAAAAGGAAGATTTTTTAACCAATGTTGGGTAGTTTTTTAAAAACAATAATAGACTCCAAGGTTATTAGGTTAATTCTTAGGATTCATGATTGTGATTTTCAAAACATCAAAGATTTGGTCCTCATATATAATTCCAATTCTCAAAATTTTGGAAAACTCAAATGAATGGACATAATATTGTTCATTCATTGTTATTTATTTCATGAAAATCATTAATTATTTAAGTGTAATAATAGTGATTGATAGTTATTTGTTCTAATTTTTCAAAGAACTAGAACCCACAATTATGTGATATTGAAATAACTAAAAATATAAATAAATAAATATTTATAAATTCAAATAACCACACACTATTGCTTCAAACACGCCTATATAATATATCTTGCATTGTAAAAATGTGTTTAAAGATTTAACTATTTTGGATTTAAAGTTTTAGAGACTAGAAGTAGCAGGTATGGGGAGGCAAATGACAAGAGATTTCATTTCTTTTTAATATTTATTCCATTTGTTATGTATCACATTTTATTTTGATTCCTATGCATTTTTTGTTTAATTATTTTTTAATTTTCTTTGTGAAGGAACACAATTTTATGTATTTAATAAATGAGGTAATTTAAAGTGCACATATGTTTAAAACTAAGTAAAGTTAATATAATCATCATGGCATGAACTTTGTGTATCTTATAACCATTTTTCACATTTTAAGTATTGAGAACATTTTCACTACTTCTTTACATCCAACACCATAAACTTGCTTGAATGGTGTGTGTGCAAATTCTATTGTGTAGGGGTTGGTATATGGTGAAAAACTACCCCACTTCAAGAACCTAACTTGGTTCCAATATTCAACACTTCATCACACATGTGCCAAAAAACTTTCACAAGGCATTGATAAAATGTTTTATTGTAAAGTAAATAGAAGATTCTACATTTTCTACCTCCAATGGAATGTTGGGGAAAACAATTACAAGATAACTTTCAAGTCACGCTTGAAGATGATGATAGTGAACATCTATTTGCAAGCACATTCATGAATCAAATATAGATTCATTTTGAAATTTAAAAGAAAAGAGAACATGAAGGTTTATATCTAAGATGAAAACCTAATTTGAGAGAGAGAGAGAAAGGCAAGGAAGACAAGATAGAATCTAAAGGGATTATTTTTGTGCATCACCAACGTTTAAGAGGTTTAGAATGAGGAAAACATTGTTTTTTTCCATTCTTGATGGTGTACATGCATGTAATTTATTTATTTTTGCAAAAATGAGATGTAGTTGAGAATCTAGGCTCAAATTCCATCCAAAATTCACAATTGTTTTGCACATTTTTATTTATTGAATAAAATTTAATGTAGTTGATGAATATTATTGTATGCAAGAAAACACAATAATGAAAGCAAGTGAAGTTTGTCAAAGAAATTTTTGAAACCCAATATTTTAAGCAACCTAGAAAAGAGGATATTGAGAGGCAATGAATTATTAATGAGGATTGAGGTTTTCCAAATATGTTTACAAGTTTAGATTGAACGCATTATTGTTAGAAAAATTGTCCAATTGCTTGGTAATGGCAATTTCAAGATTAAAAAATGGTAATAGGTTAATCATTCTTGAAACTATTGTTGACCAATCACTATGGATTTGGCATGTCTTTTTTGGCCTTCCCAATGGTAACAATGACATCAATGTGTTAGATTGGTTGCCACTTGTTACTAACTTATTTCAAGGGTTAGTTGTCGACATGGAATTTGTTGGCAATGGTAAAACATATCCAAATTATTATATCTTTGTCAATGATTTACCTTCAATGGAGAATATTTGTTCAAACAATTCATAAATGTTAAGGACACAAATAACCACAAAAACAAAGGTTAAAACAAAGGTCTAAATCTAACTTTCAAAGAAAGAACAAAATAAAATTATGTGATTCAAAAACAAGAACACAAGAACTAAGAACAAAAACATGAAATGTGTAAAACAAACGTGAAAACAAATCTTTATTATGTCAACATATGTAGACATGAACATGAAAAGAACATGACAAGGCTATGGTGCAAAATTGTGCCTAAAATTGGTGTTGAGCATATTGAAGGAAATGAAAAGTCCTATTTTTATTTATATCTCTTTGGGGACCTAGGTCAAAGAAGCTTCCAAGGAAGCTTCTATGTGTGCATTGAGTAAATAAACTTTTTGATAACCTTTTTAATTGAAAGTTAATTATGAGTTAATTAAAATTTAATTCAAAACAACTAAGATTTAATGAGGAGTTAACTAGAGTTACCTAAGATTTAACTAATAATTAATTAAAAATTATTTAAGATTTAATTGGGAGTTATGAATGAACATTATGGATGAATTCCATCCATTAAAGAATGGCATCTAATGTTCACATATGTCACATTAGTTATGAATGAACATTATGGATGAATTCCATCCATTAAAAAATGGCATCTAATGTTCACATCTGTCACATTAGTTATGAACGAACATAATGGATGAATTCCATCCATTAAAAAATGGTGTCTAATATTCGCATCTATCACATCAATCATGAAAGAACATTATGGATGAATTCCATCCATTAGAAGATGGTGTTTGATTTTTGCATTCATCGCAATGAACCACAAGGAAAAAGAAATAGTAGTTTTTTTTTTAAATGCAAAAAAAAATTAGAAAAAATGTGGAGTGATATTTTGGGGTGTTTCAAACACATTTTGTAATCATTCAAAATCCAAGTACACAATGGGACATGGTCACGATCAAAAACATTATCATAGGGTGTGTGATTTTGCACAATATGATCATATAAGATGAATCCAATTTGCAATATATAGCCTTTGTTTGACATTGGAACTAATGGTTCACATTTGAAGTGGGGGTTTTTTTTGAAAATTATTGCCAAAAAACCATTGAGATTGAAAATGCAACTATTCATTATAATCTTAAAAATGACCTTGTGGAACATCTTTGGGCTTGAAAGGGCAACAATATCTATTGAAATAAATATTTTATTTTTTCAATATCAAACATTTCCAAAAACCTTTTTAATTGTGATGAAATTTGTGGATTAATGTATGTTTCAAGTTCATGTCTATGCAAATGTGGTGAGTTGTCAAATGTAATTGAATCTTCATGTGAATTTTCACAAAATGAAGTTGTTGGTTTTGGAATCTCCTTGGAAGGGCTTGTTTGACGCGTTCCCAAATTCCTTGATAGATTCAAATGTGAGTTTACAGTGAAAATAAGGGAAGAGTAAGGAGTTGGGGCACACTCCCTAGCTCATAGCATTTTGGGGGTAGAGGGGTGTGTTGGAGCTCCGAGATGGGACTAGGAAGAATGACAAGTGATCAATCATTCACACGGACCTGCAAAAACCAAATAACAAGTTGGTTAGTGCATAGCTAAAACACTTTTGGTGTTAGGACGACCCACGAGCAAACTCAGGCTCACAAGATTCACCATGGGCCGAACTTGGGGCAAGCCACCATTTTCCCCCTTTTAGTATACTTTATGGCTAGCCACGGGACTAACATCCAAATGGCATTTTGTCCTAAGATTCCCAAGTGGGAGTCCCAAAATTCCCTAAGTTGGGACTTTCACGAATTTGGGGGCCCATAACTTTGTTTGCAAACCGATCGAGATGAGGTTTGAAGCAAAGTTGTAGCCCTCATCAAATATTTCCAATGGTATGTCGCACGCTATTTACACGCAAGGAAATCGGGGTGATTCCGGACTTTTAGTGGTCAGGAGTCAAATTCCAATTTGATTCCCGACCTTTCTTTTGGCCATAACTTGTGATTTAGTGTCCAAATGGGTCATGCGAGCCCATTTCAGACATCTACGTTCCAAGAGCTTTTCAATGATATAAAGAGCTTGTCAATCCAATGAGTTTTGACCCCTGCAATCACCCTCTGAAGATTCGGGAATCCATTGGGACTCCAATTCTCAAATGGGAGTTTACTTGGGAGTGTGAGGGTTCATTCCATCATATTCTTTTGCACTCTTGAAAACATGAAATGTGACTCTCGAGCTTCATCCTGGCTCGCACCTTTGCAAATCCTTGCCTTGGTCACGAGCCAAAGGCTAGAGTTGCAACATTGTCTTTGCTTGAATCACAATGGTGGCTTGAAGTCTCATTTGGAGCTTTTGAAGTTCTTTTCTTCTTTGAAGCATGAAATATTCCTTAACTTTAACAAATTCAATACTATGAATAGGGGCATTATGTTTTGTTCTTCCATGATTATTGCCTTTTTTAATGTTGTAATAACCATGTCAATAGTGGTTTGTGCATGAACTCACATTATAAAATCACTAAACTTTAAGTTTTTTTGCTCCTTTTTTGTGGTTCTTGAACCTTCTTGCCTTTTTAAACTTGAACTACCAATGTTGATAGGTAGTTCTAAATTATTTAGTTCACTTTGATAGTCAAAATCAATAAATGCATATTGTTCATTAGGAGTAGATTGCTTCAAAATCTTATTATTCTTTGTATCCTCCCTAAAATTTGTTCATCTAGGAACATTTTTCAAAATTAGTCAACAATATGTGAAGAAAAAACTCACATTTGTGGGGCATTTTGATTTGAATAACTCCAATGCATTTTGTAAAACATCATCAATTAAAATCTTTGACATAAAGTGCTTTCATTGTTCCATATTGCTTAATGAATTTGACATTATGTTCAATCATTCCCATTTTGTTTCAAAAGGATCTTGTAGGTTGATTTTGATTAAGATGTTCCTAAATCCAATGCCAAAATGAAATTGTCCTTTATTCAATACTTGTTTTAGGTTCCTACAAAATATGAAGAAAATTGTGGTAGACCTATTTATTTTCTTTTGAAACAAAATTCTTTCCTTTCTTGATTTTCATCATTGCAACATTTGTATTTGATTGTGGCACATTGGATTCTGAAAAAGGGTTGCAAAATTATTTAAGAACTTGGTATGGTGTGGTAGAAAAGTGAGTGAAACAGATATTATGCCAAGACCAAGGTTTCTTTTATCAACCAAAATGTGGGATGAGTGTGTACATCAATGTCATTTTTGGTTGCCAATGGCAAGGTATTGTTGCAATGGGCTTTGGAGACCCATACTAGAGATGTTCTAAGGGCACTCGATTACAAAATCCATTATTCCCATTCATGTGTCAATCAAAAGAAAGATTGTAACTATTCTTTTCATTTGTTTGTCCATTAGTAGAAAGGATGTAAATAGTTGAAAGTCATCCTAAGTGTCCATTAGGGCTAGGGTCTATTTCCATTGTGTTGTTATTTTCATAGTTACACACAATACATATGTTATATTGTGATTATCACAACTTAATGGAAAGCCACTAAAATGGGACCTTGTCATAAATAGACATCTTCCATTGGAAAATTACAACTGGGTTGAAAATATGTAAGTAATCAATGGTAGGAAATCTAGGAATATTTCATATGTAAGGAAAATTTTAGAATTTTTAAAAGAAAAAATCTTCCCATGATACATATATCACTTTATGATGATTCACAATTTGACAACAACTCTTGCATTTGTTAGAGAAATCAGATGATTGTGTGCATTTGGTTGATGTTTGATTGGTAAAAGCTATGAAATGATTGTGAGCAAGACAACCTGATTGAAAGATGTTCTTAGTTTGTCCAAAATTGTTATAAAATTTTCTTTGAGATTGTTAGTTGATTAGTCAAAATGAATTACAAGCTTTCTAGGTGGATTCCATGCCTTGATTAAGGCATAATAGAAAATGTAATGCAAAGGCACTAGGTGCTAGATTGAAAGTAGTTGTCACCTCATTATAGGTCTTTTGTTAGGGTGAGTGCCCCCCCCCCCACCCTTGAGCCTTACCCAAATTGTAAAGCATGAGGTGAATGTTATCACAAAAATAGACACAGCTCTTGAGGCAATAAGAGCCTCATGTCTTGTAGCCTATAAGGTGCATCTCATTGAGGAGGTGATATGAATGCACATAAGGTGCCCTCCAAATACACTATGGAATTTCTCCAAGTGTTTTACTAATATGGTAAAGCCCCAAGAGGGTGGGGCATTCCCAAATTAACATGTGTCTTTTCATGTCCATAAAATTTATATTAATTCAAATTAAATTTGACATTGACATAAAGAAGGACGAATTCTTGGAAACCATCTGAAAACATAAGAAAAAATAAAATTAGTCGATTGTCACTAGTAGTGCACCACAGCACAGCACAGAAGTTCAAATACAATAATGGATTTGCCCATTTGTGATCACTTCAGGTTTTTGGACATCTGGCTCAGACTTGAGTCCTTTCTCTTTGTTCTTCCCTCCCCCCTTGCTGGGTGCTTTGTTTAATGATGTTTGCCAGGGTTTCATTACATTACTCAGTTATAGTGTCATGCACAATTTCAAATAGAATGCTCAATTATTGGACTAGACAAGGGTTATTCCAAGTTACAACAGTAACCTGCTGGGTGTTCACACTCTTGGAAAATGGTTCTAAATCACAACCATGTCACGATATCATGCCTTCAACTACTCTCCAAAGAGCACAAAGACCCCGCACACAAAATCTTCCTCCCTACATCCCCTCTGGGCACACCCATAAGCCATTTCCAGCAGAAAATCCCTGAGAGTACAGATTGTGAGAAAATGATTGCAGGTTCTGGCAGTGAGGAAAAAGTTAAGGCAAACTGCTTGGAAGTTCAACATCCACACCACATAGTTCAGTGTAAACATCAGGCTACTTCAAAATACTTCCTCAGTTTCTCCTTTTGCCTTCACTAAAAACACAGAGAACAGAATAATCTTATGCAAAACAAGCTTGCCCCTGCTACAAACAAGCATTACTCTAATCCTGCTCTTTCACACCCACTCATTGATCATATATCCGCTAAAACTCTCAGAACACATTCAACAGACAACCACCAGCTGGGCTGACTTTTGCAATTAAGAGTATATGTAACTGGTAGCAGAATCCCCTCACTCTAACATTGCATGTTCAGGAGAGGGACTACGACTGCGGTCATTGTCATGAAGGTGAGAGACCTCATGCTCCACCCTGGGGCTATCTGGACCTGCATCCACAGCAGGGCTACGACTGTTGGGTCCCAAGGTGCCATTCCGAGTTTCACGGGCAGGGCTCAAGCTGCGTTCTCTAGGGCTAAGACTGTGGCTCACTCGAGCATTGCGACGACGTGGAGGGGTGGGGCTGCGACTCCGGCCATTTCCCCTAGGGCTGAGAGAATTGACCTCCCTTCCAGCTTTACGGGGTGGACTGCTGCTAAGAGCTGGGCTGCGGCTTCGAGCAGTGGTAGTTGGCTTATGTCGGTCATTCCTCAATGGTGGACTGCAGCAACAGCACATAGTGGTTTTAACATTTTAGTAATGAGCTTGCATCACAGTTCATAACAATAAGGTATACAGACACCCCTCCCACACTCCCAACAAGCAATTATCTAGAACCTTGTTTGTCCAACAATACATGATCACAATCAATTTGAACTGACTGAAAAAACTGCCAGGCTATCACAGGTGATAAAGTAAAATAACTTTTAGAGAAATGGCTTTTTGCTACATGGCTGACTTTGAACCAGGGAGTACATGGAAAAAGCATGTTTCAGTTACACTTCAGTTTATACATCAGGAGAAGTCACCTGAGACTCCTGCTGTTGTAGCTTCTGCTGCGACTCCTGTCACGCCTAGAACCACGTGGTGGTGACCCCCGTGGTGTGTAAGATCGAGAACGTGAATGGGACACATCCTTCTCACGGTCATACCTGCCCCTGTACATATGTGAGCAGGAACATCAGTTAGGATTGAAGTGAGACTGTTGTGTCTACGTGACCCAAAACTAGCGTAAAAGGTAAGACCTCAGAAGTCAGAGTCATAACATGCATGGATTGACGTTGAAGGTTCACCGTTTCATCCAGATGAAGAAAGCTGCTTCACTGTTGGCCTTGTCTATGAAATAGCAAATAGAATACATTTGTGGAGTTTGCAACACTGAATATAGACATGCTTTTGGAGCAGACTGTAATGCCAAAGCAGGAGAGAAGGTGTGCTAAAATGACAGAGTGACACTGTGGGAGAACTGTAAAGCTAAAGCTACTGTTCAAACCTGCTTGTAGGCTGGGGACTATTGCGGCAATTGCGCTCAATGTGACCCCGCTGACCACATCGATAGCACTTGTCCCTCCAGTCTCCAGCCTTGCAGTCCCGAGCCCAATGGCCATCATTCCCACAATTGTAACATCGTCCAGTTCCAAGAGGGGCACCTCTGTCACCACGATCTCCACGGCTCATACCACGCAATCCCTGGATTCATAGATATAGTGTAAGTCCACTCCACACAAATTGACAACCAGCTCCATGGAAACTCTGGTCAACATATTAAAAAGTGAGCAGAAATGCTGTTTACTCCTGCAATACTTAACAATATTGGAATAAACTGTGGACATATAGATCCCTGATCAATGCACTCCAGTGGAATCTACCTTCATTTGGATGCAAGCAACTCCCAATCTGACTACAAATAAAAATCATTGCTAATGTGCAATCATATCAAACTATGTAAGTATTGTCAAAGTTATTGCACACCCTCAGCTAGCATATCAAAGGAAACCCAAGCTTCAAAGGCTGTTGTAAGATGACCAGCCCAGTGAGAAACCATTCTAAATAATTTGCAAGTGATCAATCCCACCTTTGGGTGAGTACACATCAAACATAAATTGAAAGCTAGACCATGGTAGATGCCTAGCTAACCATCTGGTAAGAGTTGTGTACATGGACAAATTATTTAACAGTCATGTGGATTGTAAGATCAATTCAGGAAGCAAGTCACCAGTTGAACACTTTTGTGATGAATTTAACCTTCCAAATCAGGGTTGCCACGAAAACAAGACTACTTTCAACAATTTTATGCAGAATATCTTCGCCAGTATTGAGAATATACTTACAAGTCATTCTGGATAGAATTGAGAGATGATCTGATTTTAAGGTTGCAAATGCAAGATCATACTACCAATGAGTAGTACAGATCTCTAAAGGAAAAAACAGCACTGTACAGCATTGGAGTAAAATATTACCATCTCATGTCCAGCTCCAGGCTCCCTTGCACCTCCTGGTCCCCTGGGTCCCTGAAATAACACCTCCATTTTTGTCACCCTCAAAGCCAATTTGGGCAGCCACCAAATGACCAACATCCCTTACATTGTCTCTGCCCAAGGACACCGTTTACCAGAGTGCAGTTAATGCCACTGATAATTCACCATCTAACATGCAGAGCAACAACCATTGATAATTGGCAGAGTGTCAAATAAATTGCAGAAAAGCATGAAAATGTTGCAAAACTGGTAACATACCCGTCGGGCAAACTCAACTACCAGACGAGTGCCTTCAAACTCCTTTCCATTCAGATAATGACAAGCCTCATCTGCATCTCGTGGATCGCTGAACTCCTACATGCCCTCCGTCATAATAACACTCAGACACCAGCATCTTCCAGCCAATAACTGCTTCCTCTTCCTTCTCAATGGTCAAGACCATGATAAGACCAGAGGATGGTACAGATCTAAAGTCAAACAATTACATGACATCAACATTTGCAACAGCATCTGCCTGCTTCTGAATTCATGAAGCGTACATGCAAAGAGATCATCAACTACTCCAGCCTCATGTGGAAACGGTCAATGAAAGCTTTAGACTACACACACTACATTTGAAAAGGAGGTAGTAGAACCATGGGTGAAGAGACATTCATTCACACGTCGGCTGGTAAATTTCACATCAAAACAAACCTATACACACAGGTATCTACTCCATGAACAGGAGTAAAATAAGTAATAAACTCTTTTCCTGGCCCAGGGCATTGTGTACAATAGTGAAACATGAAAAGTGCAGGGGGGCAGAGTACTCACAACAAATGCAAAGTCGTGCTTCATATCCACATCTCGAACTCTGCAGAAATGCGAGCGCCACCAACACAGAAAGAGACAGACAAGACAGACAGAAAGCAGCGCACCACAGATCACCGCGTGTCAGAGGCCACCCACACCCTTTATCGACCATTCGCCATGTCAAGCCATGCCACCCCATATGCATGAATAATTTGTATGACTGAAGTATGCACATCACTACATACAGAATCGCGCCTAGATGCGCCAGGAACTGCCCTCCCTCCTGTGGGCAGGGGTCACCAATTTGCCACCATAGTCATCCCTCTCACCAAAGCCCTCCCCGGCCAGACGGAAAGGACCCACCAACCTTCATCCACATGTTATGTGAGTGAGACACTGCTTGTGTTGTTCTGAAGGTGAAAAACACTTGCTTGAAGGTGCAGCCAACAATGTGTGGAGCATCCAGCAAGATGTAGGAAAAGGAAGGGAAATGTACACAAGCTTCATTGAGTCCCAAGGACTCAACGAAGTATCAGAGGCAAGCGGGGAGAGTGAGGATTACAAAGGAGACCATGGGGAGATCCGTTCCCAATTCGAATGTCATGTAAACTATGTCATGTAGAAGGACAGAGAGGAGAATGAATTGGTGCTGGGCTGCAACACCTGACCTCAATGCAAGTATCTGGCCTTGTCAGGTGGCTTTCAGGATTCAAGGTATGACTGCTAAACAATGTCTTCAGTAGTACTGAAAACTAATCCATACTTGACAATCAAAACAGCCTGAGAAGAATCAAAGGAGAGCAAATAATAAGGCAATAGAGACTTCAGATCTGAAAACATGTCAACCAACAAGAAAAAGAGAAAACCCAACCCTAAAGAACAGAGAAAACAACACGACAAGGAGTCATTTGAACAACAGCAACACTTGTATCCATGTTCAGAGACCTTCAACACCAACACCTATGTTGATGTGACTGCTAAGCGACTATACAGCACTGCTTGACACTAAATGAAAAAGCTTCAAAGACCAGAGAAAGCCATTGTAGATTGAAGGTCAGTAGAAATGCATACCCCACATGGAACCCTACCAGACCAACAACATTGTTCTACGAACAAAAAATCAGCAAAACAAGTCATTAGTAGGCAATCTGAATCCTTCTAGACAGAAAGGCAGGAGCAACACATAACCAGCATGGACCCTGTTTATGAAGGAAAAACACGAAAAGAGTTTTGAGGGGTAGCCAGAGCTGGCATGGCTGAGCTGCTCTTCCCTACACCATTACTGGCCCATTCAGATATGGGCTCTATGACAGCATTGTCAGTGCATCAATGAATGCATTGGGCCTTGCCCAGAATGGCAAAGACCACATGAAAAGAAAAACAGCTCATAGAAGCATAAAAGTGTGAGCTGTCTTAGCTAAAATAAAACAACTTTCTGGCCAAGACTAAAAACACCTACATTTCCACCATGGCCGACACATCCCATCCTGTGTGGCTGCACAGCTCAAGCCCTGATGATATCACAGGCTGCCTAGGCAGCAGCTCAAACTTTCCAAAAGTAATCAGCAGCATGTAAGCAGACCTTCCGCCCCCCAACATGGTAGGTGAAGAAGCAGACTAAGAGACTATGCTGTGTCTTTTCACAAGCTGTACTACAACGCTTCCAAAAAAGATATCAATAAGAAAGTGAAAAGATACATTCATAACATACAAAAATCCCAAAGTGTTCACTCAAAGTACATGCCACGGATGCTATTAGCCTAACCTTACTAAGTCAATATCCGTAACACATGATAAAAGATGATAGCACAATATCTGCATCAACTCGTCAGGTAGATGTTTTGAGAGCATGGCTCACATCAACATCCTCGTCGGAGGACAGATGTTTCAACATGGTCTCCATCATGTGGTGCAAATCGGTGATTTGAATACGAGACGATGTCCATCAGAAAGCGCACAAAACTTTCCAACCTGATGGACTTACATACCCTAAGATTTCGCCACTGCCGTGACTTTCCTAAACCTTCAAAAGACTCCAACGTTCAATATGTCAAAACACAAAAAATACAAAAACGTGACGGTCTTACCGTCCATATTTGCTGAAGAGATCCTCCAGATCGCGGCTACGTATGCGGCTGGTTAACCTACCGACATAGAGGCGGGTAGGCCCTCCTCGTCCACCACCACGCTCTCGCTCTTCGTAGCGGCCTCCTCCACCACGGATCTCTCTGTCTCCTCGCATCCTTCCCGCTCCGTATGAACAAAACTCCTCTTCCTTTTTACCGCCCTCTTCTTCTTCTTCTTCTTCTTCTTCTTCTTCTCTCTTTGTGGATCTGTGTCTTCTCTGTCTGGATCTGTGTCTACTCTTTCCTCCCGCGATTAACCGTCAAAAGAAAAGCATTAAAAAAACGACCGAAAAAAGATGTAGAACTGGAGCTTAAGCCTTACCCTTGTGTTGGAGACAAGGATAACCGAACGCCGAGCACAAAAACTCCGCCTGGTGGACAAGCGGAGGCACGCGTGAGCGAGAAGAGAGAAGGAAGATAGCAGCACCATCGCCCCTATCCATCTGTGAGCGCCGACGTTCGTGCGTCAGGCAGGGGACGGAATCAGCACGTTACAGAGCCCATTCCATCTAGGAATGCAAGGTGTCCAGCAGATTGAGACAGCATTATGTAACGTGGCGACGGTTCCACCAGGGACTGACTATTCCAGAGTGTAACCGGTGTCTGAACACGAGCCTCGACCATCGGATCCCATCGTCCTACGTACTCCAGGGCCGCATAGTGCACCTCCAGGAACCTATAAAAAGTAAAAAATGGCAGATCAGCCCCCAATTCCGCCAGGAAGGTACGGCAGAATTATGTAACAGGGTGACGGTTCCACCAGGGACTGACTATTCCAGAGTTTAACCAGTATCTGCACTCTAATCTCCACCACCGGATCCCACCATCGTAGGTACTCCAGGGCTGGAAAATTTCGATAGTCTAATCTGGCGCCTCCGGGAACCTATAAAAAGTGAAAAAATGGCAGATCAGCCACCAATTCCACTTTGGAAAATACCTGTAAAAGTACCAGAATAATCTCTCCAACTAGTAGACCACTACCAATTCCACCTCGGAAAATGCACACAAAACTACAATTATACATTGATTCAAAATGACACATGACCACTAATCTCACCAAAGAGGTACCAAAGTTACGAAAATAATCTCCCCATTTGGAAAACCAGACTACCCACCAATTTCACACCGGAAAATGCCTCCAAGAGCTACAAAAGCACTGGAATAAGATCCAAAACCCGTTACGGAATTATGATATGGGGAACACCGTCCAAGACCTACAAAAGTCTAGAATTGCATATCATGGAACTATGGAATGCAAGGTCCAAGAGGGCAAGATCCTGCACATTCCACTACGGAATGGGATTTCATTCAAGAAGTTTATAAAATTAGGTTATTACACACCCATACAGGATTGTTGCCAAAGAAGGGTATAAATTTGGAGTGTCTCAAAGTTGTAGCATACCATGACTTGGTTGCAAGGTGAGAATGGGCCTTATAATTTGACCACTTTTTGGCTATTATTATAATGACAATAGTTGCAAGGGGAGGACTTAATAACGAGGTTTTTTAATTATTTAAATTGATTTCAATTTTCACTTGTCAATTTCAGAATTTTAGATTTTAGAAACTTATAAAAATAAAAGCAAAAAAAAAAATCATCAAATGAAATTTTTATTATTCATTTTGATCTTGATGTGCTCATGATAAGAAGAGGTTTTGTGCATCTTTTGAGCACGTCCACATTGACAAAGTTTGTTATGATATAGATCCTCTATCCTCAAATCATGGTCAATCTTGTGATAGGATTTCTAAAGATTTTGAAGCATTTTCTAGAACTTGTTTGATTCTCCATGTCATCACCTTATTGGGATTTCTAAATCACTTCCTACCTTGTTGAGTCAGCTCATTGCAATACCTCTTGAATGTCTTGAACCTTTGGATGAGCACTTTGCAATAGAATTGAAAGTCATCAAATTTGTGAAAGTTTGTTATTATCATGCATAGTGGAAATCTTTGAAACATCAATCGAGTTGAAGTTCAATTTTTTCAAAGATTCACATGTTGCAAAAAATAAGAATTATAAGTACGAAAATAAAACATGTGACAATCTTAAGCACTACCCTTCAATCATTCTTCAAACTTGAAAATTTGGATGTTTATAAACAACAACACAAACAAAATACCCAAAACATGCCAAAAAATCATCTTTTTGCATTTCTTTGTTTGGACATGGGTAAAACAAGTCTGACTACACTTCCAAAATAGGAATTGTACTCTTGTGCTAATGCCCTAAGTGCCAAAGCTCAAAGTTGGGCAACATGATTTCCAAACTTCTTTCATAAAAATAAAACGACCCAACATGAGGTCTTTGTAAATTAGTAACTTCTCATGCAAATGACCCTTTGTTGCACAAAAACTTTAGAAACTCATTATCCAAAGCATTTTGATTAATGGGATTATACAATAAATGGTCAAATAAAATGTCCTTCAATTTTGTAATTCAAGACAATTACAACCCAAAGGATGTCATCACAATGAATGTAAAATGTGTGTTATAACGTGTATTGGACCTCTCCCATTGTGATGTCCACCTTTGACCAACTTAGAATAGTTGACATGCTAACAATTTATTAACCATTAAAGTAGATGTGCTAAAAACCAACTATGGGTCAAAAACCAATTGGTTTGAGGTCAATAACTTTTGACCTAATCTATTATTAGACTTTTCATTTTTGTGTGATTAAAGAAAAATATACTAAAATTTAACTTGATAAATATTGGTTTTGTGCACATGATGACCTTGTGGTTTGTAAATCATTAATGAATGTAAATGTATAAAATTAAAGAAAATTTTTATTCAATAAATAATCAATTGGTGGTCATTATTTAGTGGGGGGAATAAATATAACCCAACAAAATTTCAAATTAAAAAAATTTCTACATGATGACATGGGAATATAAATTCAAGGTGGCAAGATTATGTTGCAAGGAAATTGATTAAAGGTTTTAACATGATTAAGCCATATAAGGGTCAACATGTTAGATGTTGAAGGGGTCAAATAAATGATTTAATGGTTTTGATATTGAAGTGGGATATTTTTGAGAATTAGTAATTTGACATATGATATTATAATGAACAAGTAATGGAAATAAACATTATCATCAATGACCCTTTCAAATCAAATAAATAGTAATAAAACATTATTACATTGGGTTTTGAAAAGGAGAACATTATAATTGTTTGATTAATGTTAGAATATGATATTCCTTTTGTCAAAAAAAATTTTGAATCAATATATTGTCATGATATCCCTTTCTTTGTCAATTACGATTATGAATCTATTAATTTCAATTGATAAATTAAAAAATAGATAAAACTAATAACTACAATACATTTACATAAAATGTTCTTTCAAAGGTTTTTTTAACCTTGATTTCAAAACACTTGACTTCATTATGTGGCACATCTACTTTAAGAATATATTTCCCACCTTCAACATGAACTCATAAGGTAGCCCCATAATAAAAAGGTTTTCTCTATTAGTTAAAGAAAAAGAAAAAACATGTTGCACTTATTTTCACCATTTCTCCAAAATGAATGAACCAAAATAATGCTTTTAATTTCTCTTGCTTCAAGAATCTTGAATCTCATAATTTTACATGCTTGTCATGCATCATGAACCATTTTATCAAAAGAACAATAAAATTTCAAAAGTTTTAAAACATATAAACATATCTAATTTTGGAAATTTCAAAAGTTTCACATTCTTGAGTGTTTTTATATAGTCAACAATACTTTAATCTTTTTGCTCATAAAATTAATAATTTGTTTGGTTTTAATGACCACATCTTTCACCCACATCACAACTTGTTCATTTGATGATTTAGTAATGGAAGTTTTTGTGATGGTAATATAAATATGTGTTTCATATGTGTTTCAAATGATTTTCATCTTACTTATAAGTGTTTCATATGTGTTTTAAACACACAACATTTACATGCAAAACTATAGAACTATGAAAAACGAATTTCACACAATTTCCATTACAAATTTGTTGTATGAAAAGTTTGTAATGCAAGGCAACTTTGTGATGTCTTCCATCAAAATCCATCCATTGGCAACACAAGGAGTTAAAACTAATGTTGGGTGGTTATGAAAATTGGCTACAAGCCTTCACTAGTTATCAATTTAATTATATAACCATTTAACTAATGAAGGTGGAAAAATAAAAAAACTTGGAGTTGTAAGGAAACCTAAGGGTCAACTATGGAAAAAATCTTGCTCATGAAAATCTCATCAATTTCTTTGAATTTTGCTTGAGGTTATGAAATCCCCAAGGTAGTTTTTTGTAACCGAACTGTAAGAACATGGCCTTGCAACAACAATTGTTGTCATTGTTAAACAAATCCTTATAGGCAAAACATGAACATTTTCAAATAACTAAATAAAATAAAATCAAACACAAAGTTGTGGATGATGACAAAAGACTCATAGCTAGAACCAAATAACAAGAAAACACAACCATAATTGAAGAAGTTCTATGGGAGGTCAATGCACAAATTCGTCACAACCCAAAGTCTTTCTCCATGACCACTTTCTTACACTTGGAATTAAAAACAAAAATCTCATCACATGCAATATTATGTAACCATGCACCAATGCAATTCTTCATACAAGTAATGTAGGTAATTATTTCTATTTACAATTAGTTAGTTCCAAACTTTGTTTTGATTAACGTTTGTCAAGATTCTAGGTCCATTAAGATGTAGTAGATCAAAAGATGCTTATGCCACTAATATATACCATCATCAATAATTTTGTAACTTTTTCAATTTTAAATAGCAAGAGCACAAAAATATTTCGCACAACCAAAAGAACAAATGGAAAGGATATGACATGATTGTGGAACAACTAACTTGTAACAACTTCAATATTTTTGATAATAGTAACAATTAGTTCATGGATTCAAAAGTAGGGGTTTACACACAAGTGTTGGTTGGTCTTTTCATGTTTTTTGAGTTTATTGGATAGTAATTAGCTACCAAATAATGATGATTATTATGGTTGTATAACACTAACCAAAACCTAGTTTTCATTTTTAAATGAATTGGTGGAGAACCATTTTGACTAAATTGTAATTTTAAATTTTAAAATCATGATGTTTTCGAAATGAAATAATCTCACTTTTGTGATGTTATGAAAATTTGAAAGGCTTATCAATTTTACATGTATGTAAGAGAATAAGAGATAACATAATAACTTAATTTTCATTTGGTCCCACATTTTGAGAATGTTGATGAAGTTTTATTGTCAACTATGTTTTTTAATAAACTTTCCATAAGGGGCAAAGTCCTTATTCAATGTGAGTTGTTTGTCAAAATTGTTATTCAACAAAAGATTCAAATCTTTTTGGGCATTTCAACTTTTATTGATGCTAAAAAATTCATAAACATAAATTATCCCTTTAGAGTCCAAATTTTAATTTAAACCTAAAATATCCTTAAAATCTTTGATTTTTCTAGGGTACTTTATTCATCTTTGTATTAATTAGATTAAATGCCTCCCAAGTTCAACTTTTTTTGGGGCAATGAAATATTTTGATTGACCCATCATGATTTTTTTTTGGGAACCTTGGAAGCTCTTCAAAATAGTTTTTATTGGCAAATGGAATGCCTTCCTTTTGGCTCGCCTATATAGGCAAGAAAATGAAAAGTTTTTGGGCAAAACATATGGGATAAAAATGTGGTGTTACGGAGAACATTTTGGAGAACACATTGGGAACAAAAAACCCCCCAAAAAAAATCCAAGGAAAAGGGAGGAGGTAGTTCAGAATCCTTTCAAACCACTAAGGAATCATTGATTAAAAGGAATCCAATCCTTGTTAAACCACCTAGGGTTCATTAATTAGCAAGAAGAGTCATGCTAGTAATGTATGAACATGTGGGAGTCCTTTCAACACAATCATTGGTCAGCAAGAGGAGTCGTTGTCAACTTCATGCTAGTATTGGATGAACATGTGGGGGTCCTTTCAAACCACATTAAAGTCATTAGTCAACAAGTTGGAAGGAGGAGTCCTTGGGCTAAACCATCTAAGACTCATTGGTTAGCAAGAAAAGTCCTTGTCAACTTCATGCCAGTAGTGGATGAACATGTGGGGGTCCTTTTCAAACCACATTAGAATCATTGGTCAACAAGTTAGAGGGAAGAGTCCTTGTTAAACCACGTAGGATTCAAATTAGTTAGCAATCTAGTCCTTGTCAAGTACATGGGAGTAATGGATGAACCTATGGGAGTCCTTGTCAAACCACATAGTACTCATTAATCAGTAGGAAGATTCCTTTGTCAACTACGTGAGATTAATGGATAACCACTTGGAATCATTTGCAGGTAGTCCAGTCCCTGTGAAGTACATGTGGGTAGTGGATATACACTTGGGAGTCCTTGTTTTGACTACCCAAAATGTGTTGGGTAACCACTGACTATTTTAGTCAAATGTGTTAAAATGGTGGTTATGCAATTAAGGTCAATTAAAAGCACTATGATGTCTTTTAAAATCATTGAGTCTACTTGGAAACCATGTCAATTAACCTAGATTGTAAGTAATGATGCTAGTTATACTGAAGAATACAAGGTATCATTATCGAATGATTAATTTCCATACAAAGCTATGTTATTGTATGTTTTTCAATTCTATTTCTAAGCTTTGTATTGGTTATGAAATGTTTTGTAGAAATTTAAAGAAACATTCAAGCTTATTCTGAATGTAGAATCAATAAAGGAGTGCATGAATATCCTTATGTTAATAGATGTAGTCTTCTAGATGTGGCAAAATGTCCTCCTTGAATGGGAGAGGTGCAACATCTTTGATGGATTTAGAGATGTGCTAGCACGTCCACCAAAATCAATCAAAAAATTTGCTTTCAATTTCTTGGCGAACCTCAAGGAAAAACAACTCAATAAGTTGGCTAGGGGGCTCCTTTCAAAAGCAATAACACTCAGAAAACATTTAGCGAAAGGAAGGAGGCCTAACCTAAAATCCATGTTGGAGTTCACAAGGCTACTTAAACAAAAGGCTATGATCCAGAACAAAATTATGATTCATTTTGGACATCCAAAACCAACCGTTAATAATCAGAAGCCATATTCGAACGATGAATTGCATGTGTTGAAGGGCAAGCACAAGCTTGACAAGATATTGTTCTCAATTTTGGATTCAAAGCCGGATGATGATTTCTATTAAAAAAAGCTAAGGTTCAACCCCTCAAATGAGGCCCCACTTACAAGATTTAAACAAGCTCTAGAAAAATGGATCCAAAATGGAATTCATGTCAACAATTATGTTGGACACTCATTACAAGTATGACATAATAAAAAACATGGTGGGTTTGTTGGATGTTATCGACAAGGAATCTTGCACATTGTTTTTGAGAAATTGCCAACATTAGTGGAATGCCCATATTCTTATTTTCCAAAAGATTAATAATTATATCAAAAGGAGGTTTTTCCAAAAGCTACTTTTCAAACCCTTTAGTTGGTAAGCAAGATGGTTTGTTTGAGTATCTTCAGTGGAGTTTTCACATATGTTTGTTTAGTAAGTCCAACACATGGATCTTGACTTTATTCCTAAAAAATGTTTTTTACAAAAATTTGTTCCATTAGTAGGATTATTTTTCTTATAAGTTGTTTCGTCTTTAAGAAAATAAATGTAAAGTGTTAGAACTCATTCCTCATGACCTTGAAGGAAATTGGTGCAATATGATGGCATTGGGGGAGAAATCCAAAAAATGTTGATGTTCAAGTTGTGAAAGAATGGAAAGCTAGTGAAAAATTCATTAATCATGAGCAAGAAGATCCTCTAAAGGACAAGGATGTGCTCACATCAATTAGCACATTTGTCATTAATACATCAATAACTTCCTCAACTAGGCCAAATGTGGCAATTTTAGATGGGGAAGATAGCAAAAAAGTTGGTGAGGAATTGTGACGTGCCAACCTCCCCATAGATCCTTTGAGTTCGTATAGTGTTGTATGTTAAGTACAGGATCCAATAGAGAAAACAAGTGACTAATTAAACTCAATAGCTTTTAATCATTTTATCATTTTATAAACTTGTAGGACAATTATATTGAAAATGTTTAGTTTTATTTTAGGATATCTTTGTTTATATTTTTTTTAGTGCGGTTAATTTGAAAATTGCCTTGAGGCCTTCAAGTGTGTGTTTGTGTGTTGATCACTTAACAATCGTTAGGCGATTTTTTGTCCATCTATCACTTGGTGGCCACTAAGCAACTACTTGTCCTTCAATCATCAAGTGGTTACCAAGCGATTATCTGTCTGTCAATCACATGGCGACCATGAACGATGATAGTAAGTGAACGAGTGAATGGATGAATAAGCTCACATGAGCAAAAAAAGAATCCTAAGGAATATTCCATGCCACATCATAAAATCTTAATGAATATTCCATGCCACATCATGGAATATTACAAGTATGTTTTTTTGCCACATGGAATTAATATATGAAGTGGCTGAATATTCCATGCCTTGTCATGGAATATTTTGCCACATCACATACGTGATTTATTGGGGGAATCAACAATGATTTATTGACTTTAAACATATTATCATTCTTGGTGCAACCAATGTTCTAAATATTTAGGGTTCTTATACAATACCTTCAATATTTTTAAAATTTTGGGATGCGACTTTCCATCCTTCTATTCTCAGTTTTACAAGGTGACTATGCTTGAAAGCACAAATGCTACCAGTGAAGGAAAAATGTAAGTGTATTTTTAGATGTTAGATTGCGTTTATAGTTGAAATTAAGTAGCCTACCTTCTATGCATCATTTACAATTAAAACTAATAGAGATATTTTTCAAGCTCACACACTCCACATTCTAGGACTTTATGTCAAATTGTCATTCATTTAAACTAATGTTTAAGGACTCAACACCATGTCCAACAAAGCTGCAGACCACTAGTCACTTGAAATATTATTTCTAACACATAAGTTATTCAAATCCGGCTTGCCATAGCTCACTAGAAAAATAACTACAAGGCACATCTTGCTACCAAATCCTAAGTTTTGCAACTAAACCAGCAAGAAGTTATGCTACGAAACCCGAAGGGGTTTTACAAAAGTGATAATTCTACTTGGCTGTAGACCACCAGTCACTTGAAATATTGTTTCTAACACATAGGTTATTCAAATCCAGCTTGCCTTAGCTCACTAGGAAGTTAACTACAAGGCACACTAACCCACCAAATTTTAAGATTTGTAGCTAAACCAGTTAGGAGTTATACTACTAAACCTAAGCGAGTTTTATGAAGGCAATTGGTTCAACTTGACTGCAGACTATCAGTCATTTGAAATATCATTTCTATCACATACATTATTCAAATCTAACTTGCCTTAGCTCATTAAAAAGCTAATTACAAGGCGCAACTTGCTACCAAATCTTAAGCTCTGTAACTAAATTAGTAAGGAGTTATACTACCAAACCTGAAAGGGTTTGTGAGATCTTTTCTAAAGTTCCAACCTCCTAACACTATCACTACTCACTTCCATTCCTCCAAAACTATTACAAGATTTTCATTTTACTTCCCTTCTTTTTCCCATCTACCAAGACTAATCATTCTTCTTTTCTTTAAGAAGCTTGCGCGAACAAATATTCAAGATTGAATTGAAAATTATGTCCAGGGAAAGAGAGACCCCCCAATGATCCAAATCCGCCTTTTAAAGAGAAGGAGAAAGGAGGTGAAGGTAGATCCAAAGCTTGGTGGCCAATGGAATGTTCCAAGCTTTGTGGCTAATGGAAGGTGAAAGAAAAACACCTTTTCACCTCTTCCCATTTTCCCCCCAATAAACTTTACTTAAACCTTCAATTTTCTCCTTTGACCTTACGCTTTTACTTTACCATGGTTTTAAGTCATTACTCATGCCTTTCTTTCCTTTTCCTTGATCTATAAATTACGACTACGCACCTCAATGTAACAAGTCCTTCACACCTTCATTACCGATTTGATTTTGATTGAAGATTTGACCTTTTTCCTCTCCTTGAAATTATGGCGTCGCGCATGGTCACATTTTACGAACCCCAAGCCGCACAAGTGAATGAAGAACTGCCTTTGGAGTCATTTCTAGATGTGACCCTAATGTAGCATCCTCATGATGAAAAACTTGAACCTTGAGAGGTGCGTGCTCATCTTGAAGTTGAACCCCTTCAAGCCTGGTATTATCGTATTTCTCCGAATTTTCGCACCCTTGTGATCTTGTTGCAAGTTGACCCCGCTTCTGGTGACGAATTTAAGACCATTTGTGAAGGTTATTATGAAACTGAAGATATTTTTATTTTCGTATGGTCTTCAATTCTTCGCGTTGGACATTATTGTTGGTTACGTGGTCCAATTCATCGACTGCCTCCTAATAGCAAGGCGGATTACCTAGTTCGCACCATTCAACACATCTTAGATTTCTTACAGTTATGAACTACCACTATGGCATAGCCCATGATTTTACATGTACTTGTAGCTCCTTGTTGAGCTTATCCTTATTCTAAATAAATGTTTCAGCCATTATGAAACTCCTGTTGTCATTGGCACACTATCACATTATCTATTTCATCGTTAAGTTGTTTTGAATTAACCTTATGTTCATACAGCTTGAAGTTTGTTTTATCTCTATTGGACCTTTCATTAACATCCCTTTAACTGCCTCAAGAATTTCTAACATCTTTGCTGTTCACTAAATACTAAAACAAAACCAATGTTGTGCTAAACATCATGAATTCTAGTGTCTATTTCTACCCCCAACCCTCTAGAGATTTCTCACCCCTAATTACGCAACAAAGTTTCCAAAACTATGGTTACTAGCTTTTTGTTGAAGAAAAGAACTAACCCAACACCTTATTCACCAATAACGCATTTCATAAAAGGAAACAACCCCTCCACACACCAAGCGCAATCATCATACCCTATAAGTTGCTAAAAGCCCCTAATAACCTTACCACAATCAAATAACCCTGATGTAACTTTTAAAAATTGAAGCTACCGCACGTGGTTGTGTTGGTATGGCTCACAAATTCTTGAAATGATGAAAAATTACATGAATAAGAATTATTTGATGAATTTGAATTAATAAATATATTAGTTCTTCGACAAACATGTGTTGCGATGGCAATAGAATAAGACAATATACATGACAACATGTTATGACTATCAATGTGTATGAAGTTTTATCAAGTCGCATACTTTCATGCCACACCACTAATGTATAATCACCAAAACAAAAGAACATATACATATCATAAGAATGATTGAAATAATACATAGTGGAGAAAAAATTGTTTAGTCCTAACTAGAAACAAAAATTTCTACATAACAAAGGCAACTGCAACAAGCTTGATGAATGAAAAGACACAATTGATTTGAAACAAATGTAATTGTTATATATTATCATGAAAGTCTAAAAGCTTTAGAATGTTCTAACAAACACTTAACTTCATCCCAACACCACGTAGAATAATGAATGAACTCTTCTATGAGCCCACAAAACATAATCATTTGCAAGATGTGATAAACATGTTTACATTGTACATACGCCCCATGGGCACCCAAAGAACCTACCAACATTTTGACAAAATAGACACATGAACATTTAGAGAAATTGCCAATAGTGACATCATATTGGTTGTGATCAAAAAAAATATTGTAAATTTGTCCATACCTAGGTGGTAGGACATCAACAATGGGGAAAACAGTGCATTGGAAAAGTAACTTGCCCACTTCCCAATTGTTCGTGTGCTATTGTGTTATTTTGAACATTGAAGGTCGTCTCACCTTCTTACCACCATGAGTTGTAGGTCAACAACTTGCATCAAACGACCTCACAAAGTTGTGACAACTCATAGCAAGCACATGGGAATTACTTGAATTAGAAGATTGGAAGCCAAATAAACTTTGAGCATTGTTTCTATGCATCAAAGGAAAACCCTACCTTTTCTAGAGTTGTTACCTCCTTTTGGGTCAAGTAAATGCCTTCTTGGATGGGCCATACGGTTAGAACTATAGGTTTAATAACTATAAATTTTAGGCTATCCCACCCACACAATGGCTCAAGTCATCGGAACAAAACCAATTCTTATGGTGCTCAAGTGATTCACTCTAATATTCAACCCAAAAACCTAAGTAACGTGGAGCAAAAGTTCCACTTACTAATTTGTAAATGTTGATCCTTGCTTTGCATTTGAATGCCGTGGTTTTTTGGAGTGCATATGATTGAATTACAAATTTGGGCGGGCACATTCAATACACAATTGGCCATCAACACAACTGTTTTCTTTCAACTCCAAACCACTTCAAGATAGCAAAGGTAGCGAATCACTGGAATAAGATGGCAATTGTTGAATGTGTACATCCTCCACAATATCAAATTCAGGAGCCAAAATGAATACCCATGGATGAGAAAAATTCACATGGTCAAGATGATGGGAATCTTTGTATGTACCTGGAGGATAACCAACAGGTCACTTGGCAGACCTAAACACCACTTCTCCCTCAAGATGCAGAAGGCAATTTGTGAAAGATGATTTAGATGTGAAATTTGCCACAACAGTTGCAAGTTTGGTAGGATCATTCAATCCTTGTGCCCTCCTCAATGACAATTCATTTTTGTTAGACTAGGCCACCTTGTAAGTATTGTCTATACAACGTAGACTATTTGAAAGCACAAACATAGTCATTAAACATTGATATGTCCAAATAAGTGTGGTGTTTTCCCAACTACTGCAACCAGTTGTTATGCACAGTTTATGTCAGATTACAAGTGGGCATGTTCACCTGCCCCTCATCATTGAAATTTTGTAGGTCAAAGGAAAAAAACATCAACAAAATCTAAAATGTCACAAAAGAATTGGAGCGATAGTGTAAATGGAATTGGAGAGCAAATGGAATTCTTGTGTTAAATTCAAACAAGAAAGAAGGAGTCATAAAAAGCTGAGAAACAAAATACTCATATGGACCATGAACCCTCCCCATTATCTAACACAAAAATGCCAGAAATTAAGCCAATTGCCAAGCTCATGGACACTTGCTTTAGAAGCAGCCTTTAACGAGAGCCACCAACAATGAATTAGGGTGAAGGGGCTATGAAGTCAAACCAGAAGAAACTTGCAACTAAAACAATGCAAAAAATTAATTCAAAAGAAGATTTTTATTTTTTAGAAACCATGTAGTCAGCACCAATTATAGGGATGGAAGATAGAAAATTAACATAGTGTGGAGTTTCAAAGCTAGATCTATTTCAATTCAATGTCTTCATATGCATTTTCCAGATGTTTTTTAGCTATGTTCAATACTGACTATAATCGTTAAACATAGTTTGAGTAAAGTTGGATATTTAACTTTTCTAGAAAAAAATAAAGCTTCCCCTATAGTCAACGCCAACCATAGAAGTGAAGAGCATTTTTTAAAAGCATAATGGCTTTCTTACATCAACTCAAAAGTGGAATTTGAAAACCCGCCTCCTTCAAATTTGATGAACCTAGGTCTCTCGACACAATAATTCGGTCCACTTTAAACTCCTACTCCATATCTACCTGTAAATGTACACTTCCATAATTCAATTCACTATTGTATGCTTGACAATGAATTAGAAATATGTATAATTCCATTGGAGGTTGAAAACTAAATCATGGTATTGGAATGTTTATTCATTTCTATACTCATTTCAACCTAATTGGATTGCCTAGAAATTTACCTTTTTAAATTGCAAAATCTTAGCTATAGAATCAAAATCCAACCCCTAAAATCCTTTCTACAGGATGTAGAATATAAAGTAAAGGCCTAATCCGTATGTTACACAAGTTGAAAGTAATTGAAATTCAACAAAAACTATACCTCCTCCTTAATGTCCCTAAAAGCTGATTCCACAACTTTTTCTTTAGTGTTGTGTGTTTCCTGTTTATTCAAAAACATTTCCTTGCTATTAGGCTCTTGTCTTCTAATGCAAATAAATATATTATGGTTTCTCTCTTTACTACCAAAAGAAGGAATAACATCATGAGTAGAAAAGTTTGAATAGAGAACTAAGAATAAAATATTCTTTGCACAATCTTAAGCTCATAACTCAAAAAATTTACTTCATTCACCTCTTCCATTAAATTGTTTTCACCATCCAGAATGAGATTGCAAAGCGTCCTAGCACCTTGCATAACAAGAACAATCTTACTCTAAAGAATGAAGATAGAGAACCTTATAAAAGAGAAAAAGTGTTGTGACGCCATGCAAGGAGTGATTTCGGCCATTGTCATACCTCTGTAACACCCTTGCCTAGGAGCAACTTTGACAATCACCAAGATCACCCCGCAAACCCTATCGGGGAAGGACTTTGACCATCATCGAAACCTCCCTTATAGCTTAGGCCGGGAGTCATCTTGGCCATTGCTAAAACTTCCTTGGCACTCTTAGCCAAAAATGACCTTAGCAATCACCAAAAATGCCCCGTGAGCTCGTCAAGGATGGACCTCGGCCATCACTGAGACCTCCCCTGTAGTTCAAATTGGGAGAATTATTGACCATTATTGAGACCTCCCCAACAAGCTTGCTTGGGAACATCCTTGGCAATCATTGAGATTGCCTCGCGAGCTTGTCAGAGAGGGACCTTGGCCATCATCGAGACCTTCCTTCACAAGAGTGTCCTTGGCATTGTTAAAACCTCCTTGCGAGCCCCACCTGGGAGCAACCTCGGTCATCCCCTAAACCTTCCAGGCATCCTAGCCAGGAGTGGATCTTGGCCATCACCAAGACTTGCCCACAAGCTCTCTCAGCGATAGAAAAGAAAAGGAGAGGAGCTCTCTCAAGCTCGTGGGTGCCATCACTCTTTTGAACTTTGGCCCGAACTTGTTGGAGCTCTTCAAATTAATCACGTGCAACATCAAGTAAAAAAAACAAAGCTTGAAATTATGGGAAGGGAAAGGAGCTTACCTTTTGGCTTGCTCTAGTGTGCATTGGAAAGACCTCAACTTGAAAATGAAGAATCACATATTATACACTTTGAAACTCTAAGAGTTACATTTTGCAAGAAATGAAATCTAAATACTTGAGAAGTTAACATCTTACTTCTTTTTCAATTTATTCCTAATGTTGTAACATGATATTCCTCCTCCTTGCTTGTGCCATCGCCTTTCTTCTCTTGCAATGTTTCAAGTTCATTCAATGAATAGATTGTTGCCACTTGTTTGCTTTGGGCTTTAGCTTTGTTTATCTTTGTTCTTGCATTTGAGGAATGAGATCATGCATTAAATATCAAAAAACCTTATTGCAATTTGAATTTATATTACCTTCTCTTTGTTCAAAATTTATTTTTACCATTGTAAATAAGAGGAATAAGAATTTATTATTAACCTATTGTTATTGGAATATACTTAGTTTTAATTGTAAAATTGTTTTGTGATTTCAAGGGAACATATAATAACTGTGGTGATGATTTGGCTGTTATTTTGTAAGGAGTCGTTAAAAAATTAATGCATCAACTCCAGCTTTTTCTCATCTTTCTACATAGTTCTTCCATATTCCCCCAATTGATTAAATTCTAGAAAATCCTAGCACATTTGACATGTAATATTGAGTAATTTTGCAAATTCTACCATAATGGAGGTGGAATGGTTGGTGGCCGTTTGTGTAAGTGTTTGTGTTGGGGAGATTGGTTTTGCAAGGCTATTCTTTTTGGCTAAATGTTGGACAAAAGCTTTAAATAGAATGTCAAGCCAAACAATTTAATTATTATCAAGGTTTTTTATCGCCAAAGTTAGAAATAGTACATTCAGGATCTCTAGTGCATTTTTCTCAAATTTTACTTCATAGCCAAAAACACATAATGTTGTTTCCACAATTGCAATGGTCAAAAATTACACTTCATAGAAATTTTAAGCCATTCTAATATTTAAATCAATGCTTTGTTTTTTCACCTTGATTTCATGAATTTGCAGTATGTTTATAATTTGCTCCACCCAAACAAATGTAATTTATTAATCCACAGATGATACTGCCAATATGTTCTCATTCCAACATTTGTATCTTTTATTTACATTAATAAATCAAACCTGGTTCAATCTTCACATTTACAACATTTATCTGTCTCATTTAAATACGTGCTTCAAACTATTAATTTTTAATAAAAATATAATCGGTTCAATATTGGTTGCCAAATCAAATAGTATCCCTATTTTTATTCATGCCCGGTGATCCCAATGAATTAAGTTAATCAAATTAAGTTAATGTTTGGTGATCCCAAGGTTTAATTAGTTAATCCAATGATCATATTGAATATAAATTTTATTGGATGAATTGTTTAACTTAAGAGTCTTATGAAATCTTTTCCTAAAAATAATGGTCATCAATGATAAACATATCTGTCTTTTGTAAATGTCCCTCCAACTTTTGAAAGTTTTTCCGATTGATATTTCAAAACAATTGTAACCTTTTCACCACATGATTGAAATGACAAAATTAGGTTTGACCAACATGTTTGGATAAACCTACTTTGGAGTTTTGTTGCATTTTGTTTGTCCCTATGGATGTGTGCTCATTTTATTGGTACGGGTTGTGATCATCCCCACCATATTTATAAAAGATATCAAGGGGAAATGAATCATTTATTCTTTTTATTAGTCCACATTCACCCATATATGTGGGGTGATGATAATTGATCTGTGATATATTGAAATTTCCAATTATTGAATAATGAAATTCAAAATTCACATTTGGGCTTGAGTCATATTGTGTTTGTCACATGTTTTATTTTTATGTCATGATACATTTGCCATATATACATATGCTGCACTTACAAATTGTACTTTGGATGTGCATATGCCACAAATTGTTTAATATGTTTTAATTTCATACAGGTCACATACATATTTCACTGGATAATTTTATTGGTGTTCAATTAATAATTGCACATACATAAGGTTTAGGCTTCTTGCACATCTAGATGGTAGATATGTATGGAACATTCACATTCCTAGTATAATCACATATGTGGTATATACATTTACACCACATCAAAATTAAAAATATTTCAAATATTTTAATGTCAAATGTAGAAAATTCTATATGTTTGAAGATTGCCACATTGATAAATGTTGGAATCAAATTGGGTTGTGATTTGTTTACAACATATGATTATTATATTAATTGTGTTTTCCCATGAAAGTGCAACTCTTTTTGGATAGAATTATTTATGTCGATTTATAGCATTTATATCTAATAAAAATATCTTGCTATTGTCGAGATCCCATTAATGACTTGTTCATTACTTTTTGTTTGCGACATGTTCTTTTCCAAACAGATCTTGTCCCATCATAATCATGCTAGTAGCAATTCACACGATTTGATTAGTTTATGTTGAAGTTATGACTCTAGAAATCATTGTTGTTTTTTGTATTAACTGCCCTTCCTTTACACTTCTTTCTGTGGATTTCCACCCATCTCCCCATTTCTCTATTTCTTTTGAGATTTTAAATGAAGCCAAACTGATTCATCTTTACGTAAATGGTTATTCTTGTAAGATTGACCCTGCTTTGAATGTCCTACCACTAAAATCAATTCTTGTGATGATGGTATATTACTTTTTTGTTTTAGTTGTCTTTTTGAATACAAATCTTTGAAATTGGGTTGTGGTGATTAGGGAATTAATTAAATGCCAAATCTTTCCGATTGTTCGCTTCTTTTAAACTCCTTTCAACAATTCATTTCATGTGTCATTTGTTCCTAGTTTCAAGAACAGTTATGGGGTTTAAGGAATGGAATCTAAACAAGTCATTGTATTATGGTGGTTTCAATTTTATCACCTTGTTTCACTTTCAATATTTTCCTCCAGATCCCATAATCTTTGACTATAATAATATTTCAATGATTTTTTTTTATGTGTGTCAAATTGGCATTGTTCTTTATCCGATTCCATATTCATCCCCTTCATTTTTTAACATCTTGTTGAGCCTATTTTGATTTGCCATTCTCCCTGCTCCTTGTCCTTTGAAGCGTTCAAATTTGTGTTTTGCGTTTGATTGCATTTCTCTCTTTGTTGTTTACTTTTTTTTTCATTACTATTTATGTGTCCCTAGTAACATGGCAACATTTCATGCTATTGGATGTTCAAAGCTAACCATCATGGTTGACGATTCAAGGACGACCTTGGTCTTTGAACAATGTTTGTGCTCTATGTTTCATTTCAGTTAGGATCCTTGCATATATCCAAAGATGTCTCATATGATTTTAATAACTTGGTCTTGAATTCGGTGTACCAGATTCCTATGATCTCCTATCAAGGGAGACAATGGGTTGTTGGTTGTGGGTGTTATCATAATGTTGGTAATAGTTTTATTCATAACTCTCAAAAAATAATCTTAACGCCAAGAATAACAAGGTTTGTGGTCAAAATTGTGAAACAAGAACATGAAGTTAACAACATTCAACCTTTGTCTTTAGTCTTGAAAACCTTCTTCTTCTAGTTTCACTAAATTGTCTGATTCTTCTTCGGGTGACGACTTGTCACCCCATTTTTTGTCCATGATATCATCGAATTTGATTTTTCAATCTGGTTCCATGTAACCATAGTTTCCATCATCACAATTGTTTCTCCACCTTGTCATCACAACCCTCATCCTTTTTTGAAAATATTCAGTTAATGGTCTCTTGAAGCGCCCCCAAACTCCTCAAGAGACCCAAAGGTGGCTCCTAGAGTGAAACAATGGAAGAAGAAGAAAGTTGGGGCAAGCTCCTTAATTTGCAACACTTCAGGCGGAAGAGGGCATGCTAGAGCTTTGGGATGGGATTAGGACAAATTCATAAGTGAGAGTTCAGGATGAGATCAACCTGCACAACCAAGAAAAGAGGGCGGTTAGAACAAGTTGAATGGAAATGGTGTAGTAAATTTAGTAAAAACAACCTCAAACATAAGCTTAACACGGCCCACAACCTTTGAGAGGAGGCACCACTCCCCTCCTTATAGTATATTTTGTGCCTTTCCATGGGGACTACATCCAAATGTCACTTTTCCCTAGGACTCCCGAATGGGAGTCCCAAAACTAGGACTCTTACTATCCCAAAACTAGGACTCTTACTGTCCCAAAACTTTGGATGCTCATATATTTCTCAAATGAAGTCTGTTTTGAAAATGCAAAAATAATAATTTATAGCCCTGAGAAAGATCTTTCCAACGGTGTATAGCACATTCCAAATTGGACCTCATTTGACGCCTAATTTCCAGGGATTTGTGGTTGGGAGTCAAATTCCCCATTTGACTCCCGCCCTTTCTTTTGATCATAACTCATGCAAATTAAGTCTAAATGAACAATGTGAGGGCATTTTAAATATGTAAGCTTCAAGACCTTTCTAATGGTTTCTTGGGAGTTTAATTTGGTGTTTGCTTTCCTTTTCAACCAAGGCTTTGAACATTCATAACTCTCGCATGAATGTAACTCCCAAAGTGAGAGTGCACTTGAGAATCATTGGGCTTCATCCCTTGCATTCTCCCCCATTTGTGAGAGTGTGTTTCACACCTAAACACACTTTTGGCCTCATGGGCCCTTGCATTTCACACTTTATTGTGAACCCAATGTTAGGGTGTAACATTTCTTACTTGCGTTTAATGGTGCTTCTAGGATATAGTTCCATCAAGCTGTGAAATTTGGATTATGACAAGACACTTGTTCAAAAAGTCCAATTCTTGCCAACTTTTTTTGATGGGGATGCTTTGTTTGAATTGTTACCTTTGCTTCCCAAAGTTCATGGTTCTTCCAAAATGCAAGGCATGGATAGAAAGAACAATGGTGATGTTTGGTGTAAGGTGATCACCACCAATATTAAAAATAGTTTTGGGCTGAACTTTAGGAAGATTCATTGCTTGGGTCACTTGCATCGTGTGTAGGATTATTGTGAAAAATTTGTGTACTCTGCCTCTCATAATGATCCTTTTAATGTAGTGAGAGCATTCATATTTTAATCGTAGGTCAAATGCAACTGATTCTGTTCGTTTCCTCATTTAGATGCAAATTTTGTCATGCTCCTCCCTTTTGCATTGTTGGTTGAAGTGGGAGAATCTATTACGTTGTGCATAAACTCCACTGTTTGTCAAGAGCAATGATTCATCTTGGGGTACACAACCATCTTGTTACGGATGGCAAGTGCAAGGCATCTCTAGAGGAAACTAGAAGGTTGATTGTAGAGGTCAATTGCACACCTAACATGAAGATGCCTATGATTTCCTAAAAGACCTTTTTGGCTAAGCATTTGCTTGATGATTATAGCAATGGTAAAGTGGAGCTTCTCAAAGATGAGCAGTTGGAGCATGACGCACCCCTAGGCTCCTTGACGGACTCAAATGATGTAAGTACATTCAAATTTGACATATTGTAATGTTTGAAACAACAATTAAGATTATTACCATGTACATGTAAGGAAAAAACAAATTCAAATAGTTTTATGATTGTTTGAACAAATTACATGATCAGTCCATTGACATGATTCATCATCATGATCTAAAACGCAAAATTCCAAAATTCTTGACTAAATAAATAAATAAATAAAACCTCTTGCTCAAC
>Ga0116227_10003150_pt1 | contig 36947 bp, 24 predicted proteins | sample S1TSphgellanicum_FD_89693 | JGI IMG/M metagenome (GOLD analysis project Ga0116227, IMG submission 89693) | Host-associated microbial communities from peat moss isolated from Minnesota, USA - S1T2_Fb - Sphagnum magellanicum MG | ecosystem: Host-associated > Plants > Peat moss > Unclassified...
AATGTTTTAAAATGATTCTATTTTATTTTTGGTGGTGCAAATTTTCTTTTTTCTATCTCAAAAATATGAGTTTAACATGTACAAAGGATTTTCGTGAAAAAATGATTGTAATTTTTAAATTTTTAAAAGGAAAATTCTAATTTATTAGAATTCTGCAACAAGTTCTACAATGGGCAACAAAAATGTTAAAGGATCCTTAAACTTTTGGACTTTCATATATGTTTTATAGCCAAGTTAGGTTTAATTTCCTTACTAATGATTGTTGATTTTGGCAACATTACAAAATTGAAATATATATATATATATATTGCACACCAATGTATATGGTTGTGTGGATTTGGTCCTAGCCCAACCCAATAAAATTTTCATTCTTTGTGTACTTGGATTCATTCCAACAAATAACATAAGAAATCTATTCTTTTAAAAAACACAATGTAAAATTGATTAAACCAAAAACATTGAGGAAATTTTGGAGTTTTTTTTTTTATTGAATTCTAAAATCAATTTTAAAAGCAATAATGATTTTCTTAGAACTTTGAAATTTTGTTACTCAATAATCAAGTTTTAAAGCCATCGATGCCTCATGTGTTGCTTGAAAATGAAAACTACTACACCCATTTCCTTGAATAATTATTTTATTTCAACTAAAAATGGGTTGATCATTTGTGAAAGATATGGTACTCCATGTGCCTAGTCTTTTGAACATTTTTTTTCTTTATTTGTAACCAATTTGATTTTTATTTTTTGCGCTATGATTATTTTTCTTTTAGAAGGGACAAAAAAATGAAAAGAAAATAAACAAGTGAAACTAGAGTTTGGGGGAATCAAAGTGAAATTCAACATAAAGACATTGCTTAAGAAGCAACTTACCCTTCATGGAGCTAGCAAATTTGCTAACCCCCATAAGTTGTCTCCACAACAACAAGAGAAAAAACTTTTTTCTTTAGGAAAAACATCATTGGCAAATTTCAAAAATCTTGTACACCCTTGCTTGAACACATGAACATTTTTCTTCCTAATTGTTTTATGGAGGCTTAAGATTTGGGCAACTTTTGTTTACTTAAAATTTTTAATTCATGAAATTTAAAGCATATATATTTGAAAAAGGTAAAATGCCACAAAAATTTTGATTTTGATTTTTTGTCAAATACTTTAAACTAGTGGAACCCTTGTTTATATATTGGTCCTTGTACCAAATAACCAACATAGATTTAGTTTAAGCATGGGACTTTAATAATGCTTGGAGGCAAGTTAATTGGATTTTGGGAATTTTATCATAATACCAATTATGTTGGTGTTGATTCAACAAAGGCAAATGCACAAAATGCATCCAACATGATTTCCTAAGTTTCCCAAAAAAACACAATGCCAAAAATTGCATTGGATGCAATATTATTTACAACAAATTGATTTACAAAATGTAGTTTTGACAAAGGTGCCAATATTTGGCGTTTAAAGTTGGCCTACCTTTAAGGATGTTGTACCCAACAAGTTTAGTAGTGTGTAATGTCAAACTATGTTTACATTCTAGTCTATCACTTAAATATTTATGAAAATTAGTGAAAATTACTTCAAGTTGAAAGTTGTCTTCAAAAGGTTGATAAACTATCAACCTTGCACATCAAATTGCATCCATGATGGGGGATGAACTCAATGATTTTGATATCTATAAAATGGGTCAACACAATGTCCCACATATATTCAATTTTTGAGTTTGCATGTGAGGTGTAGACATGATGTTGGTGTTTTACACACAATGTCCATTTTTTGCTTTAAAAAAAAGAAGGTTATGGGGTAGTGATGGTCAATTTAGAAGGTAACACATCAATTGTGTTGCAACTTGGAATGTTTGTATTTTTTGTCACACAAGAAAGCCATTCAATTGTGCTAGCCATGTTTTCAAATAATTGTTTCATTTGTTTAAAAGGAGATCCCACCAAATGAAGATGTCAATGATTCCAAATTCAACCAAGAAACATGTGATTTGGTATAGCATGTTAGTTCCTATGGGTATGGTTTTTCAAATCATTGCATTAACCATACATTGGATGATTTGATCTTTAAACTCCATGTAGGGGATGTCAAGGATGTTGAACTTGAATTTTACATGTCTTAGAATGTAAAACAAGATTTAAATGAAAAAGTAATTCTGAAAATCAATTATTGCACAAAAATGTGAAAAAATAAATTACATATGTTAAGAAAAAAAATGAGTTCAGTGTTAGCATCCTCCCATGTTCCTTTAAGAAATTTACTTTTTTCAAAGCATAAGTATCAATGAATTGATTTGATTTTGTTGATGCGTCAAATGAAGGTGGCTTGCTATAATCCTTCAATCCATAGACATCCAAAAGCCAATGTTGGTTTTCAATTGAAAAATATTGTTATTGGGTTTTCTTTTTCATTGGTTGTGAAATGAAAGTGACAAGGTTTATTTGAGTTTTGAAATAATGGTACATAATGGGGCAAACAACAACTTGGATGTGATTTTCTTCTTATGCCTAAAAACAAATCCATATGTCCAAGTTGCATGGAAGGGAAGCAATCATGTGAGCACACTATCAAGATTGTTGAACGTTGCACGATAGCCTTCATTGTGTTTATTCACTTTGATCTTTGTGGGATGATTTGTCATGCTTCCCTCGGTGGTGCTCACTATTTCATCCATTTCACATGTGACTTCAACCATTTCACATGGCTATATTTTTTGAAGGAAAATTTTCAAACATTACAAGTATTTAAGAGTTTTTATACCAAAGTGGAACTATAATTTACCCCTTTCAAGTTGTTGGTTCTATGTAGAGATCATAAATGAGAATATGTCCCAAGAAAGTTTTTTACCTTTTGCATTGAAACAAGCATCACCCATGAATTAACTCAAGCTTACACACCAAGTCAGAATGAAATCTTGGAAAAAAAGAAATGTAAAGTCCTTGAGAAGGCTCGCTCGATGGTGGTTGATGCATAGACCCCACGGTTTCTTAAGGTGGATGTGGTCAACATTGCAAATTATCTTACAAGTTGATCAACCACAAGAGTGTACGATGGCATGACCCCATATCAAAAGCCATTTAATGTCCCACCGAATTTACAACATTTCTGGGTCTAGGGGTGTGTTTATATGTGCACAAACCTAATGAGCATTGAACCAAGTTGGATTCAAAGAACAAGTGTAGCATTATGGTAGGCTATTATGATGACTTTGAGGCATTCATATGTTATCATCCACCTACTGCAAGATTCTGATTAATAGGGATGACAAATTTGATGGGAGAAAATTTTGGCATTCTCTCATTGATTTGAATTCCAAACCTCTTGTTTTTTTAGAAAAAACTTCAAAAAAATCTATAGTTATCAAGATCATTGATCCACCCACAAGTTATGCCTTTATCCATCTCTTCTTCAAATTCTTGACCCAATTGTTCCTATGGCTTGGATTTTCAAAAAACTTTTGCTCTTGTTGCAAAGTGGAGCACAATTCGTTGCCTTGTGTCATTGGTTGTTCAACATGGTTGGGAGATTTGACACATTGATGTAAAATATGCTTTCCTAAATGGATAAATTATAAAAGATGTATACATCAAACAATCTCGTGGATTCATCATTCCTGGTTTCAAACACAAGGTATGTAAATCAAAGAAAACACTACACAAGTTAAGTCAATCCCCTTGAGCATGGCATGAATGAATAGATTTTTTTCTTTAAAAAATTGGCTTAGTTGCTTGGTTGATCCTAGTTTATATATCTTTCAAGAAGAAAGTCTAATCCTCATTCTTATCATTTATGTAGAAGACCTTTTGTTCATTAGTAGTTACAATGCCACGTTAGAGTGGGTTCATAATGAATTTTGCTTTTAGTTTGATATGTCTTTACTATGACCTTTATCATTATTTATGAGTGCATAATTTTTCCACACCACCCCTAGAATGTTTTTCTCCCATCATTGGTACATTCTAATATGTTTAACCAATCTTGGTCTTGAAGATTACATTATCAATTTGGTTCCAATGGAACTAAACATGTTGTTCAAAATTGACATGATGGTTTTCTTAGTTGACCTGACATATTGTTGTTGTGTTGCTAGAAAACTCCTTCATGTTACTCATACCGATCTTGACATTGCATTTGCAACTAGCATGTGCACTTGCTTCTAGCATGTGCACTTGCTTTATGATTAGAGCCCAAGCTCTTCAACTTAAGGCTACGCTTAGAGTTTTTCGATATCTCAAGCATACTATAAATCTTTGCTTGCTCTATCGTTGATGGCAGAAGGTTGTGCCACATGGTTACTCCGATAGCAATTATCAAGGAGATCTAGATGAAAAAAAATCAACCTTTGATTACATCTTCTCCCTAGGAACTATGCCTACCTCTTGGAAAAGTAAACTTCAAGCTGAAGTTGCTCAATCTAGTGTTGAAGCAAAATATCGTGCCATGAACAAAGCATCAAGAAAGCTTAATTGGTATAGAAATATTTTAGGGGAGATAGGTTTTCCATGCGAGAAACCTTCGACACTCTATTGTGATAATTAGAATAGTATTAAAATGGCAATAGATCTTGTTCTTCATGCAAGAACAAAGTACCTAGAAGGAAATTGCCACTACAGTAAAGACTAGGTCATGAAAAACAAAGTTGACTTGACATTTGTGAGGTCCAAAGAGCAGAATGTTGACATGTACAATAATGTTGTGTGTTTGCAAGCTTGGTGAGGATTGCTTCTGCTTTGGCTTTCACCAATGCCAACACCAAATCCTCCACCGATTCTCATCAAATGGCACTCTCATCAATGTCAATTGTCACCTCATCAAAATCAGAGCTTAGCTTTTACAAAATAGCCTACCATGTCCTGGAAGAGGAGCCCAAGATGATCCTCCTTGACAAAGGCATTATTCCCAACCAACCTCTTGCACATTTTTCCTCCTATCCTTCACCTTCTTCATTTATAGGGTTTAGGGTTTTACAAAAGACTGTATAAGCTAAAAGTTGAAGAAGGCTGTAAGCCAATGGTTGAAAAATCCAAAAGCTATAGACCAAAAACTGGAAAATGTTAAGGAGGAGTAAACGAGAAGTTGCAGAATCCAAAAGCTGTGAACCAAAGGCAAGCTCCTAAATGTTCAAACCTCAAGACAAAATATCTGAAACGCAGATAACTAAAAAAATCCAAAACCCTATATCATGACTGTTGTAAAATAAACAGAACACAATACACAAAAACATACAAAAGATTACCTTGTCCTACACAAGGTCAAGCTTGATATATTTTTCATAAGATTGTTTCAAAATGATTCCAAAGAGTTGACACTTTCCAACAAAAAGTTACATTATATTGGAAACACAGGCACCTTTGGAATTTCACATCTGGTGTTTCTGCAGATGATAATCATAAGCAACACAGACATTCATGAAAAGATGAGTTTGCATTTTCTATACAATTCTTCTCACCTCAGAAAACCATTGACAGTGGTGTCCTTTGGTTGTTTCTCAACAAAAGAGATAAAATTTGCCAGAGTCCTTCACTTCTTCTTGTCCTCCCCTTCTCAGCAGCCTTTGCCTTGTCTTTTGCAGATACCCACCAAGTGAGCAAGCACTCATCCTTTTTAATTCAGGAATCAGCACACTTTTTGTGGCCCTGGGACTCAAGTTCAACAGCAGCACCTGTGTTGAAATTCTACCATTCAGCAATTCAGAAATTGTCCCAACTCCAAGCACAAACAGATTTCTATGCATAGACATTGCAGAGAAATCTCCACAACAACAGAATGCAATTCTTTTGCCAACAATTCAGGAATCATCATGTACCAAATCGCAAGCACAAGAGAATCCAATTCTTCTGCCAACAATTCAGGAATCATCATGTGCCAAAGTCCCAAGCACAAGACAATGCAATTCTTCTGCCAACAATTCAGGAACCATCATGAGCCAAGTCCCAAGCACAAGAGAATGCAATTTTCTGGCAACAATTCAGGAATCATGTGGCAAGTCCAAAGCACAAGAGAATGCAATTCTTTCAGGAATCATGTGCCAAATCCCAAGCACATGAAGAGAATGCAATTACGTCTGCCAACAATTCAGGAATCATCATGTACCAAGTCCTCCGAGCACAAAAAGAGAATGCAATTCTTCTGCCAACAGTTCAGGAATGAGCACACTTCTGTGGGCCTGGGACTGGGGGAGTGCAACGACAGCACCTGTGTTGTTGTTGCAAGGCTCTTGAGGAAGAACAAGCAGCAAACCAGCTAACCAGAAGTCAGTCGTACTACCAAAAAACCACCGTCGAACAAACAAGAGCTTGCTGTTTCCGAAAGGAAAAAACAGAGAATTCCTGCTTCAAATCGATTGCAACAAACGAGAGCGGAAGAAGAAGCAAACTCCTAAAAAGAGAAACGAAGAAAGGTAGGAATTAGGGTTAGAGGCTCTCTTGCGGATGAGGGATATAGCTTTGGTTTCGTGAGCTTTTTGTTGCTGTTGTTGCTGCGGCAGAAGAAGTAGGAATTTATTGTGTGTGTGTGTGTTTCGTTGTTTGCGGGAGGAGGAGTGGGAGTTGAGGAACGAGAGGGAGAGAGTGTGAGGACAAGGGGGCGAGGGGGAGAGGACTTGGTCCTTGGAAGGAGAAGCAATGGGGAAAGATGGAGCAAAAGCCAAGGGGAAGGAAGCGAGTGGGAAAGGGAAGCAAGCTGGAGGAGGAGGTGGTGCTGACAAAGGAGGAGCTGCAGACAAAGGGAAAGGGAAGAAGGAGAGCAAGAGTGATGGACTTGGTACCTGCACTTACGTCAAAGGTATGAAGCTCTTGTGTTTTCTCAAATGCTTCTCTCTCTCTCTCTCTCTCTCTCGTGCAGAAAAGACTAGAGTGCACAAAAGAGACAGCGTCCAACAAGACTCTCTCAAAACTCAGAAATCTGTGTTGAGGGTGTAAAACAAAATCCCCGGATTTTTGTGTGTCTTTCTCCTTGCTCTTTCCTTGGGAGTGGAGGGATAGGTGGTGATGGGAATGAGGGAAGTAGTGATGGGAGAGAGAGAGATGGAGATGGTGGGGGTGTGTGTGTGTGCAGCCAGGCATATTCTAGCAGAGAAGCAAGGGAAAATTCAAGAAGCCTACAAGAAGCTGCAGGAGGGATGGCTTGATAGTGGAGACAAGGTTCCACCTGCTGAATTTGCTAAGGTCTGAACTACACAGAAATTTTTTCTCTGTTTTGCAAACTGCACTCTTCTTCTTTTTGTGTAGAGAAGTGAAAACAATATTTCTCATGTTCTGTAGATGGAATTGGTTTGTTCTTGATGGAGAGAATTGGAGAATTGCTTAATCACATGTACCTGATCATGTTCTGTAAATGGAATTGGTTTTTCTTGCTTAAGGAAAGTGTGATGGAGAGGATTTTTGTGCTGGGAGAGGGATGTTGAGACAAGAGCAAAGTTGCTTGCAAATGAACTGTTGGTGTTTGGAAACAGCTAGCTGCAGAGTATTCTGAATGTCCATCAGGGAAGAAAGGTGGGGACTTGGGATGGTTTCCTCGGGGCAAAATGGCAGGACCTTTTCAGGAAGTTGCCTTCAACACACCAGTTGGCACATTGAGTGCTCCTTTCAAATCAACGTAACCTTTCTTCCATGCCCCTGTTTTGGTGTAATTTTTTTTCTCTCCCAGTATGGTTTGAAACTAGGATTGTTCTTGCTGCAGAGACACTGCTTTTGCAATCTTCCCCCCTTGCAGCTCTTATGTATAGGAGAAGGGTAGGGCCCTCAGTTCTTCCTTGTTTTGAGGTGCCTAGGCACAAGGGTGGTAGCCTGAGTGATGAGCACCAAAAACCAGAGAGGGCCAGGTTCCCTACCTATCTCTGGTGTAAACACCTGCCCTAATTTTCAGAGGATGCACATTTCCACTGCAGAAGATTTCTTCCATTTCGTATGATCCTAGAAGAATGTTACTGAGTTCTTGCGCCTGACAATGGTTGTCTAGATACACTACCAAAATTAGGGCAGGTTTTTACACTGAGAGAAGTGTTCAATACAGTATGATGACGCTTACATGGGCTGATGTTGATTCTTTGGTTTCTTTTTTCTCCTCAACGCACAGTGGTGAAAGTTTTGGGTTAAGGAGTTGTTACTATGCATGGAAATTTTCCTGGAAACTTGAGAAAAGTCACCAGCTGCTGAGGCAAAGTTAAAATTCCTGGAAACTTGAGAAAAGTTGCAGGCTGTTGAATCAAAGTTTAAATTCAATTTTTGGCAATTTTTTTTTTGAGCACTGACAACAGATCTCTTGTTTCTCTTTTGCAGGCACGGGTATCATATCATTCTAGTCGAGGGAAGGAAGAACTGATCAGCATGCATCTGCAGCTAGTGTGTTGTCACAAAGCCCAAAACACATTCAACGGCAACATGCAACCCGTCTTCTGAATGCCAATGGTCCAAATATCTGTAAGATGATCAAAATTTACATTTCATATGCATTTTGCACAAGCAAGTTTAGAACTGTTCTCAGATTGGGCAAAGTGATTCATTTTGCACCCAAGAGAAGCAGAACTCTCCTCTCTGGTTAAGAGTTATATATTTGGATTGGTTCTTGCAATACCCTTCAATCAACTTAAACTATCTGCTACAGTTCTGATCAAAACAAAAGCAAGCGAAGAGCTATATTGGTATTGTGTCCAGCAAGTTCTAACTATTTGCAATATTATATATACCTGTCATGACCCTTCAGTAACTAGGTTGGGAGACTGATATGAGTTCCTTATGTTCAAGAGTGCACAATGGATGGTTTTGATCAGTAGTGTCATTGGAATGAAGAGCATGAGAATTGGGGAAACAAAGTAGTAGTAACTTCAGACTTTGGGTGAACCAAGACCTAAATGGGTGCTAGCTGGCAAAGGATGAATGAAGTGACCACCCCAAGGTGGATGAAGACATAGGTTACATACTAGACATAGATTAGGGTTAGGTGCCATAGACTAGGGTATCTAAACTAGCACAAACCTGAAGGGCTAACTTCAACCCCCAAGCACAATGTGAACAAGAGAGGGTCCATTCCTTGAGGGAAATTAGGGCTGATGACCACTGGGATTCACAGTAAGCAGATTTACAGTTAGGGTTTAGGGTTTAGGTTTAGTTAGTTGGTTGTTCAATTTTGTTACAAGTTACAACAACCTCCAATTTTTGGGCTTTTGAAAACTTTCAAAGAACTAAATGGGTTTCTCAAAAGGAATTGAGAAGGGACTGGCAGTTCAGCTTATTAGGTCATTTGTTTTGGAAAGGAACAATCAGTTCCAGTTCTTTTGTTTTTTGGTTTGGGGCCTATGCTTATTATGAGAATAGATTTTTGGATTTATAAAAATTCTCTGGTTTTGAAGATTTCTCAAAAATATTTCCAGCATGATCTATCTAGTTTAAGATTGGATTTTGGTTCCCAATATTGCATCAAACTACAATTTAAAATTATTTATAAAAAATTAGTTGTGTTCAAACAAGTGCACAATGTCCAAGATAAAAATATCGTGTATTATTCATTGTTACGTATAGTCAATTAAAACTAATGACTTGTCTAAATAGTAAGGCTTGAGTCCAATGTTTTTTTATTTCCAAGCTTTAAAAACAATGCTAGAATGCCTTTCAAAGGTGCAACAATAGGAAAAAAATTGGTGATTAATTTTTTCAACTCAAAGCAAAGTGACAACACAATTTGTTAGGCTTATTACTAGTTATTACCATAGTAAGCCTATCCATCCATAGATGCTGAAACAACAAGGGAAATAAATTAGGTGAGAAAGGATTGACAAGGGAAATAATAACATGCTAGGAGGAGCTAATGCAACTATTTTTTAACCCCATTAAATTAGGCAAGTTTTCAACACAATTTTTGTTTCATGAAATTGACAAATTGGGTAAAGAAAAAGATTGTTGTAAATTGGTCCCGAGATTACAACTACCTAAACTAATGTCTTTCTTCCTCTACCAATTTTTATGAACTATTATGTCCCAATCTATGCATCACACTCCTATAAATAAACTTTTCAATGAAACTATAGGACTCTTAAGCATAACAACTCACTCTACATCCTTTTGAACTAGTTGGTCATTCAACACGCATAAAGAGAAGAATCCTTGGTTTAATCGTATTCAAAGGTACATCAAAATGATTTAGGTCATTGTTTCATGCCAAAAGCTTGAGCCTTTACCCTTCCTTCCACATTTGGTATCGAACAACACTCTAATCCCTTTCTTGTTGCCAATATGCAAGTTTATTATTTTCTTTTCTTCTTTGCTCCAAATTAAATGACACCACTACAAACTTTTCCTTCTTATCCCCTTCCATCAAGAGAGGTGTTAATTCACCTCTTCTTACAAAAGTGATAGTTTCACCCCAAAACTCCTCCACTAGTGTTTACACCATTTTGTTAAATCTTATAAACGTGGTCCTTATCTTGTTGTAAGTCTTTTATGTAGCTCCAATTAAATCCTAAGAACTCCGAATCAATTAATTCCTCATGGTTAACAAACCCCTACACAATTCTCTTAAGCATATTGACATCTATGAACATCCATGTTGCACAAATGTAAAACGTGTGCACCTCACATGGGACTTGAACCCATAAAATGCCATGTGCATGTTATGCTTGAATTGTGCAAATTAGTGAGCAAAATCCATAGATGTTAAAACTTCACATACCCAAGCCTTGTAGACAAATCGAACACATGTATTATCTCACTATAGTTACCCATGTTAGCAATATGTTATGGTTCCATGTAGTATATACAATTTTGTTTACATGTTACAATCAATATATTTTGTCTTGGTGAAATTTCATCATTTTTCAACAAAGAAATTAGGAATTTCTAGTGCAAATTTGACTAGTTTTGCTAATTTTTTAAGAAAATTGTAAATTTTTTGGTATAAAAATGAAAAAAATCATCATTAATTTTTAAATATTTTTTAACGGCTTGAATAATGTTATATTAATTTGCATAAAATTATGGATGAAAAATAATCATTATTGGCACAAATTAACTTGATTATTTCATAGATATGCAATGGATTCATGAAAACACTAATATAGTCAAAACTCTGAACCTTCCACCGTAGAAAGAACTATTTTTACCCTTTAGAACAACCAATATTGAAATCACTATATGCATACAATTTATGGCATGGAGTTTAACCAAATTAGACAAGAGGACAAAAGTGCAAATTATCATAAATTTCATCTTTTTTAACAATGACAATTATTTACCTTAATATTTGGGTGGCACCATCTCAAAGATATCAATAAAGGAAATAAAGAATATTCAATATGCCTTATTTTTTGAAGAAATTACTAAAACAACACATTAAAAAAAAGCATAAATAAGAACAAATGCATGAAGTTATAAGGCATAATGGTATATAGCAAACACAATATCAAAACATTGGCAATGCAAAGTGTTATAAAATGTGATCATAAAACACAATATTTGGATTTATAGAAATACACCTTTAGTTTATCAAGTTGATTACAATGGAGCAACATGTTACATGCAATTCTCGATCACTTTGATTACATAAACATATAAACAAGGTGATTTGGAACCAAAAGCTAAGTCACAACCTTTATGGATTCAAACAATAAACAACATAGAGATTGTCATGAAAAACATTATATTCTTAATCATAAGTTCATTGGGGTTACGTTCCAATGGCAAAATTCCCAAAACTCAATCACGCCCTTAATTGAAACCAAAGTTCTTTTTCATGTCCTAAGACTTGAGGGTTCATAACTAATAATGAAATTGGTCAAATCAAGCATGTATGTACACCATCTCTTAGTTCTCATCAAATAACTTTAAAATGTTATGTCAAGTTCCACAATCATTTTCCATTTGCCTTCTAAATCAACACTAAATGATTGACACTTTATTTGACAATTTGTGTCATGACTTTTGAAATAGACATGTTTTTCCTATAATAATTTTGTTTTGGGAATGCAAGCCCATAATATTTGTTCTTTTCAAGACTTTTTCAATGAAACAAATATTATTTGATTTGGACAACATTTTTTTCCAAACCTTGTTGTAGGGAATTCTAACTCCCAAAACGAGAATGCAACTTGAGAGTCTTGGAATGCCTCCTTTTATTTCCCAACCATTTTTATGCATTCACTCTTTTGGGTTCATTCTCATCGCATTTTAGCCTTACCATTGGTCACAAACTCAAGTTTAAGGTTGTGACTTATGGCATTGAAAATATTAAAAATCACATGAAAAGTTAGATTATTAATGTTGATTGAATTTAAGGTAATTGGTTGTATCATTTTAAAGTATTTATATTTAAGATAGAACTCATGTAAATAAATATGAATGAAAGATGATTAATGATGGATGAATTTAAATTCACAATGAATGAAAAAGTTGATAATGGTGAGATTGTGTTTTTAAGGCCTTCTTCATATGGATGAAACATTATAAAAACTTTTTAAGAACCTTCTCACATATGGACAAACTATGAGTGGAAATGCTTTAAGAGCCTTCTTAAATATATATGAATGCCTTTTGGAGAGGACCTTGAAGTTAATTTCAATCACATTTAGGGGAGAAATGATTGAAAGTTAAATGCAAGGAATGAAATCTTAAATTCAAATTGCTCAATCCCTTGGATCATGGGATTCTCAATCCACAATTCAAGGGGAATTTTCTTTCATTTTTCCATTCATTTGTGTTGGTTGCTAAATGGTCTTTAGATGCACCAAAGGACATTGAGAGCATGCCCTGAAGCTGAAACATGTGTGAATGACTTAATCCAAGGTAATATCGGGGCTAGCAAGAAATGGGTGTAGCTTGACTTGGGTAAAAAAACAAGACCCATTTCAAGTAGCTTTGGTCCTGGATCATGTCTTGGTGTGTTGGTCTGAAATTGAGCATTCTTCATGTAGCAAGAGGGGAAGAAGATCCTTGGAGAGAGAAAAGATTGGAAAGGAATTTATAACTCCTCATCAATTCATGACTTCTTCATCAAAGCAAGTGACTCATGGATCATGGCCAAGAAAGGTCTTGAGTTTGAGCCTACCTGCTACCCAACACTCCTGTCCTCAGAAATGATGAATTCTGGTGAATTGTCAGTGCCAATCCCCTAAACCCTAAATCCTTGGTAGTAGAGAGAAAGTATGACAGATCTGAAAGACTCTTGCCTTTCTTATCCTTCATTCATGCAGTTTTTGTTCCTCCTGATCACAATTCCCTTCTATTTCAAAGACAAGTTTGTGGGGGATCTCATCAACATTAGAGTTATCTGTGAAGTCACGCAATTACGGGCCGAGAATGGCGAGGGCATCAAATGCATAACTGGGAATGAAAATTTTACAAAACGAAATAACTGGGACCCAAACTAGTTTTTCGACCAATTTTGGTGGTAAACTGAGTTTCATCATGTCTGCCCTGAACGCCTCCACTGCTGCTTTGGAGACCATATAGTTGTATGATTTTTATCAGATCGAAACCCAACTCCAAAACTTGTGGACTTATTAGGACTTAGTTATGCTAGTTTCAGTTGGTCTCTATTGTGTACTTTAGCTTTGTCCCTCTAATCTCTCTCTCTCTCTCTCTCTCAACTCCGCAAATTTGGATCATCCAGAGACCCGTTTGACAGGTCCATCCATACCCGGTCTTTAGGCCTCTCTACCCATTACCTTCAAAGAATCGACAATTTTCATGAAAGAACAAACGGTTCTTTGACCGAGTTTTGCTACTGATTTAAATTTTTTGTGGGGGGAGAATCACAGTCATATGCCAAGATCGGTTACTTGAAAATTTTGACAATTGATGAGTAAGGAGATACATACCCGGTTTGACAACCGGAGGGTATCTGTCTTCCCATCTCATGTGAGGAGAGAGTTTAGAGATTTCTCTGGATCATCAGCTCCGAGGATTTAACCTAAACCTTCTTATTGGGAACTTTCATACTGCGGTTAAGTTAAGGACCCGCACCCACAAGGCTGTGGTTGAGGGCTTCACCCTATGTTAAAAACCCTACATCATTTTTCTTTTTCTTTTTTTTCCCGTGAAACTCGGTCAGGTATTAAAAACAAAGTTTTTTTGGGGTGCCCGGGCTTGGGAGTGTTTCAAAAAATGGAAGGTTTTTTTAAAAGGATAAGCAAAGTCTGTTTGCATGGTACCGATTGGGTATTCATTACTTTGTATTCTTAAAAAAAGCCACGAATCAAAGCTGAAAATGAACACAAAATTGTATTCATCCTCAAAGATATACCTAGTTCATGCCCCCACCTCACAAGTTTAGGGTTTAAGGTTTAGGGTTTATAAGGCAAAACCCCACTTATTTCCTTCTTATAAAGAAACTGTGTGCACAGATTCTTTCATGAAAACTGTCAATTCATTTTTGAGGTTTTTTTTGAAATAATCAAAACCAACAGTTCTTTGATTATTTTTAAAAAATTCTTCAAAAAATCAAAAATTGACAAAAAATCTTTATACATTCAAATTAATTGTACAACACTCAAAAGCACCTTCCCAACAACATAAATTTAATAATAATTTTTAAAAGAAAAGCTATAGCAGAAATGCTTCTTTTTTCCTCCCTTTCTAAGTTTCTGTGGTAGAATCTTGATGATTAAAAAGGCCACAAACTGATTCCCTGCCATGCACATGAGTGAGTGACAAACTACCTAATTGCATTGCACACACATACTAATAAGGCCAAAATATAGTACTCCTCAAAAGAGCCAAAAAGCTCTGAAAAACTGGTCTCATCCCCCCTTTTGCCCCCACCTCCCACCTCCCCACCACAGCTGTAACAGACAAGCTTCAACAACAACTGTGCAAACTGGACCCCACTAGTAGTAGTAGTAGTAGTAAGAGCATCTCCAGCGGTGCTCAGTATGTGACCCTCAGAAAATATTTTTCACATCCAAGTTTAGTTATCTACTCTTTTGCAACCCCGCCAATAAAACTGAAACTGGGACAGCAAATAGGTGGGGGATTACTAATAACAAACCACCTGGACCAATCAGTATGATCGGAAACATTGAGCAGCAATTAGATCATATTTATTACACTCTTTTTTCAGGTGCACAGCGCTGCGCTGAGCCTTGTAGCAGCCACGGCAACGGGCGCAATTATGCTGAGCAAAAACCATTTTCCTGAGTCAAACCGGCATATGTTGGCATTTCTTCATCCATTTTTTACTATCCAGAATCACATACTGAGCACCACTGGAGATGCTCCAAGTGGGATTCTGAACTGCACTAAACTGGACCCCACTAAACTCCTTCACCCTGGCCCTGGGAAGTGATCACCCCAGCCCACCCAACTGTATCTCACCACATGCTAGTAGTAGGTATCATCATGCACAAAGAACCTGACTCAACAGATTAGAAGAGCATTGTCCATTTGGGCCTCTATATATAGGCCCTAAACCCTAAATGATTAAACCCTGCCAAACCCTAAATGATGAATACATCCAACAGAGAGTGTTAATTGTTTCCCCAGCCTCACTCAGGCTAATTTATGAGTAGTTTAAAAAAAAACCCAACAATGAAAGGAGTCAGTAGGGAAACCATTTGAAAGATGATTTATTTTATTCCAAATTTTGTAAATAATTTATTTGTTTTTCAGCAGCTTGAAAATGGGTTTCTTAACCAGCATTATTTTTTTGGTGTGAAATTTTGCACTGTTGAGATTTTATTATTTTAATTTTTTTGAAAAAAGAATATTTCATTTTAATATTCCTTTTTTGAAGAAAAAAAAAAAAAGCGCCAAAAGAGGAGAGATATTTTGAGTCAGTTTTGATAAATGTTTATTTTTGGTTGTTGTAGGTAGCCAAATTATACAAAGAATTTTGAAAAATAGGTTGTAATAACAGGTCATCATTTATTGCTAAATATCTCTTGGGATGCTCACTGCTGATACTCCAAGAAACAAAATGAAAAAAAATTGAAAAAAATTGGCTTCAGCTATAGCCATAAATCTATTTAGAGTTATACCCATCCTTCACCTATAGCTTAAAATTGGGGGGGAAAGGGGGGGGTTGGGGTGGTTTCTTCAATTTTGTGATGTGCACAAGTGGTGATCATCCACAAAATGATTTGGCCAAATTTGGCTATATAAATGGAAGTAAAAGGATTGAAGTATCCTTGTATATTTTTGGCTATACTGCTTAAACCGAATGTAGATTATGGCAATATTTTAAAACAAATTTCTACGCAAAAGAGTGCATTTTCAGAGTTTTAAAAAAAGAAAAGAAAAACAAATCATGAAAAAAAATGGAAAAAAAATTTTTAAAGAATTTTTTTAAAAAAAATCATGAAAAATCTGGATAATGAGAGAAAAAAAACCAAAAATTAACCTAATCCTCCTCTCACATGTCAATCACACAATTTTTTTGATATTGGACCCTCAAATTGGACCTCAAGCTTTTTAAAACACGCTCATTGTACCCTTTTTTCTTTTTTTCTTTTTTTTTAAATTTTAAATGTGAAGAAAGGGTCCAATTCAAGGTTCAATTGGCTTCAAAGTGGTCCTTGGGCTTTTAGTCCTTGTCTAAAGGGGCCCTTAGTATAGTAGGTGACAACTAGTAATGGCCATATTTGGTAGACAAAAAGAAAGGGCCAAAAAAAACCATGAGCTGACGACCTTTTGGAAAGCCAAAGTCATGTGGGTGGCGTGGAGGAGGAGGAGGAAGAGCCTGCTGCGGTGCTTCTGTAATAAAATAATATTAAATAATAATAATTAAAATAATAGTGCCCCCCTGCCAACAAACACTAAGTGAGGTGGGTGCTGCTGCTGCTGCTGGAGTGTTGTCTGCCGCAATAGCCAGTTGGAGACCATAATTCCGCCACCCTTTCGCCAGAATTTTCCTCCATGACAAAAAATAAATTAAAAAAAATTCAGGCAATTGAGACAAAAGGGGCCGATTACTTAAAATAGTTCCGCCAGTCTTCTGCCAAAATGTCCTTCACAAAAATAAATAAATAAATAATTAATTAATTAATTAAAAACTCATAAAATTCAGGACCAGGGCCACAATACGGTGATATTACGCTGTTTGGGCATTTGAGCAGTTCCGCCACCCTTCCGCCAAAATATCCTTCACACTTTTTTTTAACATATTTTTTATTCGGGAAATTTTAGGATAAATAAGTAAATAAATCAGAAAATTCAGGATAAGGACTGGGGCCATGATACGTGACGTGGCTGTCTGGTTGGGGCGCCAGAAGAGTTCCGCCACCCTTCCGCCAAAATATATCCGTAACACATTTTTTTAATTAGTTTTTTATTTAGGAAATTTCAGGATAAGGGCGATTGGTACTACTACTGGGCTCTGTTTCACATTCCAGCACACGGATTCACGTCACGCCAACTGTCCCATTTTGGCGCGTACACACTTAGTAGGGCCTACCTGGATCGAGCACACCAATCGTCACACGCCAGGTAGGATTATTATCCCCGCCCTTGTCCAAGGGCCACAAATCAGCAGCGCCGGACGCTTGGGGGTCACTAGGTAGGTAGGTAGCTGGCGCCAGCCAGCGCCCGCCAGCCCCAACTACCCGTCGTCTTCGTCGCTGTTCCTTCCTACCTTCTTTGAAGTCGTCGCTCTCTCTTCTCTCTCAGTCCGTCCGCGCCTGTCGCCGCAACGTCTCTCTTCTAACGCGCAAGAACAGGGGACGCACGAGGAACTCTTCCCCGCTTTCCTCCCGAATTGCACTCCCTTATTTCACAAACCGCGAACTTGATTCTCCTGTGCACATTTTGCAAACTCCTAATTTTTTCAAAAAGAAAAAATTTGCCTTGTTTTGTTGCCGGAGGAGTTTTGGAGTTCCTGCAAGGAGAAAACGTTCAAAGAAGATTAGCTCCAACATTTTTTGCACAGTCCATATACATACTTTATGCTGAAGGTTTTGCTTTGCTTTGAGCAAGCTTCTTGTGTCTTGTAGTGGAATTTTTCGATGGCTTTGTTTTCGACAAGGAGCTTGCGGGAACTGCTGGTGGTGGTGATGATGGTAGTGTATGTGTTGATTTTACTAAGTTGTATGAACGCATCGGTGGCGGAGGCCAGGCCATTGGTTTCTCTGGGAAGTAATGGAAAGGCGTTGACGTCGTGGGATATGGAGGATCTGTCTTTAGAACAGCAAGAGCGGATTCTCACCTTGGGACGCAAGTTGGACCTCGTCACACGGCATCTGCTTTGACACACAAACAAACATGATGCTTGTTTTGTTTGTTCGCTGTTGAAGGAAGGTGGATGATGAGGATGAGAAGGAGGAGTTGCTGCTGCTGTTGCCTGTCGAAGAAGACAAGATGGCTATTGATCTCTGTTGAAGAAAAAAAGATGGATCCATATGTAAGTGTTTTCCCAGGAAAATGAACAAGGCTGGATCATTAGCGCCGTGGTGGTACCTAACTTCTTTCGTGGCCGAAAGTTCGAAGGGAAACAAACGTTCTTGACCGTTGCCGTCATCTTCTGTCTCCTCATAGTTGCAAGGTGCTCTAGAATCGGTACTTTTTTTGTTTGTTTGTTTATTTGTTTGTTTCAGATTTTAGGGAAGCGAAGGGATTCGCAAGAACCCTATCCCGGGAGGGAAGGACAGTTAGATCCAATTCTTTTCTAAAACAAATTTTAGTATGGTTCTCATTCTTATACAAGTCAGTCACTGCGAGAAATGGTTTTCTGAGATGATGATCTTTCTTTCTTTCTTGAGGCTGTACAAAATTTTAGCAACACTTTTACAACAGTTTGATCTCATGGACCGGATAGCAAGTCCATGATTGACTCCATTCGTTCTTGAGTTTTTCCTTGTACCCAGAAGAGAGAGAGGAGTATCTTGACGACACTACTGTGACATAGGTACATAACTTATTTGATTTTTGAGCTTTTGCTAGGATTTTGTGGAAAATTCTATTATTCGTTTGCTGCAACGATTTTGATGTGCTTCACATGTAGTTTGTAAACATTGATCATCACATTTTTATCAAATTCTTATAAAGCTGTTTTCAACTGTGCATCAAACTCTCATTCAGACTCTGGTCTTTATTGAGCTTCTGGTGGGTGGTGCTTTCTTTCTTCTCATACAAAATTTTCAACCAAAGTTACAAATCTCATTCAAGAGAGTCAGTCAGTTTTGGTGGGTGCTTTCTTTCTTCTCATACAATTTTTTTCACCAAAGTTACAAGTCTGATTCAAGAGAGTCTGGTCTTTATTGAGCTTCTAGTGGGTGCTTTCTTCTGCTGATACAAAATTTTCCACCAAAAAGTTACAAATCTCATTCAAGAGAGTCTGGGTCTTTGTTGAGCATCTGATGGGTGCTTTCTTCTGCTGATACAAAATTTTCCACCAAAGTTACAAATCTCATTCAAGAGAGTCTGGGTCTTTATATTGAGCATCTGGTGAGTGCTTTCTTCTGTGGATACAAAACTTTCCACCAAAGTTACAAATCCTATTCAAAAGAGTTTAGTCTTTATTGAGCTTCTTCTGGTGGGTGCTTTCTTCTGCTGATACAAAAGTTTTTTCCAACCAAGGTACAAAGCTCATTCAAGCTCTGTCTCTGTGTCTGTTTTCTCTCCCTCTCTCTCTCTCTCTCTCTCTCTCTCTCTGGGGCTTTCTCTGTTTCCTTTCATTTTTTATGGATGATAATTCTCAATTATATTCACCTTGGTTTTCAAAATTTTGCAAAGGCAGCAGCCATGGAGAAGAGTTGTTCTTGGAGAAATTCTTTCTTGAGACTTCACAAACAAGTTCTGAGCAATTAATGAAGTTTTCCTTGAGTAGCCACATTTTCAGGAATATTCCACAGACTGGGTGTTGTTGTTGGTTTGAAATGTTTCCTATTTTTAACTACTGTGGTTAGTTTGATCTTGCCATGAAGGGTAGAGTTGAGTTAATACTTTGGGAGGGGGGAGGGGTGGGGGTGGTGGGGTTCATTAGAATGTAATTTATTTCTTGGAATGCCACATTGAACCTCAACAACCAGCACAGCCTAGCCTTAACCAGCACCCACCAGCTTGCAATGAAGGATGAATGGGTAAAGTAACAAGTGTTTTTATTATGTTGGGTTCCAGTTCCCTAGCTAGCTAGCCAACCATGGTGGTTAGTTAGCTTAGTGCATCCACAACTGAGTCATTATGGGCATAATGGGTTTAGGGTTTAGGGTTCACTCTGGCCTTGGTGATGACCTTTGCACTTGATTTGGAAAAGATTGGGTTCAAAGAGTAAAGCCCAAGGCCCATGGTCTTTTACTAAAATAAGGTGACCTGCCAGAGGCAAAGCTGAGCATGAGCCCGATTAACTACTCAAGTAAATTTGATGGCAAATTTATCAAGTGTAAAAGATTGCACACGTAAATTTTTTTTTTTTAATTAAAAAAATTTGCACCAAAGAGAAAAAAATTAACAAAACCAGGCATTCTCAATTGCAAGGTGAGTTTTTTGAAATGCTCGGCGGGACCAATTTTTATTGTTCAGAAATGATGGCCCCATGGGGTTCTTATGTTCTGCAACAGGCTTAAGTCTCTAAATAATACACACTAGAAAAATCCAAGGAAGGAAGGAAGGTCTTGTACACAACTCCAAAGAGACATAGTTTCCAAAAAGTTGTTGGAGAAATCCATTCCATTCCATTCATTTTAGCCTTCAAAATCATTTTCCCCCAGTTTGACTTGAGTTCATCCGTTGAGGTAGGCTATGAAAGCGTGATGATTTCCGATCCAAATGGCGTCAAAAGTTTTGGCAGTTTCTGGCAGCAGCTGGCTTCCCAACTGACAAAGGGCAGCTTGTAAGTAAGTACCTCTTAAGGAGGGAGGAGTCGCTCGCGCGCGCACACACACACACACACACAAACAAACAGCTGGTCCACTATACAACATCAATCCCTTGCTTCATAATAATGCTTCATTATGTTTCATGCTCCATTGGCTGCTACATTACTTCTTCCATTATGAAGCCGCAGTAATGGGACAAATTGGAGGCATAATGCTGCTGCACTGGCAAGAAGGAAAGTTTCAGCCGCTACCGCCAGCCAGCTCAGGCTGCTGCTGCTGCCTGCTTCCTCCCTCCTCATTGTTTTTTGTTTTGTAAGTATCCCAGTTGGTTGTTTGTTAGTTCAACAACGCCAGCGCCTCATGCAGTTGCATTCTTAAATCTTTTTGGCATGTCAGATCTCTCTCACTCAAGTATTGTACAAGTACCCAACTTCTTCATTTGTGCTATAGGACAATCCATCACTCAAGTTGCTATTTTGTTTTCTTTTTCTTTTTCCTCTCTCTCTCTCTCTCTTCTTGTTGGGAGGTGGTCATTCTACTCACTTTCTCATCTTTTTTGGTCCCACCCACTAGACTCTTTCTATCTCGATCCCCTGGAGCACTCTAGGGAAAAATCCTAAGTGTATGGAGGGCACCTTATATCCATGAATATGTCTTCTCAACAAGAGGATGGATCTTATGCCTACTCCTGAAAAGTGTGATGGAACTTAGAACTCATTTGGCTTGCGAGAACAAAAGGTATATTAAACTTATCAATTGTGGTTTGACATTTAATAATCACCCCAAGAGCTAGGTTGGATTTTTTTTTTAATTTCACATTGTCCCAATTTAAAACTCCTTTCTATTCAAAAAAAGGTTACATTCTTGACAATGTACTTAAATATTGTTCTAAAATATTTTTTTATTTTTCATCTTTATAAACTTGTCCCACTTATGTTGACATGGTCATTTACCAACACCAAGTCCACTTGTCCAAATTGCTTAAAGTTTGTTCCACCGATGAGGATGTACCATTTGTTAATCCCTCCATGTAGCTTTAGACGCCATTTGTGAGCAATGATTTTGGGTATTATGGCCACAATTGTACGTTGTGGTGTTTGGCTACCTTTCAAGCCATGATAGAACATCCATTACTATTTTTGTGTTTCCAACATTGGAACCAAGCCTATAACCACTCATGCAATAATAAGGAGCATTTTTTTTCAACCTTCATATATATATATATATATATACCCCTTACAATGGTGGTCAATGTTATAAATAATGCACAAAAGTTGTTTGATTGTGGTGCAATTTCAGCCTTTACTTAGTTATTAATTTGTGTGCATGTTGCACATGCCATCATGGTGGTTTTGCTATCACTTAATTTGAAAAAGGTAAGGGAATGAAATTATATCATAAAGTGAACACACATTTTTGGGTTCATTTTCGTTAATTTTAAATGGAAAACATATTGTGAAAAGTTACATAACCTTTTTGCGGGTGTGTCAAATTAAGTCTCATGAACACAATTGGCTAGGCATATTATCAATAAAGGACAAGGTTAATCACACATTTGCATCATTAAGTACATGTTATTTATACACAACTTGAACATAATTAGTAGTATTCTAATAGGAATAGATTGTGACCTAATGGTGATGCTATTTTGAATTTTCCTTGAATTTAATCATCTCAAACTTTCCAATGAATTATGTGTGTTCACAAGATCCATGTTATCATATTCCCCATTTTGCCTTGATTTCATTTAGGCGAAATACCTAACTTTTGAAAGAATGTACTTATTTTGTAAAATGAATTTTATTTTCATGAGAGATTCTTATCCATTCAATGATTTTATTTTTATTATGATGTAATTGTTTTGGAGATATGTGTCACAACCTCAACCTTAGGCTCAAATCCAAGGCTAAAGTGGGACAAAAGGGCTACTGAACGTGAATCGAATATGCATGATGATCTAATGACAATAAGAATTTTCATAACACAAATATGTTTTGAAAGGAGATGCTCCAAAAATTTGAAACACAAAATGTCATACTTTTGAAAGTGCCCTTTTGGAATTCTAGGAAAATTTACAATTTTGATGTTGGGCTCATAGAAAGCTACAAAATAGACAATAAGGAAAAGTGTGGTGCTTTGCCTAAATCTAGTTCATGATGAATCCAATGTGAATCTATCATTAGTGTATAAGTCCAAATTGGTTTCAATTGTGCATTAATTGTGTATTTTAAAAATATATATGCAATTGATGTGATGAAATTGTGTTCACAAAAAATGTTGTTTCATCATGTGCGTCTTTTCAAAGCTTTTGCATTCTCTTCTTGTCTTAGAGAGTGTGACATGGGTTTGACCTTTACATTGTAGTTATGAAATTGGAAAATTACTATCAATACCTTTGAAAATTGTTTGGGTCCATTTATAAAATTTATAAGGTATTGTAGTTGTCAAAAAACACTACATTGGCATATTTCCTGAGATTTTTAATAATATACAAAAATCACATGGCAAGTGATGATGTTGCAAGCAAAAACATCATTTTAAAAAATAATATAAAAAATTGAAAGGCCAAAAATGAATTTTCTCAATGACAAGAGAGGCTCTAATATCTCAAAATTTTCTTATTTTATATGCAAGTTCATATAAAATCAGGCATCAATCATGATTTTACTTATGAACTTACCATTTAATAATCAATAAAACATTATAAGACATTGATGGATATTCAAAACACCTTAACTTAATTATACTTAAGATAACAATTCATTTGTTTTATATTTAAAAACAATTAGTTTGACATCATAAATTATTCTCTTTCCAAATTCAATGTACTCTTAACAAATTGGTTTAAGGTTTATCTTCAAGATATTTGTTTAAAACTTTGGGAATCCAATGTAAAATTATAAGTATGTTGTTGTTCCCCCCTTGTCATCAATGGGCATTTAACAACCAACACCAAAATAGTTCATTATTCATATGTTGTGAATTTTTTTAAAATTAAGAAAATATTTCATATTGTCATTAATGGATGAAACTCATATGCGGACATCCATTTTATCCATATATGGATTATACTCATCCACAACCATCCATGATTCATCCAACATTTTCGACTTCTTATGGATGAATTTCATTCATCGTTGTTCACTTTAATTTACAATAAATATATAAGAGGTTGTTCAAAAATGTTCCTTGGGTGATGGGTGCTATGGAAGCTTTTATGGAAGCCTTTTTATGCTAGGCCTCAAAATTGTCAATGATTTGAAATTTGAGGAATTAATATATGGGAGATTTTTCATAATATTTTGTCTAATCATCCTTCAACAATTCCAAAGAAATTTCCCATCATATGGTTGTCCCCAGACAATTCCAATGACAATTTTAACCAAAATCCAATAGTTGAAACAATTTTGACAATTTTGTGAACAAATTTCATGTCACAATAATAAAAAAATGAACAAGTGACGATAAAATGTTTTTTTGTCATAATGCGAGCTTGAATTCATTGTGTGAGATTGATGTGATTTGTGTTTGCATAGAAGAATAATAATATGTGCATATGATAACATATAGATATTGATGGGGACAAATGTGGGTCACAATGGTGTAATGACATGTGTTAGAAGTCATGATAAATGGGGAAGCAACATTTTTGTTTCTTTTTCTTTTTTTAAATTTTTGTCGGGGCAACAAGTTTTCCATGCATTGTTAACAATAGATCTAAAATAACAAGTTATGTTGTCAATTATATCTAGTTGATCATCACCAACAATGTCATCTTCTTATTCTTTGTGTTTTTTTTCATCACCTTTTTCAAACCCTAATCTAAGCTTGTTTTCCATATAAAACAAACATGTGTGCATGTGCACACACGAATGGTATTTCAGCTCACAAATCCTTTTTTTTTTTTTGAGGATTTGATTTTTTTGAGCTTTTGTTGTAATTTTTTTCTTGTGTCTACACATTTCCAACAACTCCTAAATAACAACAAAGGTAGGGAGCGAAGGAAGGAGGAGAAGTTGGTCATAGAATAAATTTGTATCTTGATGATTTTTCATTGCATAATTTTAAAGTAGTAAAATTTGTATCCAAGTGGTGATTTTTGGGTTTTAAGTTTGAAATAGAAAATATTATATCCTAATGAAATTGTTTCATTGCACATCAAGGTTGTTGATCATTACAATCCTCTTCCCATAGTGTTTTACACAAGTAAATATTCCATTTGGATGTTTCCAAGATTTGCAAATCACTAGGAAAAAAACTTAATTTTATAATTGGGGTTTGAAACTACATTTTAGTCACAAGTGACAACTAAAATCCCCTTAATCATCTAAAACAAGATGCAAAGTCACATACAACATGATGTCATGATGACATCATCAATGAATAAATTAGCTTGAATATGTATGTATACAATTTCATCCACCATATATCTACCGCAATTGTATGTGCATTTGTGATTAATTATGTGACTATTTTAATGACATTCAAAATCACACCACATATTACTCCCTAGATGTGAAACATGGCAATATTACATTACAAGTTATTTTCAATTTATCAAAATTAACAAGTTAATTAACCTTAATCCAATTTGTTGGTTTTTTAATTTAAATTATTTTAATTGTGTAGCCAAAAGTTGCCCACATTTTAGGTCAATTGCCATGTGGCACATTAATATATATTTTTTAAAAATCAAATATATCTCAATCATCTAACAAATGATGTTTTTGATTTGCACATGTGGCATTTCATTTTAGTGCCATGTGGTAATTAGTGAATATTGCAAATGATTTACTTACCTATCTATTTAGTCTAAACACCTCCCTACCTATCTAGGTTAGATATTTACTTAGGTATGTAGGTAAGCAAGTAACAAGGTATGTTAATTAGGGTAATAAATAAGCTAAAAGGTAAGTACATAAATATTTTATTATTATTTTGGGTCAAAGCTTTTTTGATTGGATCATCCCATATTGGTCATGTTTTTAAATTTGAAAATATAATAGCAAAAAAAATTATATATATATATATACATAATTTCCAAGATGAGAATTGAAGACAAAACATGTGGGATAAATTTTGAAGTTGCAAACTAGTTTGTCACTAAAAAATTTAGTTGTAACTACTTGCAACCAAAAGGTTTATCCCATATGCTTCATTTTCATTTTTACCTTTGTAAAATGTAATCAACTAGGTAAGTGAATAATTAACTAACTAGTTCATGAATTGATTAATTTAAAAACCTACCTACTTAACTAGTTGTAATTCATCAATAATTTTTTATAACATAATTATATAATTAACCAACCTATTATATTATTTAAAATAATAATTTATACATTATTATTATTATAATAAATAAAATATTAAATATAATTATTTATTTATTGTAATTAACTTAACTATTAATTTTTATCCTAGTAGTTTTAGTATTATAAATTTGTAATTTTTATTTATTTTTAACTCAATAATAATTACTGTATAATACAATATTTAAAATTTAATGAAATATAATGACTTAAATTTAAAATAATTATGTTGTAATAATAACTCAAATAAATAACTATTATTATCATTATTATCATTGAATTAGTATTTTAATTAGAAGGTAATTTAGCGAGGCTAGCTATATACTATTATTCATTTTTTTATTATGTCATTTGTTGTAGGTACTATTAAATATATTAATAAATATTTAATGATAATAATAATAACAAAAAAATTTGTAAATATAATAAACCTTGGATAGCTTGTAATATCACCTTTAATTTATTTTTATTCCAAAATGCAATTTCAATAATTTCAAGATATACATATATACATTTATGTATGATTAATTATTGCCACCCTTACATATACCTTAATGTGAGGTTAATATATTTTATTAGTATTTCAAACCAAGCTCAACTTAACCATTAAAACAACATTAATATATATTATAATCGATGTAGAATAAATAATGTATACGTAAGGCATACTATACATAACTTAATGTATACATAAGTAATAATTACCATTTTTTTGTCACTTTTGCAACTAATGGGCCATATTAGGGCCTTCTAGGATGAAAATAATGCAAAAACTCATCCCATTGGAAGAACGAAGAAGCTAGTAGTTGTAACATCATCACAAATATGATCAAAAAATGTGCAACTTGATTTCTAGTTGCAATAATAGCCAATAATTAATCACATGTAGTCGTAAGTCACATTTTGGCCTTTCCCTACTAGTGAACCCCATTACTTGCTTTTCAATTTGTCGTTAGGGTCTTTTTGACAATTCTTGGATCTATAGGTTGTGGGTTTTTTTTTTAAAAAGTTGTAGAGTGTTGGGTAGGGGGAAATAGAAAGAAAAACAAGATCTTGGGTCTTGGGGAAATGGGTATTTGTAGTCACTCACCTTTTGCAACATCAATGTTGATCACACCTTGAAATAAAATTGAATTACAAAGCTTTGAGCATTAAAAACCATTTTGCACTCCTTGAAACATACTTTGTGTTGTTTCAAAGATGGTAAAACTTCCTTGACATGAACTACATTGATCTATTTTATGGTGACAAGTGTCTTTTGTTCAAACATTTTAGGATTTGGGGTTCCATGGATCTACATTTTTCTTTAGAATTTGAGGTAGGCATGTTATTGATGGGGGTGGGGAAGGGGATGGAGTTGAAAGAACAAGTTATGTTACCTCTATTAATATAACAAAACATATAGACAACATCTAAAGAGCATCTAAGTTTCAATTTTTAAATTTTCATTTCTAGAATTTTTGAAGTAGAAATAAACTTGCAAATAATATTGTTCATCAAATACATTTGCATCATTTTTTTCTTTTTTCCTACCCCCTTTTTTTTGGTACCCAAATTGTGATTTGTTTACTATATTTGGTTTTGCATTTTGTTTAGGGATTTATGTTACGATGATGACCCAAATCAAGAACTTCATAGTGATCAACTGAAAGATTTGAATGTGTATGCATCAAAGGAAGGAGCCTATAAAAGTTACATGGGCATTGAAGCATTTAAAAGAAGGACGAATAAAAGTTTTATACAACACAAACACTTACACATATTTTTATGTGCCATTTGGGTGGGTACATTTAATCCAATATGTATTATGTAATCCAAGGTGCAATGTAAGTAAATTTAATGTTTCAATTGGTTTTGTGTTCCAACTTCTTTGGGTATGCAAATTTTGATGATTTTTTTTTTCTTTTTTATGACTTTCTAATTTGTTGTTATTGTACATTTATGTTGGTGTGCACAAGCTTCCTCTTCTTTTGCATTCAAAACAATATAATGATCATTAGTGGGAATTTTTCCAAATTAATGTAATTAATATTGAAATCATAAACCTCAAACAAAACATAGAATACCAAATTTAATTTTGATTGTTAGGGCTACAAAAACATTGGTTATGAACATTAACTTATAGATTCTTACATTTGGTTTAACAAACGTGGAACATCCATTAAAAACACCCATGATTTCCAAAGCCTTGAAAGCACAACACTAACAGTTGCACCACCATACCCACACCTATTTTTTCCTCTCAACCTTTTATGTCATTTTCAAAGTTAAGGATTTTGAAGGTGGTGTTTGTAGTTTTAAATAGTGTGTGTACCCAAATATAAGTTTAGATATATATGTTAAAGATGCTAGAAAACTACCAAAACTAATTACCCATACTAACAAAATTTCCTATTGCAAATTTGAATTGTAATTGCAAAAACTATGAATTTAACAAATTTACACTTGTGTTGGTCCAAGAAAATGAAGTGGTCAAAAGAACAAAACAATTAAGAACATTCAACTTTTGCAACTTGTTTAGCAACATAAGACACTCAATTATTCATTAAATGCAACCATTTTCCTCATCTACCATAACACTCTTCTAATTAATGCAACAATTAGTATGTCAATAGTAAGTCTCATTTTGTGATCAAAATTCAATGTTGCACATTGATTTGTAATGGTTCAAGAATATTAGATTCCCAAAGTGTGAATGTTAAACCATATTGGTCGTGATAATTTTGATTAAGTCATAACTAAAATGTATTATTCATTTCATGCCCATAATGTATGTATATCAATTTTAGTTCACAATCATGAAAAAGATAGATAACCAAGTTAGAATTTGGTATCACAATTATGTGAAAATGCTCTATTGAAATTCTTGTGTTGGGGATGTCATAATTATTCTCCAATCCTATAAGAAAAAAATTGTTGCCAACTAAGTAATTAGAGTTCCATTATGAAATCTCTAAAGATCCAAGTTCATTCTACTAGAGTTTAAAATGTAACATCCATTTAGTAATCAACTCCTCCTTCAAAAAGTTGATGACTTGGAATATCCTATGTAAGTTGTTCATAACATTAGTTGAAAAATAAATATTTTCTTGTAGGGGTTTGATGCTTTTAGGAAGAGGTTATTCAAGTTGGGGGATTTGATTTTATTGGAATTGCCTTAGTCATGGAGGTTAAAAACACTATACTAAGAAAAACTTGATACTTTTGAATCCCAATACTCGAAAAATTCAATTCATCAATTGGAATAGAAATCATGAATCTTGGACCTTACCTAATCACCTTACATTTCACTTTAAGAACTTCTATTCTAAAATTGTTGTGTTTGTGTTTGTAAAGCAAAACAAGATTCCTTGAATTTGAGTTACTTTAGAATATACAATGCAAAATCCCAAGTTACAAAAGGTAGTATTATGAACTAAGGTTGATGATGATTGGTTACTAAATTAGGTTGTTGCTTTTTTTATTTGGTAATTTTACGATTCTTCATGTAATTAAAGTATTACCATCAACTTGATAATTGATGGTTTTGTTCTTTACATCATCCAATGTTGTCATGCTCCAAGCCTATGTGTACTTAGAATAGTTTAGTTGTGCTTAATATGTGACCTTCAAAAAATTTCTTACATCCAAGTATACTTATTTATTTATTTTCAACCCCACCCATAAAATTAAAATTGGGACTACAAATAAGTGAAAAACTACTAATAACAACCCACTTGGACCAATCATTATGATTGGTGAATTAAAAATGAGTAGTAGTAAGATCACATTTATTATAATCATTTTTGGCAAATGTAAGTTTTGTTGTGTTTTTTACCCACCTCAATAAATTGTGCAAAAATGTAAGGTCAAAACCATTTTGGTAAACAAAACCAATATTTTTAAAAAAAATCATCCAATTTTAATTTATAGGTTTACATACTAAACACCACTGGAGTTGTTTTAATCAACTATGTATGTTTTGGTGTATGTTTTGGTGCACATTTATGGTTATTAAGAACCATAATGAGAAATATACCTTTGCATACGAGAGTATTATGAACAAGGTAAGAATTACAATTAGGAGGAACCAACAAAAACAACAATTAAAAAGTAGGATATATAGTGCAAAAAGTTAAATTATACCATTTATTTGATTATAGTACATATTTAAATAGTTCCAAGTTTGAAGTGTGAAAGTTTCTTTGTTTGAAGGGTTAGTAGTTAAAAGCTCCATTTCCAATTATGCTTCAAAACAAATAAAGCCCATCATTGATTTAATTTTAAAATGATGCCTTACTCCCAGCCTTTTTTTCTACTAGCAAATTGTAGCCTAAAAGCGACAAGCCCCAAGGCCCTACCAAATCCATTAAAGAAAATAAAGTCACAAACAAAATAAAATCACCAAGTTGCATCCACTTTAGGGCTTTTGATAGCCAACATTATGATGAAAACAACTAAGCATTATTGACGTTTCACCACTCCTTTCCCATGAAGTGCTTTAAGACCTTTCTCTTCATCATTAGGGTTGCACCACTTGAACTATCATATTTGGGAAATTTTGCCATCATCGTCCATTTAAAATTACTCCCTAACCTTAACTTCATATGGATATGAAGGAAGGGAGAACCTCTTAGAATTAAAAAAATCAATGGACTTTACACAGATAATTGGTGCACAATTAAAGTTCAAAAGACAATAATATTGGTTTAAAAAGATAATAAGAATCTTTACATGAGAAATAGATGTTGAAAGATTTGAAAATCATTATACTAATAACATGTGGGGGGAGAGATTGAATTTCTTTTGTAAACTACTACAACAATTCTAGGGCAAGGATTATAATTAATTCTTGTGGTCTAATTCTCTCTTAGGAAAGAAGCTCCCAAGGTCAAAAATTTGTGGGCCTAACAAAAACTTACCTCAAATATAAATATTTAAACCTTAACTTTAGACAACTTGGCACCCATTAAGATTGGATCTTATATGTGCAATTGCAAAAAGATTTTAAGATAGAGAACCTAAAAGCAAAGTGAAAAAGTTCTTAAGTTTTCCTATGGATGGGTATATGGTTTCAAAAAGGGATTTGGTTATAAAGGCTACACAAGACAAGGGGAGGCAACCTTTGTAAGTGATTTCCAAGAGGTTGACAAATGGTTATAATATGCGAGCAAGTCTCTCAATATGCTCCAATTGATGTTCTTATCATGGATGCAAAGGTTAAACATCAATAGATATGAGCCAAAGAATACTTATCAATTTGGCCCCATGTTTTCACACTTAGGAATATCACACACCTCTCAAACTTAAGCATTATGTGACTTGTGAACATGAAGGCTTGGATGATTATAACATTGTTCATGAAATTTTTTGTTGGATTTTGAAAGATGTATGTACATTGTTGGGAAGGAGAAGGTATTCTTGCTTTTACGAAATGTTTTTGGTCATAAGGTGGTCAATCTTTTGATAAACCAATTGCATATCACAACCATTGTTATGCTTCCTCTCAACACAACAAGCAAGTGACAACTTATGGATGCTAGGTTCATCAAGGCTTTTAAAGCACATTCCAAAAAACTCTTGATCCATCACTAGATTGACAACTTGATGGATAAATAGATCTCTTTAGTGGATAAGTTTTAGGTTGCACTTATTGTTGAAATAGATGGGGCATTCACATAACTTGTGATGCTATTAGAGATTGTTGGAGGCATTATGCTCTCCACAATTTGCCAAATCTTGACATTGGCAGCTTGTAAGGATTAGATTTTCATGTTAAACTTGAAGAAAGTGGTAGATTATGGCAACTATTTGTAGAATTCTATTTCATTCATAACATGGAGGTTCCAACCGTGGATGCATTACAATTTATTGAGTTTGAAACACAATTTGAACCTGTTGACAAAAAGATTGCAAACATCAATATTATGAATGAAGACAAAAAACTCATCATAAAGGATTGAAGAACAAGATGACAAAGAAATAGTATTGCCATGGTAGCCCACACTTCAATTTTATGAAATAAAAGTTGCCATCAATGTTCTACATTGATACCTAGCACAACACAAAGTAATGATGTTAACAAATCCCTTGCACAATGTTTATCAATTTATAAGGAAGTGATTTCAATGAAGCATTCTAGTTCTTAATAGGGAAATATTTTTTCATATTATCAATCGTCTGAATAGTAAATGTTATCTTTCATCGACATAACTTGGTTTATTTTCTGAATTTAATTGGAGTGTATGGTTTCATGTTGTTCATCACATAGTCGTATAATTCTAGTCATCATGTAAGTATGTTTATGCCATTGATTAAAATAACTGTATCTTTCAAGCTTAGCTATGTCACTCCTCTCCTCTACCCACCTACATGCTCCTTACATAAAAAGGCCAAACATAATTATGATTATTTTTCAAATACCCTTTCAAAACCTCCACCTCCTAGAATGTAGCCTTATCGATATCAGTCCAGGCATGAATGTCGCCTTATTGATATCAGTCCAGGCATGTTCTTTCTGTCTCTCCTCAACACCGTTCCTATTTTACACAAAGAGAGATACAATCAACGTTTCTAGCAAATGGGTTGTGAGAAATTATCAGATATAGGCAAAGACAGAGATGCCGACACAACCGTGTCCATACCTTTCCTGTCACCATGATATCCTGAACTGCTCGGTTCAATTAGAAGTAAAGGTTTACTCCTGTGAGGGAAAACGTAATTCTAGCATTCATCTATACAGGCTTTCTGTAAGAACGAAAGTGTTATAGAACATAAAAGATTTTGTGGTAAAACTCAGAAGTCTCTCAGCAACATGAGGTTTTGCTATGACTGCCTAAATTGGGCAACACAAGCAAATGTTGAGAGGGAAAGAAGAGGGCAGAATCTATAATATATACTCAGCTCTCCTAACCTCCAAACAATAACCAGCCTTGACAGACTGAGGGATTCTAAGTATACAGGATTACTGATTCTGCTGCTGTCATTTATACCACCTCGGAAACCCAGGGTATCTGTGAAAACTATATATGGGAGTGATATGATTCAACTCCCTACACTCAAAGAATACCACACAGCAACATCAGGTCAGGGCAAATGGATACTGCCTTCACCCAAACATTTCCCAATTGGCATTGACAGTGGCAGAGGAGGCAGGAGGAACGGCAAGGCTGCCCATGCCGCCATCAAAAGTCTCCCACTGAGTGGTTACTACCACTTGATTCTCTTTTGGTGGTGGCTTCATCAGTGCTGCTCTCAATCTGTCTACTGCCTCCACTAGTCCTTGGACCCTCTTCACCTGCACAAGTGGGGGAAGTATCTGGAATTATCAAACGAGCAGCACATGGGACACAGATCTCCCAAAAATAGTAGTGTAACCATCAGCAAAGGCCAACAATAGCTCATAAGCCCAGCAAGGTCATTGTCAGAAGGAGAGCATTTGCTACCTAGTGGTGAAGGTGGGGTTCTCTATCTGTTCTGGTCTAAGATAATTTTCCAGTTTGTCAGCAATTCTTGAGAAATTCGAAATGCCTTACAATGGGGATATGAAATTGGTTTGCCATGCCAATACCATCTTGAAGTTATGACATATTTGGAATTCATATCCAGATCTCCTGCAAGAGAACTCTCAGATATGCTTCTACTAGGCCACAAATGGTTGCAAACTCCTACTGACATGGACCCCAAACACCATCAAATTTTCAAATTCACACTGGAAGTCAATAATGTTAATAGGTAATGGAAATGCTGGAGGGAGAGAGAACAATGGGTTTCCAGTTCCTTCCTTGTTTTTGCTTTTGGAACAAACTGTAAAGAAATGCAGTAGCAGTGAGCATATATGCTGTGGTACCTCTGTTTTTCTCAGAATCATGACCTCCCCCATTGCCTCAACCCCATCAAGTCTGAGCAACTTCTGCATAAGGTCTTCATTCAAGCGGCGCAACTCACTCACTGAAATCCCATCTCCACTGTTAAATGATCCTTCAGAAGTTGAGACCTACCATCATCAACAATGGATTAGACCACCTCATGTCATAACTTGCATTGACTAAGTATACCAGAAATGTGCTATTTTCTGAGGCTGAGAAGTAGTGTCATTACTCAAGTTCAAAGTTGATAACACCCAAAATGGAAATGTATCAGAAAGAGGACAACATTATGAGATGAAAAACAGATCTTGCCATTGTCATCATTGAGACAGGGACAATTTTGCAACTCTTCAGGACTTATGCAGATCTGAGGAAAAAAAAACCATATGCAGCAGAAGTGGGGAACACTCAAACCTGTTCTGCCAGCTTGTCCACCTCTGCTTGAATGCTTGTTACAATCTGATAAGAGCGTGAAATTTGCTCTTGCTTGTACTGCTCCTGAACCTTTCGCTCCCGAGCAGCAGGATCTTCCATGAGAATGAGCTTTGCTTTGTCTTTCACACCTGCCATGTGCAGTGCTTCTGAATCTTCTTTCTCAATTCCTTTGAACAGTAATCGCTGCTCCTTTGGAGTCAGCCCAGTAACTGACACAAGCAACTTCTTCACATCCCCTGCATGCATCCACACATCCAAACCTCACTCGTTAGCTCCAAATATCCTCGCTTTTGGACATGACAAAGCTGATCTCCTCCTATCCATCATTGGATTCCGAGAACATGCGAACTTCCTGTGCAAAAACAATCCGTTTCCATCACGTGCCTGCACTAGTAAATTTAACCTTTCATCAAGGATCGATTGACGCCACTGCACCTATGCCTCCTGCGCAGAATGTCGCAGAGACATGCCACACGACATCCGCTATGTATGTATGTATGACTGTATCCGACGAGCAGACTGTCTTCTACAGGAGCAAACAAATGTCGACAATAATAATAAGAATAAGATCGTCCGTCTATCCTAAGACAAAAACAACAATCAGGTGTGCAGCAACGAACCGAAGCTTGCAAATGCAGGCGCAGTAATGTCATGAGAGATGAGGCCGAAGGAAACTTTGATCTTGACGAGAGGACCGAACGCGGTGCCGGCATCTGGTACGTCACGTCTCTGCACCAACATCCCACCGGGACGCATCTCCCACTCGATAGGCGCAGCATCTTGCGGCTGCCGCTGCTGCTGTTCCACAACAACAGCAGTACTACCTTTCTGCAGCACTCCTTTACTACTACTCGATCTTTTCAAACTCTTCTCCCACAATCCTGATCCGAACTGCTGCTGCTGCTGCTGCCGCCGCCTTCTACTTGCAGCCAACTGAATCCCGTTATCATCCTCATTATTAATCCCCGCATATCCTCCTCCACCTCCGCCGCCTCCATTTCTTTCTTTCTTCCACCCTTCCTGCACCTTCCTTCCTTTCTTGTGAGAGAAAAACATGATCTCTCTCTAAGGTGTTTCGATATGCTCTCATCACGACCACGACGACAACATTATTCCGTTCAATTACACACACAAACACACACACACACACACACACAAAAACAAAATTCCTTGCGCCACACACAAACACAACAACTGCACACAAATCCGACGAGAGAGAGAGAGGAGAGCGAGAGAGAGAGAGAGAGCGCAAAACAACAAAAAGAAAACCAAAAGCGCACAAAACTGTCATAAAACTTTATGGAAATGCAGAGCACTCGCTGAGTCTTCACTGATTTTCTCGTCCAGAGGAAAGAGGGGGGCGGAGAAGGGGTGGAGAGGGCCGGGGGTGGGGAAGGGGGTGAGGGAGAGGAGGGGAGTGTGCACTGTGTAGGTAGAAGGGGACATGGGAACTGAATTATTTGGGTTTTTTCTTTGTTTCTTTCAAAGGCTCATTTTCTTCATTTACATGCCTTTCTCGCCCTTTATCTTTAAAGACCTTAAGGAAGGAAGGAAGGAAGGAAGGAAGTTTGGATGGATGGATGGATGAATGTATGGATGGATTTTAATTTTTTCATTTGGTCCCCATATTTTGGAGGAATGTTGAAATATTTTTTATTAAAAAAAAAATTTGGTCCCTACATTTGGAGGAATTTTGGATGTAGTTTTCATTTCGGTCTCCACATAATGCACCGCCAGAAAATTCCTAAGTGTATTTATTTCCCAGGGTACAATGTTTTCATTAATATTGAAGGGAAATTATGTCCGAGGTGTAAGATCTATCCCACTTGTAAACAACCTTTGAGAATTTAGCCTTTGTTATTTGAGCGACTTCATTGGATGTAATTTTTGGCCCCCCAAGTAAGGGCGGGGCAATTTCAAGTAACATCCATTTGTTTGTCGTATGTTATTTCTTCGGTTGTTCTCGAGGCATATTGCCCTTAAAGCAACACCTTTCATTATACTTAATGAGTAGGTGGTGTAAGCAAAGCTCCTCCTCGTACACCTTGTGATCTTCGAATGTTTAAGTTAATGATAAAAAACACTAGGCCGAAACCGCCTAACAACACCTTAGAGTTATCTGTAAAGTCACCCTGTGTTCACCCTGTCTTTGGGCCTGCATTCACCCCCCTATCCCCGGGGCTCTTTGAGTGGTATTCACAAAGTAAGGAACTGGCCATTCTCGCCCCCTAATCGTGAGACTTTACAGATAACGCTCTTGTCATAATCCCCTTGATTTAAAGAATGCCCCAACCCTTGGGCCTTTAAACCCTACAACACATTTTGAGCAATGTTGGATGTAGTTTTTTTCATTTGGTCTCACATTTTGAGGAACATTAGTGTAGGGCAAAAGTCTCGGGCGAAGGGCGTACGAAAAATAAAGGGCCTAGGATGGGGTAATAAGTGAGTCTGACCTTGCATTTTGGGAATGTCCCTCAACCCATCGGCTTTCTCCTTTGTAAATCTTGAGGCAAAACCATATCATAAACTTAAACATATGTAGATCATGAGGCAAAACCATATCATAAGCTTAAACATATGTAGATCATGAGGCAAAACCATATCATAAACTTAAACATATGTAGATCA
>Ga0116227_10003151_pt1 | contig 36945 bp, 28 predicted proteins | sample S1TSphgellanicum_FD_89693 | JGI IMG/M metagenome (GOLD analysis project Ga0116227, IMG submission 89693) | Host-associated microbial communities from peat moss isolated from Minnesota, USA - S1T2_Fb - Sphagnum magellanicum MG | ecosystem: Host-associated > Plants > Peat moss > Unclassified...
AATAATTATTTAAAAATTTAAAAATCATAATTATAAAAAAAAAGTTATAATTATTAAAAAAACCCACGCCGTGACCTGACCAGTCTTGTGAGTTCAAAAGTCAACACTGGGTAACTTCTGCGCAACGCTACCGAGTCCGATAGGTGGCCACCTGCCTCGAATCCCATCCGACCGTAGAAATAGGTCTCTTCGACGCTGCAGATTTCTCCACTTTTCCACGGTCCACCGGTACCAGCCGGTCGAGAGACGGGAGCGCGTGAGAGAGGTAGGTAGGTTGGTCACTGGGTAGGTAGGTAACCTTTTTTTGGTAACCGGAATCTTTGCTCTGGTGACTGGCTTCACCCGGTCACCGTCTGGTGGTCTTGAGTAGTGACTCATCTTGTTTGTTTTCCTTTGAGTTTTCGCTACCCACTTTTCACGAAAGAAAAGAGACCCCTGCCTTTGCGTTTTCTTGCTTGGAGCCAGAACTTATTTTTTGTTTGCGGATCTGTGGCATCTCTTTCATCATGGTAAGCATCGCTTTCCGATCTCTTATTTTGCGGCTTCTTCCGACCTTTTTTTTGAGGTTATTTGGGTCGTTTTTGTGCCTATTATGATGACCTTCTGTGTTATTGTTGTTGTTCTAGGTTTTCATTTATCGCACCCCTTCTTGTTGCAGTCTGTATTTTCTGGATGCAGTGAAGAACATTTTCTACTGGTTTTTTTTGTTATTTTCTCTTATCTTGCTGCTTCTTCCGACCTTTTTCTGAGATTTTTTGGGGTCGATTTTGTGCCTACTATGATGACCTTTGTGTTTTTGTTGTTGTTCTAGGTTTTCTTTTATCACGCCCCTTCTTGTTGCAGTCTGTATTTTTGGATGCAGTGAAGAACATTTTCTACTGTTTTTGTTATTTCCTCTTATCTTGCTGCTTCTTCCGACCTTTTTTTTTGAGATTTTTGGAGTCGTTTTTTGTGCCTATTATGATGGCCTTGGCGTTCTTCTTCTTCTTCTTCTTCTTCTAGGTTTTCTTTCATCATGCCCTTCTTGTTGCAGTCTGTGTTTTTTGAATGGAGTGAAAATCATTTTCTATTATTTTTATTTTCTCTTATTATGCGCTCTTTCGACCTTTTTTTGAGATTTTTGGGGTCGTTTTTGTTCCTATTGTGATGGCCTGTCTGTTTTCATTGTAGGTTTTCTTTCATCACGCCCTTCTTGTTGCAGTCTGTGTTTTTTGGATGCAGTGAAAAATAGTTTCTACTATTATTCTTGTTTTCCATTATTATGCTGCTTCTTTCGACCTTATTTTTTGGGAGAGTTTTGGGATGACTTTTGTTCCTGTTATGATGGCCTTTGTGTTGTTGTTGTTGTTCTTCGAATAGGTTTTCTTTCATTATTCTCTTCTTGTTGCCTTCTGTGTTTTCTGGATGCAGTGAAAAACATTTTCTATTATTATTGTTTTTTTTGTTTGTAGTTGTCATGCTGATCACTTGCTTTTTTGGTTCATGGCTGTAATTCTGTGCTTTCAAGGCATTGCTTTTTTTTTTGGTGGTGGTTCTCATTCTTTAATGCCTTTTTTCTTGTTGTTTTGTTGTTGTGAGGAGATGGTATTGCTTCAGGTGTCAAAGCTTCCCCTTTTTTTAATGTGTTGAGGGGTTATTTTGTGGATCAAGTATTTTTTTGGTTTAATAGGCCTCATTGTGTACATTGTGTCTGTGGGACTGTTTGAATCTCCATTTGCTGAAAGCTTTGATTGTTTGAAAAGAGGCCTTTGTGCTTTGCACATCATATTCCTGGATGTGATTAAACCTTCGTAGATCTCAGGAGGTGCGGTACAACTGCCTTTTGGTTTCTTTTCTTTCTTGTACTGTATAGCAAGTTTGACAAATTTGTTTCTTGTATTTTAGTACCTGTTTGGATTGAGAACGCTTTGATTTTGTCTGTGTACATGAGGGTTGTTACATTGTGAACTTGATAAAAAAAGTTGGGAATGTGCCCTGATTAGACTTGAACCAGTTTTGCATTACTTGAATAGCATTCTCACAGCACTCTTTCATGCTGAAAATCTCTAGACATCATCCACAGAAAATTCCATACTTCCTATGCTGCCACAGCCAACAAATTAGAAGCCGATGTATTTCTGACCAGAAGCCAAGCCTTTTGAATTCAGTATTGGCATGAATACAAGTGAATTGGTGATAGTAACAATATATATTCTAGGAACTCGTTGGTCCTGAGGTTAACCATAGTAATGTGGTTGTGGTTGAATGCATGTGTGACTGGAGCAGGCAGAGTCTCCTCGACGCAGCAGCAGGTCAGTTTACCATTCATACCCATTGCATATTGCATTCTGGGAAATGGGGGTTTAGGCTTAAATTGTTTTTTGAACTGGAGCATCATTTGACAAGAAATGTTCTCAAATCTTTGTGCAGGTACTCTGATTCACCTTCACCAAAGCGTGCATCTCGAGGCCGCTCCCGGTCACGAACACCTCCCAGGAGGTCTGATCATCTGATACCTGTCCTATTTCTTTGTCACAGTGTTATATCTGTTCTACTATATGCAAGGAGTATCTCTGGAAAACCAATGAACGAAAAATTGTGACTTTCACTAAATATAACCTGCTGCTGTACTGATAGACTGGCATACTTTATGGAATTTACTTGGCTGGAGCTGGTTATAAGCCCTTGCAAGAATGTCACAGGGGTATTGACTGATTTTGTGTGGGGATGAGGATGAATAGGGATAATGCTCTGTCAAGAGAAGAGGCACTCAATCCAGGAAACAATTTGTATGTCACTGGTCTGTCGACCCGCGTGACGGAAAAGGATCTGGAGGATCTCTTTTCAAGAGAGGGCAAGGTATATCATCTCATGTGTTGCTAATGTTTGTTTTAGGTGATGTGTTTTTATTGCCAGTCTTGTGACAAACTCATTTATCTCCCTCTTTGGCCAGGAACTGATGATGTCAGTCAGGATGTTATGGTGGGTGGTCAATACTCAATACCATACATGTTGCTGTTGCTGTAGTTCAAAGTTTTCATAAGTTCTTTCTTATGATCTCGTTGTCTCTTTTTTTCAGGATGGGGTTTCCTGGTTTTCATGCTTGGTGGTTGCTGTTATGTTGTCAGATCTGGAATATCCACAAACTTATTATCAGATGAACTCTTGATTCTTTTCAGGTCAACTTAAATTGTAATTACTGAATATTATTCAGGACTTGTGAAGATGTTTTAGCTGATGCTGGGGATCTTGGTGGGGATTTTCTTAGGAGGTTTGCCCCAGTGTTGACTGGTTCCAGGTTGTGGGCTAGTTCTCAGGCTAGCTCTAGGTGCAGTTCTGGGTAACTGGACCTGCAGGATTAGTCTCCTGCTGAACCTGGAGCCTGAACTGGACCGGGTGATGAGGCACTTGCTGGAACTGGACTCAGAACTGACCATACACCATGTCTTTTATTGGGACCAGATTACTATTGCAATGTGTCATTACATATGTTGCGGTTCACTAGGCAGACTTTTTTGAAAATCTTACAAGGAGGTACTCAAGTATTTTTAAAATCTAACAGGTGGGATGCTTTTTAGTTAGGTGGAAACTTTTAATTTGTGGTGCAATGTATGGCACAATTTATGGTATTTTGGTGTGTGTAGAATAGGGGGTTCCAGATCCAATTCCAAACCAGACCAGGTTTGAAATTCTTGTGGAAAACACCAGAACTGGAGGTTCCATAATTTGAAGAACCTGGCTGGCTTCAGAATTGTACTGGAGGTTGCATCAGATTTTTAAAAATTGGCTGCAACTGTTCATTTAAAATTAAAAATTAGCATGGAGTGAGACCAAAGTTTCCCTTTATAACCAAGAACCAAACAACACTGGTTTGTACTAGACCAAGTCTTATTAGATTACCTCAAGCATGTGAACATGGTAGCAAATGTGGTTAACTGGTTCTAAAGAACTTTTTGTTGTGGGTGCCTCTGGATGGTGTAGTGACCCCTACTATTTGTTGTGATCCTATTACCAGCCATGCTTTTGCATGGTTTATGTGCAAACCAGAATTAAATCTGCAGACTTAAAAGAAGTGATCAATGTGAATGAAAAGATGATTAATGTTCATTTTAATTGTGCACAGGTGACAGAGTGCCGACTGGTTGTGGATCCACGCACCAGAGAATCAAGAGGGTTTGGGTTTGTCACTATGGACAGTGCTGAGGATGCTGATCGCTGCATAAAATATCTGAACCGCTCAACTCTTGAGGGACGCATCATAACTGTTGAGAAGGTGAGTTTGGAATCACATTTAATCTCTTGCACTACTCACCGCTGTTCTCTTGAATGAAAATAACCTGATTTGTCTTCAAACCATCCCGTCAGGACAAATGGTGAGAAATGCTGGTGTGTTGAGAGCAATTGACTGGTTGTGAATGCAGTTGGCCAATTTGTATTTTTCTTGCTTCTTTACTGAAGCAGGAGGAATTCTGGGTACATGACAAATGACAGGCAATTATGCCAGATAATGCTGAAGCAGTTAGTGGCATTAGATGGGCTAGTGCTAATGGGATTGCATGTCTTCCTTGGAACCTTTGGTCATCCAGAGAAGATACAGCTTTTGCAGCCTTCAACTGCGCAGTGCTTTAGATTGTGCGACTCGGTGTGCCATAGCGAATATATTCACCGAAAAATTGCAGGGATTCTTAATGCTGGCCCACTGAGGCATTCTGAGCATTCGAGCTGTCAAAATGGAGCTTTGCATGCCAATTTCACAACAAATTTATCATTCTCAAAAAATTTCACTCAAATCGAATGTTAAATTCAAATGTCAAGTGGATGTTGTCAAGGCTTGGTGCTGGGCTCCCTGCTTCAGCCTTCTCCTTTTGCATCCATCGAACCCAGCTGGCTTCTCAGAGTTGGTTGTAGACAGCAAAGACAGCCACAGTTGTTTGCCTCAAACAGATTGGTTACTTCCAAGCTTGCCATGCTGATGCTGCTAACTCTCTGCGGACCTTGGCAATCCATCAGCCATTGCACCACAACCATAGCATCACAACTACTTCTGCAACCGAATTGCACAATTTGTGTCGAACCCAATCCTAACAGCGCCTGCCATCTTTGTTATTTTCTTCAACTCATTTTCTTCAAGGTGGGTTAGAGCAGCAAGTTATGAGCAATCCAGTCTAGGCGCTAGGTGATCCTCTTCCCTACCAGTTAGGGTCTTCTCTGGTGATGTGGTTTCATTGTGTACTGCTCTGACCATTATCTTAAAGCAGTCTGTCCTTCCTTCATCCTTGAAGGACCAGACTTGACAGTGGGCACTGCTACAGCTTTATGAACTCTGCTATAGTTGATGTATTGACATGGAGCTGTCAATGCTGCTGGGGTTCTTGTTTGAGATGGATTCATTTCATACCTTACATGTAGCTGTGCTAGGCATGTTTGTCACAGGATTTTTGTGTCTGGCTTTAACTCCAAGGATGCAGCTTCTGCATGCTTGCTGAATTTCTGGTCCCAATTCTAGGACAGTTTTGTGGACTGTTGTTTTATGGTTTTTTCCTTGTTGAATGCAGGCCAAAAGGAGGCGAGCAAGGACGCCAACACCAGGGGAGTATCTTGGTGTGAGAGGTACGTGTGACATTCCAGTGTGTTTGTTATGGTACTAGCTTGATTGTCAAGGAAGGCTGTAGAACTCTGGAATATGGATTCTCTTGATGGATGCACCAATATGGAGGTTTGAGTTCTTAATTTAATCAATCCCCTTGTTTGCAACAGCTATGCAGTCCCAATCACGAGGCTATGGTGGAGGTGACTATGGGAGAGATGGATACTCAGCTCGTCGTGCACCTCGCTTCTCTCCACATGGGGGTCGAGATAGCCGTGATGGTCGTGAATGGCGGGATAGGGAGCGTTCTCCATACCGTGGTCACCGACACGAACGCTCTCGTTCACCACGTTATTCTCCATATCGGCGCTGAGATGCACTTCACTTCTTTCTAGCATCTTATAGTTTGTGTGGTGTCCTGCAGTTTGCAAATTATGATTTTCTGTGTGACTTTTAGTTGTTCAGTCTTATTTGATTTCCAAGGCCTTTTGCAGACCTGTTTGTGATACTAATTTAGGGTTCTTTATTTCTTCTGTTTCACTCGATGTTTATCTGTGCGTCTTTTGAAGCTACTTCCGTCATGTTGAGTTCTGGAAATGGTATCTCAGTTGCTATGGTAAGTTGGTTGCAACCTATGTCTTTAACTATTTTCACCTAGTGATGTACTTTTATTAAGGAGGTTGATAGAAACAGCCTGTGCACATTGTAGCCACCGCATTCGGAGCCAGTAAATCACTGCCATGTCAGCAACTGTTTCATCTGCCAAAGTTTTATGGGAAGAGTATTGTGGGTTGACTCTGCTGAATTGAAAATGCACTATGGAAAATCTTTCACAAGAGTAGGGTAGAGTATGTGATTTTTACATCAAAAGTGGCATGTTTGTCTGAATGTTCAAGAATGTTGCTCCGTAGGCTGTGGAAAGGAAGCAGCTAGTTGCATTATGTCTCTGCCCTAGTGCAAATAGTTAGAATGGAGAAATTTTCCTGAAAATGTAGGATCAAGTGAACCCTCTGTGTAGGGTTTAGGGTTTCATTGTAGGTGAATTGCAATGCACTTCAGACCTAAAGCCCAGAAGGTGCATTTATAAACCTTTTCACAATCTAGCTTAAGTATCAAAGAACACATTGTTCATTTGGGATATTACAATTTAGAAATTTTATGAGCAAACTAAAGATCACCAAAGAGATCTCTATAATTGGGATATTATGTGAAGTATCAAAGGATACACTGTTCACTTGGGATATTAGAATACAGAATTTATGAGATAACTAAAGATCACCACAGAGATTGTTATCCTTAGCATTTTGAGTTTCTTGCCAAAACAAGAGCATTGAACAATCTCAATTGTGAAATGCCAAACTCATTCCAATTGTTCAAGAAGTCTGATTTTCCTTTCAACAACTCAAAGCATGTTCAAACTACTATCCAACGTGTTAGGTGAACTCCAAAGTTTTTTAAAAGATTGTTCCTAGTGTACCTACGCTAAGGCCTAAAGTCGAAGAAGAAAACATAGATGTCAAAGTAGAGAACCAATGTCATGAGTTCATATTTCATACATAGACAAAGTTCACGGGGAAATGTTTAGCAAGTTCATTCATTGGATTTCACAATCTATAGTAGTCCCACGAGCAATGAAAAAGAGCAAAGAGAGTAAGCCATGCCAAATTTCAACATACTCTAGAGGATTGTAGCTAGAGATTTACACCCGAAACCTACATAATATAAAAGAAAATTGATCACATCATTGTTAACGAAGTATATTTGTGAATGTTATTATCTCTGAGGTCCATATTTGACATTTTGTTATCTTGTAAAATCAATTTTTAACAAAATTGAATAAAAGATTTATGAGTGTTTACAAAACATTATATATGCAAATTGTGAATTGATCATTTTTACAAGATTGTGTACATAATATGAGTAAATAAAATAAAATAACTTTGTATATGTCTTGTGACAAAATTAATGGTTACTAATAATCTAATGGGATTAAGGCATGTTTGAGTGTCCAAGTTTTGCTACCATAAATATATAGAATGACCTTTGCATGAATCTTCTATTGAATAAAAATGATCATTTTATGTATTCATAATTTACTAAGTTTGTGATCTTCTAAAACTCATTTGGTGATTCTTGTCCCTTATGCAAATATGACCTACTAGGAAAAAAACAACACATCTTGTTTATTGCACATGGATGTCATATTTTTATTTTTATTTTTTGAAATATTCAAGAATATTTTATTCCTGACATAAAAATTACAAAATTCATTAATTATTCTACAAACATGTGTTTAAGCTACATTTGTAAAACATTAATTTAAATTATTTTTTTAAAAATTAAAATTTTAAAAATCTACTAGGTCATGTGTGCTTTCTACATCCCATGAATATGTTGTAAGGGTTACAATTTTCTTTGAATGTGCGGCCTTAAGGAAATTGAATGCACTAGAGGATGACATGATTTGTTGGCATAGAAACTTTACAAACAAAAGGAAGGTAAAGAAAGTAGTAAAAAAAGGGAAGAAGAAAAAGAAGTGGTCTAGTTTGTGGGCAATGCCCCAATGCTTGCAAATTGGGTGCAAATTGAGATGGACAAGACTTTTGAAACCATAAAAGTCGATCACATTAAAAAAATATTTAAGTATAAAATTTTGCCATTTTTTATGTAGTTGAAACATTTAAAGTCTAGCTTTTGATTTCAATTATTACATTATTCAAAATTTTAATATTTTGGTTAAAGTAGTTGCATGTTAATCATGAAGCACATTATTTTCAATTGATTCACTATGTATCACATGAAGGTTTTCAAAGCTTTGAGATTTTTTTTGTGCATGTTGTTATTTAAGAGTGCATGACTCACATTCAAGTGCATTTGTGTTTCACATTTTCATTCAACAATTACATTTAAAAGCTTAATGGCCTACTAAATGCTACATTATTTATGTTATGAAAACATGATTGCAAATTAATTTAGATATTTTAAATTTCAACATTTCATTTCATATGAAAAGAACATGTTTTGATTTATTTTAAACCATTAAACCATATTTTATATCCATAAAAAATTTAATGGATGTGATATTGATTAATTTTTTCAATGTTAACATGATGGGAACATTAAATTTAACATGATGGTAGCTTTTGGTTTCTATTGAAATTATAAATAAACTAATATGAAATTCCATTATATTTACAATTTTAAAAACGAAGTATTGACATTTTTAAATAAAATATCTTTTTATGTTTTCAATGTAATTATGGTTTTTAAAAAAAAATGTAAGAAATTTATATTAATTATTAATTAAATAATTATAAAAACATAAAATATTTAAATCTCAAATTAAAGTTTTTGTAATATCTTAGTAGACTTTTAATCAAAAATTAAAAATGTGTTAAAGTCAAGAATGAAATATTCATTTGAACATTTTATCGAAGTTGACAGGTTTACATTATTTTTATCAATATTATGTTATGAAATTAAGTAAATTTAATAAATTCATTATAAACATCAAATTCATTAATATTTAGTGAGAAGTGACATCTAATAATCTATTAATATCTTCTTCACACATGACTAAGGGGTGGACATTTTAATTTGTCCCTTCTAATCACCCTCTCTTTGGAATGGGTAAATAATTTTTCCCCTTCAACTTTGGTCTCTTTTAAAATTAGTGATCATTTAACTTATCTAACATTTGCAAAGATTTTAAAATTTAAAAACCTTTTATGATTGTTATTAGGCCAAGATCTTGAAAGGACATCCCAAGATGACTTAGCAAACATTCCCAAATCCAACCATCTCTAATCAAAATTTAGATTGGTGTAGTGTTTTGGTTTGGAAATGACATAAATTTGGTTGACAACAAAAATACACCAAACAATACTAAGGATGACAAAAGATGGGAATGTCAACAATGAACAACAAAATGACAACAAGTAATAGGAAGGGTGTTGAAAAGGGATGCTTGAAACACCAAAAGTGTTAGGTTGAACATGAAAATTTTCTTTTTGGAGAATAGGGGGCACCATAAATGTTGAGGGTTACACTTGGGGATGTGGACATTAGGATTGAAAACATTTTATATTTTATATTTTTTTCAACCAACCATCATTGGGAAGCATGGTAAGAAGGACATTGGGGGAGTTGGATAGGTAAAAGAAAATTTGCTTTTGCGGCAATGAGAGGCACCAAAAAGGCCTTCTTTGAAAATAAATAATTAAATTGTTAATGTTTTAGTAGGTGAAAATCTCACAACTAATTATTATTTAAAATGATTTTAAAATATATCAATTTTTTTTATTTTTTGTAAATTGATTATCGTTGGTGGTGTGGAGCAACGTGACACCTAAATTGAATACAAATTAATAGTATGATCTCAATTCCATATGAAAAATTTCACACGTGATTTCACACACAAAAAATTAGATGAGATTTTTTATTCAAAACTGACATTTAATTAATTTTTAATATTGTGACCAAAATAATGTTATTTTAAAATTTACTCTGATTTAAAAAGTAACAAAAATTGTGTTAGAAATCTTGTATAAAAAATCCATTAAATTATGTGTTTTTCAAAACACTAGATGAAACAAAAAAAACCTACCCCAAAATAATATTATGTATATTAAAAAAAAGGATATTTTGAACCCCCAATGTGCTTTCACCCAAAAGTACCTGTAATTGTAATGGTTGTATAAGATAGGATAACTCGGCAATCACCACCAACATTTCTCTCCCCCCCCCCTACTCCTTTGTTAAAGTTTCATTTTGAATGTGATATTATTCATAGTAAAATCAAATAATTCAGAATTAACCCAATATACAAAGTCACAATAATTAAAATCTTATCTATTAAACATGGAGATCACTAAAATTCCAGTGTTAAAACAGTCATGACATTGAAATTCAAATGATAATAGTGGCAAGTCTCATGCATATGACACTGCATAGATATTCAAAAATATATCGATGAAATGATATATAAATTTAATTTTACAATTATCAATGGAAATAATATTTTCAGATAATTAAAATATTCTCAACACATATTGAACCAATGGTTCACATTGTTGGTTTCATAGCATTCAAGAGATAAAAGATTCATTTGATAATTATTTTTTTTACACAATAGCCAATAAGTATTCAATGAGGATTAAGTATGGTCTTTCAACTAGCTCATCAACCTTAAACCCTAAAACCCGTAACTACACACTTTTCCATCACTCATGTAGCCATTTTCTTTCAATAATTGTTCTTGGGTTGTAAAATGAGTTGTAGAATGAGTGTAAAATTACATGAATATTTGTTTTTAGTCAAGTTTTAAATTGTTGGTTTCACATTAAAATTGATGTTAATTTTAAAACATAGTCGTAGCTTTGACTAAACTTTAGGCTTCCTTTGTCTTGGAAATCAGCATGTACACTTTGCCAAATTTCGATTTATTATGTCTTGGAAAACTAGCACATATACATGATTTCAAAATTTGGATTTTTTCTGGGAAGATTTTAAACTTGGAGCTTGCCCTTAGAACTGAAAGCTTTTTCTTGAGTTATTGAAGTGTATAAACTTCAAGTGTATTCAAGGGTGTAGAAATGAGTGTGTAATACGTATGATCTGACTGGTGCTCAGCGTTTCTGATTGGCCTATCATAGTGATTGGTCCAGGTGGTTTGCTATTAGTAGTCCCGCACCTATTTGTTGTCCCAGTTTCTCTTTTGTGGGTGGGGTTGCAAAGAAGTAAATAACTAAACTCAGCAGATATGAAAAATATTTTGGCAGGGCCATATACTAAGCTCCGGTGGAGTAAGAGCATCTCCACCCCCACACTCACAAACACCCCTTTTCATTAAATCTTGCAGCAGGATAGTGCAAATCCAATCCTGCTGCTCTCTGGTATTATTAATGGTCCATTTTGCACCGGACATTTCACCCCTTTAAAAGCTTTTTTCTGCTATGGATTTGGACAGTGACTATTACTTTGTCCAGATGTAAAGACAGTATTGGTCTTTGAGTGTTTAAAGGAACTTTTACGACATTGTGGGTGGGGTCAATGATCATTAAATGGAGCTTGCTGCCGCTGCTAGTACCAAGGCTACTTCACTCTACTACTGAGGTGAGATTTTTATTTGATTCTGTTCCACACACATTTCTAGTGAAGCAAATTTGGACAACAAAGTCCAGGCCCTGGTTTTGTGGGGCTTTGTGATCCTACACCAACAAGTACAGCATCCATTGGAAACCCATTATGAATTCATCCACAACCAATGTGGAACCAAGGTAAACCCTAAACCCTAAACCTATCACTACTTTTCCCTCACACTACCTAGGTAACTAGTAACTATCTACATAACAAGGTAAGTAAGTAGGGAATGTAAGGGTTTATTATATAGGCAGATAAGTAGGTTAGGCACTTGGTGCCAACCAGGCAGGCAGGTTGGTAGATTCATGTGTATGGTTAGTACATATCTAACCACCATGGTTAGACAGGAATACAACTAAAAAGAGTAACTTTCCTGTCCTCAGTGCTCAACACTGTCCATCCTTCCTGTTGCTCTGTTGGGTGCTGGTTCCAGCATGGATGGTTCTGTGATGTGGATTTTCCCATCCAGTCCCCTCCTACTTATTATGGATGGATGGTGAGAGCTCTGAGGATAGTTAGCTGCACCCCTGCAGTTACTCTACACATGGATTGCATGGCCAGTGCTGAATGCTGCAAAGTTTGGCTACACTATCAGTGATTTTCTATTGGCAATTTTTCGCTTTTTTCAAAAAGGAAAAATGCAATTTCAACCTCTACACAGGATTTTTCATTAAAAAATGGGCCAAATTTTCCATATTTCAAGGGGAAATTTTCCACTCACCAGATTTTTATAATAGGTTCCAATAGGTAGCGAAGAATATACAAAGAATCAGGATGCTTATATTTTAAAACTTTCTGACTAGTTTTAGCCAAATTTGGCTTATTTTTCTCCTTGATGGTTGTGACTTTATGTACAATACAAAGTCAAAACACTAGGATAGATTAGTTAACCTTAAATTGGTCATTAGGAGATGATCAAGGAGTAGCACCTGAAAATTAATTAGTTCACTAATCTTTAGTTTTTTCCACAAAACCCCTTTGTATGTGTCAAAACTGAAGATATTTCTTTAATTTCTTGTTTAACTTGTCTTTCATGCAAGACCCATGTGTAATTTTTTTTCCTATAGTTTCCTATAGAACTTCTTTGTGAAAGCTCACTTTTGGTTCTTTAAAAAAAATTGCTTGTTTTATGTGGAGGTGTCACTTAGAGCTTTGCTATCGTTTTGTCTTGCTACTTCTTTTCATTTTTCCTTGTTTGCTTTGAAGATCATGTTTGAAAAAGTGTTGTCATGGTTTATAAGTTGATGGGATTATGATCCAAGAACCTAAACCCTAAACCCATCATGTTGTTGATTGAAATGTTGTAGGACATTTTTTTTAAACAAGTTTTGTGGATGACAAAGTGATATTATGGAAAGTCATTAACATTATATAGATTCAAGGTTAATTCTTGCTTTTGCTACATATGCAAAGTAGTAAAGGCACCTAAGCTAAAATAGAATATAATATAATAAGTAACAAAAAAAGGATAGAAAGCTTGGTTGTAACCAATAACGAACCAAAGGATAATTAGTTGGTTTAATAAGTTGATATGTAGCAAGCCAATATGTGGCAAGTTGATTTGTAACAAGTCAACCTTTTGGCAAATTGATAATGGCAAATTAATTATAAGCAATTAAGAAAATTTTAAAATAATATTAAAGGCTATATGGGTGTAGCCATTGTAATAGAAGACACCATAAATATAACCAATGCCTGATTTTTCATGGATTAATGTCAAAAAATATATATTATTGTTATAAGTTTTTAATGTGCTTGTACATGACAATATTTTTAATATATTATGGAAACATGGGATATGATTTGAAATGAATTTAATGAAGATAGAACATTCAAAAATATTCATTAAACATTGTAAGGACTTTTATTTTTGGGAGATAATTTAAACATGACATATTTTGTGGGAGATCTTTAAAACATATCTTTACATATTAGAATAATGCAACATTTTTTTAATGTAGTAAAACATTTTTAATGAGTTTTTCAATGTATGAATAGTATATTTTTAAAGATTTTCTAAAATAAGCATTCACCTGAGTGGTAGGGTTAGTTCTTTTTAATGTGAACACACCCATAATCACTACATAGCGTTCAACATAAGCTCAAAATAATAATTATTCTTGAGGGCTTTGTTTTTGGACATGGAAGATAGATAGCCTAATTCCAATTATGTAATATTTCTTACTAATGGGATGATTATGTTAATGAAATTGGGAGTGATTGTCTACTCACAAATTAATATCCAAGAAGAGTCTTGCATACGAATTGATTCATTTCTCAGTGATGGAATAATAGTTGAGCCTAGAGTGTTTCTTCTAAACACATCACTGAATGCCATGTATTTTAATCTTAAGGAGTTTGATTCCATTATTTCTATCACCGCAGTTGTGCCCCAAGAAATCTAAAACAAAAAAGAAGATTGTTCCCCTCCTAGGATTGAAGAATCTTTTGAGGACTTAGATGAAGAAGAGGTGGTAAATGTGACTGAAATATTATAGGTCTTTCTTGTGGATTTTTTTGTTGGCATTATCTATGCAAGCTGAAATTGAAAAACTAACATATGTTTTGGTTAATTATAGCTCATTTCCATGTCTACCTTGTTTTTGTAGCTACCAAAATTAGTGACCAAGCCAATAATCAATATGGTCAATGTAACTAAAATTGCCTTTACAAAGAAAATTTCCACACCCACTAATAACAATGATGATAATGACGATGATGATGATGGTGAATCTTTTGATGAAGTATTTCACAATACATGTATGTAGTATTTCCTCTTTGCTTCTACCATTGGCTTTGTAAATTGGAATCCATCATGCTAAACAAGAGTGAAATTGAACACAAAATAATGTGAAGGAAGAGCACAAGTGATAGGAGGGTAAAAGGTAGTTTGGAAACCATTCAGAAAGTTGAAGATCTTCACAAAAACATCCTTGCAATCCTATGTCCCTTGTTGAAGTTATTTGGGGTAAGTTTTCCTTTGTACAATTGTTGTTTGCATTTGACTTAATTTTATGCTTCCTTTTTTAGATCATTGAACATGGAAGTTTTGTTGCAAAATCATTAGAGTTGTTAAGGAATTTTTTTTAGGAAGTAGCACCTTATATTGAAAGTGGACAACCTTCACAACTTTTCAGCTCTATGGATTTGGTAATAATTTTCAATCTTTTTACTCATATTTGTGTTGCAATATTTTGATAGCTTGTTGATATTTGAGCATTGTATGCAAAGTTTTGAAGGGTTGTTTGGATGGTCCAAGTAGTGCACTGTTCTTTATGCAAAGTCTTGTACATTAGGAACATAATTGAAATGGATGGGGTCTTTGTTAATTATAACTCATTCTACACTTCCCATTCATGTGGTCTATTATGAAAGCACATTTGTAACTTTCAATATCCCAACATAAAAACAAAAACAAACTTTATTGATGTGGATTATGGCATATATATTCCAAAGACATGCCCATTTTGTTGGTGTGTGAAGGAAATTTTCACAGAACCTGATCTTTCAACTGAGGTGTTCCTTCATCACATTGTGTTCTACAAACTAATTTGAATGTTAGGCATGGATGCATGTAATCACAACCATGAAATCTATGAGATAATTTGTGCAAAATGGGGGGTGTGTTCAAGTGTATCTGTGTCAAGGGCTCTATTCGCCATTGGGAATTTGTTAAAAGTGTTGGCAAAATGAAACAATTTGTAAAATCATACCCCAACTGTTTTTAAGCTTAAATTGTCAAAAGAGATCAAATAACTTAGAGTTTAAAGTTTTGGTTCCAAATCACATCTAGCAATTTAGACTTTTCCTGGTTCCATCATGCAAAATCTTTACTACCTCATGTCTAAAACTACAATTGTTTCGTAGTTGATTATTTGGTATAATGGCGTCATGTTTTGATTATTTATGATTTTCAAGGTGGGGATATGCTTCATATGTCAATGATTCTTTTTGGTACTGGACGTGGATGCAACTCAATTTTTATTGTAATAGGGGATTAAAGAAGCCTCAACAAGTGTGCATTGAAATTGCCATAGTTCTAGTTCTTGTCCAATTGTTAGTAACAAGTTGTCTTGCTTTTGATATCTAGTTGTTGGCTAAAGTTGTTCCAACCAAGTTCATTTTCGAATTTTGAACATGGATTATTGCATCTAATGATCGACAAGTAAAGAACTTTGATATCAAGAGTTTGTGATGGGTATTATTGCACTAGAAATTTTTGTTTTCATCCTAGGTGTTTTTTAGCTCTAAGGATGACATAGATGTGCCACATGGTAAATTTGAATGGAAACATTATACAATATGTCATTGGTTTTCTAGATTAGAAAATGTGGAGAGAGTTTCATCTATTGGAACTTTGTTCGTTCAGGTGGAGTTTGAGATTTTTTGTTTACATGAAGGGTTGTCCCCAAGCATTGATTCATTGGACCATGTTCATGACCTAGATCAAGTGCAAGAAGTGCCACATCAGGGTCCCATGTGTGATCTCTTCTGGTCGGATCTTAATGATCGTTGTGGTTGGGGAATTTCACTTCGTGTTGTTGGCTATACCTTGGATGCTCCTTCCTTTTTCAATTGATTTAAATTTGCCAACAATTGTTGCAAAATTTAACCATTTACATTCAATTTTGTTAACAATCTTTCCATGGACTAACAAAAGGTTATGTCTCCATTCTAACTTGTTGATAGGAAGTGAAATCAAACTAGAGTTCAATTAAAACTGCTTTCACCTACTTTAATGAAGGCTTAATGTGAATGTCATTTAGGGCTTCTAGATGTTTGTGGACTGGTTGTGCTTGTATTTGTGCTTTGCATTGTGATCTTTAATCTATGTGTTTTGACAACATCAAGTGATGCTTTGATGGTGTCTCTCTATGTCTTCATAATATCCTTTAAGGAGACTATTATGATGGGGATCAGAACATGTGTTGGAAGTCATGAATGTTGCTTTTCAAGTAAACTTCTATTACGAATAGAAAAAAACGCCAAGTTGTTTATGTAGAAAACTATGTTTTAAACCATGCAAGCATGTTGTGGGCCTTGAGGGGGATGGCAAGTGGAGATGTATGGGGAAAGAGCCACAAAGAGATAAATAATTGTCAAGTTGGCTATCATTGAAGGTGTTAAAAAACATGTTTGGGGAATGAACTACTAACATAATAATGAAATGTTGATTGTAGGACATTTTAGAGTAGTTCAATCACAACAATTTAAAGCTAGTGGCATGTGCACATCAACTAGTTATGGAGGGTTACAACTAAGGACATGTATGTACCTACTTGTTTTCTCTATGATTGGGTCTTTACTTTCTCATGCCATTATTGTTGAACAAAAGTTGCACAAATTGTCTTTGCTAATCTAATCATTCTTGCATGGATTCAACAAGGATGTGTGGTCTTTGATGGGATAGGAGCATAAGGTGGTGACTGTATTTAATGCCCCCAACTATTGTTATCAATGCGGTAAATCATTGGACTCTCTATGCAACTCCTGTTATTGATTTTTTTCTATTTTCTATGCCTATTTTCACCATGTATGAAGACATATTTGTCACTTCCAAGGTTTTGCTAATGATATTAACATTTTTAGTGGGTCAACAGGAGATATGTTTGATCATGGTCTTTTTTGTTGTAGGTAATATGGCGTTTATTTTGGAAGTAGATGATAACATGGGCCACACCTTCATCCAGCTCAATCCTTTTTCATGAATAGATGTGACTTGTTGATGTAAGATAAACTTCCTCTTACCATTGCCTATTACATTATTGACTTTTATTGTAATTTTTCTTTTGGCTATTAATCAATATCATGCCCAAATCTTCCCATTGCTTTTGAAAATAGGACAAAAGTTCAAGATGTAGATTTTTTGTATAATTGTTTATCAAGTTGCTGGTGGGAAGTCTCCTCATGTGATAATAGTTGTTCTTAAAAGTGTTGTAAGAATCACCACCATCACACCTACTAAGCCTATAAATCTTGTTCTAGTTGTTCCCAATGACCTTGCTCTTTCCCTCTCAAGCCATGGAAGTAGATGTTACTGTTGTCGCCTCCAAACTTGCAAGAATCATTGTTGTAACCCCATCTTTTAAAGGTGTTTTTGCTCTTGTTGTTGTTGTTGATGTATCAGTTATTGGTAACAAACAAGATAATCAACATGATAACCAAAATGACACAAAAAATGAATATAGAAATCTTGCTCTTGTAGGTACTACCATCAATATATCCTTGCTTTAAACCAATGGTGACAAGCCAAAAAAATCCCCTTCCAATAATATTTCCTCGAATTTCATCCTCTTTTGATTCCACAGGAATAATCATCATCTTCATAGTCTAGCATTTCCTCTTCATGAATGACGGGTGTGGGAGGGGTTATTATCTAATTATTAGCCACAATGTAATTTTATCCTTGACCTTCAACACCTAACTCTATTTTAAAAGACCTTTTGGCTTCAAGAAGTTGAGAGTGATGTACTCTATTAAAACAGTCTAAATTCCATTCCATTGTTGAAACCAATGATTTGTTGGAGACTCCCTTTTAAGTTTTGTTTTTGTGGATGCAAGCCATGTTGTGAGTTTGTTGTTACCACATGTTGTAACAACTGGTTAGAAACATATTTGGAAGTATAGGTGATAAGGATCCCCTCCCCTCTCCACCCTGTTTTTCTACAATTAATGCAAAGCCTAGCTTGGTGTTGAAGATGGAGGCTCTAATGAATCATAGTCCTAGTAAACAAAAAGAATTGGTAGTTGTAGACTAGGACTTGGTAGAAGTAAGTTTAATGGTCAATCCACATGTCCATCCTAGCAACAACCCATGGGTACTAAGAAAGGTATACTCCTTTTAGACTTTCACATGTTTTTCCTTCTTGCTAATAGTAATGAGGTAGCTTCTATTTCTCTTTGAAAAAAAACGCCCCAGCCATTTAAGCTTTCAAAACCTAATCCTAAACCCTACCTTAAAACTTGGGAATTCTTCAATGATACAAAAGTAAATAATACTTTCCATCATTATCATCAATAAAAATTTTAATTTTTTTCAAACTTCGTTGGTAGCAAAAGTCAATTTTCATCATGAGGGACATAGTTGTGAACTAAAAAAGTTACATTTGCTAATAGGGCATTTGTGACATGATATAGGTTAGTGTTAACAATGTACACTTTCACTTCACCTACCTCATCTTTAAAATGTATAACAATAGTGGGGTCTACTCAAACACAAAAAGCATAGTGATGACATTCTTGGTGCGAAAATGTTATGGAAGCCCAAAGAAGCAAGAATTTTAAAGAATTTTATAGATCAACCAGTGTAATTTGGTAAACATTTGTGGGTCAAGAATGTTATGACAAGGTGCTAAATGAAGAATTTTAAAGAATTTTAATGTGCAAAATGAAGAATGTCATCACTAGGACAAAAAGGAATATATAAGTCAAAGAGGATTGTTATTGCAAAAAAACAAATTCACAAATAAACAATTGACCTATTGACTTTCTATTACTAATAAGCTTTCTAAATAATTCATTGATAATAAATGCATTTTTTTGTGGCTTTGTTCTACTTCTATGAGAAGCCTTGAAAAGTCTCAAGTAACCCCACCCCCAATGGAAGAATGTTTTTGGAAATACTAAATCCAAGGATAATGTTAAGTACATATCATGTTGTTGTTGAAGATGTTGTGCACATCAAGCAAAGTGATTTCACTTCATTTGCAAGCATATTCATGCTTTTGCATAACATGTGATAAAGATATAGTTCTAGAACATGTAGGTGTATCATTCATGTTTTACATAAAAAAACGAATTATGTTAGATCAAAGATGATTGAAAAGGGCAAGTTCCAAGTGCAAATTTCTAGAGGTTTTCCATGGGTCGTCAATCTAGTAGAGGTAGAACTTCACCATGTTGTAATTTATTCAAGGTCATAGGTATGGTTCATCACCTTATAATTTTCCCACTTTGATTACACAGTTATTTAACACAACAAGGGATCTTAGTTACCCTCAAAGCATCATAGATGAATTTAGGGTTGTAGAATTGTTGGCAAACCTTTCCAAGAGTTTGAAGGTCTAGATTTTCAACTAGGCTTTGGTGTTTTATTTGTTTGAGATTTACATTTTGGTTTGGGGTGTAGGTTTGGTAGTAGCAACTATGACTAATGTGTTAGGAGGCTACATGAAAACTACAAACAAATTTCATCAAGAAGTAATTTTGTCTCTTGATTGACTTTCTTGAATGGTTGTTATCTTTCAGTTGTGTATAGGAAAACATTTAGTGGGTTGTTTATTGGTAATGGTTTGTTGTTTTACTTGTACTAGTTTATTTGTAAAGATGATGTCATTACATTGTCATGGAGGGGTATACATTGGTTATAAGAGGATGTCCAAAGGTGTTAAGGTGATGCAAAACCCAACAAAGGAATTTTTTAATATTATGACCACAACTGTTAGCCTCTAATAATGGAGTGTTGGGAGTGTTGCCCATTGTTTTTAGAATCCGCTTAAAGGAGGCTAGAGGGGATTCTTGGCACAAAGTGCTAGACCTGGCCTTAGAATTCCATGATGGAGGTAATAAACAATGAAACCTATTATGCACTAAAATATGTACGTTCCCAACATGGCATGAAAACATTTAATCCCTAATCTTTTAGTGTATTTAAAGTTGTCTAGGTGGTATTACATACCAATAGTTGAATTGCAACCACTGCTATAATGGAGGTGGTGGCAAAATGACACTTGTGTGTTGTTGTGTAAAACAACTAAACATGTGGCTGCACAATAATGGTTTTATGGTTGTGAACTATGGATATTTAGTATGTGAGGTTATTTGCAATTTGTATGCTATTGGCTTTGTTTGGTGAATTAAATAGACATGTTCACAGAATAATGGTTATTTCTCTTAATGGTTGGTGAATGAAGTTGGTGAATCCAAAAGATTTATGGACACACATGTCATCAAATGTATTTGCTAAATCTATTAGTGTCAATTTTTGCCTAGTGCTAAATTGAGATCACCTTCTTCCAAAACCTTGGGCCTAAACATCAACAAGGGGCCAATCTTAGAGGTGGAGTTTGTTAACATGTTGGTTTCTAATGAAAGGTGCTATAATGTGCAAAAATGGATTACTATTATGATCCAAAAAGGAAGCCCTTTTGCAAACCAGTTATAACATGTAACAAGCCACGAGGGTAACAATGTGGTTACTTGGTGTGTGGATTTGTTCCAACATGATCTTAATGTTCAAGTGTTAATTTGTAATATAATGCATTTTATGAATTCATTGTGCCCTTTAGAGGTTTTGGAGTTAAGTTGTTTTCTGTCAAAGGGGCCATCATAAATGCTTTAATAAGTTGATCAATTGTAGTTGAGGTGTGGTAAGCTTGAAAATTGGTAAAGGGATTTTTTAGAACTTATTAATAATTTTGATGTTATTTAGGTGTGATGTTAAAGCTAGTTTACAAAGAAGAACAAACCTAATTTTCCTTTAACATTGGTATTTACTTGCTTATATAGAAGGAGGATGTGTGGTAAGCTAGATTTGAATTCTATCAACGTTTAAGATGTAGGCAACAATTGTATCACTAGCTAGAGACCTAACCATTTGGAAAACATTTGTGAATAATGAGAAGGTCCAAGAGCTTATGCAATCTTGTAACATGAACCCACCACAATTTAATGGTTTTATTTTCTTTTCCTACTTGTGCTCCATTTTTTGTATTTTCCCATTAGCCTGAAGGTAAGATGGAACTACCACTATTGGGAACCCATCATTAGTGTCATTAATGTCCATGATTCAGTTGTACTATTAGTGTTGAAGAAAGTTATTTTTTGGTGCATGGTATAACTTTGTAGTATGTGATCCTTTTTCATCCTCTATCCACTACAAATGTGGTGGATAGGTTGGCCAAAAAGGGCAAACATATTGAGGCACTTTCATTTGCCCATGCATTTGGGATAATGAATCACATTTAGCGTGCCCTTTTGCTTAAGACTTATTTGAAGGAAGCTCACAAAATAGCACAATCCATCTTGAAGATTGGAAACAATTCAATGGTTTCACAGGTAATGAGAATACCAATAATAATTGTTATGTAATTACATGTTTTTTTTCTTTTCAAGTCAAAAAATGGGACAAGAAACAAATGTTTGATGATGACATGTTTCTTAGTTTACATTTTCTTATGATGTATTTTTTTGGGTATTATAACAAAATGATGTAGCACTAAAATCAATATTGTATTATATTGAAAAGTATCACCTAGAGAATCATTATCCTTCAATGCCATGCATGTAAAAGGTGATGTCAAAACTGTGAACATGAGCTTTGTATGGCGAAGAAGAAAAAGACAAGACCAGAGGATGAACTAGTGAAACAAAAGTAGTTGGTTGAGGTCATCTCACAAAAAGATGACTTGCAAGTGCAAGAGAGGAAAATAGTGGAAAAGCAAAAGGTTTGGCTACGCTTAAAGCCAAATTTTCTTTAATACAAGCACTTGAAAAACGTTTTTACATTATTTCCTTTATACATCATTAATGATTAATGTTTCAATAAACCAAAACTCCCTAAGAACATGTCTTGCATCGATAAGATTGAAGATGTAAACATTAAGAATTATGAGTATTTTAGCTTTGGTCAATGTTTGAGATCACGGGTTCAATCATTAACCTTTTATTTTTGTTTATTATAGGCACATTAGGAAGAATCTAGAAACATTCAAGAAATCCCCAAGGAAAAAGAAATAGTTGTAACTAATTTTAGGTACTCATCGTGACCTTGTTGGTGCATATCATGGGTTGATTCAATAGGTTTGTATTGGTTGGTTATTTGGACTATAAACATGTTTCAATTCAAATAAGCTTTAGGTTGTGCATGTATAGACTTAGATTAAAATAATAGTAGTACCTTTGTGTATTATCACCACATGCATTTAAGGAATTAGAAAAAATAAAATGATAGATGGACCTTTTACAGGGAAATTTGTTCAAGAACTTAAAATGCAAGCATGTTTTATTTATTTGTGATCTAATTTTCTCATCTAGCAATTTTGGATTGTAAGGGGAAAAAAATTATATGCCTTTCAAACAACCCTTAGTGTGATTTTCAAAATATGAAAACCTCTGATGATGACCCTTTGCATGATATTTGGCTGATAAATGAAACAACCAAGGAATGAATTTACATTTTTAGCCCAGAACATTGCAATTTATGATGGGTGTGTTAAAGTCTTGCCACACACATTGACATTCATGGATAGACCTTGTCTAAGAGTTTTTAAGTCATAGCTTGGAGTGAAAATCTTAGTTTCACATCTAAGAGTCAATCATGATACCATACAAATATTAATTAAAATAATGAATGTTGAATATTTGTTATATACATATGCAAATGTCATGCAACAAATGTCCCAGGAACGTGATTGCATCTCCGTAACATAAACAATAAAAAACATCTCCATTCCCCAAATATATAACCACCTAGTTGAACGCCATTGGTAGTGTGCAATAGTGCGGAGCCCAAATGATAATATAATGGAGCAAGGTGGTGTGTTTCCTCTAGAATGGCAAAGTTCAAGATGATAGTTGAATGACAAAAGGTGTATTGCAAGAATATTGTTGTATTCAACCAAGTACATGGTGGATGTGGTCATAGTCAAATAAGTTAGAGGGCATTTGTAAACTAAATTGTCCATAAATGGATATCATTTTGTCATTTTCCCTACACCTTTATATATTGGAATGTGTTTCATGTAAAATGTTTTTTTAATGTTATGAAAAAATATTCATTCATATAATTCTTATATAATTTAGTGTGGTACAAAAGTGGAATTATTTGAAAACAAAAAAATTACATCAAATAGGTGAATTTCAAACACATAGAAGTTTTGTGTCATAATCATTATAAGAGTTGGAAATGGATTCATTATAATCACGGATTATATTGAAATAACACCATTTTTTCTTTAAAAATCATAAATGTGGTTTGCAATTTAAAATCATGAAGTCCTCAAAACCACTTCAACATCATATGAAAGTTTTAATGACACCTTAAATTAGTGAAAATGGCAAAGACCCTCATGTCATGATTTTGCAAAATAAAAGATTTTTTTTCAAAAAATTGTAATTTAGGCTATACTACATGGTCACCATTCATTGTTTTTTTGGAAAAGATGAATCTTTTTACAAAATTCACGACTTAAAATTTTTGGCCTATAAATAAATACATAGTGATTACCATAATACCTTGGTAGTTTTGGCATGAATTAAATTGTTTTTAATTTGTTGAATTTTTGAAAAAAATGTTTAAGGTGTAAAAGTTTAATCCCCAGTCGTCTTGAAAGGAGATACTAAACAAAGGTCCCCTTGACTATTGAAATAGTTCACATTGTTTGAAATGGGTGTATTTTACAATACATTTACTCTTTTAGTATCAAAATTTTCAGAATTAAAATCCCAAGTGTTGAACCAAAAACTTAAGTTAAATTAATTATTTAGCATTTGTGTGCCAAATCCAGCAAGGTACTATAATAGTATCAAAGATTTAAATTTTTTGTAAAATTTGTCCACCTTAACTTGCAAAAACCCCAAAAGCCATGTTAAAATCCTAGTTAAAATTGTAAATAATTATAAATACATTCATTATTACCATTTTAAAATTATGATAATCATAACAAATTGTGTTGAATGATTAACATGAATGTTGGGAAATTTGAATTCAATTTTCATTTAATTCAATTTCAAGTTTTGGTTTGAGTTAAGGACTTTTGAAAATGTGCACTATTGCATCAAATAATGCCCATTTTGTAAAGGGTCCTTCAATTTCCTTAGAATTGACTTGTTGATGGTAAATTGTTTTTAAGTGGTCATAGGAAAAGTACAACTCACACAAAAAAAAACTCACTATTTGAAAACAAATGCTTGATTTGAATTTTCAAACAATACATTTGAGTTTTCAAGATTTATAAATTTCAATAGTCCTTTCCCACATGTCAATGAGGTCTAAGGTAATTGATGTACAATTTTTTTTGTAAGTTATAATAAGAGAAATTGAACCATTCAAAGTAGTGAACACATATTAGTTTGATTTGAAATATTGCAAAATTTCAAATGAAACATTGAAATTAATAGCACATTTTCAAAAATCAATCTTTTTTAAATGTTAATTATCACACAAAGGGTAAGGTTTTGTGACAATCCTCAACATGTTTTAACAAGTTGCAAAACATTTCACTCAAAAATTCCTTTTGTTGAAAAAGTTATTTTGGGCCAAAAGGACCTAGTCCTTGGATTGAGTAACACCATTTGGTTCATTTGAATGTGATTTGAATTTGGTACTTAGGTGGGACTAAGGTTGATGTGAGGAGCAAGAATGCAAAGAACCATACATAGGGGGTAATAAACTTGTAGAAAGTATAACTAAACACCTAGGATGACCACTTGGTTTTCCAAGTTTCTTTTGATGGTGTTTGATGAAGAGAGGTGGGTGGAGAATTTTTGAATGACCAAGTTTTCTTTGTTCAATATTGCAAATGAATTGAAATTTACCATAAAGAAACAAGACACTAACTATTAAAAAATAATTTATGGGTTTGTTGTGCAATTCATAAGTTGGTTGATGGTGTTAATTCATGGGGGGGACACTCCTTTTTGAATTTGCAAAATACACTAGTATAAATATATAGGGACCCATATATTGGTTGTTGGGAAAAAATATAATTTAATTAATTCTATAATAAAGATATTTTTATTCTAAAAACCAAAATATATTTAATGTATGGTATAGATTAATCCATGGTATTAGAAAAAAATGACATATGTACTAAAGTTTTTAATTATTATTATTTAGTAGGTTCAATTAGTAGATTATGAGCTTTTATATTGTTTTCCATTGGCTTGTTAAATCTTGCATCTTTGCTTATTATATTAACAATGGAAGCCTTGTAGTGAACATTTTGGAATAGGAAATCTAATCAACTATTTCATTTGGTTTGCATAAGTTTGTTTTTGTTATCAATGATTTTTACAATAATTTAAATAGTTAGTTTGAAAAAGGTGCAATGGTAGTTGCCATGGAAGAGTTTTAAGCGTGGTGTGGTCTACCAAACATGCAAGGTGCAATTAATGTTAGTCATATCCAAATAATGTTACTCCTCGATGGGAGCTAGAAAATTAAAGTAGTATTTGAGAATCTAGTCTAAAACTCAATAGTAATCAATTATCATTTTGGCCTTGATTTTCCTTGGAATATTCAAACATTGAGTTTATTTTGAAGTACCGTTAGTGGAAGATAGGTATGGTTGACATTTGATTTGTCTTTGTTTTTTGTTATCACCATGTTCATTATGTGTTTTAATCCTATGATTATTTTGACCATGTTCATTTGGGTGTTTTTGATGGCCTTGTTTCTTATTTTGAAATACTCTAGTTAATTTTTCAAATTAAGGATTAATCTTGAGTTTTAAAATACTTCTTCAAAGCCAAGTTGGTTTCATGGATTTTGTTGATGGAATTTATTAACATATGGTTGCCTTCTATGTTGTTTCAACTGTTTTATGCATTGATGTACTAGGTGTAATTTATGCTATGATATTAGTAGGGTGAAATCCCCCATCTCTTGCAATTCAAATTCCTTTGATAATTGAATTTGGTCTTTGAAGCAAATATGCTTTGGGTTGTTTCAAGTATGTAATTAGATATTCATTGGGGTATGCATTAGATTGGGCATTGCAAGTTCTTTCACAATCTTAGTGTCAAAATAATGTGAATGCGGAAGAGGCAATGTGACAAGAACATGACCATTGCATTGTTTTGAAAAAATTAATTTTCACCACTAACCATTATTGGAATTCCAAATCTGCTATCCATGTTCTCATTCATGAACCCATTTGAAAGATCAACTTGCATCCTTTAAGTTGAGGCTTGTAACCAATGTTTGAATAATCCAACAAGTTGTGAACATGAGGTGGATGTAATATTGGCTTATTTCCCATGAACCCCTAAATCATATATGTGTTCTTGTTGAAAAACCTTGCAACAAATGTAATCCAACATTGTAGTGTTCATTATCCTTAGTTCTAAGCATGTAATCAAATATTTCTTTAAATTCTTTGGAAATTGTTCCCCATTTATTCTTGCATGCAAGCCCATTTTTCATGTGTTCAAAACAACTTGTAATCATAATAGTAGTAAAAAAAATCATTTTGTAATCAATGTTTCAAATTAGTCTTGTGAATTAATTTTGTCAAATGCAAGAATGTTTGTTCCCTCTTGGCCTTGGTCAAGGCCATAATCTCATCATGCTTCCAATTGGGTTACTTTGGTTTTTTTGAATGCAATTGAATGTCATGAACGCATGATGAGTTTGAACTTTGGTTGATTATTTTTTCTTTGTTTTTGCCTTTGTTAATTCATCAATATTGATTTGTACATTTGTATACAAACATATATTAACAATTTGATGCAATTTGTTTTGCAATTTGAAGATTGCACTAGATTTAATACATATGTAGTTGATTCAAGAATAAAGCATGAGCAATATGCTTCCCTCATAATGAGCCAACAAGGATTCCATTTCATTATTTCTATTATTTATCATTTTACTTGTGAATAATGTCTTTGTCACCTCCTTGATCCATCTACAACATAAACCAATCCAAGGTTTTTTTCTTTGTTATTTGAAAGGACCTCCTTTTAGTGAAGATTCATTTGACAATTGAAAGACCTTTTAATTTGATCAAAAGTAAACCTTTTGCCATTTTCATAACAAAGTGCACAAGTAATGTGTTAAAACTTTGTCTACAAATAGCTACTATAGATTTGATTGTTAGTTCACTCAAGGTAATTAAGAAAAAAAATTCAAACTAACAAATCTAGGAATATTAGGGCTTGAAAAAAGAATCTTCTAGTCTACACACAATTTTAATCTATTGAACATGAAATAATGGTCCTTTTCTAGCATTTCCATTAGTCTTTTAAAACTTTCACAAATTTACCAAAACGTATTACAAATTCGAATATTGCAATGTGCTGTTATGTAGCACTAAAAGTGAGGTGACACTTTACATGGCAAGCAATGTTAGCCTAATGTCAAATAGATGGTAACTTAACACTAAATCTTCAAAATTTGAAGATTTTGCATTGAAAAAAATGTGTTATGTAACAACCTTGAAATAGGTCCTCTAATTCAATGGTAAACTAACACTTAAAAAATTAACCTCATTCCCTTTTGCTCAAACCTTTTCTCCATCTTCCTTATTTTCTATAAAGCTCTTTTTTACAAAATAGCTTGCTCATGTTGCAAGAACATATAAACATGTTAAGTTCGAGAATGTTGCAACAATGTTCACACAAGTTGTAGTGCTCAACAACATAGAACCTTGTAGCAATAAAAAAATCAACAAACAAAAAAAACCCTTGAAACAAAAAAACATGATGAGAAAGGTGCACTAAGAACCCGAGAATGCCATGGTAGTTATAAGCCAACAACTCTTGCACAAGTCATGGTACTCAACAATGCATAGAACTTTGCAAAAACCAAGAACTTCACAAATAAAAAACAAAGCCCTTGAAGCAAAGAAACAAAAAAATACAATCAATCAATTTTGCAAATTCATAAACTTAAGAAGAACCTCACAAATTGTGAAGCACAACTTGTTACAAAAATTTGTAAAAGCTTGAAAGTGAAGAAAACAAAAACTTGAAAATGAAAATAGAACAAAAATGACTATGACAAATTTTTTTTAAAAAAACATTTTTTGTCACAAGAAAACGAAGGGAACCACCAACCATCTCCAAGCAATAACATCATGTGTGAATCATCATCATGCAAAAATACAATTTCTAACTTTTCAAACCCTAAAATGGCCCTAAACACTAGTAGGTCTAAATAAGGAATCCTTGTGTTAGGTAGCATCATGGTTAGTGATAGGTCAGTAGCAGCTCCTTAATGTTATCTTAGTGTTAGGGGTGTTAACATTTGAGACATTGGGTTTAAATGTACCATTAGTACACTAATGATGCATTCACACTTGATGTTAAAAATTAGTGTAAAATGAAAATCTAGGTGACATCCTAGGTGGCACCCAATGTTAAATGGGTGATAGCTTAATGTTAAGTGAATGTTCACTTAACATAAAATGTTCATGGTAAGTAGGTATAAGTCCTAAATGGCTAGCATGGTGTTAGGGGATTCGACACCAGAGTCCCTAATGCCAAGTGTGAATGCACCTTAATACTTATAATGCTTGTCTGTATGCAAACATGGTTTAAAAAATGTTTGGTGCTTTACTCTAGGGAAGGCTGGTCCCACTATGGAGGCTGCCCTAATTTTCAGGCCTCCACTCTTGTGCCACCCTTCAAGGCTATCACCCTCAAGTTATGGGAGGCCCTAGGGAGAGCCTAGGGAGGAGGCCTTCCCCTAAACTCCAGGTGTGATGGGTCCTTAAGAGGAGGATGGTGAAGAAAGCCGATGGCAACCCTAAAACCCTGCGAAACCTAATTTGAGGCTTCTTCTCTGAGTGGCTTGCCTAGGCCCAATTTTAAACAGTGTTTTTTTTAAAGAAAATTTGTTTATAGCCAAAAGTGACTATCATCCATAGAAAGATGGTAAAAAAAATGGTGATCATCTCTAGCAAGATTTAGCCAAATTTGGCTATGGGGTCAACCGAATATGAAGTGCAAAATCTTTAATCATCTTTCAATATTTTGGCTACACATTGAGAACCAAGTATAGAAATCAGGCGATTTTTACTTTTTTTTAAACTCCCCCCTCACTTCTGGCGATTGAAAACCTCCAAAATCACTTAAGTTTTCGAATTTTTAATTTTTAATTTCTCTTTTTGGCGATATTAAAGGCTACGAAACACCTATCTTCTTCTTCCATTCTGAAGTTGGATGCAAAGAGAAAAACTTGTCAACACTTGAGAAGTTCGCTCTGAGAGAGAAAGAGAGAGAGAGAGAGAGAGACATTTGTGTTTGGTTTTGGAGCAATGGCGGGTCAAGTGCTGACGAGTCTGGTGACCAGTAGAGGCGCAACGACGTCTTGTGTTGTTGATGTTGCAGCGCACAAGTTGAGAGCCTCCTACTCCTCCTCCAGCACCAGCTGCTCACTGCCATCGACGATGGTAACAACAGGGTTTGAATTGGGGCCCAAAGACAGGAGGAGGTGGAGGTCGATGGGTGCTGGGTCTTTGTCTCTCTGTACTGAGCGAGAGCTTCGAGAGAAGAAGAAGAAGAACAACAACAAGAGCATGTGCCATGCTGTGCGGCCTTTATCTGAGACTGAAGCTGCTGAGGGAAATGTGACCATCTTTGAAGACTGTGAGTAAAATCTTGTGTGTTTTTCTTTGACACTCTCTCTTCTGCGTTTTTTTTCCTGAGAATTCTTTGCTGTTTTTCTAATGGGTTCTGTCTCACACAAGAATTTGCACCTCGTAATTGGATTCTCTAGTTTATACGCCAGGTTGCTTTCTGTGATTTGTCGAAACCCTGAATGTGAATTCTTCCCAAAGGCAAAAAAAATACATTTATATCCTGAACCCTAAATTTTTCTTGTTTGGGTTTTTTTTTTCTCTTGAAACAGCGGAGACTTTTGATCGACTCTTGGAAGAAGCTGGGGAAAGACTGGTGTACCTTTTTTACCTGTAGTTCTCGTTTGTAAGATGTTAGTATCATCAGGCTTTTGGATAGCTGGCTTTTAAATGTGGTGAGTTGCAAGTGCAAAGGGTGGTCCCAAATAAGTTTGCTCACTGAGGATAGTTTTCATTTTGATAATTTGCTCTAAAGCCGCTTGCATGCTTGGAAATGAGAACATTAAACTGTTTTGTTTTTAGAATAACATTCTAAAGTCCGTTGGAGAGACATTCAACCAAAGCTTTCTCTCTTCACATGTTGTGTACTCTGATTGTGGGTTAGCACTTTGTTGGGGTGGAAGTATCTATCCTAAGCCACCATTAGGCTAGATGCTTTGGCCACACTTGCATCCTGGAAACCTTTGGAACCTCATTTACTTGGAGGATCTGTAGTCAGAAACATGTCTCTTGTCATTCTCTTGTTGGAAAGTTCTGTTATGACTGACACTGCATAGCAAAAATTCAGTACCTGGGTTATCTGTCTGTGAACATACCTACAAGATGCCACTGTACTGACTTTGAGTAGTGCTGCTCAAGTTGATTTGTCTGGCAGGGTTGTATCAGTTTCCTTAGAGAGATGTTGTTCTCTTGAGCACACTTCCTGTTTGAGGGTCACACTCAATGGGTAGTGTTTGCGCTATATCATTCTACCTCTACTTTCTTACCAAGGGTGATGAAGAATTATCAGCAATTGAGAGTTGCTTTCAACTCTTTCAGAAACTGAGATGTGAGTGGTCATTTTTGGTGCAGGTAGTTCTTGATATTTCAACCAAAACATGCGGACCTTGTAAGATGATTTTCCCCAAGGTGGTACAGCTGAGTATTGAGTATCCAGATGTGGTTTTTCTGAAAATCAATGGTGACACTAATACTGACACAAGGGTGAGTTCTGATCTTTCCTTTGTTGTGCATGGTTTTAAGTGAAAGGTTGGCTATGACAAGCAGCCATTAACATTGCAGCTCTTGAGTTCCATCTGCAGGGGAGCCTTTACTTCTGTTTATAGAAAGGATGTGTAATTGACAACCCAATAGTTGACATGAAACCACATTCGCCATTGCATGATATATTGAGCTTAAGCTTGTCCCCTTTGTATGTGTAGCTGTAATGCACAGGGAAACTGAATTCATCTTTAAGATTTTGTTGCTGGGGGGATGCAGGCATTGATGAGAAAGTGGGGTGTAAGAGCAGTGCCCAACTTTCGGTTCTTTCGAAATGGTGAACTAGTGCACTCACACACAGGTGCTAAATTGGATGTCCTCAAGGCCCACTTTGCAACCCATTATACTGCAACCATCAAGACATAAATCTTGTACAGAATCTGATCATTCTCTTGAATGGTTGATGATTTGAAGCATTTGCAAACTGCATAACATTCCATTGTCACCTCCTGTGGTTGTCAATCTGGTTCATCAGTCGAGATAGAGACATAACATAGTTATTATGATGCACCCTCCAGCACAGGTGATCATCTGCTGTATGGTATTGTAATTCATGTCTTTGAGGAACCTGGAATATGAGGAGTGAGCCACCTACATAAATTTGTTGACTTCAATTCTGCAAGGGATCTGTATATGTCAAGTTTGTGAAAAACAAGTAAGGGTTTCTTGGGTAATAGTCCGTAGTCCTTTCATTTGTGGGATAGTATTATTTGACCCCTCAGGACACTTCATTATGATTTCTTCATTGAAAAATGCAGTCAGGATGTCAGTGATCTTCACAGTTCCCTACTACACAAGGTGATGGATAAGCAAGTTTATATCATTTGACACTTGTTTCGGTCATTGATAATTTTATTGCCCTTGACATTCTTAACACTGTGCACAAGAGACAAAAGGAATAAGTGAGTTTGCTTAGAAGAACATAACGTGTGCGCAGATTTCAAGTCTTTCCAACTGGTTGCAAATTGTACCTTGGTTTCTTCTAGTGTTCAGTTTCACAAGTACTGAGGTACAGAGTACAGACCTCTGGAAAACATGGAGCAAAAGCCCACACTCAAATAGAACTCTTGGATCTCAGATCCAATCAAGCATTTTTCCGTATCTCAAGCTTATAACATTGGTTGGTGAACATCACCTGGCATATATTTTGCACTTGCAGATGACAGGTGAAGATCCATCTTATGCTTAGAGAACTTGGCCTTGGGGACACATTCTGCATTATTGAGTCAACAGATCAGTAGGCCAGGTACTAAGGACAAAGAGAGGCAGATTGTGCCCCTCAGGACCCTGTAGGGTCTCTTTACATTAAGTTGCTGTGCTAACAGTTGCCCATGAGATACTGTAATGGCAGCACAGTAATGGAAAGCAACTAAAATCTTGCCAGCTGCTCTGCTGCATTGACAACCACTTTCCATTGGAGTGCTGCAATTGTTTTGAAAGTCTACACAGAGCTGATGTTGGGAACGTTCAAGCAACAACATTGTAGAGAACTTCAAAGGGAACATATGTTCGAGTAGTAAAGGAAGTTCAAAAGGAACATATGTTCCCATAATAAGGATAAAAGGTGTTGACCTCTGGTGATTCATAGACTCATAACTCTCACAACCTTGCGATTTGAGCATTGCTTGATCTGTGGAGCTGTGAGGTGATTGTGACAACAACTGGAGGGACAGATGTAATGGGAAGTTGTTGGGTTAGAATTTGTGATTAGAAGGGCCTAATGGAAACTGGAAAGAGACCCTTATCTAGTGTAAAGATCATTAAGAAGGTCATAAAGATATAATGAAAAGTTGTTGTTGGGATGGAATCTCTAATCACAATGGTATAATGGAAAGAGACCTTTATCTGGTGTAAAGGTCAACATGGAATCATAAAAATGTAATGGAAAAGTTGTTTTTGGGACAAAATTTGTGATTAGAACAACTGAATTAAAAAAGACCTTAATTTAGTGTAAAGGTCAAGATGAAGGTCATAAATGAGCATAGGTTGATCATTCTGCATCATATGTAGATCAAAAACGTTAAAATAGGTAGTAATAATAGATCAAAAACATTAGAATTGGCAATAGTAGTAGATTCTACCATTTTTGGATATGCAAGTCTAGACCTTTACACTGGTATTCTATGTAATTGAAATTCGAATTATACAAGTCCACATAATCCTTCAACCAAAATGAGATGAGATGTACAAGCTTCAACTAAAAACTACCTTAACTATATATGAAGTATTGACTACGGGTCTATAGGGGTCTTCGATCCACTCTTATGAACATCAATTGACCTATTTTGGCAAATCAAAGCTTTTTATAGACACTCATACCATGATTCAAGTATTGTTGGAAACATAAAACCCAAAGGCAACATAATATCAAAAAGCTCCCAACAATGGTGATGCCTCTTAAAACCCCAAATTTTAGAACCCAATTTAGACTGTCTCCTTTAGGAAGTTTTACAAATGTAGACCATTGTCCCCCCAATTAGATTCCCAATGATAACCTAGATTGTAGAAACATAACCTACATTCAGAGATCCCAATAAGTTGGGTATTCTTTTCCCTCACACCACTAGACCTAAATCACCCCAAAACAGACTTCCCACACAAGACAATTGCTTTGCCAAAGCGGTTGTTTTTGAAATTTCTAATGCACTTCATCACACCCTTGATCATTGACTTGTAGTTTTGTTTTTAAATTGCATTTTTCCTAAGAAGTACATGGTGCAGCAAAATTTGTGTAACCTCCACTAAAAAAATTACAACTTCCATAATTAGGCATTCATCCCTTCCACTCTACACAACTTCACCACATCACCTAAAACAAAGAATAATTCTCCAAAATACTTAATTGCTCCAATTGAATTTTTTTGGGTATATATCTTCCACACTAGCTTTGTTCTTGATTGATGTCCAACAAAAACAACCATGCAACCAAAACACACCACACAAGGTTCACCCGAAGCAAAAGCCACAAAAAAAGCACACGCCATTGATCATAAAAACCCCATCACATTCATAACTTGCAAGAAAACAAACAAGAGCAAAAAAACCAACCCATTTCATTCTTCCGATCACCATCAATTGCTGAAAGCTTTATCTTATTTTGCTTTTGGTAGTTGATGGTACAACATCATCCATATACATTATCATTTGTTGGTTTTTCATCAAAACACTCTTAATTGCAGTATATTCAATTCCAAACAATGAATTCATTACACAAAAATTTCATTGCATTTCTTACATGCTACTTGCACCTATTTGAGTCTATCTTCCTAGCAATAGTGCTCAATTCCTAAACCTAATTCTAAGATTCAAGTACACAACCTTGAAATCTTTAAATTTATCCCCAACTCCCCTTCTTGTTTATCTCATGCATCAATCAAAGAAATTGATTCTTGGAATAACTTGGATTAGATTTGTCACTATTTAGGACCTTGAAATTTTGCTCCTTTCATCCACTCCAAATACAAAGACTATAGAAAACAACAAACATAGAGAGCTCCAACACAATTTGTAACCATCTATTTAGAGACACAAACTTGACATGGACCCCTTCTTTTCCCACATGTACTCATCTAGAACAATACCCCTAGGACAACTTTTCAAAATTTTTCATATCCTTTTTAATTTGCAACTTATCCACAAACATGATTTGTAAAGAATCTCCCAAATTGAAAGATAATCAATCCTAAAGCTCAAATCGCAACCCTATGACATGATGGTAGAAACCTTCTCAATTCTTTTGAAATTCCAAACAATTCACAACTAGATAGAGTATCTTTGCAAAACTTTAAAGGATTCTTCACATCAACCATAATCTCTTTGTTATTTTTATTTTTTTTATTGAACATTTGATACAATGAAGATTGTTCATCAAAAGTTTTCCTCAACCACTATTATAATATTGTTGCATTTTACATGATCCTATGCAAAAACCAAGAAGGGAGAAATAATGGAGGGTTCTGTGATTTGACTTTGTCATCAATAATGGTTGTCTTTATTTTCAAGCGCCCACATTCCACACCACACATTAAGGATAAGCAAACACATCACACACTAAAATATTATCAAGATTCCTACATCTCCATAATACACAAAACACCATAACAACAAACATGCACAACCACTCAATAAGTTGCAAGGGTTAATTTGTGTAACAATTAATTCAACAAACCAATTTCTGAACTTTTTCCAAACTCATCCAAAACCTATAAATTAACCACAAAAGGCATACATAGATCACAAATATTTTCAACTTATTATCACCATCACACATCAACATCCTCCATTTGCATTTTCTTGTCAACACATTCACCATGAAATAAATAATTTTTTTATTTCAAAAGGGTGAAAACACAGTCAAAGGAGCCACCCAAGTGAGTGGACATTTTTTAAAATTGCATTTTTGTATGTTTGAAAGATCATAAGTGAAGCATAATAGTTTGGACGGTCATAATTTTTTTGGGAATATTTTTCATTAATTGCAAAGTTTACATGTTCAAAGCTTGACACAAATCAAAATTTTTTTTTTTGCATGTTCAAAGCACTCAAATCTTGAGAATGGACAATCCTTGTTTTTTTCAAACATCCTTTTATTTTACCAAATGTGCACCATTCCTTTTGAGAATTGGAGAGGATTTCAACATTAATGATTAGAAGAGAAAAATGATTTGAACTGATGAAAATTATTTTTATGGTTTATTTGAACACATTTGACCCAAAAGTGCTTTTAACCTTAAAAATTATGGATTTTGAAAATGTGCCTTTAACAAAAGTTGTTCATGTTTATGTAATAGAGGATATGAATGCATAATATACATGATATAAAATCAATTTGTAGTCAAAATGTATTTATATATAAAAGTCAATGTTAAAAAGGGTACTTGAAATACAAATTTTAAAGTTATAAACTAATAATAAAACAACATATGTGTCATGTGCAGACCTTGGAAAAAGACTTTTACCTTGGCACCCTTGTCTCCTTTGACCGTGTTTTCACCCAAAAGTAATTAGGATATGACAAACTTTAACTAGGCACTTTTCATATAACATAAACCTTGGACCCTAATTTCATGTCACATATGTAACATTTCCCTCTTAAAAAATCTTTGTCCTCATATATCATGCCATTAGTGTGCATGATGACAAATTTGAAGTCATGTCTTGGCCTTTCCCATTGAGTATCATCCCCTCCTTTGATAATATAAATTTTGCCACCATCATTTTGCTTGATATGTCCTTTCCCATCTTTATATCCCTCAAATTTATTTGGTCCTTCTCAATTGGTGAGAAATGACCTTCTCTTCCTAGGCTTGTGTACCTTTACCCAAACATTCCCATCCCCAAAACCACAAAATGTTTACATTTCATTCTTCAAATAACATAATCACTAGAATTGTTTCGGAAAACAATGATTTAATTTAAGGTTGTGTTTTTGTTGTAATGGACAATTGGCATGGAAACTACATTGATAGTCGCAAATGGGTCCAAACACAATACTAAGATTGATGGAAAATGTAACAATTGTTTACTTTTTCATGATTTTGAATGGTAAGTTAAATTTGTTGAAAACAATAGGATCAGAGGAGAGATTGCACATTCAAATCACACAAGTATGTGAACAATGCTTGGAGTGAGAGTTCCAACTCTCCTCCAACCTTGCTCTTTATTCCCTTCCCTGTACCA
>Ga0116227_10003152_pt1 | contig 36940 bp, 28 predicted proteins | sample S1TSphgellanicum_FD_89693 | JGI IMG/M metagenome (GOLD analysis project Ga0116227, IMG submission 89693) | Host-associated microbial communities from peat moss isolated from Minnesota, USA - S1T2_Fb - Sphagnum magellanicum MG | ecosystem: Host-associated > Plants > Peat moss > Unclassified...
AAAAAAAAAAAAAAAAAAAAAAAAAAAAAAAAAAAAAAACCCATTTGTAAGTGGGCAAGTTATATTGTGAAAATTTAATTCCATTGAAATGGGGGGAAAAAACACTAGAATATATAAACAAATAAGTTTTTTAAAAATAAGTGTTAATTACTAATGTTTGTGAATTCGTTTGCTTTAACATACCAATTGGGTAATTTTTCAAATATTTTTTCAATTTGAACAGTGGGTAAAAACATGATTATTCAAATGTTCTTCGTGAATAGACATATCGAACAAATCTATTTATCAACTTACATGTTTTGAAATATCCAAGTATGAACATGAATATACAAAATCATACTAGTTGATATGACATATTCATACAAATATTGGATATTCACATCAAGATTCCATTTAAAATGAGAAATTTTTTAGCAAAGAACCATCTAACACAAGAAAAAAGGCCCCACCAAAAAAAAAGAAACTAGGGTAGAGAAGCCCATCACCAAACACATGCCTACAACCAAACACCCATTTAGTGTTAAGGTTTGTTGGTTATAGAACATACACAGTTGTATGGGTGTTTTAAATTTTGCTATGACTAAACATTGGGCTATGAAAATTTGTGTTTTAAGTTTTTTTGCATATGATCATGATGTGATTTTTATGTTTAATCATAAGCATAAATTTAGTCATATTTGCACACCTTGTTGTTTTAGAGTGAAAGTATTTGGTGATGGGTGGTGAGATGACCAAAAAATTGAAAATAGTTGAATATCAAAAGACAAAACAATTTCATTTTTTGTGTGTGTGTTTTTTTCAAATAACTAAATAAATATTTGAAGAAAAACCACTAGGCAAGGGAACAAGAGAAAAAAAAAAGGGACAAAAATCCAAACAAAAGACCACAACTGAAAATGCAAAACCCACAATGGGGACCCTTAATAGGAGAAAACCTGAAACCTAGGACCTAAACCCATCACTAGTAGCACAAAACAAATCGTGCAAGGAGATGGGTGAAAAACCTAAAAGGACACCAAGCCTAGAAAAGGCTTCTCATGTTGCCACAACTGCCCAACGTAAGATAATGGTTGCCTGAACTTTCTAAAAAGCCACTAACACCCTCTACCTATAAAATGAACATATAATCAAAAGAGGAGGACCACCAAGCCCTTTGTTGACCATACTATGTTGGCACCCAAAGTGTGGGTACCATTTATTGTAAATGGAATATCCATTTGTCATCGTGATGTCTGGAGATATGGCATTGAAAGAACATGTGTTTAAAAGCAAAACATGGAATTTAACATCCTTAGCAATGGAATTGAAAGAATCTCAAATTGTATCATGTGTAGCCATGCATTCTCACCCATGAACACAATGAAATAAATGTATCTTTTGTCAGATTTATGGCCTAGCCACACATGCATCAAGAAAGCCCATGAACTACGGGATGGGGAGGCCCAATTTGGTGCGTAGTGCTAAAGAGAAAATGCCAGAGGCCATCTTAAAAGATGGGATGACTAAACATGCAGAAAACCAAGCACCCAAGCTTGGGCATGCACAAGATCTCAACTGAGTGCGATGACAATCAAAAGACAACTCTAATATGATGCTAGAAAATGACTACTCTGAGATCTCTAAACATGGAATTTTTAGAACAATGAAGTTCGTGAAAAATTCATTTCTAAGCATGAAAATCTTTGAGATGTTTTCCTAAAGACAATCTGATTTTCTCTCTAATAGTTGCTCAAAAGGTGGGATGGAGGTTTGAGTAATTGGAGGTAGAAGGTTTCGAACCCACTTAAGGTGAGCTTGGAATGGAAATGGACTTGAACTGTTGGCCCCTATAACCCCTAATAAAAATTAGATGGTTGTCTTGTAAAAATTTAAATGCGACAATTAAGGTGACAAACCCCCAGTTTTGCAAGTACATTGTTAAAGCAATAACCTCCATAGAGGCAAAACCTACCCCACCCACCTCTGGACATTCAAAAAACTTGGCTTTAAAAGTTTCCCAAATATATGAATAAAGGTGGAATCAAATGAGGTTAATTAACGTTAAAAATCTAGAAGTGAAGGGAAAAAATGAAGAAGATAATAAGGCCTCTATGTGAAACAACTAATGAGAATCCCAATGCCACATGCACATCCCCCAACCTAGGAAAGGCATCATCATCCAAAACCGTTTGTAAAAAGTAAAAGTGAAGGAAAAAAACCGCAAAGGAACACCCAAAACCTTAATGCCCCCAGCAACAATATAAAAACCTGATGGAGGATAGAACCCTGTAGGCAACCCTAAATGAGACCAAACAACAACACTTGCGGGGTTGAACCAAAAGGCCTACCAAATCTAACTGGGAAGGAAAATGATGGAAAACTTAATAGACAACTGAAGCATGCCCAATGATATGGGTGTCATCTGCAACGAAGGGGAACAAACAAGATGGGAAAAGGGTAGGCAAACTACGAAGTGCACAAAAATGAACTAAAGCAAAAAGAAAACCACCCAAAGGATCCCTTTGACAAATACCAATGTAGGACTGAATAACAAATAGCTCGCCTTCAAGTGAATGATGACTAAAGAAAATGGGAACTCAAAAGCATAAAAGGAATAGATGAAAAATATGAATTGAAACAATTGCCCACTTGTAGCACGTAGTTCCTAGAATATAATTTTATGGAAAACATTGTTGAAAGCATTTATAATATCTACTTGCAACACCACCCAATCAAGGTGAACATTTAAGGATGCCCAAATTTCGTGCACCACTATTTCATAGGCTCCCTTAATTGCGACCCCAAACTCGTGGGGGGATAAATGAACGGCAAATGCATTGTGAAATTGAAAGCAAAAGGTCCTACTCACCAATTATAAAAAACCTTGCCTGTTGTAATTAGTTGAATGCCACCAGAAGACTTAGCCAAAGTTAATAGCCTAGCACCACCGAAGGCCTTAGCTATACTCCTAAAGATACACCTTGGAACAACATAAGAACACAACAATAATAACTGGGAAAATATGCTAGCTAAATCCTTTTGGTCAAATATATTTCAAAGGTGTTCGAAAACCATGCTTGAAGGCCTTCCAGTTGAAAGGTGAGTTGAATGGATGAAAACCAACCTAAACATATTTGAAGAAAAATCCAAGTTTGTTTCTAACTAAAACTCCATCAAATAATTTGAATAAAACAAGGACAAATCCAAAGGATGAAGAGCTTACAAAATAATAATGGTTTCTAAAAAGGTTGAAACTAACATAAGGGGGGCAAGGGCCCTTACAACATGAACATATTCCCTAGTTTACCTTAAAGCTAAACTTTGACAAAGGCAATGGGGCCTTGAATGGGAAGAGAGGGATGAAGCCTTTTGGGGAAAAACACCATTTGAATAGAAGGGATAAAAAAAAGTAGCCACTAGGGCCTATGCACACAACAAATGTTCAATTTGAAACTCTTCTTGATCACTAAAAAAGAACTTTCATAACCAAATCTTAGTCTCCTTATGCCTAGCCTTCCCACCTTGAGTAGGCAAAAGAAGGCACCACTAGGGGAAAATTTTTAAAAGGTGTGAAGCAACAACATCATTTGGGTTTCGCACTATGCGGTCCAAAGAAAATCTAAATGGTAGATACACCTTTCGCCTCAAAGCAATTAAGATGCAAGAATACAATCAAGGTTTGAGGAACCCCAACAAAAAAATTCAAGGGGATTTAGACTCGATATCTGTGCCCAAGCTGCTAGAGGGGGGCATGGGGTGTGGAGGGATGGGATACCATCATCACCCCTTGAAAAGCTAGCTTAAAAAGGCTAACATCACTCCTAATGGCGTGTTAAACCAAGAAGTGTAAATAAGGCCCCACAATTGGAACAAGGGGTATTACACTAAGGGAGGGGTTGACTCATATTTTCGACATGCATTGATGGTATGATCGACCCATAAGTTTGAAGCACCTTAACTAGATGAACTCAAATCGAAATATAAGTTGTAATGATACAAGGGAAAGAGGGAAGGGCCAAAATTATAAAATGAGGCCCATGTGGAAGGGCAATAGGCTAAGGGGCTTCTACTAAAGGCATGGGTGAGGGAGAGGAGCTAGGGAACACATCTTTAATAGGGGCTTGAGCTTCCATCACATAAATCAACACCCACACAATCCAAATTACAATAGGAGGAAGGTTTAAAGAAACCTACCACACAAGGGCAGATTTATTAAAAGGAGATTAAAATTGAACCCCATGTTTCGCGCCCTATAACAACTTCCAAAATGTAGGTCTCTAACACCACTAAAATCTGTGAATGACCAAATGACAATGCTATATAATGAATGTCAATTCCCCAAAATCTTTGTTAATGCATTCCTAAATGTTTCGCTAACGTTCCTTAATGTTTCACTAACGTTCTTAACCACTCCACCATCTCTCCTCCATGTTCCATGGACAATCCTCGAAAATCGATAAACATTTGATGACATTCCACTCACAAGGCTTCAAAGGTTATTTAAAAAGGCAGGTCTTATTGAAACCACCTCAAAAGGACATACCTACCTACCTACTTACCTATAAAGGCCTTAAAGATAGGTTTAGAGCTCGAGGGATATGAATTAAAGTATGTTTTAGAGTTGTGAAAGAAATCTTTACATTTTTCCCCAACCCTTAAACCCTAACCCTTGCCTTAACTCCGAATCCTTGCCCTAAACCACGACCTTTCCCTTAAACCCTAAATTATAATATTGCCTTAAATCTTGATCCTTGCCCTAAACCTTAACCTTGCCCCATTTACCTTCTTATTTTTTCTAGTGGTCAACAGTTAAATAGTTGTTGTAAAATTTCGTGCAAGGATGAATGCAAAGGAACAAGTGACCCATCAAAAGGGGGTGGAAAATGGGGACCAATTTCCCACCCTACAAAAGGGTGGTTAGAAATTGGACCTTTTATCCATTGGAACAATAGAGAGAAAGGAAGGAAAAGAAAGAAGAGGCAACCAGGAAGAAGAAAAAAGCTTGAGAAAAACCACGCTAGACATGGTTTCCATTCTTTGCACCTTCTTTGCACCCTCCTCTTCTCTCTATGTCTCACAATTTAATGGTGTTTGGAATAGAAATCCATCAACAATAATGAATCTTGTGTTCTCTTCTTATGTTTGCACCAGTTAGCAGTGGCACGAAAGAATAATTTTTGGATTCACAGTTTCCTATTGTTGCTTTTCTTGAGGAACAACTTCATTGCTCTTACTTGTTTTGCTATTGCAACATTCATGCATCTCCTCTTAGCATTGTTCCTCCAAACATTTTTTGGCTGCAACTTGAAAAAAAGGAATGGTGGCTTGCTCAAAACTCAATTCTTTGAAGTTGTTGGAAAATCATCATTGTTTTCACTTGCAAGTTCTTGTTAAACTAGGCTTGAATCCTCTTTTCCTTATTGTTTCTTGGAAAACCTTGTTCCTTCGTATGTAGCTCCATGAGTACCATAGCCCACATTGTCATCATAATCAATTGTCTTGTAAGATTCAAGGCTTTTTGAGGATCCAACAACAATCAACGATTCCAGAAAACATAAAAATGAGGCCACACTCTTCCCGCAAGAAACACTAGAGCTAATAACCGACCTTTTGATACAAGCACCGGTTTGGTTTTGTGAATGGCATGGGGTCATTTACAAAATCCCATGTTTGGGCTAGCAAAATAAAATTTGATGATTGGTTTCAACATGAACAACTAAATGAGGAAAACATATCTAAATAGGCAAGGGGCAAACAAGGGGTTGTTTTAAGTGCTTGGTTTAGGGGATGAACTTAAATGGTCTTATAAAATCCCAAGTTTGGGTTGGAGAAACAAGGTTCATTGATGGGGTCTATGTTTCACATTAAACATCACAACATTGACCATAAATATGACAAACTTAATTATGTTTTATTGCACAAAAGGACATCCAAACTTAAATTTTGTAGGAGTCCCATGGATCTTCAAATCAAGACATTAAAGGAAGCAAAACTTCCAAATTCTCCCTAGTTTTGCCATGGTTGCATTTTTGCCAAAACAACAACAAACAATTGACAAGGTTTTAAACATGCCCACAAACAATACATTATCAATTCTATTCATCCCCATTCTCCTAGCATGTCAGAATTGCCAAGTAGTGTGACTCTCAAGTCCTTCGTACAAATCTGCAAAGCATATGGGCTACATCAACAATCTTCAAACATCACTATTTGAAGTTCTAAAGATTTTCAATTTTCTTTTTTTCATTTTGGGAGTCTATTTTTTTTTGGCGAAGTTTCACAATGGGGTAAGAAGAGGAATTTGCCTTTCTTTTTGTTAACTTTGAGGGTTTTTTATTTTGATATTTTGAATTTCAAAAGTTTTTCAATTTTCTTCTTATCATTTTGGGGGTTTTTAAATTTTTGTGTGAATTTTCACAAAGGGGGAGAAGGGGTGTTTGCTTTTCTACTTGTGAACTTTGAAGGTTTTCTATTTTGGTATTTTGAAGTTTCAAAGTTTTTCAATTTTCTTCTTGTCCTTTTGGGGGTCGTTAATTTTTTTTGTGTGAAGTTCCACAAGGGGGGAGAGGGGGGTATTTTCCTTTCTTCTTCTGAACTTGTAGGGTTTTTTTATTTTAGTATTTTTTTTCATTTTGGAGGTTTTTAATTTTTTTGTGCAAAGCTTTGCATGAGGGGTGGGGGTGGGGGGAGAATCAAAAAACCCTTAAACTTTATTCTTTTGAAGTTTGGGGGTTTTCGACTTTGTTTTGACAAAGTCTAAAAATCCTTTATTTTGCTCTTTTGAATTTTAGGGGTCTTCAAGTTTGTTTTTTGGGAACTTGTTTCTCACTTTGTTTACATCATTTAACTAATGTCTCGACAAAACCACTTCATTTTATTGGCCCACAACCAAAAGGAAAATCAATTAATATCACTCACATTGTTTGTATCCATGGCAATATTTTAAGTTAAAATTTGGGCATTAAAATTTTGTATTTTCCATATAACCACCGAAGGTTTTTTTTTTCTTTGAAAAAAAAAAAAGGGTTTTGAGGTGGATGAGATGAACAGATGCATTGTGTTGTTAAGCTATTAAAATAAAATAACTAGAAGATTAAAATAAAAGATCTAAGTTGGGAATGTATGGATTATTAAAATTTTGAAAGGAAAAAAAAATAAATTGAGCAAATTTTAAATTATTTTCACAACCACTAGTTTTGATTGTTTATATTTATCTATCCCTAATTTAATACTTGTTCAACATTTTTCAAAACACCAAATTCCCAAAATCTCATCTTACCCCTCGTGTTATGAGAATGTTTTACTCATATCTTATTTAAAATTCTGAGAATTATTCAACACTATTTCAAATTTTAATAATTTGTGCTTTGAATAAATGAGTTGAAACTTGAACAATATGTTAGACAGACCAAATGAAGTAGCCACCATTCCATAGTCTCTCCCCCCCTAGGCAAAACCAATGAACCATGTATTTGCCCCCCATGTTTGCAAAACATAGAAGGGTTCTTTTCTTAGAGCATCCCTACAAGGGCTCAATATGTGACCCTGCACATTAAAATCAGATGAAGAAAAGTGGACATTTGCTGGTTTGGCTCAAGAAAATGCTTTTATCATTTTATTCCCAATGTATTTCTATAATACAATGTATCTCATATTTTGTGTTATGAGATTTGCTTTGTAAGAATGTGAAGCATAGTTGACACCAATTTTTTTTACTTCATTGTGCTTAGGTTTGGATTCCTATAGGTTTTGCAAATGAGTTTTAATTTTGATTTGTGTGCATGTTCTCACATGTGACTTCAATTTTGTTGCATGCTGATCTAGTAAAACACACAACAACATTTTGCCAAATTATCATAAAAATTCAAACACTTTAAACTTGCACGATTGCTCAATTTTGTGCCATTGCATATTTAAGACCCATCAATGGCAATACTAATTTGGGTTTCTAATATTTGAACAATGTTTGACAATTACCTCTTTGCTATATAATGGCAGTCAGCTGTAAAAATAACACTCACAGGTACCAACATCCATCTGTACATGATATTGATAAAGGGGCCGCAAAACATACAATTTTCAAGCTCCATCTTTTGGCTGTGAAACACCATCTCCTCATCCTAGTTGAAAATATAGCATTCTCTTCATGATCGCCTAGTCATTTCCAAGCTAAACAAACATGGTTTGGAAATCTAATTATAACAGTGCATTACAACTGGATGGTTTGGAACATGCCATTGGAACAAAAATAGATAAGGTAATATAGACATAATGAATGTTGACTGCAATTTTGGAATGTGGACCTTAGAGAAACATTGTACATTCCAACCTAGAAAATGCCTTGAGGATGCATCATCATATCATGGATTCAAACATTGTAATTCTCTCCCTAGTGACTCAAAACATTTTGTAAAATCAAGCCAAAGCAAACTGACAGATATGTCTCCGTGTGCTTTGGAAAAAATTCCTTATTCAGAGTCATGGTCCGGGCTGCAACTATATACTATAGTTTGTGGTACAATAAACATTTCAAGCATTAATCTGCATTTCTACTTAGTAACAATGGAAACCTGCTGCAACTAACTAGAACACCTGGCACAATTTAGCCCATTGTGGCATGCGTTTGAATATTATTGCTAAAGCTACTTCTTCACCAAAAAAATGGCTTAGCTAACAGATTGCATATTATTTCACTGTTGGAAAGATAATCAATCAATAGGCTTCCCCTAGATCTGTGAAAGTGCATTCACACATCCAAACAGACAACAGGGTGCTATAGACCTCTGTGTTTGATCATGTATGAAGAGCTAGGCAATGTGTGTAGCACAGACAAAAGAAGCTCCCTAATACCAACTTCTTTCCAAAGAATGAGGAAAGAAGCAGGCACAGTGAGAGAGGATGTATTAGTACACAAACTTACCTCACCTGGGTAGATGAGCACAACAAGCCTGATCCGTTGGAGCCCACAACTGCTAGGTCACATATAGAGCACATGCTACCCACAGTTTCTGCCACAAATCGTGCTCGGCAATAGGGGCAAGAAACATCCCGGCTGCCTCTGTAGATTGGTGTGAAGGTGGAACCACATACTACAAAAGGGTTGCGAGGATCATAGTTCAGTTGCATCTCATCCTTGGAGTTCTTCTCACCCACTTGCAAGACCTGTCAGGTGACAAGAGCCTTGGGATCTCAGACAGGAAAACAACCCAAACAATCTCCCTAAGTGGGAGCCTCCCAATTATGTCTCTTCCAGACCTTTTGAACTCAAAGAGTCATCAACTGCATCCCTTGAGAAAACAGGTTGTCCACTAAAAACAAAAAGAAACAACATAGGAGACTCTGAGAAAAGCTATATATCCAGAGGTGTGAAACTTCCATACCTGGCGAGCTTTGGTTGCCACTTGAGGAGGAAGATTCAGTTCCAAAAGCCTGCGGGCAAATGTTGCTGCTGTACCATAGTTCTTTGCTTTAAAGCAAATAGACATAGCAGACTGGAGGCTGAGCTTCAGATGTGTGGCCTGAAGGTTACAGTGTGTGAAATAAGCAGCAAGCTCTGCCTGCCTCAGTAGGTCATCCTTCAAAGCTGGGTCCTTCCTCTTAAGCTCAATGCGGAGGGCAAGGGCATAGTCTTTAGCAATTCCCAGCAGCTCCTTTACCTCGTCAACTTCTTTGCGAGAGTCAACCACTACCACTGGAATGGTGTGCAATATATTGATGAACAGCCTGCATGCGAAGGAAGATATAGTCATGACAAATCTTACAAGCAGTTCCATTGTCCAAAGAACCTGGATATTGATTCTCCTGCGAACCATTAAAGGTCAGCTGATTACACAGAAGGTTATATGTTGGACCATACCTGAGTGCTTCTGTGAATTTCCCCTCTGTGGTGGTCTTGTAGGCCACCTTAAGCTTCTCCTCGAGTGAGGAAAGCCTGTAGACAAGTGCAGGTAAGCCCCGAGCGCTGGGGCTGGTGGTCTCACTCCAACCTCTCTCAAGAGCCAAGGGAAGCACCGGGACCGACACCATGGTTGGGAGAAAGGTATGACTGGCCAGATGAAGCTCAAGGAAAACACTCCTCAGGGGTTCAAAGTTCTTGATCCCAAGCTGCCTATTCAACAATCGCATGGCTGTGTCAAATGAACCTGCTGCTGCATGCTCTCCAGCCAGAGATGAGGTCTGAACCCAGGCCTGGCTAGTTGGTATCCCTGATGGTGGAACAACAAAATAGGCAGAGCTGGTGGGAACAACATCAGCAACAGCAAGCTCTGCAGGAAGCTCAAGATCCTCCATTTCCCAGCCCTCTTCCTCATCACCCTCGCCTGAAAAGGACAACCACATGCATTTGCCTGCTTAGCTATACAAACTTATTGGGGATGGAAATATTGTTGAAGGCATTGAGTTCCAATCAATTTCCTATTTCTGGATTACCCAATCCTAGAAAGCAGACCTACTCCTGTTAAAAAACCATATCACTAAAACTGTTATTTAGGCACCAGATTCTAATGACAAACCTTTCTCCACGACTACCAAATCATCATCCTCGTGGTCACCATTCTCCACCACTGCAAGATCCAGTTCCTCTCCCCAAGCTCCCTGGGCACCCTCCTCCTCTTCTATGTCAGCTGTACCAGGCTCCCCAAAAGCACCATCGAAGAAGCCTTTGTTCACTGTCAAAAGAGGCCAGTTGCTATCCAGTACAATTGGCTTTGGGGGCATCAGCAGACTGCACTTCTCTAGAGAAGGGGTGTAAGGGAGAGACCCATCAAGCAACTCTTCCAGCCTTCCAATTACATCTGTAAGTCCATGGGTCTTTGCTGTGGCATAGGCCAACGGAATATGCCCTGACTCCTCAAGGATTCTGACCCTTTCTTGTACATCTCCCAGGTACAGCGCATTATGAAACTGACCCATCACATCACTGCGCATCTCTGCTATCTTAAGCATCTTTGAAAGCTTCTCTGTGTTTCCAGTGATGAGGTACAGGAAAGAGAGGCGCTCAAAGTTCTTTGTCTTCTGGTATGCATACTCCACAATCTCATAGTTTCCCTGTCAAATCAGCCACATATTTAGCTGCAGAGATATGGAATACAAAGACTACAGAACATGAAAATCTTACTTGGAAGCAGAGTGGGTCTTGCACAGTGACTCTTCTGGCAGCTTATCAGTGTCAAAGGCTCAAAAATTAATCAGATAACCATAACCACATGGTGGTCACTGCATACTGCTACTTCATGAGTGTGAGTGTGAGTCTGACAAATGTCCTGCAAGTCTCATTTCCCCTTAGAGCAATTAATTCTGAGTCACAGTTGTTAGTAGCACCTGTCTCAAAGCTTCTACACCAAGGCGGTGCCAACAATCCTTGTCATCTATCTCCTTTGCTGATGCCACTGCCACAGCAGTGTTACCACATTCAATAGCCAAGTTGAACCTTGTTTGCTCATCCTTGACAAAATGTAATGCCACTTCAGGAAAGCCTTTCTGCTGAAGGTAGGCTATGATGGACTGTCCACAAAGCTTCATGTTCTGGATCATTTGGAGCACCTGTTGCACCATCCAATGAACCGATCAGGATGAGCAGATCAACAGCCCAAGAAATACCTAGTGTGCTTCTGCATGAGATAAGCAATGAGTTCCTTCAAGGATGCAATACATTCTATACCTGATCATATTTCCTTTGGAGGAGTGCCAATTTGAAGCTGTACTCAGTAGGGTCAATCTGAATGACACGGTTCTTGCCATCACGATCCAAGCAGAAGAGGGTATTCTTTAAGACCCTGGTGATGTAGATGGGTACATCCAGGGTGCGAACAATGCCATTGTCCCCATTTGGCAAGCAGTACTTGATGTGATTAAGAGTGGTGTAGATGAATACCCCTGACTCATCCCAACCCCCACTCTTGACACGAATGGTCTCATGAACTGTACATTTATGCACAAGCTTTTTGTTTGTGATGATGATTGCATGCTTGCTCAGAAGAGCCAAATTCTCCATGTCATGTGACCAGACGATGTACTTCACAAATGGGGTGGTCAGCTCTCCAAGTGTGCTACGCTGCTGCACATCAAATAGAACCACCTTGTCTTCTGAACGGCACAGCAGGTTGCCTGTTCCTGCATAGAAAATGTCACTGGTAGGGACAGGCAGGTTGCATTTCTTGGTGATATCATTCTTCATGTCCTTGACTAGAACCTGATGCATGCAGTCATAGATTAGAAACCAAGGCAGCACAAAGTCTCTCTTTCCTTCATATTTGCTGAACCAAATCATAAACCATTCCTTGCAGTATGAAAGAAGTTGACTGGAGGTTAGCCCTTGCTACAAGTAAAAGGCTCAAGTATAAACCCAATCCTAGCAGGAGGCAGGCTTTCTGTAAAGATTTCTTTTTAAGTGTGTGGAGGTATTGCCTCTCACCTGATTGTGATTCCTGTCTAAGACAGCAAATCGATTTCTTGCAACAAACACAGCAGCTGCACCCAAGCCTCTCTTGGAGTCAGGAGTGATGTCACTCTTCCCAGTCGTGTCCTTTGGAATCACATAAAGTTCATATGAACCTCCATCAATATCTGAGCACAATAACACTGCATTTTCAGCTGAATTGTATGAGAGGAATCTGGGAGCTTGATTCAGGGCAGGTGCTCCAGGTCGGCGGAGAGAAATCAGCGGGTTATCCTTCTGGGCTGAAAAGTCATATGTGCGAAGGTGCCGGTCCTTGATATAGAACAGAGACCCTCCTTGCACAGCAAATGCTGGCCTTTCCCTCTCCAACTTGAAGACTATCATGCCACTGTCATGTCCTGCAGCTAATACATTCATCTCTGGGTGAACTGCCAAGATCCAGAACCTATCATGCTCCCTGCGGAAAGTTTGCACAGCAGTTCGCTTGGACATGTCCCACACACGGATGCTCTTGTCCTCAGAGTTCGATACAATTATATCTTGGCGAGCATGGAACATGACACAAGACACATTGTTCACATGACCCCGTAGAGTATCCACCTCCCATGCCTTTGTGTCTGTTGCAGAGGAAAAAAATCAGAGACCACACTTGACCACTCTTCCACCACAACATAGTAGGTCACCTGCTACTTTTTCTGCATCAAGCACTCTCATGATACTTCTATGTTGCCTACATCATCCAATCTAAATTCCACCACTAGTTTGAGAACTTGAACATTCCACACTCAAAGAACTGTTGATCTTAACGCAAATTTCTCCTATCAACATCTGTCCTGAATCCTCATGCAAGTGATATTTTTGTTCAACCCCTGATATGATATAAACTTATTAGATCGGAATGACTGTTCTGTTCAAACCTCTGCTTTGCACATTTTGAACAAGAGACTGTACAAAATGAAAGTCTCATCTTCTTGTGTGTTGGCAGGGGTTTCAGGATCTGAAGACAATATCACCATCCTGCTTTACTAGGACTCATAAGAGAGTGTCCTCAAGCATGTTGTACATTACCATTCATGCGCCAGAGTTTGACTTGGCGATCATCTGCACCAGAGACAACAAGAGGGAGTGTGGGATGAAAAGATGCCCAGTTGACACCCCGGTCATGGCCCTCAAGGACATACTTCACCACTGCATCCCCGCTTCCGAAAAGGTCACTATTCATTTGTGTCAGGCGCATCAAATCCTCAGATGGTGCCACACCTTTCTTCTTCAATGCACTGATGTCCCAGACTCGCACTGTCTGGTCTAGGGATGCAGAAACCACTAAATCCTCCTTCAGGTGAAAAGATGCACACATTACATAATGGTTGTGGCCTGTGAGGACTGAGATACAGGTACGGGACTGCCAGTTCCATATTCGGATGGTTTGATCATCACTCGCTGTAACAATCCAGGGGGACTCATGATGGAACTGTACTGTGCGGATGTAGTCCAAGTGGCCAAGAAGGGTGAAGAGGCAACGCCGCAGCTTGTAGTTCCATACCTTAATCTTATAGTCATCACCTGCATTCAGCAACACAGATTGTATCATAAAACAAGAATTAAATTCTGTGATCATGAACACAACTTTCAGTGAGACAGACAAGCATGGATCTAGAAGGGGTCATGATGAATGGTAGTAGAGAATTCAAGGACCTAACCTCCAGAGACGAACAAAGGTTGAGACTTGTGGAAGTGGACGCCACGGACAGGGCCTTCATGCTCATCAAAGCGGTCAATGAGTGTGCCCATCCGATAATCCCACAGCTGGATGACACCACTGTGCAAGCTGGCCAAAATCCATGGCCGTTTGGGATGTAAGCTCAACCCTTTCACACGATTACTCTTGGTCTCAAACTTGGTCAGCATTGTGCCTCCCTACTTCCACACAGCCCCTGGCAACAGCAATGCAGCCCTCAAACTGCGAGTACTAATTTGATCTGCTACTTCCCTGCCTGCAGATCGATGTTTGCTTCCATCACCAGACGTCCCTCTCCCAAAGAGCTTCAATGCTGCATGGTAATCACTTGTATTCAGACATTTCCTTTCAATCTAGAGCTCCATAGTAATACCAGAGACAAAAACAAGAAACCGTCTGCAAAACAGCATTTGCCTGACAAAAGATCCGGAGGAGCAATACAAGCTACGAAAAAAGAAGATGACACGAATAAACGCTTAAAAAGCTTCGGAACTCTAATGTGGCATGCCAGTCCTTTTCTTAAAAAAACCACGCGAAGATCTAGACTAGAGCACTACCTCGATCCCGCAGATCTGCACAGCCGGGGGGAAAGAACAAAACGCAGAGCGATGAAACAAAGAAAACAAAATGCATAACTTCTTATGTATGCTACAAGAAGAAAGGTGGATCGATCAGGCATCATAGAAACCGATTTCAGACTCTTGAGGATCTAAACTTCGTCCGAGATCTAAACTTCGTAACAGCGAAGCTGCTGTAACACCGAAACGTACTACAATTTCCACATTTCCGATTCACTACAAAACTTAATCCGATGACGACAGATACGCGAGCAACGACAGAAGAAAACAGAAGTGAAGAAGACACACGACTCATTCCAGCAGCACTTCAGAAATTCTTGAAAGCTTGGGGAGGGGGGAAAAAGAAAAAAAAAACAAACAAACAAAAGCAGGCCTCTTAGGAATTCAAGAAACCACAAAAAGAAATGCCGAAGTGATTAGTTATTACCAGCTATGTCCGTCTCCCCGCACTCCTAATCTCTGCGGCTTCCTCAAGTCGCGAACAGGAGGAACGATGCACACCTGACCTAAATCGTTTGCGGGAGTTCGAATCGCAGCAAGACACCGCAATGCGCACGACAATGAAGTCGCGAGCGCTAGAGAGAGAGAAAGGGGAGAAGGGAGGAGAGACAATGGAAAGGAAGGGAAAAGAAAAGTAAAAGAAGGAGAAGGGAAATTTTTCTTTTTTATTTTTTTATTTTCAAATGGTCAAGATTATTTGGCTATGGTGATTTATTAGGCCTAAATAATTTACCCTAATTCGCCCATTCACCCATGCCTAAAGAATCTTGACATAGTGTAGCCACCTTGAGATGGTAGTACATGACAATTTGTTAGAATAATTTGGGCAATGGCCCAATATTTTGATTTATTATACCTAAATAATTGTAGGTACTTAGATTAATTAAGTTTAGTGTGAATAGGGTTTTAAACATTTTGAGTTTATAATGTTATCCTCTCGTGTGAGAAAGGTGTTTTGAAACTCATCATACTCAACTTTAATTTCTTAGAAAACTCAAGATTTGAGTATGTGGTGTCTATTCATAGTTTTGTCATTGTATTTGATTGAAGAAAGGTTTGCAATAAAGAAGGTTGTGGTTTGGAATGGTTGAGTATATGGTGTCTCTTCATAGGTTTGTCATTGTATTTGATTGGAAGAAAGGTTTGCAATAAACAAGGTTGTGGTTTGGAATGAGTTGTGAATTCTCCATTTTGAAATGTGTCATAATTTTGATTAACATTATTCAAATACAATGGGGGTAAAGTGGAGAAGCATTTTTTTGAAAGAAGAATAGGAAAGTTAAAGATACTTCAAGTAGAAAACCATGGACTTTGTTTTAATACAACACAAATTTTAAGTGTTGTTTTGGGATTTTTTTCAACAAAACATGAAATTATATTATAATTTGGATTCATGTTTTTAGTAATATAAAAAAGCACAAACTTCTACACTAAATTTTATGTTCATCTTTTGTGTGAATTTTTTGTAGTGTTAGATTATGATGAAATGAATTTTAATATTGTTTCTAGAGTTTTTTTAATGTATTTTGAAGTGCATGTTCTAGTTATATGCAACAACCATGAATATGATGTTGAAATGAATTGTAGTGTTAAATTTGTTGAGACTTAAGACATAAATAGTGAACATAGGCATGTGAAATGCAAATATGTTATTTAAGTAGTGTGAAATATTTTGTAGCGATTTAAATTTCACTTCTACTAGTTTCTTATTAGCATTATTATGGTGCCAATCTTGAGTGAATCATCTCATTGAAAGGTGTTAAGTCAAACAATAAATTTCAAATGCTTGATTTGGATTGTTAGTTTGGGAATGGTGGAACAACACCAATTATAACCCTCCATGGCCCCTACACCTATTGTGCCACACTTATCCTTTTTTTCATTCAAATGGTTAAAACAAAAGATGGGGCTAAACACACAAGGATCACAAGGTGTATATATCAATGGCAAATGTGGGATGAAAAACTTGTGGAATAGGCCACTCAAAAAGAAGTGGCCATGGTTTGTACATAGCAAGGGGTTGAAGATTTTTTTAAAGCAAAGGAAGGTTTTCAATTAAAAATAACAAAATTAAATAAGTTTATGCCAAAACAAACCATCCAAGTAATTAAAGCAAATGATGCATTTGCTACTAATAAGCTTAGTGCACCCAAGGTTATGGTCATTGAAGAGAATAGAAACCAAATGTTGGACTTATATTCATTGGAGCCTAAAGAAACAAGATTCAATAACTTTTGTAGGTTTATAAGGATGGTTTTGCCTTTATTTTGAAGGACTCAAGGTCATTTAAAGGCCATGAAATTTGTATATAATTGCCCAATGATAAATCATATTCAAAAAGATTTATAGATATAATGACATTGAGAGATATTTGATCCAATCAAGGACCCAAGAGTTAAATTTGAAACTAAATTGGTAATGTTATATATAAAAGAGTGTGCTTTTAAACTATTATGATGGTTGTGCCCAAAAAGGATGTATTTGGCAATTATATTCATGGCAATTGGATATAAATATGCATGTGTGGGAATTGTTAAACCTAGTTTAATGGATACGTCATGCCAACATTAGAATATATCTAATAGATTTGATGGGCCATTGGGCATGTTATAATTTTTAACACCTTGGACTTGAAGTTAAACTATCACCAACTACTTACCAAGGAGGTGGATAAATGAAAAACAATCTTTTAGGGAATTGATGAACATGAAAAGGATTGTTTATATCACTAGCAGTTCTTACCTTTTAAATTGAAACATGTCTTTGCAATATTCCAAATAGTCATAGACAAGATTCCAATAGGGTTGGATTTTTCTCAAAATCACATAGATGATATCATCATCTAAAATAACATAATAAAATTTTCAAAGGTGTTTGAATGCTTGCAAATTCATGGGTTGACATTCATCCAAGAAATGGAATTATTTTTTATGACTAGACTAAATATATGAATCACATGATTTATCCTAAAGGACTAAAGGTTTAACAAACAAAGGTGAATTTGTTATCACAAACATCCAATGTTTCATATATGTTAGTTGAGTTTGAATTTTCATGGGATTGGCAATTACTACCAAAGGTTTGTCAAAAGGACCTAGTGTTATTGCTAAGCTTATTACCAAATTGACAAAGGTGGGTTAAGCATGTTAATGGGAACATGAACAAGAATAGGCCTTCCAAAAGCTTAAAACTTGATTGACTTTTGTACCAACCATAAGAATACCCATTAAACGAAATTACACACAAACAAGAGCATGTTGTTGATTCTTACAATAGTGCTCACCCAAGTGGATGAAAAAGAAATAAAGTTTATAGTTGCATATGTTAATCACTCCAATAACAATGAAGGATATAAATATAATTCTTATGAAGGGGATCGATGTCTTGTTACAATATGAATAATAGTTCATTTCAAGTGTTTTTTTATGGAAACCCCTTCACCTTTCTCACAAATCATCAGCCATTGAAATGGATAAAGGAATTCAACAAATTGAGAAGCAAGTTTACATGTTGATAAGCAAGCTTGCATGATGGCCTTCATGTTACAAGAATACAACTTCCAAGCAGTGCAACATGCTAGTATTGTTAATCAAAATGTGGATGGATTAAGTCAAAAACTAGGTGGCATGGTGAAATAAATGAGGAAATGGTGTTAAGATGGCATGTTTGGCTTTCTTAAACATTTTGGCAATGGAAGCCATTTCTATAAACAAAACCCTATCATCTATTACTAAAATCCCTTTTGCACCTTATCTTCATTTACCTACATTGTGTTTACAAATATCTTGCCATCACTAATTATTTAAAAATTGAGAAGATAGTCATTGCATGTGAGCAAAATGAACATTTCCCTTTGCCTTTCATCTACAAGTTCAAAAACAAATGTTGTCACTTGCATGTAAAGAGCATAAATGTTGCTAGGTCAATTTGTAGGATGAGTTTTGCGCTTTACAATAGTTTTTTAAATGTTTAACATGCAACAATTGAAAGGGATAGATCTAACAAATTTGAGTATTTATGAAGAGCTTGACCAAGCATTATGAATAAATCAAAGGTGATATTCAAAGTGTATGCATTTGTTGGGATTGGATTTGTTGTGTTTATGTGCCATTGAATGCAAAATGTAGCACAACTAGAAAGGGGAGGAACAAAGCTTCAATTCAAGATACGATTCCAATATCTTTTACAATTTTGTTTGCAAATTAGGGGGCACTACAAGGATCCAAATTTTTCCTTGGTTTGCATTTGGCATTAACCACAAAAATGGCTAGGTGATTTTGAGAATGGTAAAAAGGACTAGATTAGTGGCCTTCGTTTCAAGTTTTATTCACTTCTATTGCCACAAAGTTTTTTTTCCCTATTTTTCATAATCCTTTTTTTCCATTTTTGTGTTCCAATTGTTTATTGTAAGGTCTACATGTTTTATGTTTTTCTTGTATTGACAATTTCATGTGTCAACAATCCAAATTAGGGTTCTTTGTTTTCATGTTCCTTCACTTGTTACAACAATCATTTTTGTGTTGAAGCAAACAACCTTTATGTTTGTGGCTATGGCACCTTTGCAAATACCACTAAATATTAAGTTTCAGTTTATTGTTTTCCATTATAACACATGTGGGGGCCAATGTAGAGCTTCCTAGTGTTGAAATGTCTTCTATGAATGTGCAAATTTTCAAGGTTCCTTCATCATCCACCACATTTTATCTTTTTATGTTTGAAGCCTCATGTAAATCACATTTTAAATTTTTTTGCTAAAGCTACAAAACCTATCTAATTAAAAAAAAAGGTGCAAATATCTAAATGGGAGTTCAACAAAGTCTACCATGATCGTTGGGTAACTTGATTTAGTTAGTTCAAAATAATATGTATGGGGTGGACTATGATCAAACACATGTACAACATAATTTTTCACAAGATGAAAGTTGTTTCATCTAAATCAATTATGATGATGAAATGACAACCCTAAACAACTAGAATTAGTTGTTAATGCATGTGTATGTTGTGGTCAATTAGAAAAGGGTTTTGATTTTGCTAGATCTAATGAAGCTTGGAACCTTGATTGTTGAAAATTTTAGTAAATTTGGAGGTTTGAATGACATTTAACCTTGCCTTGAAGCTGTGTGTGTGTTCGGAGATAATGGAATGACCATTTTTTAGGGATTGAAAAAAAAACATCACGACCTAGCTGATGCATAAACATGTGCCATATTTTAGTGATGCACATTGCATGGCACATTTACAAACCTAGTTATGCAAACATTGAATTCATTGAACTTAGTTTCAAAGATTGAAAAGCTCTTGGATTTTTTGTACAATTACTTTGCACATAACCTTAAACAACACCTTTCAAGTTTTCCAAGTTAGTTGAATTCTTGGAATGCAAAGGCAATAATATTTTGAAATACATAAAACTCAATGGATATATATGTTCTTGCCATCAAAAAAGGTTTTCAACGTGTACAAACTATTGGTTTTTTAAATGGTTGAAGATAATGTCATTTTTGAGACTACAAAGACAAATAATAAACTTTTATGTGATGTGGAAACACTATTAAGGATGGCTTATGTGCTACTTATACTAGAAGCAATACGAAGGTTATCCAAGTTCACCTATTCATTTGTGAGTTTTTTTTTCCGTCAAATTTATTGAAGCCAATTTGTTTGTTATGTATTGTGGCATTGAAAAGAGGTATTCACCAATGCACTTTTATTTGCTCCTTGATCTCATTGAACATATTAGTGATTCTTTGTGTTTGATTTGGTGGAAAAAGCCTGCCTCCCAAATCAAATAGGTTGCTTTCTTTGTGGGAAGTAAGTTGTACTTGTTGTAGGTTATGTATGTAACCTTGTGAGCTTCATAAACAAGGATACTTGGGTTTAAGCCATTGATTTTATGAAGAAATAATGTTTTATAATGGCATCATGTATAGTTGTTGAATTTGAAAGGCATTTCTTGGTTCAAAAATTGTTTAATACCACTATGGTAATTGATCTACCCCTCGTATTGGTTGGTTCCAAAGGTAGAAACCACATTCCTAGGACAATTCAAACACATTTCAAATGCCAGAAGGCCTTGGGTGCTTGTGGAAACTTTGTGTGATCACAATTGAACCTTATTTTTCTCGATCAATAGTCATCCTTCTTGAAATTGATAATGTAAAACCATTGTCAAGTTGCTATGGTGTCTCCTCATGATTCCAAGTTGACCACAAAATTGTGGAAGAAACTTAGATTAAGTGTTGTTCTCAACCATTAACTTTTAAAGTGGATTAAGTTTGTGTATCATTTTAGATAATGTGAAAGATGAATGAATGTTCTCCAACCTTGCTTTCAACAAGAACAAGCTTTGGAATATATTGATAACTCACCTTGACTTTGTTGTTAGGATGCATGTGTAAACATTTTATTCACTTTAATCATTTCATTTCAATACAATGATGTATAAGTGGAATGATAACCAAATTCATTATGGAGTGGATATTTAATTATAATGTGGGTGTGATTTGGTTTTGAAAAGGTGGCAATTTTGATGCAATATAATGGTTACTAATGGAAGCTTAATTTTGTTGGTTCCATACCAATAGTGTATTGCAATGTTCAAAATTTTAGAAAAGATTGGGTTTTCATGATGTGTGTGTATGCATCACTCACTTGAGAATGTGCATCACACTATGTTGGTTTTCAATGTTGTCCATATTGTTTGCAAACTTCAAACTTCAAGTGCAACATGTTCATTTTTTAAGGGTTTTGTGTGATGTCCAATGGGTGGTGGGTGTAGGTAGAATTATAATTACATTAACATCATCTTTTTGGGATCAAGGTTCAATTCCCTATCAAACTATTTCATTTCAAGTTCACATTTTTAGGAATGTCATATCTCGTCAAGAATCCTAACTCTTAAGGTGGTGATAGGCATTATTGTTTAAGTATGTATAATGTTTTTTATACTCTTATGCCTTGCAAGATCTTTTACTAGTAATGAATTGCCATAATAAAATCCAAAATTAAATTTTTTTTTGTCTTTTTATAATAGGTGTGCATTTCATTTTGTTTACATTTTTTTCCCTTTTTTAAAACATTATTGTTGAGCTTTATAGATTGCAGCATATTGGTCTTGGATCTTCAAGTTCATACTCTATATTAGTTTGTTAATATAAAATATCATCAGGTTTCAATATGTTGTGCATTGATGTAATGCACCAATATTGAAATAACAACTACCTTTGCTACCAAAGTTTGTTCATAATTTTGTGCTCAAATCATTCTTTAAGTTACATTACATTCTTTGCCAAATTCACATAGTATTAAACTGATCAATAATCATCAAGAATAAAAATTTAGGAATGAAAGGAAATGATTTTAATAAAAAAATTATGATTATTTTTTGACATAATTTGGTGGGGCTTTGAATATGATATTATTAGCTGACCTAACATTCAAAATTTGACATCAAGGCTCATGATCTACATTTTGTATTGTCAAGATTATACTCTACATCAATTTGTTAATATAAAAATCAATGGCCATGAAATTAAATTACTAGGCTTCAATAGGTTGTACATTAATGCAATAAACAATATTGGGGTAACAACTATGCCTCCTACCAAAGTTTGCCCATAATTATGTGTTCAAATCACTTATTAGGTTATATTATAAATTTTGCCAAATTCATAGAATCCTTTTGATTAATAATCATTGGTAATAGAAAATGGGGAATGAAAAAGAATGATGTTAATCAAGACTTTATGAATGTCTTTTGGCATGATTTGGTGGGTCTTTGGATATGAAATTACTAGTTGACCCAACATTTCAAGTTGCATGTGTCGACGTCAAGGCTCGTGATGTACAATTTGTTGAAGACAACCATGAAAACCTAGTATGGATGATGCATTCCTACCCTTGGTTTTCTTATTTTTTCATGCTAGGTTTTCCTAATTTTGATAATGGGTTGTAGCTAGATATATAGATATTAATCCATTCTCCATATATATAGATCTTGCATTTTTTTGTTTAATGATAATGAAAGACCATTTAATTATTTATTGCAATAACTTAAGAGGAGAATTTTCATCTTGGTTTGCAACATTGTTAATATTCAATACATTTTATGCTAGAATATAAAACCAAAATTGGAGATGCACAAGACCTTGAAGACATAAGAAATATTGAAACATATTAATGTCTTGCATACAAGATTTATCCTACATGGTCAATTATTATATGTGTCTTTTCATATTTGTCTATGTTGAACATAATTTAATCACTTCATATCCAACTAATCCACTTACTCATTTACTATTTTTCTAACACTTGGGCATTTATATTGTAAATTAATACACTTCCAATAATTAACAATGTGTTTTCTTTTTTTTTTGAATCTTGTTCTTGAACCAAAATGGTCAATCTTGACAAGAACAAAATAATATAATGAAACTTGAAATGAATATTTAAAGACTAGTTGAAAAAATTTAAGTAGTGGTAAGACTAAGTTGAAAAACAAAATATTGATGGTTATTATTGGTAAGTGATTTTGTAACACTATCAGCAATATTTTCATTAAAGTTGCAATATTGTAATTTCGTTGTTCCTTTTTTAATTACTTCACATATATAATGATATTGTATTTTAATATGTTTTGTGCAAACATGAAACATGTGATCATGGAAAAGAGTTTTGCAACTTTGATTGTCACAATTAAATATTGTGGCAACTATTTAGACTTGTTTAATATTTTGTAGAAGTTGCCTAATCCATATTGCATATTTGGTAGCTTCAGTAGTAGCTTTATATTTTACCTATGTACTAGACAAGGTTATAGTATATTAATGTTTGTTATTCCAATTGATAGCCCCACCTCCAAGTAAAAATGTATAACTTATAACAACACACCCCGAAATTCCTTAAAAGATTCAAATGTGAATTCGAAAATGAAGACAACAGAAAAAAGAGTTGGGGTGCGTTCCTTAGCTCACAACATTTCGATGGTAAGAAGGGCATGTTGAAGCTCATGGATAGGGACTAGGATGAATGACAAATGGGTCAATTATTCATATGGATTTGCATAAACTAAACAACAAATTGGTTAGTGTATAGTTGGAGCACTTTCGATGCACGGATGAACCATGAGCATACACGAACTCACAAGACTCGTAAGATTCACCATGGCCCGAACTTGGGGGAAGCCACCACCTTCCCCCTTATAGTATTATTTATGACTGGCCATGAAAGCTACACCCAAATGTCATTTTTTTTGAGACTCCCAAGTTGGGAGTCTCGAAATTCCCAAAATTGGGACTTTTGCCATTTTGGAGGCCCATAACTTTTGGTGAAAACCTCCAATTGAAACAAGGTTTCAATTTAAGCAAAATTGTAGCCTTAGTTGAGAGCTTTCCAACGATATGTGGCACGCCATTTGCGTGCATGTAATTCAGGGTGATTTTTGACTTTTAATGGTTAAGAGTTAAATTGACATTTTGACTCCCGACCCTTTTTCGGCCATAGCTTGTGTTGTAAGTATTCAAACGTATCATGTAAGCCCATTTTTGACATCTATGTCTTAAAAAATTTCCAATGGTATAAAGAACTTTTCAATCCAATGAGTTTTGACCCCTTCAAATTACTCTTTGAAAATTCGGGAGTCCTCCCAAAGTGGTAGTCCGCTTGGGAGTGTGTGGGTTCATTCCTTCACATTCCCTCGCACTTTTAGGAGTGTGAATGTGACTCCTAGGTTGCATTTTCGGCCCACACCTTTCCATGCCCTTGCCTTGGTCGCAAGCCCAAGGATAGGGTCATGACATGTAGTATTTGTGCGATTATCCACTTCCCCCACCCAATTAACATCATAAAATCAAACCAAAGTAGTGTTGTTTATGGCATGTGATGAATATAAAAAACCATGTGTTTGCGTTCCTTTTACATATCTAAATATAAGTTTTATTACTTGCTAATGTGTTGGTCATGATTTGAGGAATGTTAAAAAATTGCCCTAATTGCAAATGTTAAATCAGGATGAGTACATACCATAACAATGACCGTAAGTAAAAAAACTATCATTTGTTGGTACAAAACATTGCGCATGATATCCATGTTTTCAATAAATCGAGGTGATTGGTCTTTGGAAATATGCAAGTTTATTTTGAAAGGAGTAACCACAAGTTTGCAAAGGTTCATTCCAAATAATTCAAGTTTTGTTTAAACATAATGATCTTGAGTCAAAAACAATGTATTGACTTGTTCATTATGAAGGATTTGAATGCCCAATATATGATGAACCACACCATGGTCATTCATTGCAAAATTTGTTTTGTAACTCAATTTTGATATGCTATAAGAGAAAAATAGTATTGCAAACCAAAATTGCATCATCCACATACAAATCAATAATGATAAACGAAGCACCATGTCGACAAACATACACATTGTAATCTATATCTATGCATTGAAAACCAACATAGTGGAAATAGGAATCAACTAGGCATGAGGAGCTTGTTTGAGGTCATATAAACTACAAAGAAGTTGACAAACTTGATGTTCACAACCAAGTTGCACAAAATTTTCATGTTGTCACATATATATTTTTTCATGAAGATTAACATGTAGAATGGTTGTCTTCGCATCAACTTGATCATCCTCCCAATTATGATCAACAACAAAGGCAATAAAGGTGAAAACACACTAAACCCCCCAAAAATTGTACTCACAAGTATAATTTTTTTGTAATTAATTTTTTTGGTAATGTATGGATGTCACATCTTGGATTAGGTTTTCTTATTTTAAGTATATTTGATTAACTTTAAACTTAATTTAATCAATTTTTAAAAAAAATCAACAAACAATGAAAAACTTGAATGTATGGATTACATTTGTGACAAAATAATACCCATTACAAAAAATTTAAAAATTGCACATATATTTCAAAACTAAGGCTATGAATGGAATTTGTGGGTGCATTTTTTTATGGTGTATGATATTGATATACATAAAATAAATCTAGGACCATTTAGAAATTAAAAAAATTTGGATGAAATTTTAATTAAAAAAATGTGTTTTTTCATTTTTGAATAATAAATGCATAATAATATCTTCTCTTTAGGAAAAAAACCATTACCATATCAAAGAAGAAAATATTTTATAGATGGGAATTGCATTATTTTTTCAGTTTTCTTTTGTTTAGTAATGTTTCATGAACCACAAACATGGGGCCTTATGGTTGTAAAAAAATGTAAGTTATATATTTTATATATTTTAATTTTATTCCATCCTCTTCATCTAACCATTGGATCAAAATTAATTTTGACTCAAAGTGAACTTTGAGTTCCAAAATGTTGTCATGCAAATTCTAAATTTTTTTGCTTATGTTTAAGATAGCCAAAGAATTCATCAATATTTTAGCTTATTTCATGTTATGATATTAATTATACATCATATTTTTTTGGTGAAAAATGATTCACCCTTAGTGTGTTTTCACCCCATAAAATAATAATTGAAGCAATCTTCACCAAATGAAAAAATATGTCATGATATCCATACCAACAATTTGAGAGTACCTTTTGGCAACCAGCTAAGCTTTGTAACATTCAATTTGCTTAGAAGGTTTCAATTTGAGTTTGAAAGTCCATTTACAATTCATTGGTTTACACCCCATTGACAAATTATCAATTAATTCCCAAATATGGCTTTTCATGAGAAAGTTAAAATTTTGAGGTTATGGTAGTGTGCTAATGTTGGGCACTAGGCCTATTCAAAGCATCTTGCCAAGACAAAGGTTTAATCAAAGGATTAGAAGATTGGTGTTCATGAAAATGGAGATACTTAAGGTTAAATTTGATGCAACATCCAAATTTTATATATTTTGAAGGACTAAATAGTGATGAAAGGATGGGTATAAGACTAGTGGTTGTAAGAAATAATCGTGGGCCATCAGTGTTGGGATTATTAATAGACAATGGGTTACTATATAAGTGATTTGGTTCAAGGATTTATGGAAGACCAAGGGTGGACATAGTAATAAAGGAGACAAAGTAGAAGGTAAAACATGTATGGTTGGTGTCATAGGGCACATGTGAACAACATGTGCAATAGCTATAATGGGTGCAATAGGTCCAATGGGTGCAACAAGGACAATGAATAGTAATGTGGAAAGACGAAAGGTGAAAGCACATTAAGGTGTAACAATTTCAAGCACATATGGAATTCCATAATTGCATGAATTAACACTACAAAGGTAGTGTGAAGGCATGATACCTTGAATCACAAGTTATTTTGTAAGTTATCATTAAAAATTCATTATATGAAAAATTCCAACCCTAGTTCATTTTATGGAAAACTTAATGTTGAAATATGAACTTCTAAATTATTATTTTCATTACAGAAAAATTTCTCAAAAAACCATTGATTATGGATTGTTGTAGGTTTTTGGGTATTTCTTAAAAAGTCCATTATGTTATGACAATTCAAAAACTATTCAAAAATTCATACCATGTGATTATATTAAGCTAATAAACCCTAAACCCTAACACCCATCCTTTAACATTATCCAAAATCACATGTTGCTTGGAAAACATAATAATCTATCCAACAACAAGTTGTTTGATAAATATCACATTATGACATAATACTGGGAAATGATATACTTCTTGTATAATCTTAACATCGTGAATCATCAATCAAATGGCAACTTTCCCTTTGCCATGAATTTAATGGTGGGAATTAGTTTCGAGGTACATAATGTCTTTCAAATTTAATGGCCCATACATTGTGAACCATGAGATGTCATGTGATTAGTGGCACTTGAATCTAGGAACCAATTAGCAAAAGTTGCCTTGAAAGCAAAGCCTATAATTACCGTGAATAACTTGTATATATCCTCCAAGAACTTGTTCACATTCTTGGGTCAACACATTGTTGGCAAATGGCCCAACATTTGGTTTGGAACCTTTGTGATCCAAAAGATATTTTTGACACACCTTACGATGGCCCATTTTTTTACAATAGTTACAAGGTCCTTTTTTCTTAAATTGTAACCAATTCGTTCAGTGTGGGCCTTGATAGCTTTGGTTAATTAAAGGACCAATGGACATATAATAACTTTGATGATCCACTTGAAGTTTTAAATTATGGTCACCAAGTAGGAGGTATTCTCCCAACCCACAATATTGTTGTAGTTCCATCGATGTCATATTAAATTAGATTTTTTCTTTCTACAAATGTTGTCTATCAACAATTTGGCTATAACATCTTGAAGGGTTACCCTGGTTTAATTGTTCAAGGTCATTATCATGGAGATTCTAGAAGATTATTTACAAATTTCTCAACATTATCATCATGAGTATATGTGACCCTTACATATGTTAATTGTTCTAAAAGAAGTTTAAATTCATGAAAATGATGTTTAATATTAACCCCTTCTTTCATAGTGTAATTAACATGTTGCTTTCATATATGACATTTATTCATTATATCCTTTGTTTGGTAGACCTTTTGAAGCCTTATCCAATTTTAATTTGCAATGGTGGCATTAGTTGCACAACCAAGATGAACATTTTTGACATTGTCCAATATTATCATTTGAGCTATTTTATCCTTGTCCTCCCAATTTGAGATGGAACTTGGACTAGTCGCTAGTGGATTTGTTTTTGTTCCATCACTAGCAACTATTGGCTAAGGTTTGAATTCAACTTTGATACCTAAATCCCATAATCTTTCCTTTTTGAAAATATATGATGAGTTTCCAAGTTTGATAATTTGAACCATTCAATTTTTCTATATTTCTTACTTGATCAAAGGAAGATAGCTTTGGGCTAATTTGTAATTATGACTTAAATTTTTTCAAAATCAATTTTGTTCATGTTATAAAAATTCAATATTCTATAGGTCTGGAATAAATACATTTCTTTTTATTCATGAAACTCATTCAATTTGAATGCAAGTACATTTCTTATCTTTACAACATTACACAATTTTATTGAAATATTTCATATAACATGTTTTAATTTATGTTCACCTTTTCCAAAATTAAAACATGCTTTGATACCATGTTAATATTTAGTACATTCTATGTTACAATATACAACCATAATTGGAGATGCATCAAACTTTGAGAACATAAGAAAAAATGAATCATATTAATGTCTTGCATACAAGCTTTATCCTAAAAAAATCAATTATCTGTCTCTTCACATTTATGTTTGTTGAACATAGTTCAATCACTTCATATCCAATTAATCAACTTATTCATCTACTACTTTTTCTAACAAATGTGCATGTAATCTCTATTCTTGCAAAACAAATGACCACATTGTATTTATCATCATGTTTTAGCTCATAATGCAATGACCATTGAAATAATTTCATGTCCAAATTCATGTATAAATAAACCGTTGATTTTTCAAATCATGTTTCTTGTTTTGAAGGGTTTAAATATTTCCTTTGTGTTCCACGTACTACACCCATTGCAACTTGAAACAAACAACAAATGCACATCAAATGTATTCTCCAAACATTATAAAGTACGTATTGAAATGTTTTTCTTTCAACACTCTTAATATTTATGAGTTTGGATGACAAACTAATTTTTTTGAAGTTGGTCTTCAAGGTACATGTGTTGGAGGCTTTAAGGTAATACCTTAAGTATGTAGCTTAGGTATGTCCCTCATATTATCTTTTGTTTATTGATTATCTTGTTCAATACATTGTCACAATATGATTTAGGTCTAGTCTAAAGTTTGGGATATGAATAGACTTCGGAATTTGGTGTTAAGGCTCAAATTAGATGTGAATGTTATTTGAAGTAAGAAACATGATTATGTTGGTCATTACAAGTTTGATTTGAGATGTGTAGACAAAAGGTGGTAGGTGGTAGTTCTACTCTTCCATTTGTTGCAAACAATGATGATTGAAATGTTAGAATACACAAAGATGTTACCTTATATGCAATGGTAGAGGCAAATTGATATTTGATTCATCTTTCAAACTATGAATCTGATGCTTTGTATGTTGACTTATGGATAGCCTTTATGTTTATAATGTTCATGCATCAATTTGCGGGTGACTTTCAAACTCTGTGAGTGAATTGTATTTGTTCATTGCCATAGCTTGTCACACACTTGGCTTGGTTTTTGTGACACACAATGATGGTTAACAAGTACAATTCAAATGAACTTATTATGTGTGTTAGAGAGCTAGTCCAATTCATAATTGATGTTGCCATATTTTGACATTTATTTTTCATTCTATATAGTAGGCACAAAAACTATTGTGTGCTTACTTTTGATGCCACATGTTTTTCCTCACCTTGTTTCTAGTAGCCCCTTTCATTTAAGCATGGAAAAAATGTTAGCCACTTCAACCTAAATAACTCAATGGTTTTTCATCACCTGTTTTGCCTCACCTTGCTTTTAGTAACCCTTGCACTTAGAAGCATGGAAAAAATGTTAACCATTTCAACCTAAATAACTCAATTGTTTCTTGCCACAATGTTATGAACAAAATAAAGTACATGTAGCCACTTCTAGAGAAAAATAAAATTGGATAGCTAATTCATATTGCTAGCCCAAATATAAATATGACACCTAGGCACAATACTATATGCACATTGTAGCCATCTAAGAGAAATAGAATTTTTTTTTTTGCTTGGGTTATGTTGGGCGGCTAAAATTTAAGTCTTATTTATGAATTGTGAATTTCTAATGACTTGAAAGGTCTTTATTGTCTTCTAAATGGAAAATTGGTAGTTGCCCAAAATGATGGGTTTTCAATGCTCTTCACCTTTCCAAAATGTTGAAAAATGTCAAGCAAAGAAAAATTGGGTTCTAAATAAAAGGTGAAATTTTCTTTAAACAATTAAAGTTAAACCTATTCGATAATATCCTAAAGCCAAAGTTGAAAGTTTTCACTAGAGTATGATCTTTAGAAGACCATGTATATACTTAACCCACAAGTTCAAAGCCTAAATCATTTCAGCATGAGCTAATAAAAATGATAATGTGAAAATTGTCAAATGATGTCAATTATTTTAAATCTTTAGTACAATTTATTTTATTAACATTCATACATCAAATGGATAATTCCATTGAAATAAGATTTTTGTGGCATCTAATTGAAGGTAATGGCAATTATCAAGGTCAAATGGTAGCGTATGGAAAATATTGTTATGAACTGAAAATAGTTTGTCCTTTTTTGCATCAAGTCTTTTTAACTACATATATAAACTCTTTGGGTGTTGTGTTTTATCTGACCTTATTGTCAATTATGGATGATAGAATTATGGTTCAACCTTTGGAGGCATTTGAGCCTATTCATCAATGATGTAATTACATCTTTTGAAAGTTGTTCTAATTTTAGTTCCTGGGAAATTGAAATAAAGATGATGAGGTGTTTTGCATTTTGTTTTAGTTTTGAATGTATTGTGAATAAGAGATGAACCCTGGTTTTTTTTGTGAAGGGCAAAGAATTACAACCTATGACATTCCAATGATCGGGTGCACTCCGATCATGAACATTGGTCCAAAGCTTTAATCAACCACTATGTGTTGGTGACACTGAAGAGAACAGTCACATAGGGTTGAACCGTGGAGAAGATTGGGCAACCACAGACCTTCAGATTGATGATTAGAAAATGTCCAACTTCAAAGGCTTCTATCATTGTGGACAAACATATTCTTATTGTTGAGTTGGCAAACTTGGAATTATTATTATTATTATTGGTGGACCAATCGTAGATCAAATAATTCTTGTAAAAAACAAGCATCGCAAAATCTAAATAGTATTCCGACGCTTAAATCCATAAAACAAGAGTGAGTTCTCAAAACCTTGTGAGACAATCACAAAATAATCTCATCTTGTACACGTGAAGTGATGGTCTTGTGGGGAAGCACGATGCAATTCACCACAACCACTTCATCCTCCACTGCAACATCTTCACCTGATCAAAAATCATTGCCAACAAAGAAGGTTTATCAAAGATGGTTTGTAAAGTCGGCAAATCTCTCAGGCGATCCTGATCAAGAAAGGGACTAAGGAGCAAGGGGAAACTGAAGAAAGAGAGGATGGTAACAAGGATTGTTGTTGATGCCTCCAAATGAGAGGTAAAATTATGAGAAAAGGCCTTACACCCAATCCATCCAAAAAGTTCAAGAGACACAAACCACATACCAAGAATTGTAATTCCTAGTTTCGTGTTGTAATCGCCGGCTCCCTGTGCCATACCCAGCCATCAGTGCCATCACATTAGGAGCACTTCACTCAGACAATATAGACAACTCCTTTCATTGGTGAAGCCAAAGCTGCAGTACTTCTAGATATCATTACACATGGCAGGTACTTACCTGGACACGAGCCCATCTCCCAATCAAGGATTTCCACCCAACAATTGAGTGGATCACAACAGCATTCTCCTGCAGCAAATACCATTGAAGGAAATCAGACAGGGCGATGTCTAACCAGTCCATCAGGCTAAGTATATCAGACACAATCAATGCTCCTTCATACCCATAATAAATGTTATAAGTATATGAACACCTAGTTAGTCATGGCATCTTAGATGTCACCTTCAAGGTGAAAATACTCACCTTTACTTCCACTCCATCAAGAATAATGCACCCTATTAACCGGACTCCAGGGCCAATTCTTGCATTTGCTGAAATGGATACATTAGGTCCAAGCTGGAAGCTCCAGAAAAACCAAGCACAATTTCTCATTCAGAAATGGGTTTTACTTTTACTGCCTGAACTGTTTCCTTCAAAAACTCTCAGACCCTGTGTCTCAAATTTCATATTTCTAGAATCTATACATATGTTTAAGAAGAACAAAACAGTGAGATGGGCCTGAAAGAATACCTTAGCAGATGGGTGAACTTTAGCAGACCGGTGGATAAACACATCCCCAACTATTGTCGGTGATTTTGTGCCATCTCCAACAGCTAAGAGCTCTGGTGAAGTCTGCCGGTATTGATTTAAGTACAGCAAAGAGCAACGCAGTGACATCCTGGCACACATTTGCCATTGTTTTTCCTCAGCGAAAAAGACTATGCACTGAACTGAACCCTTTCTAGTTCTAATTGAAGTCCCTCCAGCTCACTTTGCTGCTGTCTTGTAGCAACTTGCATACAGTAAATGAATGGATTCTGTCACTCCCCACATCCATATTCTTCAGAGGTTCCTCCTACTGAGACTGTTACTTGCAGACAAAATTTTCAGTTTGATGTACACACAAACTGAACATGTGACCAATGGGGTTGAATTGCCTACCCAGGAGTTTTCAGCTGTTCCCAGAAATCAGTCGTTTCAAAAGTGTAGAGTTTCTTCTTGCCAGCAAGTGGAGTGAGAATGTCCTGATCAAGTCTCACAAACTTTGTTGGCGTTGCTCTGTATCACAGAAACAAGAAGGAAAGAAGAGTTTTAGGGTGGGGAACCAAATGTCACGTGGGATTGAATGGGCTAAAGAAATCTTCTTCTCTCCTTTGTAGAGAAGTATCTATCAACATGATTGCAGAGAGAATACTCCACAAAAACATGTCAGATAGCCAAACATATGTTGTGCTAGTTCTGGTGAAACCAAAAACAGACCCATGAGGAATGAGTTGAAGTCATAATCTTGTGTCATGCTTTGTGGACACATGTGATTACATGCATGTGTTTTGACCAGAAACAAGCAAGAACAAGTTTCCCATTCCTCCTGCAGTGTATTAAGACATCACATTCACATCCCTTTCTTTCTCCACTCACACACCAAAGCATTAAGGATATGGAGCTTACTTGGAGGAAAACTGAAGGGCTTCAACACTGGAAACACGACGAAGAGCAGCTGGATGACAAGAAAAACCAGAAATCAACCATAAACCCTAAACCATGACCACATTATCTATGCCCTATTCTCCTCATCCTCGTCCATTTAGTACAGATGTTCATGATCACTCCAGAAACAGCATGAGAAACCACCTCATGGCAGCCAAAAATGACCATGTGCACACTTATCCTACATCAGAAAAAAGCAAGTGCACTGTGGACAAAAAACCTGCAAATAACATAAAAAGAGGCTGTGTATACACAGGGCAATTCCATCTGAGAAAATAATAAAATCATGCTCCAGGCAGGTACCCAAAACCCTAACTTCATAGCATACTTGACAAGCAAGCCAGCTCATGATAACCATTTCTTTGATTCTTTCTTTGAAATCATGGAATGGGAAGATTGAGATGTAACAACTACTTCTTCACCACCTTCTTACATTCTTTACACACACAACCCAATAAACAGGTGCAAAAAGGCTGGAGAAGAAGAGTGTAAAGAAACTTACCTCTGTCTTTTTGGGTAGACGTAACATCTCTAATAGCTAGGAAAATATCAGTTGTGAAAATGTAGACTCCACAATTGATGAAGTCACTCACCTGTAGTAAATGTGTCAAGATATCAGCCAGAAAACCAGCTGATTGCTCACTCAGTAGCAAAAAGTGAGTGCATGAGACTCAGTAGAGGAGTGTGAAGAGGAGACAAAAATCCATGTGCTTACAAAGGTCTCTGGCTTCTCTGCATAATGAAGAAGCTCCCCAGTTTTAGGATCAGCTACCAGCTCACCGAACTCGTTAGCAACATCCCTTGACACCTGTTAGAGTACATCCTGAATCAAGATTTGGGACATATGAAGAGTGCAAAAGAATAGGTATGTTCACTAGAGCTCATATGATGATTGCCAATACATATAAATCAACCAGGAACAGGATCATCCTGAAGAAAAACCTGGGAAAAGAAAAAACAGGGGAGGAGAATATTTACCTTCTTTACTAGAAGTGTACCCATGCCCCCATGCTTTCTGTGAGCATCTGCAGCAAGAACAGGATTTGAGAGATAGCTTTCAAGGGTTGTCATAATACTGTAATTACCTCACATTTGAACACAAAACAGGATGACATACATGACAAATATGGCCACCCACAACATGGGCACGTGATGAGGCACATGATGCTATGACCCCCCTCAGTGGAATAGTTCTAAACAAGGAGTATTATCCTAAACCGATCAATGCAGACTATTGCTGCTCTATAATCAACAAGGAAAACAAATTAAAAAATGCTACTTCTAATTAGTACAAACAGAGGGAGAGATGTTGAAAAGTTAGCACAGCTTACCGAGCATTTCAGTTAAAGGAAAGCTGCAGCACACATCGCAGTTCAACACGAAAATATCATGCTGCAAAATTCCAAAAAAATCATCTTTCACACATGATGATGTGCACCATGATAAAACAGGAGACCCTTTTTCCAACAATCTATCCAGGTGCATAACCAAAAGGCTCTATCAATGAATGCTGTCTTTTTACAGTTGAGTCCCAATGCTCTTGCACCACAAATCTTCAGAAAAAAAAAGATTACAGATTGCATAAATTGATTAGAAACCCAAGAAACAAAAAAGGAGAAGACCACCAATTTGCTCATAAAAACAGGAGAGTGGAATGAATTACAGGATCCTCCTCCATAAGAAGATCCTTGAAGTTGTAAAGTCCACCAGCTGATCCATGAGGCTTTTCTTCTCGCAAGTACCTGAGAAGCACAAACTCTGAACGTTGGAGTGTCATGTTTAATAATCACAGCTGAGATCAATCACACATAAGGCAAAATCATAAACCATCTGCACAACAAGAGCAATTTCTTTTTCCTGTGGTATGATGATTGAATTCAGGTTGGTGTGCTTGTAAATGTGCAACTGTCAAGACTGAGATTAGGTACTTGCAGCAACCTTCCCAATTCAGAAGATGAAAAAGTACACAACAGGGGGCATTGCTTACATCACAGGAACCTTCAATTCATTTGAGAGGGCCGAGATATAAAGCGTGAATTCCCGTTCTTCGTAAAATCCAATCAGAAACACTTTGGCCAAATTGGGTATCTGGTGACAACAAGAAAGAAAGAAAGAACAAGAGTTAGCACTTGCTCTAATAGAGAAGACAAGGGCAAACCATGTGCTAGCTGTGGAGCAAACAAATCTCAGGCATGCAGACTGAAAAACATGAACTGAAGAGAAGCTGGATTTTTCTTGCGGTTACTCCAAACAAACATGAATGACATTCCTCCATTGCTGTCCATGTGATTCCTTCATTGCAATGCTCCTGGGATGGGATTATTATTATTATTATTATTATTATAGGGGCAGACAATGAATTCTCATCTGTGGGATCTCTCTGTTTTCCTTCTTCCCATGATATGGTATGCATGTTTGTATGGTACCTTTTGGCATGCAAGAATTGGATGGTGCACCATTGGCTGGCCTGCAAGAGGGAATAAAGGCTTGGCAAGATTGAAAGAAAGTGGTCGGAACCTGGTACCTGTAAAGCAAGCCCACCCATCACCGGAAGAAGAACCACCCACGTCCATCATGCCCTTCAACCCAAGCTACACTGAAAATCAATTCCAGATCTAGTGACCCAAAAAAAAGAGAGAAAAAGGGCCATAGCTCCAGCTCCTCCATGAGCATATGTATGTAAAACAAGAAAGAAACCCATGTCGTGGGAAATTGCAAAAAGATGGAGATCCCCCTCTCTCCGTGTCTCTGTCTCTGTGGGAAGTCCCAAGTACGTACCTTTGGTTGGCCCTCCAACCAGGATGACTGCCACTGTCTTGACACTTGCCATGACAAGAGTGTCCAAAAGCAAAGCAGGCAAGAGTAAGAGTATTAGTGCAAGACAAGCAAAGAGCTAAAGTTGAAGAAGCTCAATGATGTTGCACACAAACTCTCTCTCTCTCTCTCTCTCTCTCTTCTCCTTTTATCAAATCTCAAACCCAACTATGCGAAGCTCTCATCATCCAAGCTGCTGCTGCACCCACAACCCAAATCCACGGCAAAAATGCGAAAGTAGACAGAAAAAAGAAGAAAAAAAAAAACCCCCCTCAAAACCCACAAAACTCAACCCCACAGCAACCGACCGTCACTCACTCACAGCTTCTTTCACAAAATTGAAATTCCTTTGCAAAATCTCTTGTTGTGAGTGGGTGTTTTCTTCTTCTTCAAAGACACACACAGTGGCCGGAGAAAAAGTACTCAAGAGGACGCGACCTTCTTCCGCAGGGAAAATATAAAGAAAGCCGGAGAACGCAAATCCTTCAACAAAAACCCAAAAAAAAAAAACAGAAACAAAAAACTCTCGACAACGAAAGATCCAAATCCTTCCCCCAAAAAAATTAAAATAAAATAAAATTCCGAGGAATTCTACAAAACAACGAAAGCTTGTGAAGACGTCCCAAAATGGAAAAGACCCAAA
>Ga0116227_10003154_pt1 | contig 36930 bp, 23 predicted proteins | sample S1TSphgellanicum_FD_89693 | JGI IMG/M metagenome (GOLD analysis project Ga0116227, IMG submission 89693) | Host-associated microbial communities from peat moss isolated from Minnesota, USA - S1T2_Fb - Sphagnum magellanicum MG | ecosystem: Host-associated > Plants > Peat moss > Unclassified...
TATTTTATTTTTTTTTTTTTTTTTTTTTTTTTTTTATTTGTTTTTTGTTGGGGGGGGGGGGGGGGAGGGGGGGTTTAGGGCATGGAAACAAAATATAAATCTTTCTTTACTTCAAAAGAAGATTTTTTTTGAAAAAAAATGATTTTTTCCCCCCAAAACTAGGAAAATAATATATTGTGAGTGTTTGATACCTTGTTGTTTTCCATGTTTGGGAAAAGAATATTAAGTAGACATTCGATACTATTTTTGAGTTTTTAAATAATAATATTATTATTATTACTATTTGACATGAAGTAAATAATATTGAGTGTTTGTTTCACATTCTTTTCCTTGAAAATTTGAGGAAAAAAAATCTCAAATGACCAGATGTTAAATTATCCAAATTTAACTTATAGTGGTAGCCCACACAATACCCTCTTTGATGTACATAGTGAAAAATATAAACACATAATATTCCTTCCTTTCTTCATGAAGTCATACAATGATGTACCTTTTAACTACTCAATGTAAAGACAACAAAAATCATTCATAGTAGTTGGGTTCAAATTCTTATATGAACATGAACCAAGAGTGGAAATAAAACATACCTATCATAATCACTTGCAATTAGATGAGTTTTGTCCTTTTGAACATATTATATGACCAACTTTAAGCCTTTGAAATATGGGTCCAACATCATATTTAACATCTTATGATGAGTTTGTATTCCTAAAAGAATACTATAAATATTGAAAGAACTGGCTTTAAAATCATTATCACTTGCTTTTGCATTTGTTGTTTTCAAACTTCAAGTTTTGCATCAAAATTTTGGGTTTCCAAGGCATTAAGTATTGTATTTGCATTTGGATGAAAAAATAATTAATTGCAATATTAAATGTATTAGACATCAACTAGTAATTTCATGGTTAACAACACATTAGCTGACCATGAGCCAAATGATGTATCATACACAATTTGGGTTATAACCCAAACTTGTAGACTTAAGACACACCCTTGAGGGGCCATAAGTTATTGTCATTCATGACATCAATAAATAATGTTATTAAAATTTGATGTTTCTTTGTATAATTCAATGATTTTTGAAGTGAATCAAATTTTTGTGAGAATCATTAATTTGTTTGGACATATGATAGTATCCAAGCTTTTTGCCACTCTTGTCATCCTTTCCCACTCTTTTTGGTTCATGTGATCATTACAAACTTCTTGGGCCACAATTTGGCAATAGTAGTAGTGTGAAATTTGTTTTTCACAGCTTTGTATTATTTAAACATTGATGTCATGCATCTGAAAATGTATAAAACACATAAATAGGACAAAGGATCTTTATTTATATGTAGTAAAATATTACATTCTACTAATATGTGTTTCATATGTATTTTATATGCACAACATTCATGTTTAAACAATATGAACCTACCAAAAAAATAATGCCATAATTACAATTGCCTATTTTTTGTCCAAGTGATTTTTTTGGTGGTGATTTTTTCGAAAAATATATTGAATATTCCATTTTTAAAAAACCCCAAAAATAAAAATAAAATTCTAAAAAAATCGTGTTTTTACACATTGTTCAAGCAATTCAAATAAATAGCTAGGATATAAAAGAATTTTAATGAATTTCTACTTTTGTAGTTAGTCTATATCCGAACATGGCTAAATTTCTTTGTGGATGATTGCTAGTTTGGCAACATCACAAAATTGAAAAAAAATAAAAAATTAGGCCCAAGAAGTTTGTGATGATAGTTTTTGCAAAATAGATTGATATATTTTGATGGAAATTGATAGTTTGACAACACAAATTATGGTGTCATCTATTACATATTGGCAACATTTAAATATGGTGTGCCCCCAACAATTCCCTATAAATGGTGTTGTCAATCCCAACACTTCAAATAAAACAATAAAAGCTAGGGTAATTATCATGGTTGAAAAATAGTTACGTTCATCTTTAACATATGCAATAATCTTAACATTTAACCCACATGTTGTTAGCACTTCATTGACTTGTAAGGCCATGGTAGTTCAAAATGTGTTTAAAATCTTAAACAAGCTAATGGTTACATGGCTAGGCTCCCATCTATGGTTCAAAAAATGAACAATGGGAACCAAAGTGTCCATTCCTTTTGACATTGACAAATCAAAATTCAACATGAAAGTGTTGCAAGATTCAAGAACTTAAAAAATGAATTTCTTTTTTATATTTTTTAGTTAATTTTGAGAAATATTTTTTTTATGAATTAACATGTTGATGGAAAGTTGACACAAAGATTTTGCTTCAAAACTTGACTACAATGCAACCAACACAAGCTAATGTAATAACATAACCACAATAATTTAAGTCTCCCAAGTCTATTGATGCAATGGAAAAGTCAACCACATTATGAAATTGGGGTCTACTTTGTGGTGCACATTTTCCATTTCCTAAAAACCTACCAAAAATAACAAAAAAAATCACCAAAACAACATCAACATTTGATAAACAAAATACTTGGGGCAAAAATGAAAGATGAGAACAAACAAACAAAACGTAGAAAAATAAGAAGAGATAGCTTACTTGTCAAGGATGATGAGCCTTTGTTGTGTAATGGATGATGGACAAAGTGATTTACAAAAGCACAAAACATAAAAAGAAGGTAACAAAAAAAAAGAAGGAAAATATATACTAACTCTAGATACGAAATTTGATAACACTCAATCACATATAACAAATTCAAAATTACAATGAGCTTGTCAAAGTGGTGTAGTCCACTAAGTTACTATCCAAATCTCTAACCAACCTAGATTAAATATCTTTTACTATATGGGCCTTCAACAATCAGAAGTCTTTGATTTCTCTTTCAAATCGCCACTAATTGTTTTTATGGCATTTTCTTAGTCGCAAAATATTCCATCGCCACTTATACATTTGCAACAATAGATGAAAATTTCCCTTCCACAACAAAATTTAATTCAAAAATATGAATAAAGAGGAAGGCACAATCCGAAACACATCACAAACAAAGTCTATTTAATCACACCTTGATCTATTTACAACATTCCCACTTCTCCTTTAAAGCTCTCACCAAATTATAGGTTTTTGTTTTTGAAACATGAAATCCAAATGTGCCTCTTAGAAAGCCCAATTTGAGCCCAAACATAATAATAACAACCTACCATTCTAAGTGTTCACGAAGTCATATATTTTTTCATCCTCCTCCTTAAAATCTACTTTTAATCCTACATCCTACCCTCTAAAGCTCATGTGCAGTGGATTTACATAGCTTCAAAAAAAAGTTGAATCTTGGAAATAAGGCATTCTTTCCTAACCACACAACAAAGAAAACTACATCCTAACTCCTCCACTAGAATTTGATTGCAACCAAATCCATCAACAAAAAAAACAACAAAACATGAAAAGGAATTTAACTTTTTGATTTTTGCCCACTTGAATCTAGAACACCTTCACTTATATAACTCCCTTCAAAGTTCCATAATGCACATTGTCCAAACAACAACCCAACAAATCATCAACATAAAGAACAAGAAAACACTAATCGATGCTGAGCATTGTTGAACCAAAAGTCACAATAATAAAACCTTCTCCTTTACTTTTTAAGACAACAAAAAGATCAAAATGTAAAGTTGCATGTCCACAAGAGCTTGTCACCCATCACCATCAATTGCCAAAAGTTTTATCACCTTCTGCTTTTAGTGGTTGATGGCACAGTTTCAACCATTTAGGGTTTTATCAACCCTAATTACAACTCATACATGAACAATAAAACGCAAAATCACATAACAAATAAAAATCTCACAAATATGTGTGGGGATGGATAAATCAAGATGAAAACAAATGAATGACAAACGATGTGATGTAGAAAAATAGACAATGTGACGGAGAAGAGCTATGAAGGTAGAAAGCACAAGGGTGATGGAGAAAATTTGCAAAGCACAAGACAATGGAAACTTACCTTAGAACACAAAACAATGCATAAAACTTGCAAAGTGCAAGGTGATAGAGAAAACCTTTGCACATTTAATCACCTAGTTGTATTGTGTTGAAGTAATCTTGTGTCTCATAAACATGAAATTCATTAAGGATGTCCTCATATAACAAATCTTTCTACATAATAATGACATCCAAAGCATATATTCCTTCAAACACACATTATGTAAAAACAAATCCACCTAGACCTAGTAAGTGAGCCTCTAACCACACCCCAAATAATGTGCAAACATGGACCAATATATAGCGAGGATCAATTAAATGCCACCATATGGGCCAATTATTATACTTACCCAAACAAAGTGAATCATAACTTGATTATTATCCCTGATTGTTGTATGTATTTACAGGTCCAAATGTCCAAACTCAATTTAAACCCTGAACTTCATCCAACTTAAGGTAGACCGGATCAATATTGCAAAAAGAGTTACCTGTTCAAAGACCCAACAAACTAGGTCATAGAAACACACAAGTTGGGTTCTCATCCAAAAGAAAAAATACCTTTGCTATCTGAAAATAAATGGAAGTGGACTAAAAAACTGTGAAAATTGTTGGGCACTGGGGAGTTGAGATTTCTAACTTATCACTATCAAAATCCATTTTCGTTTTTTTTTTGCCCCCCATATTTACATAAAATATTTTTTAATTTTTAAAAAAAGAATTGCACTAATACAGAAAAATATAAAAGATTGGATGGGGTTTTTTTTCTTCTTATGTTTTCTAGCTCATCACTTGGGATGATGACAATAAAGAAAGCTACAAGGGCAATGAATGACATAAGATATAACACAAATCCATTTAACTTATCCAAGCCACAAAGAAGTTGGGAATTAGATATTACATCCAAGCCCCAAGAAACATGGGATTACATTGTCAATGAAAGCACCTTGATTGGTGAAGGATTGGAAAATGGTGGTGTGTGGGTTAAAGTGGATCTTTGCAACCCACTTTAAAGTAAACCTTGTTGAAAAGAAAATAATTGTCACTTGGGGTCCTCCATCTAAGCCCATAAAACTAGCCCCTAAACCAAATTACAAAAAAATCATAGATTATTGATCAACAAAGCCAATCACAACCATTGAGCCATTCATCCATCTTCTTTTTTGGTGGGTCCAGTCTAGTGAGCCTCCATTGTGTATGGATCATCCTCCATGTAAAGTGCATCCTAGAAAGGAGGGTGCAAGGATTGGGCTATCCATAGTTGCACTTCATGTGCCATAACCCAAGGCTTTTTTTTTTCTTGTTGCTAGGCTACTATACACTTGGGCTTGTGCTTGTTGCTATCCTTTTCCTTTACCACTAGGCTAGTCTAGTAGTGTGTACCTTTTTATTCCTTTCTTAGCCACTATGGGAAACTCATATGATTATGCCTGGACCCCTCCCTCCCTCCCTTCCTCATGCTTTATTTAGCCTGAAATGCCTCATAATATTATTCTTTCAGTCAGCATAGGTATGAACATCATAGGTTATGAAGCCTGACTTGCATCCCTGCAATGCCAATCCAAAACCCTCAACTGGTCTTCAGGGGGGTGCACACACCAGTGAGGTTTAGATGAGTGTTGGTCTGGTATAGATGGAATGGCTTGGTATAAGCTCTACAAGCATTTCCAGTGGTGCTCAATATGTGACACTGCAAAAAGGTTTCTCACTGCAAAGTTTAGTCATTTACTTTTTTTCCAACCCCACCTATAAAACTAAAACTGGGGACTGCAAATACGGGAGAGGCTACTAATAGCAAACCACCTAGACCAATCATTATATTGTCAATTATTGAGCCTGGTGTTTTTTGCACACCAGAGAGGTTTAGATGAGTGTTGGTCCAGTATAGAGGGAATGGCTTGGTATGAGCTCTAATAGCAACTCCACCGGGGCTCAGTATGTCACTCTGGATAATAAAATTAAATGTCTAAGTTTAGCTTCTTTTTTTTTGGCAACCCCACGAATAAAACTGTAACTGGAACTGCACATACGTGGGAACTACTAATAGCAAACCACCTGGACCACTCATTATGATTAGCCAATAAGAAATACTGAGTCGCAATGAGGTCCAATTTATTACACTCTTTTTTGGAGGTGCACAACTGTGTTGCGCCTTTTACCAGCGGCGGCAAGCTGCACGAATTTGGTGCAGAAAAACCAATTTCCTGAGCGAAACCGGCACATTTTGACTTTTTCACAATAAATTTTACTGCTCTAACAGCATTTCCGGCGGTGGTCAATATGTGACCTTGAAAAAATATTTCCTCACAGCCAAGTGTAGTCAATTGCTTTTCTTTTCCAACCCCACCCATAAAACTAAAACTGGGACTGCAAATAGGTGGGAGACTACTAATAGCAAACCACCTAGACCAATCATTGTACTGTCGATTATAGTGTTGTTGAGCCTGATGATTTTTGCACTCTTGTGAATGAATGCGAACCTTGCCTTCACATGTTGGATTTGCAAATTTCTAAATGTCATGTATGTTTCAAACAATCAAACTGATGGTATTCAATATTTGTATTTTTTTGGTTAATTTTTTGAAGGAAATTGCAGATGGGAGGATCATTTGGCTTGTTGCTCTAGCACATCTGGACCTTTTAAGTTAAAGATCTCCTTTCAATTTCTGAAGAAAGGAAAACCTTCAAAATTAGGTGGTACACCAAACATTATTGCAGCCTGCTGCTGAATACTGCTGATGAAAAATAAAATCCCAGCTAGAACAAAAAGCAACCTATTTGCATTTAGGAAGAGACTCATTTAAGCTTTTGTCCTTGGGTACAATCAGGTGCTTATTTCACATTGGGGCCTAATTCATGATGGGTACCTATACTTCTTCTTCCTCTTCCCAAATCAAATACTACACTTGATAATTTGAAAGTATGCATGGAAATCTTGGCTAACCCCATCCCCCATGTGCCTATTAGGGTGCTCATGTTGGGTTAGAGCATCTCCACTCATACCCTCTATTTTGGGCCTCAAACCTCTACCTCTGGTAAGAGCTGCCCCTTGGGGGTTCTGTTCCTGATTCCAATACCTAACTACCCAATAGTTAACACTGATCCATCCAAACTCAGTTTCATGCTACCTATTTAAAGGTTGGAATTCATCCAAAGTAGTGTGTACAGGTGGTTTCTACTACTACTACTAGTATAGTGTGCTACTGGTGAAGATGAGGGAACTTCAAATGGAGGAGAGAACTAGGAGGCAGCCTTCTGAAGCCCAGTTGCAAAATCAAAGTATGTAAGTAAGGACTAGTAGTAGAATGACAAAACTGTTCATAAATGACATCTGGCTAAACCTTGCCAAATATATATCACCTTGGCTTGAGATTGTGGTGGAGAGGAAAGCATGGGTGATACTTACATGCATTCAGATCCCTCTCCTCCACCACAGCATAGAAGGCACTTGGGTGTGCAGTTTTAGCTCCCTAATGTGCTTCATGGAATTACGATATTATTATATAAGTTAAGGATAACAGTTATCTTGAGGGAGGGAGGGAGTTCTATCTTCTTAAGATTGTTCACTTTAATGTCAAATAGGAAATAATAATCCAAAAAAAGATTGACGGCCAAAACCATCACAGGGGAGACAAAAAGGGAAGGCCAAAAGAAGAATAGCTCGCAGGAATTGAAATAAGGAGAGAGGTAGTCTACTCATGGTAGGAAGCTATTTCACCTATAGCCCTTCTAATGTTCCCTGCATGCAAATCGTGAGATCTAATAATAATGGGGTTTAGAACAAGCATCACCCCACAACACAATCTTCCTTTCTATAGTAGAGGTTAAAACACGTTGAAGAGTAATGCTAACATATTGCCTAAAAAATTGAATGCAAAAGACAAGGATAAATGACCTCTCGATCGTTTATTGTGGAAAAGATGGGCACATTCCTTGATGAAATGATCCATATTGCACTTAGGTGCGTTGTGCACCTCCATGATCATTAGAATAAAGTGATGCCCCTCATGAAACCCTCTATATTTACGAACTTTAGCAAGGGCACTAAGTTCCATAGTTGCACTTGCTAGTCAACTAATGACACTCGAAACCACCATCTCTTGCATTGGGTCTGTATCCACCACATCGGCAACAAAAACCTAGTCCTTTCGAGTCATGTAAAGATCAATTTATAATGAAACTCTTGACGTAAGGGCGTACCACCATTCTTTCCATACATCGTGTCCACTTTTTTGAACGAGGGCATCCATGATGTCTTAGATGGCATCATCTATGGCAATCCGTTGACCTCCAAATGGGCAACAAGTTAAGTGCGTGCTAATGCATCCAACCTATGTCCACACTCACATGTGAAAAAATTAAATGTCGAGGGCTAAATCAAATTGAAATGAAAACGCAATGTTAAGGTGAAAGTAGAGTGTGCGATGCGAAATGAATGGATAGATGGCCTAGCAACCAACCATAGCCATGTCCCCTTGCCTAAACAAGAACAAATGGGGGCTCTGGATGTTGAGGAAATGGAGTCTTCCTCCAAGATAGACCTAAGGGATGTGTCGTGGTGGATGTCCATTAAAGATGCCTATAGATTTGAGGTACCAGTAATTGTTAGATTTTCAAAAAAAGGTGCATCTCCTTAGTTGTAAGAATAAGGCTATCTCGTGCTACACATAAGCATGATCGAAATAAGTGTGGGCCCCCCTCAACCTGATAAACATATTCTTCCAAAATGGGTCTATTGAAAATACGAAACCTAGAACACAAATATAGAACCACTAAAGCCCAATTCCCTAAAGAAGTAGATGGTGCACAATCTTCCATAGAGAGAAAGCTTATACCACTAAAAAATATTGGTAGTGGAGCATGATGCCTCACTAAGGGGCCTTGAAAAAACTCCCACAATTTTGAACCCATAATATCCCCACACACTTGCATAATTTTTTTGTCAAAACTTGCCAAAAGAGACAAGAAGGAATAAGGAGGTACTATCCATGTGAGATAAGAAGGTCAACAAAGTTACACATGAAAACAAAATGCCCAAAGCAACCTCGACGTTTTCCAAGAGAGGAAGATCATTGATATGCGCCACGTCTTGAAATAAAACCTCATTTAAAAAATGTGTGGTAAAATCTTAAGAACCCACTAGCACACTTAAAATGTGTAAGCCATTTGTGACCAAAGTGTAGCCTTAAAGAATTTCTATGGCATCATGGGTTGGAAATCTCGAGTAACATGATTGTATTCATCAATTCTCCTTAAAATTAAGCATCGACTAAAACGAATGAATGAAAAATCTTCCCATGAGGGGTGAGAATAGGGCACACATGAAGCATGACAAGACTTTTCATGAAGAAAAGACTAGTCGTTCGACATAAACTTCCTAAAGTGAGTAAAAACCTTTCAATGACTTGAATGACCTCCTTGAATATAGCGCAACCACCAACGTGGCAATAGGAGGAAAAAAAACCATGCCAACTCATCCATCAGGTTTTGAGCAATTCAGTCAAGGGGTAACTGAAAAGCTTACCTAACCTCATCTTGGATGGTTCAAAGGATCGTATGAAGCAAATGAGGGCATGTGAAATGAGACTCAAATAGCCCCAAAGTGGAGCTAAATTAAGCCCGAAGCTAACCCTAAGAAGCTAAAAGAATAGAACCAAGGAAAAGCACATGAGGGGAGGACATTTGCAAATATAAAATAGCTTAGCTAACCTAGGAAACAAGGCTAGTAAGAAGGTGAGCACCTTTGACATGCCTTGAAAGGCCACCTAAAGTGTAAAGGCCAGAATAATGAAGACAAGGGGTATTTCAAACCGACGGGGGATGCAAAGGAGCCATTCCAAAAGGAAAAACCAAAACAAAACCAAACTTTATTTTTTTTTAAAAAAAAGATGAAAACTTTTTTGTCCTTTTCCTATTGTTGTAGGAATTCGCCAATGATGGCAGGTTTGGTTGTTGCAAGAATGCAACAACAAAGACTATTTGCCAAGACTACTAAGAACATAGTTTGTTTATCGTAGGTGATGTTGGTTTTTTTGTTTTGTCTCCATCTCCATTGCTTTCTCTTCCTCCTCTTTTCCTTTCTTGCAAATTGTCATAGCTTTGTAGTTATCTACCATGTTCTTTTTGTTTTTGTTCATGTTGGTGGGGTTTTGGTAGTTTTGTTGTTTGCTCAGCCTTGGCCTTCTCTACAGTAGTCATGTGAGCACTAACTACCACTAACATAACTATATCGCCTACCTCCTCTTCTTCTTCCTCTTCCTTAATTTTCTTTTGTTCTTGTGCTATCCCATTGTGTGATTTTTTATTGATAAAAAACTCATTTGTTAATAGTAATGGACTTTTGAAGTTGAAAAATATGAATTGGTCATTTTACTAGAACATCACAAAATGGAAAAAAAAAAATTTGATTCACAATGCAAATTTGTTATTGGGATTTAATATATGATGTAATACAAGATAATAAACTCATATGATAATTTTTTTTTTTGAAAATTTTAACCATTTAATAGTTAGGGAATTTTCAATTGTTAAAATTTGACCATATTTTCATAAGTTCATATGAGTTGCAATTTTTATTTTATTTTCTTTTTTTTCAATTTTTTTTGTCACAAGAACATATGTTTTTGAAAGTTTTACATAGGCTATTATTTTTATGGCCTTTGTGGGTTTTCCTTTTAGGAATTTCAAATTTTAAGATGATATTAGTTACTTTAAATACAAGCTTTCACATAGATTTGGGAAGGTTTATTGGTCATTAAACATGTATTATTCAAATATTAAAATATAATATATTTTAAAGTAACAACCATATCCATTTGAATCATTTAAAAAAATCTTGTATGAACTTATAGAGAGTGTAAATTTGTCGATATTGAACCACTTGATTGTGCATCCACCTTGATTGAAAGTTCAAAGATGGAAAACTCAGAGGTGAAAGAAAACTTGGTGGAGTTGAAAAATGTAAAAAGATTCGAAGGTGATGGAAAGTGACAAACCCCTAAACCCTAAGAACCAGAACCTAGTTAGAAAAGTTGATAATCGCCAATGGTGGTTTTAGGCAAAAAAAATTGGAAACACCAATTCTAGGGTTTTGGGTTCAAACCCAAGTCATGTAAAAATGTGAATCCTAGGTTAGGGTCTAGATCCAAATATTGAGGAAAGGGCTAGGTTAGGTTTTGGTTCTTGTTACCGTCACCTAGAATCTCTAGGTGTTACCTTGAATTCCAAAAAAATTGCCCAACATTGGTATAGAGTATAGACCTTTGCCCTTCATGATGTCTCTAACATATAATCCAATAGGTGCAACCTTTTGAATTTTTCCAACCTGAAAAATATGACTTTTGACACATATAAAGGAGTTTTTTGAATTTTTTTTCTTAATTTGTGAGATTTTGAGAAAATAATAATTAAAAATTTACCAAATCTCTACAATAGGTTCAAGTTGGTGTTTATTTTGGTGCAAAATTTCACACTGTTGTGAGTTGTTTCTTTGAACAAAATGAGTATTTTGGGTCAGTTTCACTAGATGTCTACTCCTGGTTGCTGTAGGAATAAAAGGATTTTTTTTTCACATGTTCCACTAATAAGTTGCCATTTATTGCAAAATCCCCTTCTTGGGATGCTTGCTATTGACACTCCAGCAAAAAATTGAAAAAAAGAATAAAAAAAAGCCCTCATGCAAGCTTAACTTTGTCCTTGCTTAACTCTGTTCATCCCAGGGTAGTGGCAACAAACTCAAATGCCACAACTGCAGCATGGCTTCTTATTATACATGTACTTAACAACCTTCATTGATGGGACAATTGGGTCAAAAATTGTTTAGTCATCCATGGATTTCTTGTGTTAGTCTGAACAATTTTTTTTTTGGGGACTCTTTGATTACATCAACTTGATAATCTAGCATGAAATTTAACAATTTAATGAACATATATTTTAAATGTACACAATTGAGCAAGTTGGTGATTGTTTCTAACATCTCGACTTCATGGTCTTAGAGTCTATATGTGTGTGTGTGTGTGTGTGTGTGGCAATAGTTCAATTTATATGCATTCCATCATAAGGTTGCCATAAGCGTCGAATGTCTCTCAACTTGTAGTTAACTGAGTAGATGATGTTGGAATCTCATGATTTTGGATTTTCTTGTCATGGTTCTTGTATATGATGGCTGAGTCTATGAAGTTTTGTTGTGTGCATTTGATGAGAAGTCTAAGATACAAAATTGGTATGTGCTATCGGTGAAAAGGAAAACATATCATCAACATCATCAAAAGTTGTGAGGTCTAATTGCAAACTAAGAAATTACATATGTTTCAATGGAGTATTTGCTTATGCAACATTTCAAACTTAGAAAAAAGACATCCACTTGGGCTTTCATGTAGGCCAGCATTACAAACCCGGGTTTTCATGCCTCCCAATTAGACTAGAGAGTCCTTGCCATTAATAACATATATGTTTCAGTTTTGAACATTTCAAATTTTATTGACATGTGCTACTAGACGATGAGATGTCTTTGAATTGTTGAAGGATGAAACTTACCAAAATCCCAATATAAGAGCATTTGAAACGACTTGACTTGTCAATTCGGTATGGATGCTCCAAAGCCCTTTGCAATTGATAAAACTACCAAATGTTGTTGTTCAATTCAACATCAACACAACCCCTACATTCCATTTCTTAATGCTTCCAACCCAAGGTCACCTAACCAATGGGGCTTGCCAACCCCTTGTTGTAAGCATATGAACATCCCATGATTCATGTGTGGAAAGGTCCTTCAAGCCCACCCCATTGTCAACCTTGTCATTCCATCATCACATATGTAGGCCGATTGTTGATCAATATTGATTTCCACCTTCTTCGATATTTGACCTCCCCTTTTTCTTCCTCTTTTGATGTTCCATGCTATCCCTTTTTTCCAAGTTTTTAATTGCTGTGGAATCCTTCCCTTGAAACATTCATCAATTGGGCATTCATGTATAGCCCCCAATAGATTTTTTTTCTTTGATACTTGACCTTAGGATTTCTAATTTGAACCATCTTAAGATACTTGCATTTTGTGAAGCCTTCAATGAGATCTAGTAGGCTAATCCTGCAATGAAGGACTCTATCCTTCCGCATCCCCCACACATGTTCAAGCTTTGGTGCTCGTTCCGATTTTTAGGGTTTAGGTTGATATTTTCTGGTGATATATTGGGAGAGACTATGCATTGCTGTAGAATTTGAGCATAAAATTGTGGCTCAAACATGACCCAATGTATGAGTGACATCTAGAGTACTTAATATGTGTGCATATGATGGACGGGGCATGTTCCATAGAAGTGCATGCATCTAGATGAGAAGTTCTAGATCCAGTAAGGGAAGCCTTTGATTTCAAGCTCTCCTAAAGACTCATTACACAATGAGCTGCTTCTTTAGTTACTCGTTTTTCAGAGGGAAGAGACTGGTGTAGGATTTGGGCATCAAAATTTTGGTTCAAACTTGACCCAATGTGTGAGTTATATTAGGAATACTATGTGTGTGTTTAATGGCTGGGCATGTTCCAGAGGTCTCCGTGGAGACTTACATATATGGAATGTAAGAGTATCTCCTCGCACATCACTAGAACGAGCCTGTAGTACACACAGCTGCTGCCCTGTTCATTCAACAGACCTGGAAAAGCATTTTGGTGGCAGAAAGAGGTTGCATAGTCATGTCATGATGCCACCCAAAGAGAGAATTGTCTGCACAGCCCAGACCTACATATCTCATTTCCTCACATACCAATTTCTAATGAAAGGTGGCAGTGAATGTGAGGTCCATGGTAAATTTGATAACTTGGTTGTCAATATGCACTAAAAAAATTAACAGTTTTGTTTTGAACCTGGCCGGTATGAACATTGGAGAAGCTTCGCAGGCAACCCATGCTCTCATACTGTTTTGAGATCCACATTCAAAGCAGATCAACATTCAAAGCCTACAGAGATTAACCCAAATATCCTTCACTCCAGATATTTGTACTGCTGCTATTTGGCTGGATTGATTTGAAGTGTTGCAAAAAGGATTTTACCAGAATGTCAGTCGCACTTAATATTTCTGTAGATCCGTTGCACAAACAGAGATGAGCCAAGATAACCAACAGCACCTGCACATGGGGGCAATCTTTCTTAGAACTGAATTGTTGTACACACATGTTAAATGTCACAAAATCTTCTTCTCTGACAGTTGGATTAATTAAGATCTTGCCAAGAACCAGAAGATCACACCAAGTTTCTGAAATGGGTAACCTTTGAAGAAAGTGCTAATTGAGAAGAGTCAAAACTCAATTACAGTTTTCCTCACTCAAAATGATAAAAGAGTTCAGAACATCACCCAAATTACCCATACATGACTTCTGAGCCCCCTATTTGGTTAGTTGTTATGCCAATAAAAATATGGAAAAGGAAAAAATCCAAATTAAGGAAAAGAGAAAGGCAAAGGCGGCAGTGCTTACCACAAAGAATACCCAGACCAAGACAGAACATAAGAGTATAACCAAAGTAGAAACTCATTTGGAAAAAGCCAAACATCTTTGTCTTCATGAAGTAATAGTATATAGCATAAAGATACACATAACCTGTTGTTGATGCTGCTGAAAAGAAAGAAGTCCATTGCCAGTGATAATTCTCAGCATTTAATAAAAAGTATGTTCCCACAATGGTGATGCAGACTGTCACTATGGTAAGTATCAGAAATACAAGGAGCATGAACCCATACACATAATACACCTGCATCAAACCACAAAATCCCAAATTAGAGAGACACAGGGTTTCTCAAGTAAGTAGTTGGAAGATTTTTGCCTTCTCAGGCAAAACACTGAAGCAACTTAGGAGCAGCAAGAAGTTTTGGGGTAGATCACATGGATTGCTGTTGACATTCTTTCCTTACAGATATTTATGGAATGAGCATGTTGGGTGCCTGTTGGGTATTACACTCTAGTACACAAGCCAGTCTTATAAGCAAAGCACACACACAATACAGCCCTTTTCTCTTGATATGACCATAAAAAGAAAAATTAGGGTTTCACCTTGTAGTTCCAGAAGGAAGTGAAAACAAAGTACATCTCAATGAAGATGCTTCCAAAAGGAAGCAACCCACCCAAGAGGGCTATTACGGGTGGTGTCAGATACCACTGTTTCTTGGGAATTGGTCTGGGAATGGTCTTGACACGGCAAGGATTGTCAGGGACTCCACTCCAGTTGCGACCAACAATTGTTCCAAGAAGAGCCAAAGGGAAGGAAATGAAAGCCCAGATGACTAACATCACCACCTGATACATTTCACCCAAAAAAAAGCATCCGCATTAAGAAGCACTGAGATAATATTCTCCATGCTTAAGTCAACCTGATTAGAATTTGACAGACAACTGAGAAAGACTTTTGCATCTGATTACATTTCAGCAACACAGGAGAAAGAGGAATCCAACCCTAAAGAAGGACAAAGAAGAGAAACCTAAATTTGATTGCACGCAAGGCTTAAACTGTTGCTGTAACACAACACTTAGTAAGCACAATTTGTCATGTTGTATCATGTTCCCGAGAACTTGGGGATGATGTTGCTGATGCTCTTTTTTGGCAAAGAACTTCTTTCACTAGCAGGAAAGATGGGACATTTATGTGGCAAAACAAATTTCATCACTAACCATAGTGCCAAATGGGATCGCTGCCAATGAATGATAGAAGATGGCAACAACATTCAAAATGAAACCAATGCTGAAGCATATGAATGGAAACAAAGAAGCTGCAAGTAACATGGATTTGATCCAGTGTTTCCCTGCCCAAGCAAGTGCACACTTGATAAAGTTAACTGGATTGTCAAATCAATGAGAAGAACATATGATCATCTTTTTCAAGCTCAGACAAATGATCAGAGGACTAGTTACCATCAAAAAAATGAATGTGGTATGAGCTACAAAGAGAACTAGAGGGGGTGTACAATTTTTTACCCTCATTGCGAGAATAAAAGCCTCCACTGACATATCCAGATATGAAGGCTGTGAGTGCATAACAAACAATGAATGTGGTCACAATAGCTCCTCGTCTGTGACCACCACAACATGCAACACTTTTTATCAATATGCTAAGATATCCAAAGAGAAATAAGGCATATCACCCCCGCTGTGAGATTGTTGTTTTAAGAAGCCCTTGAAGTCTGCCAATGGAATGGACAACATACCCAACATATAGCATCCCTACAATAGCAAGGAGGATGACAAGCAAAATAAGCATTGCTAGCTGAGCTCCTGTCCCCACCAAGGCTGACAAGAGCACTAGATTCCGTGGTGACCGGAACACATCACCATGAACCAGCTTCCAACCTGACTCTTCCCTCACATCCCTCTCCTGCAGATACCCAAATCCCATTTGCTCTGATGTGAAGATACATTTCAACAGAATGAGACATGGTGGATGAGATGCCTAAGAGAACCAACCATCCAGCAACAAACAGCCTACAGTTCCTCAATACAACCACAAATGAAAAATTCTGACAGCAGCTGAAAGAGGGAGCTTTTGGTTGCTGACCAGTGTTTCCAGATCATCCTCTTCACGAGCGTACTTGGCATAATCATTCCGGAGTGTTCTCATCAAGATCATTGAGACAAGACCCGTCAGGAATATCACCATCATGAACGAATTGAAAATGGAAAACCAGTGGATCTGTAGCAGCCAGTAGTGGGTGGTATCACATTAAGCTGGTTACACAATTCCGGATGCAAAGCAACATTGTGAAGTGTTTGGCAATTAGATCCACATTAACATTCTTGTTATTCAATTAGGTGAGATCATCACAGAGGGTTGAAACTGTAATCTTTTTCCACTGAATGCTGATGCAGAAAATTGGTCTTCTCTATATTAGTTGGAAGATGACAGTGTGAGGTTGATATAGCAGCTCAATCAATGTCTAGTGCAGTCAGAGTTTTATTGAACTAGGGTGATTGATACCTGATGCTCAAAGAAGGGGTAGTCCAAATAGACATCAAACCGTCTACCAAATGATGTGAGTGTCTCCACCCACTTGACTGCATACGTAAGCTCCACCCTATTTCCAGCTTTGATGGGCTGGAGATTCCCTTGTGTCAAGTTGACTTGAATGATCTGACATAGACACACTGATAAGGCTTATTATCACCTTGGATGATGATGATGCTTCTCCTACTAGTGCTGCATCAAGGCAAACACATGGAAAGTACAGATGGGGCCATTCATGTCTTGTGACATCCACAGAAGAGGTTTCTCTTCCCCACAATTTGGGAGTATATACCTGATCCTTATTGTACTGAATCACAAAATCAGTGTGTGTATGGATCAGATACTTTGCATCTTCATCAGACTTCTCTGGATGGTGCTCCCCTACAAACCCTGCATCCAAAGATTGTTAAGTCCTGCTGCATATCCATCACTTTCCATGCACATAATTAATTATCATGACTGTCTGCTAAATGATGGAGACCATGTGAGAGGATACCCTCCTGAGACTGTGACTACCAAAACACAGTGGGCATAAGAAACCCAGTTTTGCAGAGAAGCAAAGGGAGAGACTGAACTCCTCGTATGATGTTGCTTGCTTTTGAAGATGTGGCAGAGACTTTACTATTGGTTTGCACAGACAAAAGAGAGAGGAGAAGAGAGATCATTATGCACTCTTTAAAGAGATCAGAACCGTAACAAGATCGATGCTTATATCCACAACACTGGTGACATAATTTCACTGACACATTCTTCCACAGTCCATACATGGATGCCAGGCATCTGAAAAATACAACCAGAGGTAAGGAATGGAAATGCATACCCCAAAGTGGCAGATCGTCTGATAGTTGTGTGCCCATCAGAGTACACAATCCCACAGAAAGAGAAAAGTATGAGCCAAAAACTGTTGATCAATCAGAACTCAATGCCTGACCTCCTCACAACTGATTGCAGCTCAATCTTCAACCACAAAGTGTTTAGTCAAAGGATGCAAACATGCGCACATGGAAGATGTATAGAGAAACTACTCTTACCCATGAAAAATTCAAACCAGAACAGTTTGGCCACAGCATCCCTGAATATGATGGTCTTTTCTGCATCTAGCTCAAAGCTGCAGATTGTTTCCTTCTCAATTGTCTCTGGCAAGAACAAAATGCACTGTCGTTAACACAAAAAGGTGGTTCTGCAAGCTTAATCAGATAACAACACTACTTTTAGGGTGTAACACGTTGTACTAATAAGGACCTTTCAAGGCTTCCTTCCCTCTTTGATTTGTCAGAAATGCCATGCAAATGCAGATCAAACTACGTATTCTCTCATCATCATTGTTCACAAAATTGAGCAGCATCTCATGATCTGAATGCTGTGAATGCTAACAAGCTCAGGAGTTGGCAGCAGCACATACACAATTTTCTGAAGAAACAGATTGGAATTGCACCTTACTTTGAAACTTGATTTCAATCTGGCTGTCAATGAGCTCATTTCCTTGCAAAACTTCACCAAGTCCTCCCCATTTGTGATGAGTATCTGCTTTCCCAGGTTTGCAGTAAGGCAAGCTGTAGTAGTTGTAGGTTTCTTGGGGGTTATTGTAAGGTCCCACTTTGTTCACCCAAAGCATGACTGGATCCCCTACTGCATACTGCACAGAAAAAAAAACCCATATTTTGCAGAGAGAAGATCAAAGATCAGATTTTTTACACACAAGAAAGAAAGAAAGAAAGAAAGACTGACTTCATCAGACAACGTCAGACATGAAGAGTTTTTGCAGTCAATAAATGCCAGTGTTGTTGCATTGAACTGAGAAGGATTCAAACAAAGAAGAAGTCCCATCTCTTCCTTCTTCTTCTTTCAACAACAGGTAGAACAGGAACAGGAGGAAACAAACAGGAGAGCTTTGCTTTGCTTTGCTTCACCTTATGGTCATACTCAGTTGCACTGCACAGATGGAGTAAGAAGAGCAAGCAGGCTGTCCATAACAACAGCACCATCTGCATCTGCATCAGACTCTGCTGCTGCATTGTCAAGGGATTTCACTGGAGCTGCTCCTTCTTGTTCTTGTTCTTGCTTCTTGTTCGTCTTCCTCTTCTTAGGCTTGTTTTTCTTGTAATGTTCCTCCTGCTCCTTGATCACATAGGTCTGCTCCTGCTCCACATCAAATGGTACTGAATCTAAGCAGCAGGTCAAGCTCTCCCTCCATCTGCTGGGAAGACCCACATCTTCTAATGTTTGCAGATCCAGAGGATGGAGGAGGAGGGAAAAGCTTGTGTGTGGGTGATCTGAAGAGAGGATCTGAGTGACCCAATATGTGTTTGCTGCAAACCCACAAGAGGGAAGAAAGAAAGAAACCACCCCCCTCCTCCCTCCCACACACACACACACACACACACACACACCAAAATGGCACACACCAACAACAACAAACAAACCACAGCGGTGCTCGTCGTCACACTGCCTTCTGGGCGATCACTGCACCCGTCACCGCTCCGTTGTTGTTCGGGTCACAGCAATTGCAACAGTGCACATGACAACAGCAGAGGAGGAGATGAAGGAGGAATGGTGTTTTGGTTCTTTGATGATCACCTTCCATTGTGGGAAAACAAAAGAATTACCGTATTGGGTTGTCCAAGTCTGCTTCCCACTGTGTGCACAGAGGAAGAAGAAGCTCTCAAGATTGGAAGGATTCCACACACATGACTACTGACTGCAGGGTTCCCAGTGTATGGGTGCTGCTGCACATACAAACAAGAAACAAGAAACAAGAAACAAGAACAAGAAGTCTAAAAGAAGCAGCAGCATGCATGAAGAAAAGTTTTGTTGGACCTTTTTTTCTCTCCAGCAAGTGTTTTCTTGAATGGTGGGATTGCAATGTAATAACATTACAAGTCTTTCTCGACTTCAATTTCAACAGGAGAATCTTCCATAATACAAAAGAGTGCCATGGCTTTCCTCCTCCCTCCAAATATTTGCTGCATAGCTAAGCTCTGTCTCTTGTTCTTGAAGAATTTCTGTCCGTCCGTCCGTCCGTCCGTCTGTCTTCTTTGTTTTTCCCAAGTTTCAGTTTGTGTGTCTATTCAAGAGTTGAATTCCTTGGAATGATTTTGAAGTTGGGCAATTGCTTCAAACAAATCTGCACATCGTGGAATTCAAACGGATTGAGATTAGAGTTCAAAAGAAGAAGCCGTTTGATTGACGATGAGTGATCATTGCAGGAGGAGGAGGAGCTGCACCCATCAGATCAGATCAGATCAGAACGTTGATGTTGTTGTCGTCTTCAAACAGTAAGAAGAACGACTGTCAAGCTTCTTGTTGCAAGAAGAACCTGTCTTGAGCATGCATTTTCAGCTTCTTCTGAGGATGATCTATCAGCTCTCCTCTTCCTCCTCCTCCTCCTCCTCCTACTCTTCTTAGACCCTTTCAACTAGTACTAAAATCCTTCAGGAACCAGCACCAGCTGGAACACCCAATTCTCAATTTCAGTTTTCACAGAACCTTCAGATGTGGTACTACAAGATTGTGCAGATTGTGCAATCTTTTAGAACTCTGATCATGGTGGGCGTTGTTGTTGTTGCTCTTTTAGACCAAAGAAGAATATGAGATCAGATCCTCCTAAATCAAGCATGCTAGTTGAATTTTTTCCATCAGTTTTGCCAAAAAACACACACATACACACGTACACACTAGCCTCCCATGTTTCTTGGCAGGATAGATCTTCATACATGTCTGCCCAAGGATTCAGGAGTTCACACGATTCGAGGTTGCTTGCAATAATCTTTTTAGTTTGGCCGTTTCAGTACATCTTCTGCTTGTGTTTTCTGCAGCAAAACCCCTGAGATCATCACTCTCGAGTCTCTAGTATGTAAAAATTACGCTTCTTTCTCCCTGTTTAGCATCAGCGGGTGTCTCCACTTCTTCTTCTTCTTCTTCTTCCATGTTCAAGTCTTTTTTCTTTTTCTTTTTGTACCCCTTTAGTGCAAGTCTTGACATGATGATTCTGGCATGCTCCTGCAATAGAATTTCTCTGGGAAAGTTCTGGAGACCAGCTGTAGATCATAGAAGATTTTATGCATGATCTGTGAAACCCGTGAGCACATTATCAGCATGATCCACGAGTCAGAAGGATTCAGGAAGGCTGATCATGAGGATTCTTAACAAGACTTTCGTGGTGAACTCATGATGGAGCTTCTTCACACCACATGTGGGTTCAATATATGTGTTGCAGAAGAAACTTGACATGATGTCTTGATCATGTGTCTTTGAGAGGATCACATGAGTGCTGAAGGTCATGTGCCTGCAGGCACCAGCAGCATCTCTGCCGCGTGCACATCAATGATCTCATGATGCATGCATGAATCTCACGCAGACATCCATGGTTCTTCTGGACAATCCTTTTTTTGGCAATGATCTGCAATTGGGTTATCAGGGTCTGAGGATTAGGAATTCTGTTGAAGATCTCGAGTCTTCAGCTGATTTGTAGTAACTCTGGACATCTCTGGGGGAAAAGACGGGCAGCTGGAAGATTGGGTACTACCTACACAATGCTTCTTGCTGCAGAAGATCCTGTACTCTCCGACCTGTGTGTGCTTCTCATCTTGCTCTTGGCAATTTCTGCAACGGTAGACTGTGCAATCTGTCTGTTCTACTGCAGCAGCAGGTCCTCAGGTCACTGGAGATCATCATCACCAATTGATACAGAGTTCCAAACTGCTGCTGCTGCTGCTGATGATGAATACAGACTGGTTGAGATCCGAGATCTCAAGCTCGTAGACGATCTTAGGTGTTCACGTTGAAGAAACATAATCACATGTCCTAGCACAAACTGAGCTAGTAGTCCAGATCATGCAGCGGCAACAAGCTGTACACAAAATCTGAGGTTGAATCCACCCATCACACGTGAAGATCAAGTGCCTGAAGAAGATGACGTATTTGTTGATTGCGTTCGCATTCTCGGTGTTCGTCGAGGTCAAAGTGGTGCTTCTGGTGGCACTGCTTTTGCTGCTCCTCTTGGGTTACCTGTCTCGAGCATTCACCGATGAAGAAGATTCAGCAGCTTGATCATCAACGTCTTCCGGCCAGTGGCTCCTCCTGCTGCTGCTGTAGATCAAGAATATGCTTCAAAGACTCTCGGCCACTTTTCAAGAGGAGGAGGAGGAGGAGGAAGAAGAAGAAGAAGAAGAAGAAGAAGAAGAAGAATCTGTGCTGAGTTCATCAAGGTGAGGACAATTGGAACACATCTGCAACAGTCCAAACTCAAGATGTTTACAACACAGATCCTGGAGATTTCAGGCACACATCAACTGAGAATCTCAGATCACCAGATCATCATGCAGGCCATGATGATGATGATCATCCCTGCTGCTGCTGCTGCTGCTGCTGCTCCTCCTCCTCCTTGACACCCACAAATCAATTTGCAGCAAAATTCTCATCCCAAGTTGTGATTTAAAAACTGCACAGAAATTTTCACAACAACCAACAATTCTACAGCAGCAGCTAATGGTTTTTTTTTTTACCAAATTGGCCAGTTCCTGGATTCAGAAGTTCCACCATTTTACAACCTTGAGAGATCTGAACATTGAACTTTGAGGAATGGGGAACTTTTGTTTTTTCTTTGGAAATTTTTCTTTTACCTCTAGAGTTTCATGACTGATTTCTGGACTTGGTGGAAGTTGATACAGTCTAGAAATGTACCTATATATATGTATGTATGTATGTACAGGTAGCTGATCATGTGGAGAAGATCATCAGATCATATGAACATTTATGAAAAGCTTATGTATATGTGGTTCAGCTGATCATGATCTGTGGTTGCTGCATGGTGATCATGTTGATGATGTGAAGGAGATCATCAGATCTTCTAGAATAGATTCTTCTTATATAAATTTTGATTACTGCTGCAAAATTGATCAGCCATTTTTGATTGATTCATGTGGTGACTTTGGAACGCAACTCACACTGCACAGTGCACACCCATTGGCATTAAATTAATTGGTCTAAACTCATCCCAAATTTTCACTCATCAACATCATCATCACCATCACACCATCATCAACGTCAACAATATCATCACCATTTAATCACCATCAATCATCATCATCATCATCATCATCACAACATCAACAATAACATCATCATCACAACAGTATCATCACCATCAGCACCATCATCATCACTATTGGATCACCATCAACCACATCATAATCATCATCATCATCATCATCACAACATCGACAATTCCATCACCATCACACCATCATCAATACCATCACCATCACACCATCATCAACATCAACAATATCATCACCATCATGACCACCACCATCGTCACCATCATCATGAGAAAACCAGGATTTTGAGTAATAAGAGCCCACATCCTTGATCTACAGATGGTTATTTCATGCATTAAACCTATAAGATGTTTTTTTTTTTTGTGCTTATGCAACTTCGCATCTCTTAGATCTCAATTTTTTAGACCTTTATGTGAAGGATTGTTTTAAGAAAATCACCAAGGCCCATACATGATCTTCATACAACCTATAAAGAAAAATCAAAGGATCATAATTTCATCAAAGACATAAGTTCTAAATTTGTCAAAATGAAAAAACATTGTAATTTTTTTGGAAATAAGAGTGTAGTCAAGACTTGGGTGCAATCGTAAAATGGTGGCCATGAATGCTAAATGAGAATCATGAACCATGGGAAAACCTTAAACCAACATCATACATATGTGGTACTTTGTGAACACACATTGTCCAATCACCAATTTGTGATGCCAAGAAACTCACATTGACATAATGTCATTTGATTTGGGACTTCAATTAACATTCTAGATCTTTGGGACCTTGATTAACCTTCTAGGTCTTTATCCTCTTGAATGCATGACAATGTGAGCCTAGTGACATCTTTTTAAAGTTGGTATTAAAAATGTTCAAAAGGAAACATGTAAGATGCAACACCACAATTTTTTTTTTGGTCATGTTTCAATCTCCAAAGAAGCAACGAGTCAAGTAATGTCTTTTCTTAGCATGTATGAATGTTGTTGGAAAGAAAAGGTCATTCTTCAATTTATGTGATTGTATTGTGGAACAAAATATATGAATTTGACTGGAAAACATATTGGCTTGTGATTAGTCTAATTAAATTCGACAACTTTTTAAATATATAGTTGAGGGGTTGCATTCATTCATAATATGTGATCAATATGAATACTATGAATTGTTGTGATTTCTCTAAACTGAAGTTCATGAAATAATGATTCAAAATCATTTTAAGATATTTTGGTTGTGTTGAATTATCATAAGCATGTCAATGTTGAAGTAACCAATTATTACCATTGGACATGACATTGACATTATGTCCAAAAGCTTTTTAAAATGAATTATGAATGTTGAAAGGAACAATGTTGAAGGTTTGTACATGGATATTACATGAATAGTTTTCTTGTGTTTACATTGAATGTTGTTGCATAATAATTACATGAACCAAAATGGTAAATGTTTCATATGATAATAATGTTATGAAATTAAATTTATCTTGAAATTCTTGTTATGTTTGGGTGGTTGTTTCTACTCCATTTTTTTGTTGAGCATTCCTAATTTCTTGTCATCCTTCAAATCCCTAGGTTGAAGATGAAACAAAAGATGAACAAAGATAATGGATGGAAAAATGAAAAAACTACTTCTCCCAATTTTTCATTGCAAAGAAAATTTTTCTTGAAACAAAAAAAAAACTAAGAGTTGTTGCTCCCAATTCTCTCCATCAAAAGAAAACAATATTTCACTAAAATTCACCACACATGAAAATCATTGTGATTTTACTTCTCCTCTTCATGAGATTTCACTAAAATCCATTGAGATTCCATTGTTCTTATTTCATTGTGATTTCCAAAAAATGCATGAAATCACAATTCCATGAAAATGTGTCCATTACAAAAATTTCATTGGAAAAAAAGGCAATCAAGGGATGCTACTCCAACTTATCTCCATCACATGAAAAGCTTTGAATTACCTCTACCACCCACACCATCGTGTGGTCTTTTGGCCTCTATTGCCCACACACTAATGTTCCCTTGAAACCAAAACATGCACAACCTTAGAAGAAAGTAGTCCTTAGAAGTTGTTCGAACTCTCTTTCTTGTTGTAAATAAATCAAGCCTCTGAAACCTCAAACCAAATTAGTTTTTTGCCACAACAATTGAAAAATAAAACATTGTATTTGATCATATATCTCCACCAAAACGTTGAAAAGAAACATTGTTCCAACACACACAAATTGCACACAAATGACAAAACAATTGAAATTTTTTAGTATTGCATGTAGACAAATTGCAAATCACCTTAGATATATAGAAACTTGTTTGACCCTTGGTTTGGGTGGAAAATCAAATTTCATTTTAGTTTTTTTGGTTTTTGGGTGAAGGCACATTAGACAATCCATCTTTTGGTGTCACATTACAATTTTCACAAGAGGGTGTTAAGTTTGAGGTTTATACAACTTTGAAACTATGATAAAATGTTGGAAATGAGTCAATTTTAATATGGCATACAAGTAGAAGGCAATTAAAAAAAAGGAAAATAGTGGTATTATGAACTCAAAATGAACTTTCTAAATGAAGGCAATATCATTGTCATAGTCCATGATTTGTGTTATGAACTCATAAATGCATTATGACCTTTACCAATGGATGCAATTTTTTTAGGTGAAATGGTATCATGAATGTAAATCTAAAATGGACTAATTCACTAAAAATTAAATGTTTAAACAAATTATGGAAATGTGTGAGTGAACTGTTGAATTTAGTCCTTGGAAAATCACATATTGATTAATTTTTAATTAAATTTCAAAACACCAATAATACATAGGATTCTCAATGGAAGATTTTTTTGAAATCCACAAATTCTTAGTTTTAGGGTGAATGACTACCATTTTGATATAATAGCTTTAAATTTACATTATGAACATGATGTCATTGGACACCACATCCACCGCTTTTGGTCCACCTTAATGTGTTTTCACCCCATAAGTACATTCTCCTATTCCTTTTAGTTCTTGCCTAAGTTTTAGTATTATTGTCCCTTTTGCTTCTAAAGATGTGGCCACCACAAAAATTAATGACCTTGTAATTTCTAACCTTATTCAAGTCCTAGATTAAAAAAAGGAAAAAGAAGGTTAAATGGGAAGTGAAAAAACTTTTCCAAAATACATGGGTAGCCAAATTCCCATGATCTAAGTTTGTATCAAAAGAAGATGATAAGCTCCACCATGAGAGATGTAAGATTTGCATTATGGTCACCAAGAGAAACTATTGGTGCCAAAATTGGATGGCTTCAATAAGCACAATGGAAGTGTTAGCAACAAAATTTTACATCATTAATGGGTTCCTATCTTACACCATTAATACAAACACCATGTATCCATATTAATTTGGATAGATTACATACTAGATAATAACCAATAAACATACAAAATCAACATACAAGCAACACAAAATGGAAGGAAATGTTCATGTTCTTCCCTAAAATTCAAAGGCATATATACAATGTTTGGCATTTTTTTTTCCTTTCATCTTCATCACCAATCATGTTTGTAAATTACCTTCTCTACCCTATTAGACAAGTCACACGAAATAATCCCCCTAAAAAGTCCATAATTAGTGACAACCGCCTAACTATCTAGCATGTCAACATGCCATTTTCACTAGTAATTACTTATTCTATCATGTCAACTTATTAGTTAATTGTCTTGCAAAAGGTATATTGATTTACTAGATAGTCGACTTGCAAAAGGCATATCGATTTACTAGATAATTGACTTGTAATGCACATAAATTGAAATGTTTTTTTTTAGGGTATGTATCATTTTGACTATTTATGCATGTCAACAACATGTTAACTTGTCTTCCTACATTTTGAACTACCCTATCGACATGCATGAGCATTTTCACCTTAATAGGGAGAAGGACATGTACTCAACTTATTCTAGGGAAGAAAGTTGGTGAGTTTTACACAAGCTCCAACACCGAACATGCTAAGAATGAAAACAAATATGCCACCACATGGCTTGATTTTGTCTTAACAAGTGATCAAGGAAGAAAAGGGTACCAAGATGAAAAAGTACATTCAATTTGTTATTGTTTTCCATCTTTTGAAATTGGGAAATCAATGATTGACTTTGAAAACATGTAAAGATCGTTTGAATTTTTGAAAGTTAACAAAACATTGAAAAAATAATAAAGTGATTCTAGTGGGTGGGAAATGGCAAATTGCATGCACAATGTGGTCTTAGTTACAACATGGCATGTTATTCAAACCTTTCATTTTATTTCATGAATTGCATGAGAAAACAACCAAAATTGGATGTCTATCCATTGTTATATGGTTGAAAATTAGATTAAGGTTCCAATATTGTTAAAACTCCAAAAGATCATTGAAGATGGTGGCTTTGATAAGTAGACCATTGTGTTGGTGGATTCTGTGACTATTTTTGGAGGACTATCAGATGGGGATTTGGCATTGAAACTTGTATGTTTTGGTGTCAATGGTGTCTTTGTTTTCTAAGGTTTCAAGATTGGCGTGGCAATGTAAGTGATGCAAAAACATTCACTATTTATGACAATTGTCCATTCCATGGTCCATCATTGTAATTTAGCCATACAAACATTGTCCAACATGTTGCATATTGTGAAAATTGAGGCCTTGTTTGCTTAAATCTACATGTATTTTTTTCACTCTCTGAAATAACACCTTGAGCATACCAAGCTAGTAGAAATCATGGAAACCAAAAGTTTTTAAAAAATTTGCAATGTTATGACACGATGGGTTTCTATGCTTGCACCTTCAAAATGTGTCTTATTTAAATACAAATTGTTTGTTGTGAAAATGAATGAAAACAATGCAAGTAATGCCCTTGCAAAAATCAATTGTGAAGTACTTTGTGACCATGATATTATTTTGGGTCTAACATGTGTTTCAACCACACTAAAGCTAATATAAAATTTGTCAAAGATGGCCTAGGGTAGGGACACTTTTGTATGTGATTTTGTGACCACAATCAAGCTCATTATGGGTGATTTGTATAACACGTATGCAGACCCTCAAAAGGAATATGATGACCTTCAATTTGAACCTTCAATACCGTGGTGCACTATATTTGTGATGCTTTTAATTTGCATATTCAAATTGAGTACTTGGCATTCAAAGTTTCATAGTCGAATGTACATGTGACACAAAAAAATGGAACAACTAGAGAGGTTTCTATGGTGAATAGGGTTAATTGGGAACACATAATGCAATTTGTAAAAGAGTAATGCACAAGTGCAATAAAAGGTTTAATCAAATAACTTGAGAGATGTTTTTTTGCCCAAGAACTCATGAATGATATTAGCATCATTTATCATTACCGATAACAATTTATTATGCAAATGATTAATTCAATGGTTTGATGTTTACATGGGTGAAGGCAACTCCCATTAAAAAGACTTATCCTTTTTCAATTATGACATTGGGACACTACCAAGTTGTACTATTGTAGCAAAGAACTTCTATTCATATATTTTAAAACACCATTTATCATCTTTCACTACACCAAAAGGTGGCATTTAGGATTGTATTATGACTATAAACCTTCGTCATATATGCCTTAGCAATTGCATGACTACGTAGTCGATTTAGACTTGTTGTTTATGTTATCTTGTCACAACCATGACCACAATCAATTATGCCATAACAATAGTTATTTATGTCATGTTTTAATATCATGGAACCAACAACCTAACTACTTTCACGAAGAAAGGGGTGCTAAATAAAAATGATGAAAACACATCTAGGAAGAGACTCCGAACATCCTTTGTAATTGTTGTAGACAACTTTTTGCCACAATGACTTTCTTGTTCTAGTTAATTTCTTGCTCCAACTACCTTCATGATATAGCTACCTTCATGTTATAATTAGCTTCCTATTGCAGCTACTATCCTTTGTAAAAAATTGTTTATCCCAACTTATTGCTTTCCATTAGCTATCTTTTATTGCAATTATTGTCTTATTGTAAATATTATCTAGTGACTAATTTCTAACAAACATTTTAGGAAATGAAAGATGAAAAGAAAACTTAATTAAATGGCTTGAAGTTTCCATTACAATAAAAAAAAGCTGGAAATTGTTACGAATTTGTATTCCTTGTTAATGTGGCCCTTTTAGGAATCAAGTTTTTAAACTTTGGAAATTCATAACTAAATTATATCTACTCAAATAATTACCCAATAAAAATATCAAATGAAATACCATTTAAAGTACCTTAGAAAGCTATATCCACCAAAAAAAAACCTCAAACCTTGTTTGAAAAATGTTCTTAACCAAAAATTTTAAGAAACATAATCATTGTTACTTTTCTGAAACTTTGTGTGAATGTAATGAATAGGAACAAAAAATTTCAAAATATTTATTTGCATTGTTGAATTTTCAAAATCTATACAACCTCATTAATGTATTCAATAATCTTTTTACTAAAAACCTTTCTTTATGCGTTTCCTATACTTTTCCAAAGTTTGATGGGTCTTGAAAAATTAAAGTGTGATGTTCTTGTGGTACCACCCAATCATACTTTCACCCAATGGCTTCATCCCATAATAAATAAAAGACAATAAGTACAAACCTACCACTAGTAACTACATTATTATTAAGAGACCTTATATGCTTCTAAAATTAGGAGGTTTACTTTGGAAAATGATTACAAGTTTTTTTCCTCCAAAGTAAACCTCCTAATTTTAGAAGCATAGAAGGTCTCCAAAGTAATTTTCCAAAGTAAAGAGGTTAAACCTAATAAAACAAGGCTAAATCTAATTAACCTAGATCTTAACTTAAATGTTAAACATAAATGAAACCTAAATTAACCAAGGTTAAACTTGAGCTAACTAGGGCAAAACCTAATGTGAATGTATTTTAATATTGATTCCCAAAAGAAAAAGACTTAATGGCATGATGTTGGATTAAATATATTTTGTGGTCCATGATTAAAATAACAATATTTAAAATCATTCACAATTGGTCGATTACCATAAGTTATTATGGATAAAACATTTTTGGGGCTACCTTTGGAAAAACACACACACACACATACATAATTTAACAATAATTATGAATATATTGCTTATAATTGCATGCACATAATTGACAAATTCTTTTCATATAATTTTTTTCCAACTTCTTGATGTGTGTAATACATTTTGCTATTTGGCCAAACATGGTTTTGAAATCAAACCACACCTTAATCATGTAGTTGTGAGTTTCATGACATGACTTAATCATGTCCTCATAAATATGATTCGGTCATGTTATGTTACAAGGTCCAAGCATGATAAAGTATGCCAAAAGAAAAACCCTTAAAAAAAAAATTCAAAAAAATCTCTTTTGAACATTAACACTAAAAAAGATATTTAAAACCTATTTAAATTGCATTTTGAAATCATAGAGCACTTCATTGAATTTATTGTAAGTTGTACATAAAGTTTGAAGAGTTTTTATATAAGAAAAAGGATGAAAATTATTTTCTAAATTGGTTGGTTGTTCAAATTTTCCAAACTACTTTTACATTCAAATTTTGATAGATTATGACTAAAATATGAAAAGTGGAAAGTATATCCATACACATTCGGTCTTCATCACCTTGAAAGTATAATAATTCTAATTGATGTTTTACTTTCATGTACTTGTAATTCAATTTTGCATAATTGTGGCATGTACTTTCTGTACTTGCATTTCAAAAAATTGTACCTAAACGCATATTAAAACATGTGTTTCTTCAATATTATGCAATGAAGTCAAAGAATTTATAATTGTTGACCATTGACTTAAATAATATTCATGGATTCAATACATTAAACTATATTTTATGGATACTTTCCAAAAAAAATACCAAGTGTCTCCAGCTAGCCTACTTTACCATGCTTATGCCTTACATAATTAAAATTTAATCATAATCATTAAAATGTCCAAGTCATGGATGTCACCTTATGTTATAATGTTCCATACCATTTTTTGTTCATGAGCCAATATGTGTGGATCATGATTTTTGTTACTTCAATTTTTCATCTTCCTTTTGTTCTTCATCTTTTGGAAAAATCTTTTCATGACAATCAACAATGTTGTTTTTTGGGGCGTGAAGGAAATTATACAAATCCAGATGCCTTCCATTTCTTCTTATAGCTCCATTTTGATTAAGGAATACATAAGGGTGCATATTGGCTCTTTAATTTGTGGATTGCCCAATTTGAAAATACCAATTTGAAAATTCAAGGTAAAAACTAAACTAAATGAAATAAACTAAAATTTATGGAAAAATTAAAAACTCAATGCATTGAAATTATTGATTAATTCATAGGTTGTCTAGCTTCTTCACTGTGTACATTTTCAATAGAGTCATGAGATTGCTTAAAATAAATTTTTTTTTTGAAGAGGGAAAAATTAATCCAAAATTCACAAAAGCAAAACAATAAGACAACAAATATGAACATACCAATTTGCCACCTATTATAAGACCACTCCATGTTGGAGCAAGGGTTAAAGCTATTGTAAAGGGATCCCCAAACCCAAATGGTGAAAGACCATGCAAGTGTAAAGTTCCAAATTTGCAAAAATCATGTAAATTGTGTTCATTGAAAAATCTCAATGCTAGTTTTCATCCATTGAACTTACATAACTACAAGCTGGAAAAAACAAAGAAAAGTGATATCATTTAGTTGTACACCCTCTTTACACATCCATTTTAAATGTTGAAAAGCTTCCTTACCATGCCCATATCCTCCAATCATGGCAGTCCAAGAAATTACATCTTGAAATGGCATTTTCTTAAACATTCTTTGAGCTTTTGATTCCATTAAAAATCATAATATGACCTTTGTTTCCAGCTGCTAAAAAATGTGGACATAGTACAATCTTAATTGTTTCTATAGTTGTCATTCTCATAATAACAAACTAAAATTCTAATATATATAACCATATACAAATAATTTACATTAGTGGTTTTAGACAAATAGAAAGAGATAGCTAGAAACATTTTCATCTCATTTGACTTTCTACAATCAAAAAACACTCTTTCACCTCCATGTAGATAGGGTATCACATAATCCCATCAAATGCCTTAGATAAAAAGAAAGGCTTACAACACTTCTTTAAAAAATAATGACAAAATTCATTTCAAGTAAATAAAAGAAGGAGCCAACAACAACAAAACTTGATTCATTCATCCACTTTCCCATCATTCTATTTCATTTAACATATATATTCATCCTTCCATCTCTTTTACATATACAATCTAAATTGACAAGATAGACTTGTAATTATAATAAACTCTTCAAAAAGACCTTGTAATAATCAACAATTAATACAAGCAAAATAATTTATGATTCTTGTGTTACAACATGCCAACTTGACATATGGAGTTTTTGAAAGTGAAAACCATTTCATTGGTTAAAGAGGTGTCCCAATTATCTTGAATAATTCTCCCAATAATAATTGCTTCACAAAACTTACAAGTATTACTAGTAGGGCTCTATGACCAACTACACCCACCCCCATTCTATGACTCTCATAAATTGAATTTTCATTGCACTAATAAACATGGAAGCACATGTAAAAGAGTAGAAAACTCCAATTCCGATATGGAGAAAGATCATGTCATCTAGGACAATAATATATGTGGGTTGTTTATATATCATTCTTAGTTATTTGTAAGAAAATTGTTTTTAAAAAACTTGTACACAAATGAAAACTCACTTATTTGTAAACAAAAGAGGCACCACATTGCTTTTTTAATTCCAAGGGTCAACCAATTCTTATTTAAATGTTTTTCAATATGGTTGGATATATTTTTATGTCAATTCAAATCAAGAAGTCTTTTCATGAAAGCAAATTTTTTCTTGTCCTCATATAGTCAAGGTGTGTTTCCAAAGAACAACTTTTGTCAAAAGGCATTGAATTGGAATCCAATTTTAGGAACTTTCATAGCTTAAAATTGTCCAACTAAACATGTCCAAAAAACCCCATTAGATTTAGTACCTTGGGTCAAGTTTGCCTAATTGGATTAGAACAAAACTATATGAGGAATGGGGCCATAATTTTATGTTATAAGTGAAGAAGAAATCAACTAACTTGCAATGAAATTAAGTACAAGACCAAGGACTCCCAAAATCAGGGTAATACACCAAGGTATGTGGTGGGTGCATGTTGTTGTTATAAAACATATATTGAAATGGTTGTTTAGGTGTTTTTGACACATATGATCTACACAAAGAATATATTCCATCTATATTATCATGCCTCCCACTATTTTTGACCTTTTTAGCTTATGAATTATACAACCACAAAAGAAAATTTTAAGCAAGGCCATTCAAAAATTATAACATAACCAACCTTAAAATTCTCATTGGTTTAACAACAATCCTACTTTGTGTTTTTTCAACAACAATAACATGTCATGTTTTAAATAACAACTTATGTAATTAAATAGTACAATATTTTTCCTTAACATATTCCTTTTCAACAAATACTTGCATACTAAACCATCTTCACATTTTCACAATGACAATCATGAATTGACACTCCACTAAACTTTTTCATTTTTATTGGCATTTGCACATGTACAATTCAAAAGTTCAAGAATAAGAAGATTCATCAATTGTGAAGTGTTTTCCTACCTGAATATTATTCACCTTTAAGGAACACAAGACTCAAATAATCAAATGCATGATATTCCTTAAGACCTATTAGAAAGAAATTAAAACAAAAATAGGGGTACATTAATTTAAAATTTGATATCATTCACAACATATATATGAACTTACAAATTCTAAATCATTCCTTCAAAGTAGCCAAATTGTCAATCCATGTAAGGTGTAAGCATCGTGAAGTATGCCAATTGGTCATCCTTACCAACAAGTAAAAGTAGATTTGGAATCTTTTGCATTTTAAGCATTTTAGTCATGCCATAAATTTTGGGATCTACTTATCATATTAAATAAACCATATATGGTCATTCTTAATGTATGTTATTACTCTCATTAATTAATTTATTTATTGCAAGTTTATTACTCTAGCTGATATTACACATTTTTCAAATCAAACAATTCAAATGATGTGTTATTAATGTTTGAGCCATTATGCACCTTGATACACATTTTTTGGAATTTGAATTTTTGGATTGTGACAATGTGAAGCCCTTCAAAAGTAAATTTTCCATAAATTCAAATTTGGCATCCAAAACATATTTTTTTGATATCATACTAAAGTGCATTGCATGTGCTTAATTCATTAAATTATGCCCCAAGCCCTTTCAAAATGCAACATATGAATGAAATTTTCAAATTAAGTTTTTTTGACCTACTTTCAATCTACTTTCACAACATGACCAACTAGCAAATTTTACAAAGTAAATTGAAAGTAGGTTTTTAAAAAATTGATACAACTTTTGAAACTTTCAAAAACTTTAACATATCACATTTTATGCCCTCATGTAGTTCAAAAGGAATCTCATAAAACATCACCTAGACTTTCTAATCTACTTGTCACAATTTTTTTTAAAAAAACATTTGAAGACTACTTTTTTGGTATACTTTAGCATGCTTTCATCGTATGATTTATTAGGCCCTCACATCCATTCAAAAAAACTAGTAAGGAAAAATTCAAGACACGTTTGACCCCAATGGAAGTGGTCATTAACAAATGAAGCAAGGAATACCAAAAACACCCATCTTAGCAAACCTTATCTACAAACATGGAAAAACAATGAAATTTGTGGCAATCAAAAGTTACAAAACACCCTATTGCCTATGCCATTGGTGGTGACATGATCTTTACATATTTCAATGTTGGATAATTTCACACTAAATCTTTTGCAATAAATGATTAATTTATTTGAGTGCTTAACATTTTTGCATCAAACATAATCACTATTGGTAGATTGCTTGATATGTTAAGTGTCGATCTATGCATGATGATCTCTTTTTACTTTTACCTTACCAACTCCCTTACAGCAAGCCCACCTCCCATTTTGGTTCCAATGAACCTTTTAGTTACAAAAAAAAGAATTTTTTGACAATATTGCCTAATCATGGATGAGTGGGAACAACAAGAAGATGTGTAGGTTTTACGAGCTACTCCATGGAGGAGGAGTCATGTTCCCTTTCCCTAAACATGACATTATTGACAATTGGTTCTAAAATAGAAAGGGTTATTAGGGTATTGACAATAGTGGCAACACTTTCAACCACTTCTTTTACCAAAAACTATTACTATAATTCAACTATTTTGGAAATGTACTTTCAATTTGTTTTGCTTCCATTGCTCCATATGTGTTGCTTGAATAACACATGCCTTTGGGGTGCAAATAAGATAACAAGAGCCACACCCACCCCCTTGGGTGACTACTTATTGGGTGTTTATTTTGGAATATTCTTGGAATTTTTTTAACAAAAGTGTTCAAAACATTCTTGAAAATTCTTGAAATTTTTTATCACACTATTATGTTATGGTTTACATCAAAAATTTGCTAAAAATGTCATTTTCAAAAAAATTCAAGTCCATTTATAAATCCTTTTATTGTTTCAAAACATTGGACATTATAATGTTTTCAAAGTGTTTTTGGGTATTTTTCATTCATTAGATTGATTTCAGACATTGAAAATAACATTATGTAAATCAATTTCATTTGGAGTTCTTTTTTTTTTCTAAAATGTTAGATACACAAAACCAAACAATAGTTACACTTGTTGTGGTACATGTTAGTATGACTGCATTCTTGGACCATTTCCACCAAAAGTCATTAACTTCAACTATTCCTAGTCCTAATTATCTAGCATGGTTGACCTAAAACACTCATCATCTACTATAGTTTGCCACATTTCACATTTTTTCTACTATAATTCAATAGTTTGTTTGTGATAGCAACATAAAATAATCCCCCTTGTTCAAAGTTTTGATGTTCCAAGATGTCATGTTTCATGATATAATCAATCAATCTACTTGCTTGAGAGAAATCTTAACTTGTAAATGTAGATTTGGAAGAAACACCATTTTGCATAAACATGATCAAAGTCTTTGATTCCATATTTGCTTACAACTCCACCAAGAAAATTCACTTCACTCAATGCATGATGATCATTCAAACACCACAATTGCATCAATTTGTTGCATTAAAAAAAACATGTAGTACTAAATTTCCAATAGTAATCTTCACATTTCAAATATATGTTTGGGTGAAAACATGAAATAAGGAGCCATGGGTGCCAAAATTAAAGTCTTTTCCAAGGACTACATTTTCCACATGGCCTACTTCTATTGGTTTATAATACATTTTTCACACAATTTGATAATCATTTTTGTTTTTGGCATCAAGTCCTACATCATAGTCAAATATACAAATTTGCTTTGAACCATTATCACAACTTTGGAACTATAATAGTGATTAAGTATGTTCAAGTATTAGAATCCAAAATGGCACATGTATAAAATATTTTTGAATGGTTTGACCAAATGGAGTCCTTGTGAAGTATACTAGAACTCACAAAAAAGTTGAAAATATTTGTTTCAAATTTGATAAGTATAAAAAGAATTGAAACAAAAAAACCACATGTCCACATCCTTTTTTTGATTACTTTAAACATACAAAAGGACTCTTGAAACATCATGAATTTTGCATGAAAATTTTGTGGTTACAACTTTGAAAGTATGAAATTTTATTCCAATAATTAAACTATTTTTTTGATATATAATGTTCCCCTGGTGAATTTTCAAAGATACAAAAGATAGTTTTAAAACCTTATCCACACCATATGTGGCTCCTTATTTCATGTTTTCACCTTTTTTTTTGTCTTCTTGTTTTGTTTTCTTTGTTGTATTCATTTGTAATGAAAAAACTTGAGCAAGGAGAGAGAAAGAATGCACAATTCTAACACAAAAGATATTTTGTTATTATGAGAAAAAAAAAAAAAAAAAAAAACTTACCAAAACCCAAAAACAAAACAACAAATAAAAAAAAAAAAAAAAA
>Ga0116227_10003155_pt1 | contig 36929 bp, 30 predicted proteins | sample S1TSphgellanicum_FD_89693 | JGI IMG/M metagenome (GOLD analysis project Ga0116227, IMG submission 89693) | Host-associated microbial communities from peat moss isolated from Minnesota, USA - S1T2_Fb - Sphagnum magellanicum MG | ecosystem: Host-associated > Plants > Peat moss > Unclassified...
AAAAAAAAAAAAAAAAAAAAAAAAAAAAAAAAAAAAAAAAAAAAAAAAAAAAAAAAAAAAAGACTTAAATACCATTCATTATTCAATTTATAAACTTTTATCATTTTCATGTTTTGAATACAACTTCATTATGTCAACATTACAAAGACATCAACCATGATTGTAACCTTCAAATATTTCACATTTTATATCTTGTAGAAATAAGAATACACACCATGTATCAACATAAGTGCACAAATTTACAAATTCATTAAAATATTGATATATTTCAATCATGATAGCCATGGGTTAATGATGATGTATGACATACACATGCACTTGGATTCTTTCAATTAGTGATGGTTCAAAATACATAGCAACAACTTTTAATATTAATACATATCATACGTGTGTTTGATTCTTATAATCCTAAACAATTTTTGAATTATATTTTAACATTCTCCTGAACATTGTCTAATCATCATTTTGGGAGATTTTAGTGTTGACATTTTGTAATAGAATAATCATGCAAAAAATAAATGAGAACTATTAGATTTCATGGATAAACTCAAATTAAAATCCCAATTAAATGAAAGTGTCACAAAATATTAATCTCAACTAGACCACATATGGACAAATGTTTTTGGAAATGAATGCAAATATGATGTAATAGAAACATATTGACCAGACTTCCACAAATTGATTTATAGTGCGTTTAAATCATCAAACACACTTCCAATGTGTAACAAGAATCCATTGACATTTTCATTCATCTAAAAATGTAACATATGTGGTGATGTGTGGGTATACATGTTACATTTTTCACATTATGACCCACAAATGGTTTAACATTGTATATTATCACCAAATGTTTCATCATTTATTGTACAAGGCCCCTATTGGTTGCTAGATGCCAATGGCATTTGGTTGCTTAAGTTTTGATGTATTTATTATTTTTTGGGAACAATGTGAAGAAACCTTTTTCATTTGCCAACCACAAGATAATTTGTTTTTGTTGACACTTCTTTATTCAGGTAGACCCACCAACCACAACAACAAAACCTTTCAATCAAAACTTTGAACCCAAAATGTCACCCAAAAAAAACCCATTACACTATCTAAAAGTTGTCAAATCCTCAAATTTGAAAATGAAACATCTTGGAAGCAAAACAAAAAATAAGAATTAGGTGGGAAGCTTTTGCAACTCTTTTCATCTAGATTGTATCCATCCTATGATTGGGTAATTTTATCATCCTAAACCTAGCATCTAAATATCTAGTTTTAAGTTGTGCACATTGTGAGGCTATTCCAAGAAAATTGCTTGCACTTAAATTTAAAAAAAAAACAAAACAAAACTTGGATTCATTTACACAATAGTTTCTTTACATGTTTACATTCATTTATAGTGCTGAAGGACGGGCGTTGGGCCTACTATGGTCTTTAAATAGCGTGCAACTAAGATTGAATCTCTCCATATGCAAAATGAAGAGAGCAGTGCTCTGTTGCTTTGGCATTGTGTGTAGTTTAGTTATTTGCTTGTGTATTGTGTTAATTTTTGCAGGTGCATTGAAGAATGGCAGTGACAATGAGCTTCCTGGTGTTTTGTTTTGTGATTCAATACTATTGTGGAATTTGCTATTGTGTGGCCTTTGTGTTTTTGGATGTATGGCCCTTTCATGACCCGGAGAAGTTGGCTTTCTTCTATTTTCAAGCTTAACCTTTATGATGGAGATGCAGGGATCATCTGTAACCCCTCTACTACTTGTTGTTTTCTTGTTTGTGGTAATTAATTTGGGTTTCATGCGTATGGTTCAGGAACTTGCTGAAGGAGATAAATGGAGAAGTTGCTAGTGGTGGGGAGTACCTTGGAGATTTGAATAACAGCTTGAGGAAGCTAAGTACTCTAGCAATGAACTGTAGTGTGGATGTCTCTTTGTAGCTATAGAAATGTTCTTGATGGTTGAACCTTCATTTTGAGTTTCTGATTTCTTCTTCTGCTGCATCCAAAACCTGTAGACAAGTCCTGAGACTTGTAATCAACATGAATACAGGGAAAGGATCTGCAAGGAAGTGATGAGAGAACGAGGAATGTCTGAGCTTTAAAACTAGAGGTGACATCCCTAATTCTAAAGCTCAGACATTCCTTATTCTAATGACTAAGGAACCCAGATTGTAAGCTTGTCTGTCCATCCTCCTGCAGTCCTCACAATAAGCATGAACAGCAAGAGAAAATGAGAGATTAACAGCTGCATTGCATTTTAGTATGGGGTTTAGAAGTTCTAAATGAAAACCAGAACACTAATAATCTGATTCCAATTGCAGATCCTGATTTCCCGAGTGTCAAGTAGAAGTATCAAGGATTTTCAGGCTTTAGGTTTGCTGGTGTTCATTCTGGGAACTGCTAATCTGTTTAGAATCAGGATTAGCATGACAGGATCTCTGTACTGCTGAAGCTTGCTAATGTGGAAGCAAAACAGAAACTGTTATTTCTGTTGTTTTGAAATTGATCATTGTTGCTGGTAGATCAGTTTCCTACCTTCCTTTTTAGTTACAAACCATCTAAGCCAAAGACAGAGGTGGGTCCTAGATAGGGGGAGGTGGTTACAGCCTCCTCATGTACCCCGGACATATCCCACTTACAGGTCACAAGGGCTACAATTCATGCTTGGGTCCTAGACTGAATATAAGGTCACACCCAGACAACTCTTCACCATTGCCAGGGATAGAAGAAATGTACAAGACACAAAACCCTGACATTTAACCCTGACATTTAACCGAAAACAATTCTTACCAAGAATCAACTTCCAGAGGTCACATCTCTCATTGACAGAGATAGAAAAATTTCATGCTCCATTACACCTTCTATTTATGTTGCACAAACTGTCATCACAGGTACAAAGTTCCAGTCTTGAACAACTATGGGTCAGGTTTGAAGAACCACTTTCACAGTTTATCATGCAAGCCCACAGGGACTGAAAATCATCAGAAGATGACTTCAGAGGGTTCAGTCCATTAGACCCCTGCAAAATCCACAATCGAGTGAAATGTTGGTCATTGTTACAGAGCAGCTTGAAACAGTTCAGGGGAGGTTGTTCATTGTGGGCAATTACAGATCTGTAAGTCCCATTCACTTTTGACCATTGTCATGTGGTGAAAACAAAACTCTGTCTTTTATGACAGGACATGGCTTTGTACTGTCATCTACATGTGACAGCAGGTAGACCAGAAGACCAGCAAGTTCAATAGCACCACGCCGCTTATGAACTTCATTCCGACTCTACTTAAATGAAATTTCTATATTTTGTTCTCAATAAAATAGGAGCACTTGGGCAAAGTTTCAATACATGCTCATTCCAGATTGACAGGTAGGAGTGCTGCAGAACTGTCAATAGCTGATGCAGTTGCCTCTTTCTCCTCTTGCTCAAAAAGTTCTTGAAGTAGCTGTAAAATAACAAATCTCAGGTTGGAGGCTTCTGCAGGAGGAAACCATTCCCGACCAAACTGCCAAGAAAGACATCACATGCCAAGCAGCATATCAAATTATGCTTATGATGTAGCAATACAAATTATCCCCAAGAAACTAGATCTTGAACAGATCTCCAAATGAACTGGAACTGCAGCAAAGGTCCATGAAAAATAAAACCACATTCAACATGCATCACAGAACCTCATAAGCAAATAATTACTTGACAGCAGCAGTTCTAAAGCAACTCACCAAACCTGGACTATCCAAGTCACTTAGCCTTAATGTGCGGGGAGCCTTTTCGACAAACTTTTCAATGTATCGCAAAAGAAACAGGCCACAATCTGACTCATTTTCTTGCAGAGGGACCTGCAAACAAATACACATTGATGATACTCATCAGGCTTGGTTGACAGACTCAAATAGTGTAGTAAACAAATGACATTACAAAACATGCATAGAGCTCTCACTGAAATTAAATAGAAAGAACAGATTATACTTGGAATTGTGTTATATTGGACAGACATCAAACAGCTTGCACAATGAACCAAGTGGCATGGTGCAGCTAAAAGCACTGGTAATGAGCAAAGGCAAAGGAGGACTGCAAACGGCAGACACAATGCTTTGAAAGGCTTGTCACCAATACAGAGCTTGAGTTTATGGAAATTGCCAAGCTACATTCTTGGGGTATATAATTAAAGACAATTGTAAAGATTCTTTCACTCAACATCTGTCATTTTAGCCATTGGAACCAACATACCTGAACTTTTTTTGCTGCAATTTTCTCAGCTGTAAGTGTCTGCAATGTGTGGATGCTCTCATCATCGCCAAATGCACCAGACTCAACACTGTGCTTCCATTCAGCTTCAAGGTAACTGCCAAAGGAAATTATCACAGCCTGGCACATTTCAATCTCAAAAAGTGCCCTTGCCAGGACATAATAACCCTGAATCTGATGTATAGATGCTCACTTAGTAAATATTGGAATCACATGTTTCCAGGAATATGTCCTGATATTTAGAATCCATATCAAACTCCTTATTGGATCAAATCAAGATTTTACACTCCAATCAACAAATAGGATCCACACCTCTGGCAATATGTTGTTCTGATCATACTTACCCTGACCAACACATATTATACCATTGATTTTGAATGTCAGGCAGGTTGGGACCATGTGAATACAGAGAAGAAATAACTCAACTGACCTGCGAAGTAATCGGAATACTGCTTGGCTATTGTGGCCATGAGTCATGGAATCAAGATGGATGATGCAACGTTCAGAGCCACTCCCACCATCATCAGCCCCAGGAAAGCAGATGACTGCAAGGCTCCAGTGCAAACTGCAATGCCAGGTTTCTGGGTTACTATAGTGACCCTCAAATCACCAGAGTTCACACTAGTGAACTCAGGGACAGGAAGCGAAGACTGATCAGATTCAAGGTAACAATACATACACCCAATACCATCTGAAGTATGTTATGTTCTCATCCAACTTTCAATGCAGTTTGAAGCGAAAGGTACAAATGTGCTCAAAAACTTGTTTCACTAACATAATGAGACCAATGAATAAAAGGAGATTGGCTGCGCACTTGTCATGAATCGGTACGAAGAGATAATCCTTTTCAAATATATTTGTCCCTTTAGTCCACTTTCGTAGTTTTGAAAAATCAGTATTAACCTTCTTTCTCTGCTCAAGCCACGAGTACAAGGAAATAAACTGCAGTAACTGAGTACAAATGATACAAATCAAGAGCCATTGTCATCTGATTCAACATAAGTACCAACAAAATACATGCAAACATTATGCCAAAAAATCTCTACATATTGATGAAGAAATGTGGCAAAATAAACAGATGGCCATCCATCCCCTCTCATCTTCAAGAGATGCCTTTCAGCTTGGTAAACAGGACCTCCATAGACTGAGCAGTAAAAACAAACTACTTATCTCAATCAGATTGAAAAATTTCAAACAGACCTGTCCAGATGCTACATCACTCAATTTCTTATAGAAGAAGCTGTTGAAGAAATGAAACCGTTTCTTTCCATCTGACCTCAAAGCTTCTGGTCGTTGAATATACCTATGTACAACAGGTGATTAGACAAGATATTGATGGACAAAATTTGAAGTATTTGCTCAAGCAACAGTAACAGATCAGGAACCACCAATTAAAGCTGAGTATATTCCAAGCTTGATACAGTCAATCCCTTCATCTGCAGAAGAAAACTTGTTGATTTGGCCTTGCAGAGAAGATTTTTGCAATAGACTTGTAGGAGATAAGCTATCATACTTGATATAGAAGTCAATCAATGTATCATTCAGAAATTCCAGTGGAGCCAACCGCTGCAAGTCTGAGTGGAGAATTTCAACTGCATCTGGATCATCCCTGACAACCAGCAACAAACAGATGCTGAATGTTCAACTACAACCATTAGAAAAATGGTACGACATTCTTGTTGATCAACAAACCAGTATATGAAGCATCCCCTTTTCTATAATCAGCCTTCCCAGGCACAGATTCATCTAGCTTGATGCAACTCAAAAGCTCAGGGGTCATTGGCATTAGGTAGGCATACCTTGATGGATAAGCAACTTTATAACCCTCCATCCTGACACAAACAGACACAAAATCTATCAAGATTGGAGTCCAGTTTGCAAGCATGTAGAGTTCTGTACAACTGTAATTGCATATCCCAAGTAACAAACATGAGTCATCTTCTGTGGTCTTCTGTTCAATCCTTTCTCCCAGTCAACCACAATTACCACTTATTTTTTCTTCTCAGTAACTGATTAGGCAACATTGTAATGGTACATACTTGTAGATAGTCATGAGTACTTTACCATAGAAGCTGCCAGGGGCATACACAAATTTCTAGCACATGAGTGAAATTAAGTGTTTGCACCACTACAGGATGATCGCTGACTCTAAGATCACCACTGGACAATGTTATAATATGCTCACTTGCATACATGCTCTGAACAGACTGAAAGTATAGATAGAGATGCCCGTTGTAAGCTTGGAAGCTATCTGGTCCCCTTTCCTTCCTGGGTAGCAAAGAGCCCCTGTAAAGCTCAGCTACACACAGCAAAATGATGGAATTAATTGCCCACCTTCGAGCAAATGTGCTTCGCAATCCTAGTCGATGAGGCTGATCATGACCCATTGGTTTGCAAGCTGAAGCTGAAGCTGAAGTTGGCCCTCTTTTATCCTCCTCATCAGAGGAATTGAGCTCCATTGCTGTATCCTGATGAAACTCAGAGTGAATCTATGAAGCCCAAGGAATCTCAGTGGTATGCACTAATTCAATGTGATGCAAAGCACCAGAGAAGCTTAGATTATACCAGAATGCATGCTTTGCAATTGTCAAGTCAAGAGGATCCACCACAATTGAAACCACTGGGCAGGCAATCAGGATATGGACAAAGTAAACACACCATGCCAAATCAGGAAAGAATCAGAGGAAAAACCAAGAATCTTTCCAGGAAGTGCATCAAAAACATTCATAATGAGCACAAAAGTTGCACAAAGGGCTCTAACCGGGGTTCTCCCTGCTGCATCTGCCTGACGTGTCCTTTTCCCTCTCCTGGGAAGTTTGCTGGCTTGCATCTACAACAGAGGCAAACAAGGTGACATGGATTTGGAGTCCACTGATAAGGAAGAAAACATTGCATACTCCTATGAGATTGCAGAGAGAACCCCACAAAAACACTTCAAGGTAATGTTCTGTCAGTTCCAGCAAAACAAAAACTAGCACAACAAGAATGAATGCAGTTGTAATGTTATGAGTGTCAATCACAAAGTATCAAACCCTTGTCATGAATAGCAGTGATGAGCTGCCATGATTCCCCCAGGCTTCATATACTCCCAACAGTGGGTGTAGAAAATACTGGATTTGCATGACCCATAATCTGCACCATGGGCCTCACACAGGACTTTACTCCAGGAACCAACTATATGACTGCAATGGTGAGTGGAACAAACCTGCAACTCAACATCCATAGGGCGCAAGAGCAAAGGATCTGGATCATTGACCTTCCTCCTGAAATACATCACATTCATCAAAGCATGGCCAAGAACTCCTACAGTAAGTTGATGTATATATCTCACATAAGACAGTGAATGCAAGTAATTTCATGCAATGGTTGGCCTTAAATGACATGAAGCCTCCAGCAGGAAAAAACTTGCAAAAAATTGGCATAACACAATGTCCTAAACTTCATGCACAAAGGTTGTAAGGACAAAGCCATATCCACCTCACAGTTTCATCTAGCAATGTCCCGCCGGTAACTCTTACCATGTGTAGCAACAAATTCTTGTGAGACTCACCTGCACAAAGAACATGTTGGAATGCCATCCCATTCTGAAAGATCATGGACTCTGCAATTACAGGTATTGCATCTGCCCCATTGCTCAGGTTGTTCAGAGTTGGGACTGTCCCTTGAGGAGGGCCCTGCTTGCACCCCTGACATTGCATGACCCCTGTTGAAACCCCTTTCCACCAATGGAACTCCCACATGAAATGAGGCAAGCTGCTCACTATTGTCAGTTGGCACTAATTGCTTCCCCTTTGTTGAATGCATGAGTTCCAACTCCATATTGAATGCAGGAATGGATTTGTTGTGCACTGGAGTAGACTTCCCATGCTTGTCTGTCTGGGCCATCATAAATGTGTGAGAATGTAGAACCAATAAGATGACAGCAGTCCACATTCTCTCTCTTTTCAATGTCATCCTTGAGAAACAGAAATGGATTCAGAAACCAATAAATTGTCTCAACAAAGGATAAAACTTGGTGTCATACGATAGAAAATCCCACCAAAACAGGACAATCTGTACTAAAAACCCTTGACTAGCTTGGTCACACTTCAGCTTCAGACATTTGACAGAATCATGTGATCTGGATACCTTGACAGTTGAGGAAGTGATAAAACCTCTTGGCAAGCCATTCAGTGACATTGACCTTGTCCCATTCCTCTGTTGTGAATTCCTGGGAGCATTACCTTCCACAACAAAGCACACATCCTAATCAAGAAACAGCTTACACTTCTCAAAATTTCCCACAAGAAGCTACTAAGCAGTTATTGAAACCACCACAACCATTTAATCTTCATGACTAGCAAACTCCAACAAAGTTTATTCACTCACAACAACCTACTGGAATCTTATCCACAGGAACCATGCAAAAAGATGTATATGAGATACTATCTTATTTCACATATCACGAGTTGCAAAAATCTGAGACATCTTGTACACAACTTAACAGCCACTATTACCAACTTGGAACTTTGACAGTTGAAAGGTGCTCAAATCTCTGAACAAGCAGAATTGGACAGGTAATAAGGCTTACCAGTGTCTTGTTGAGCAATTTGCTGATTGGAAGAAGCTACCTGCAGTAAGAAACAACAAACACATGAGGATTTGAAAGATGAGCTTGTTAGATCACCGCAATCATCACATTGAGAGGGATTGAATTTTGAGTCTCATGACCAAAATCCAACATATAAACCTGCCAACAGCAGACAGTATCAACAATATCATCCTCACCAATATTGCTGCCTTAATGTGGGCATTCAAAGTTAGTACAGACTATCAGATTAGCTTCACTCTCAGTGCTGTATGGACTCAAATCAGGATGAAGGCTTTGGCTCTTCCATTCAGTATATGGGATCTTAAAGTCATTCCTTTTGATTTGAGCAGATGTGATTCATACTACCTCAGTGACTGATTAGAGCCCTTGATATAGCACAGTTCCTGTTATCCAGTCTTCCTCAAATTTGACATACAAATGATACCATTTGTGTGTTTGTACATATCATTCTATAGAGAATGCAAAGATCTTCAAAAGTACTGAAACTTCCTCCATACTTATGATTTAAGCCAACCTGAAATGAACTGAGAGAATGCCCAACAATAAGGTTACAGATATTTCATATCTGACAATGAAACAGCAACCAATCAGTGAGGATGAAAAGGAGGAAGTGCAACCCTTAAGAAAAGATTAAACAAGATATAAAAGGTTTGAACAGTAGCAATGGTCATATACATTATCATGGACCTTCAACAGAAATACGTATGGTATTGATCACCTACCATAACATCCCCACTGACTTCACCAGCTCCTGGCAATGGGTGGACGTCAATATCAAGCATTAACCAACGTACTGAGTTTCTGTCACAAGACCAGCAGCAATGGGAAAACTCAGCCATGACACTGGCTACCTCAGAACAACCTAAAAGAGAAGGACAGGACCAAAATACCCAAGAAGAAAGACAAGCTCTAAAAGAAAGAGAAGGAAGGAAAGAAGGAAAGAAAGGAAACATCCAAACAAGAAAGGAGGAAGAAAAGAGAGACACAAGATGGAGGACTTTGGGAGAAAGATCTTTAGAGGACAAAGTGAACTTCACAAAGTTCACCACTTAGGATTAAGGAGCCTTTGGAATAATTACTTTGAGGATGCCAAAGGTGGAAACAACAAACAATAATCTTTCCCGTGTCAAAAAAACGCTCTGATTTGATTTTAAGGAACCTCAGAAGAGTAACCTCTATTCTACATCATACCAATCAAGCTCACCATCTGAGCTACTAAGAACTCTTTCGAACTACAAATCCTTAAGAACCTCTAAATCTGACTATTGACAACTACAAATCTGGCAGAATCTGAAATATTGGATTTCACATTAGGTATCTCATTCCAGAGATGATGAGAATTCACCAGTGGATTCTCCTTTGTGGATTATGAAGAATTCAAAATACCATCACCAGTGGATTCTCCTTTGTTCTTTCTCAATGTGGAGTTCAAGACATCAGCCTCTCAGTAGAAAAGCAAACATTTTTTGAACACTTATACCCACTGACTTCTCTCATGGCATTTTCTTTTCGTCCTCTGGTGCACCTAGAATGAACTTTCTCAAGTGAAGGAAAAATGCTGGGCACTAAGGAAAGGTTGCCCCCTGACCTTAGTTCTCCTCTCTACTTTAATCAATGTTGAGCATCTATCTTCATTTCCCAATGTGTCCCTTTTGCTCCACTGATACCATGATCGATGCCTTGCCATTCATAATCACACAACAACTGTTGCCTTATTCCAACAAGATTTTAAACTGGTGTCTGCCAATCTAGTCTGCTTGTAGGAGGGTGAGATAATGTCTTAACAATCTAGATGTATACCTAGATTGCAGGCCAAACTCTTTTCTCAGGTGGACAGATCCTTTGGGACAATATAAATTGCCACAGGGCCTCTGGATTCCTTTTCTGTGCCACAATTGCAAGCAAACCCTAATACAAGACAATTGAGGAGTCAAAGAAGCAGCCCAAAACAAAACCAAAGAAATTCGTTTCTTAAGGGCACAATGTGGCATTGGAAAAAAAAGTCGAACCAGTCTGCTTTGTCGGTTCATCCTGAATTTCTGCTCTGTTCGGAGATCTTCCAAATGTTGTTGAAGCTTCCCTTTGTTTTTGAGCAACAGCTTGGTATCTTGCAAGTGTCCCTCATACGTCCTGATCTTATCATCAATATCAGCATCTGAGGAGTCACGGAATTTCTCATTGCCGGACTCGATTATCAGTAGGTCGGGCGTTTCCTCGCCATCAGCTGACAGTTGCTCCAAGTCATCAATACTGAAGGAGGCGGCAGCACCCGCCTTGAACTCCGCCATTTGCTTAGCCAAACTCGCAACGGAAAAAAAAAAAGTTGCCTAAAGGAGTGAGCCGGCTAAGAAAGAGGAGGCAATGGCGAGGACTCCGAGTACCTCTCGTTTCTATGTACTTCTACTCCAAATTCCAAGCCCATGTAGTCGTGACACCGGAGATACCAGGACGCTAGGACCAGACCACATCTGGATGAGGAGGAGACTATACAACGCGGCATGAATCGTATACTTCCTGGTCAGAGACAGGAGTCAGAAACACGAGTGACTAAATACGCAAATCTGCTTTGTTTCTTACAGATTGTTTTTTCTTTCCCACCCGCCTCGCAGACTTACTTTCCTTCCTAAAAGCCGCTGAATTGTACTATCGCACTATCTTCCAACATCGCAGTGCCAGTTACACTGACTGACAGAGAAGAAAAAAAGAGGAAGAGGGGGAGAAGCATGAATGAAATGTGAAAACCTTGGACAATGCACTTCATCTTGTACGCTATTGTTATCTCCCAAAGAAATTGGATACCGAATCACACTCCCAGGGCATTGCTCCCCGCAATAACATCATCATTTGCTTCATGTTTCTGCCTTCGATACTGACAGCAGCTCTACCTCTCCACCCCTTCTTCTTCTTAATATTCTTTTGTTGTTGTTGTTATTGTTGTCCTACATGATCTCTTCAACATTCTCTCTAACAAGCAACAAGCTCTCAACCCAGATTGTTCTCTTTTGTCTCCCGTCTGTACAGCATAACAGCAAGCAGAAATGTTGGCAACCGAATGGGGGAGAGACCAAAAGGACACGGGAAAACCTCTGTAAACCCTAATTGTTGAGCTTTCTTTCTGAAAAAACCAAAATCTTCCTCTCGTTGTGTGCGCGTCGCTTTGCTTCTTGGTTTCCTGTCTTTCTTTCTTTCTTTCAGCGAAACCCTAAAAACTAAAGCGGTACTTATTACTTGTCTAACAAGTTATTCAAGAAAGTGTGGTTGCTTTTTGGTGTTACTAAAACGGTGTGCTGCATTTCTTGCTTCGCTTCGAGTTAAATTCCGACCTCCTCTCCAACTATCTGAGCATCTCCAGTGGTGCTCAGTATCACACCCTACCCTGCACAAATATTTCTCACCCCCAAGTTTTTTTTTCCCCCGCAACTCCACCCATAAAACCAAAACTGGAACTGCAAAGAGGTAGGACTCAGGAGACTACTAATAGCAGCCCACCTCGACCAATCAAGCTATCTAGCCAATCAACAGGTGTTAAGCTTTGCTGTGCATGTTTACCAGCCTCTGCATCATGTGCAACAACAATGCAGGGCCAAAACCATTTCGCTGAGCCAAAATGGCATGTTTTGACCTTCCTTCATCCAATCATCGTTTGGAGGGTTCATTTCTTATTGTATTTGTGAATTGGCTGTTTTGTCCCCCCGTCCTCCCTTTGGGCTTTGTGCTCTAAGAGTCCTACGCCTGGCTAATATTTCTTTTAGTTCAAGACATAGATGGATGGATGGAACCTAATATGACAAAACAAGACCGCTGTTGTGAAGATCGCACCTTGTGCACAAGTTTTTGCATCTCTAGGGGCCTTATGTCACACCATGTGAAGGAGGTTTTGCATCTCAAGGGGCCTTATGTCGCACCATGTGAATGAGGTTTTGCATCTCAAGGGGCCTTACGTCACACAATGTGAATGAGGTTTTTCATCTCAAGGGACCTTATGTCGCACCATGTGAATGAGGTTTTTCATCTCAAGGGACCTTATGTCGCACCATGTGAATTAGGTTTTTCATCTCAAGGGGCCTTACATTGCACCTTGTGTATATTGCTTCACATCTCAAGGGGCTTTACATATCACCATATACATAAGGTTTCTCCTTTGAAGGGGGCCCCACATTGCACCTTGTGCATGAGGTTTCTCATCTCAAAGGGGCCTTATATCATACCTTGTGCATAAGATTTCAAATCTCAAGAGGATTTGCGTCACACCTTGTGCATACAGTTGTGAATGTCATGAGGGGCCTCACATCACACCTTATGAATAAGGTCTCATACCTCAAAGGGTGTTCCATAATATTGTGCATAAAGTTTTGACCTTACATAACACCACTTCCTTCAAATTTGCAACTTTGACATCCATAAAACGTTAAAGAAGCATGTAAAAACAACACCTAATTGCCAACTACATGTTCCAACAAAAATATGAATTTTTTTTACTACACTCATTTGACTACATAATCAAATAGTTGGGCACATCATTCATGCCAAAATGACTATGTAGTCGTATGAAAGTAACCATAGATCCATATTTTTGGCATAGCGTTACTAACATACCTTTGTACCAAAAACATTGTTCCACATGCCCCCTTGTCTAGCCAATCTTCTAGCTCCAAGTAGAGTAACATACATAGACATCACATGAAGAGGCTACCTTTGTTACCTATAGCCCCTTCATGGACTTTATAGTCAAAATGAATTCCACTCAAGATACTACATCTACCCCAACAGTAAAGAAAACATGGTAGCTCTTCTTCACCTTCATTTAAGAATACATTTAAGTGGGATTATGGAAACATAATCTACGGTATATAAGGAATAAAATTAAAGGATAGATAATGACTACGTCAATAATAAGGTCATTCAATAATTTCAAAATTATTAGTAGGAGGTTTTACCTATTACCTCCACTATTTGAGGAGGTGATGCTCTAGTTTAACTAATGTTCTAAAAAATATGAGATGGCTTAATTAATCATCACTTTGGTAGGTTCGATCAAGATTAGATTTGGAGTGCCATCACTTTTGTATGGGAAAAAAAAACTTAGGAGTCATGGAATCAAGGAAGAAGATATTTGTTTCATTGCTAAAAAAACATGCTTTTTTTATGCTCTTAACATTATGATTAAAATGACTAATGGGATTAAACAAGGTGTTCAAAATGGTTGGTCGACTTTTGTTTGTTACTCCTTTCAAAAATAGGTATGTTTGAAATGATTTTGATGATTTGTTTTCAGTTAAAATAAACATTATCATTTACATGTGACGTTTTTATACATGTGCGATGTAAGTGCATGTAAGTATAGTAACTAATATTAAGTCATTCTTATTTAAGGTTATGATTGCTGGTGTGCAACATTTGTTAATTTTCAGCAATGAATAATTTTATTTTTGTAATTTGGTGTGCCTAATGGCAAGTATTCAATTTTTATTTCTTGATCAAGTTCTTGAACGAAATCATAAACATTCCTAAAGATTATATATCTACATGCAAATTAATTACACATTTATAGTCAACACTAATAGCTATTGTTTTTGCAGGTTCTGATTACTACAATCTTGATTCTACATATGTTTTTATAGTACACCACAAAAGTATTATAAGACATCTCCAAAATTCATTACCAAAACACAGAAATGCAAGAAACTCTCAAAATTGCATTAAGAAAGTATGTTCCAAAACAAAAAGATAGAAAAAATATTCATCCAAAATTTTATTCCAAAACTCTTATTCAAATTTAGCAACCAACTATTTACTAATTACATACCCTACATTCTACCTTCACTAACTAACCAGAATGTTTCCTTAACACTTAGGCATGTAGATGTGTAAACCCCTGCTAGGGTATATCTGCTAGGGCATATCTAGGGGTCTAATAAGATAATAAGAGCCTCTCCATCAAAAGGCTACTGCCCCCAGTCAAGGGTGGGCTCTATATCTAGATGCAAAGTATAATTCCTGGACTCTAAACTTCACATGAAAAATATCATCAACTAGGGAATGGATGTGGATAGTGGTTGATGGTCCTTAAGAATAGCAGAACAACTTGAGAGCTTTCAAGCCAATATCATGATTAAGTCCTTTGCATTGCTTCCAGACATGTGACATAAACTTTGGGTGAAATGAGACCAAAGACAGGGTGAAGACAGGGTGACTTTATGGATATCTCTATTATCATTTCTTATATCTAGATCCACTGTTGAGAACTGATGCTGTTCGTAGTGGGGCAGTAATGGCAGCTGCTCAATGCCATTCATGATCAGGTGATAAAATCTGAAGTTTTGTGTATGAGACTGAGTGAGAGGCTTTTTGGCTACTGCATTCAACCTGTTTTTTTTGGTGGAGTTTTTTGTCTCTGCAATCTCAACGATTTTCATTCCAGGCCGAGGAAAAGTTATGATGATAAGCTGTGGATTTGAGAAAAAAAGGGAGAAGAGGAAAAAACTGAACAAATTCAAGTTGGCATCAGACCTTACTGAAGGAAATGATAGTTGGTCATGGACCCACTTTGGGATTCTGTAAGGAAGAGAGTAGCCATACTGCAGAGTCTGTGGCTTGGAGTCAACAAGCGTGAAGTTTCAAGGCTGAATGGGGGGACATTAGTGTCTTGGCTACCAGGCATCAGCAGTATCATCTTCTGTGAAGATATGTTTGCATCAGAAATACCGGTGCCCAAATGTTTTATATATGCACATGAACATTCTGCAGACATGCAGGTGTGGGGCATCAAACATGTATGGTATCACATCCTCAATTTGTGAGTGTATGCTTGGTCTCCCAAATTTTGGCTTATAATCACACAAAAAGGGGTGATTTGCTTGTGGGACATCAAACACTTGTGACTTAATTATTAATAGTGTGGCCTGTGGCGTTGGCCCAAGTGTTACCACATCCTCAACTGATTTTTTCTTCGAAAACCTGGTTTTTGGATTTTTTTTGGAACTTGAACAATGTTAAAAACCAGTGTTGGGCAGGTATTTGATTTTTAATTGCCATTGGTTCTGGGGATTTTGAACAAATTAAGAACCAAAAAACTGTGAGTCCAGTCCCAGTTATTTCAAAAACCTCATAGAACCACCAGGTTTAGGGTAAATCGACCTATCATCGATCGCTTGCATATCGTTCAAACACTTTGGCAGATCTTTCTCAATTCTTCTCCATTTTGAGTGATTTAAAATGTTATAGGAGTGCCTTCTCAAGCTCTACAAATTGTCTTTGAAATGCAAAGCCAAAGGACCAGCCAAAAAAGAGCAGTTTAAAAAAAAACGTTTCTTTGACTTGCAAAACACATTTTTTTCATTTTTCTTCATTTTGACCCCTCTTACTTTCAAACCTCATAACTTTCTTATTTCTTATTATTTTAAACAATTTAAAGTGTTATAGAAGCATCACCTGAAGTTCTACAAATCATCTTTGAACTCTAATAGCAGTAGAACAACATATATAGAATTTTTTTGATGTTCAAGAATTGACCTTTGTAGCTTTCGGTGGTTTGTTTTTTCTGAGTTCTTGACCCCCTCTACTTTGGGGGTCATAATTTTCTCAATTCTATTTCATTTTTGACAAATTTTAGTGCACCAGATGCACCAATAAGAAGTGTTCAAGTTTTATTTGGACACCAAAAACAATGGAGCCCTCACTTTGTATCCAGCCTGCCTTGAGTGCTTAAGTGTTTGATCATTGGCTGGTTTACCCTATGGGTGATTATTTGACACTTTCCAAAAAAAAAAAAAAACTGCTATTATATATCAAACTGGGTATTTGATTTTTTGACATCCATGGTTATATATCAGAACCAAGCATTTGATTTTTTGAGAATCAGTGTTATCAACCCTAAGAACCGCCCTGATATCCAGAAATGGTTCAGTGCAGTTTCTAATAACCGCCCAACACTGGTTTAAAAGTTAAACTCTTCAGCATTTGAACCAGAATGAATGGTCTCAAAATACTGTAGCCTTGCCATTTACATTAAAGAGTATCTGAAGGCAAAAGAAGAATTACGGAAACTCAAATATTTCACCAAGCAAAAATATACCTAATCTTCAAAAAATGCTCTAAAAGAAACCAAAAATCCTTCAAGAGATTATAACTCTATAACTAATCTCAAGTTTCAACACAAGCCTGGCAAAAATATCATCTTTCAAAAATCCCCATATAAAAATAGAAACTGTTGTTACCTAGGGGCCAAAATCCCTTAAGCTACTATACTCTATAATGAATCTAAACACAATATCCTTGCCTCCCAAGGCAAGGCCAACAAAGTAGTGATGAAATTGTTGGAGTCTGGAGGCTGCTGTTTGTTGGGTCTCTCCCTTCATGGTAGAGATGAAGAAACAATGCGGCTTTTCCTGTGTTCCTGCATTCTGAGGATTGTTCACCAGGTGTTACTGTGAAGTGTGAGATCCATTTTTGGAGAACTTCATGGAACATTATTTCTTATTGTGATTGTTGCTGGTTTCAAGTTTGAACTTGCAATAAGTGGCCACAAGCGGGAGCTGAAACCCTAAACCCTTTATGCAGAGCTACTTGTTATCCTTGAAATCAATTGGGTGGATGCAAATAATCTGTAATGAGCCTGCACAAAACAAAGCTGATTAGGAATAAAAGTGTGTTTTTTATTCACAAAATTTTGCCAAATTTCAACCTGAAAAATATGATTTCAACCTATAATGTGCTACTGGTATTGACTAGTTTGATCCTGATATTAGGTCATTATCATTTGCAAATGTGCTATGGAAGCACAAAGGTTGGGAGTTTCATGGGCCAACTACATCAAAGCGTAAAGCCCATCAAACGAGTAATCGAATATGGCAAGGAGTTTTTGATCAATGTTTTAAATTCAATGTGAATTTGTAGTCCCAATTAGGTTAAAAATACGTGGGGTCACATAGTTCAAAGAGATTATGATAAAAACATCCCTAGTGGTATGCCATCATTTTGGAACATGCCCAAACTTGAGAAGGAAAAAAAATTCAACTTGAAAATAAACTTAAAAAATGAAGTATTCAAACATTTGACCACTTGGTTGCCTTCTAGATCTCGACAAATGTATCCTAAATTTTTTATAAACACCATAGCTACAATGGGTTAGAATTGTCGTAACCTTTACATTTTCACAAGTTGTAAAATCTCCATGCTTCTATAGTTTGTTTTTTTTAGTTGAATGATCATAACCTTTACAGTGTATATCTTTCAAAATCTTGGTGCTTTCAACTATCTTTTTGTACTTGAAACTCTTGAGAAATTTCTTCAAGGCTTAGTGCTATTGGTGGTGAATAAGAAAAGAAGTTACCAAGCATACTCTTCTAATAAGGGAGATGGAAAAGGGAGTACATCAATGTACTCTTCAAAGCATTGAAAGGCTTGGCCTTATGCCAATGAAGGTTTGAAGATGGCCTTGGAAGGAAATTATAACAAATTGATTGTGTCTATTGATCAAGCTCAGTAGAAGGAAAATGCTTGGCATAATGAGCTCTTGCAATTTGAGAAGAAGAAACATGAAGACATCATGGCTTTACAGGTGAAAAAACATGATGACTTTAGGGATTTAGTTGTTACATTTCAATTAATTTGCTTTGCATTGCAAATGATTATTAGTGGGTATGCTCATATGTAGTAAACAAGAATGAGGATGAGGTTAAATTTAGAAACGTGATTTTTACATATGGTAAATCAACATTGTCATGTTATGCTTTGTGTGGGAACCTATATGATAGCCTTAGTTCTAGGAAATTGGAACATTATAGGGGTTCACTAGAATGGCAATGAAAACATAGAATTCAACTTTCCACCCAACTTGACAAAAATTAGTTCCAACTTTGATTATTTTAGAAAATGTTGTTATTGATGTTTTATCAAAATAGGCAATGGTCAAGTATGATTACCCATTTTTCATATTTCAAACTTGTTGATTAATATATGTTTGAAAACTTTCTATTGCCAATGTCTTTAGAATTCAGTTTTTTGGTAATGTATGCATTTCAATTTAAAGGTCTTCTAACATAATTTTTTTCTTAACTTATGATGTTTCTCTAGCTACATTGATTCCATAATGAGAGGGACAATTGAGTGGATGTGCATACATAGATTTTGAGTAGTAACAGTGAAGCATCTTTTGGCATAGGGGTCAAAATTATCACATGATTGAAATTTGTATATTAACACATAAACAAAGTTTTTAGTGTCAAATTTGTCCTTGACAATGTTTATGTACGAACAACTCATGTTGATATGGATGACAACAACATGTGAGGTTATGAAAAAACATTTTAAAAGATAAATGTTAAACAATTGTTTGTTGCACAACTTCAATTTCATCTACAACATGTCAAAAGATTTTTCTGTTACCATCGTCGCAGTGCCCATGCATGAAGACATCATCATCTATAAAATATTAATGTGGTCCAACATAAAGTTGTGCAACAAACAACTAGTATAAATTATTTTGAGTATTAATTTCACATCAAGGTCCCAAATTGGACACATCAAAATACACCAAATATTTTTCAACCTACAAAAGGCACATTCAACTACCATACAAATACTACTATGTTTGAAATTGAATTTGTCATGTAAATATGACAACAATGTCTATGTGTAGATCTGGTACAAGTAACCATTTCAATTGGGTGTACCCAACATTTGTTATGATGATATCCGAAATATTTGTTCTTTGGATTCACCTTTTAGGGCCATTCAAATGAAATCTTGATTCCACTAACCAATAGAGTTTAGGATTTATTAAACACATTAATCATGCATAATTCCAAGGAAACCTACCAAAAATCCAAAAATCACATTCTCAAATCCATGATTATTTGCACAACACAATTATAATTATGTTTTTTTCATAATAAATTATGGATCTTTCATGACTAAGAAACTCAATTACACGTGTGCAATCCAAAGTTCCACAAACTTGTGGGATTCCCTTCAAACATCCAAATTCCCTTTTTTATTAATTCAAAATATATTTTACCTAGCCATTACAAGTGATGTTGTCCACAAGCAAATACACTCTAAACAAATCTTGGAACAAAATTTGACACTACACATTCAACAATTCCAAACAATTTAAAGATATTTGATCAAATATCACATGTTTTTAATCTTCAATTGCCACATGTTTATTCACATGTAATTTTCTATCAAGAATGCCTCAAGGAAACAACATGGATGGTTTTTTTTGAAGATTTGGAGCTATCAAGACACACAAATACTCAAATTTAAACTTGAAATTTCAAACATCTTCCTAAAATGCATTAAATGTTATTGACATTAAGTAACACATGAAGTTTTTAATTAAAAGATGTAGAATTAGCAAAAGCTTTTAGAAAAAGTAATTCAAAAAACAATTGATAGAAAATTTTAAAAGATGTAGTTAGCAAAAACTTATAAAAGACAAAGTTAATAGAAGCTTCTAAAAAAAACTCCTTGAAGAATAATAAAAAAGGTATAAATCAAATTGTCACCCAAAACCCAAGAAATTATAGAGTAATAAAATAGTAAAATCATGGTCAACATAAAAAAAATTAAGGGTTATTTTATATAAGCTTATCAATAAAATAGTTGGATGAATGTCTTAGAAGGTTTATGAACTTCTAGAAAGCTCCATTGGATAATATAAAAAAAGGTTTGAAGGGCATCAGATTTTAGTTTCATCTAACAAGTTGTCACATTGTATTCCAAATCAATTTCATGCTTAATTTGCATGATACTTTGTTTAAGCAATAAAGCTATATAGTTATTTTTCATTATTTGTCAAGTACACATAATCTTTTCCTTGTTATATCTTTTTCTTGTCCTTGCCACTAGACCCTCTCTAATGACAACATTGCTATGCATTCCCCACTAATGTATTATTTGGGCTTATATACCATAGCCCATATTGTAGCCCAAGTAAATGTTTTTGTTGCCAAAGTAGAATATCCCAAATTATTACAATTTCCTCATTTAATAGTATAAAAAAATGGACCATCTCTATTTCAAAATCTTGTTAAATCCTCTCTAATGCCAATAATATGATAACAAATGAGATTTGATTCAATAGAGTGTCCCTACACAAAGACATGAACCAACATTACTATTGCCCCACATAAGATGTTGAATGAAATGACAAAATGACAAATATGATGATCCATATTTGTTATTGAAACAAAGTGACATTACAAGTTTCTCCCAAGAGACAAAATCCAATGAATAATTGAACATGATCAACATTACAAGCTCATTTGGAAAGATAATATTTAAGTCACGACAAAACATTATGTTCCTTTTGTATTCCCATTTGAAAATGTGTTCCCACAACTTGCATTGTCACAATAAAAATTCTTTGTGAAAGTGCACAAGGAAACAAAAATCCTAGTTGGGTGGGCTTCAATTGTGACAAATTCTCAATGGAAAGCTACCCTAAGACCATGTCACACAAATATGTAACAATAACCATCAAAGTTTAGGAAAATGTTAAATAAGTTTTGGGTTTTTATTGCATGCAATACAAAAATTACAAAAGTATTATCTACTTTTTTTCATTATCTACCCTTTGCTTTATCCATTTTTCTTCAAAAAAGATGGATATCGCTTAGACACATTGTGGTGCTACCCATTACATACTTTGGGTCTTCTTATGCATAGTTTGAACTAGGGTTCAAGTCTCGTTATTAATGTTAGTATGAAAATAATTATGGAAAAGATTAATTAAAACAAGGTTTCATTCAATCACAAAAATTTACAAGTTTTATGTGGTATGACTATTTAACTTCCATGTCAAAATGACACTCATTTTAATTTGTTTCACATGAATGACTACATTATATTTTTAAAAATTTTAAAAGAAATTTGAACCCAGGATTGAAGTTTAAAGATAACATGTTATGAATCTTTTTTTCTTCATACTTTCTCAAAAATAAAATTAAAATTTTAAACATTGAAATTATTTTTTTCATGTTAAAAGCCAAAAACCTAACACATGAACAACAATAGACTCCTTTTCCATAAAATTATCAAAAGAACTTGAAATTCTAAATTCATCTTTTAATTTCCAATAAATGAAGATGGCATAATTTAATGCATCATTTAGTAACCAATGACATTTAAATTGATTAAGAACATAACCAAACATAACAAGGGAAAAGACATCAACAACGATTTGAAAGATGTGCCATGTCAAAGGAGGAGGCATTCGTGCATTCATCCTAACTATAACTTGCCTATTATAACATTAAACATTCTTTTTTGAAATTGTAATGCTTCCTAAAAATGGATAATTTTGCTCTCAAATTTACAAAAGACAAAAAAAAATTAGAACTTACTACTAACTGAAACTAATTATAAAAATTGCAACACATATATTTTTCATTTCAACAATACATCAAATTTTAAAAATACCTTGTCTTCACTAATGTATTCAACTTCTTTGGGGCCAAACCAAATTCAACTCATGCTTTGTTCCACTCTTGTCAACCTTTCCCATATTTTTTGGCCAAGTTATACATTTTTACAAATCTCATTGTGCATTCTTAATATAAACATATATAAAGTCTTTACAAACTTTTTCATCTATTGTAGCATATTGATAAACCTTGGAAAATGCATGCCCAAAGCAAATGCCTTGATAACTTTCCTCCAAACCTAAAATGTCACAATTTACAACTAAATTTAATGCAATAGTCTTTCTATTCAAATTAAATCCCTTATTTTTCAAATAAGTAATAATTTTTTTCTCAAGTTATATTTTGTTAATAACTCAATCAAGTTTTTAGCCAAAGTCTTCCTAGAAGTATTTGCATCCTCATAAAGACCAAATGTAACATTTTTTAACTACCAATTAGCTCCCAAAGTTAATCACAAAAAAAAATTTGTCATGCATTCTTTTTGACATCCAAAGATCAAAATTGGCTATTGCAAAATTACATTCTGCCAAAGCTAATAAAACATGTAATTGTTTAATTTTTTCCACTAATTCAAGGAAAATTTCTTGAAAAAAAACAAGTTTTGGACACAAATGTGAACATAGGTGCTTCATCCATAGACTTTCCACAAATTGCATGGATAGATGATTTTTAATAATCAATAAGCCAATATCCTTAAAAAGTAATTTTTGCTACATATGATCCTTTTGGAAAAGATCTTTGGCAACAAAAAAATTAACAAATGCACTACCAGATGGATTTGATTTTTCTTTGCATGTTGTTTTTCCACTTTTCCTCTCAATGGACTATTTACTTCCTCCTTGAATATTTTTCCAATAATAAAATGGTTTGCATTTTTTTTTTCAATGTTGTTATTCCATTTGTTTTATTATATATGATTATATATATTTTTGCTTGAGATATAAAGTTACAAAAAAAGATTGCATTAATGTAATAATAAATACATCTCATGTTTATGGTCATTTCACATTAACATCCTTTTTATCGTTCATTAGAAAAAAACCCAACGTAAATAATTTATACCATGTGACTTCTAAATTGTTCATTGAGTGTGTAAATTTTTTATGAAAAAATCATTGTTTTTTTTCATTTTCAAGGTTCCGACTATAAACTGGGGTTTATTTCACATTTTTACAAACATTTTATTTCCATTACATCATTCACGAACACTTCACATGTATTTTCATTTATCATATTTTCATTTTCAAAATATTGAACGATTTTCAATTTTTACAAAAAAAAACAACCTTGAGATAGAGAAAAAAATCCAAACAGATGTATGATAAACCAAAACACCAAAATCTACCTTGCAACTTAAAATGAAAAATTTTACAAAATAATTTACAAATTATCCAAAATTTTCTTCAATTTTTTTACAAGTAGATGCAAATATTAATGTTGGACTCCTTTAAGAATTGTTCCCGAAAACCCCATTTAAAAACACACGCGCACACACACACAAACCAAATAAAAATGGAAAGAAACAAATAAATTTATTTTTAAAAAACAAATGGAAAGATTCAACTTTTTTTCTTTTTATTTTTTATTGTAGAAAAGTTCCACAACTTACATAAGGTAATGTAAGGGGGTAGTACAAGTCACCATGGCATAAATAACATAACAAACCAATAGTAACACCAATGATGCAACAAACCAACAACATCACTAGAGGGGGTAAATGGCAATGGCGGGTACTTGGTAATGGGAGGTGTAGGGTAACATGATGAACCACCAATTTGCCACCTACAAGGTGATGTGATGGGGGTAGTACCTCACCTAAACACATGCAATAGAAGTAGTAACTAGCAATGCAAAGGAACAACACAAGGAGGTTCAAGTGGGTACTTGGGAATAATGCAACGAAACAATAACAAAATTAATAATAAAATGAACTAGTAGTAGCACCATCAATGTGACTAATCGACGTCAACACCAACAATGTGACAAATCAACAACAACACTAACAATACAATGATTTAGCAATAACATGAACAACTCAAGAAATAAACATCAACACCAACAATGCGAAAAACCCGGACCAAAACTAACTACAAAATGATCTAGCAATAACACCAACAATGCAACCAACCAACATCAAAACCAGCAACATGACAAACCAATATTAACACTAACAACATGATGATCTAGATCATCTAGTAACAACACCAATGTGTTTAACCAACATTAACACCAACAACATAACAAACTAACAATGACATTAACAATGCAAAAAACCAACATTAACATTAATAGTGCGACAATCAATCATCAAGACTAGCAATGCAATGAACTAGTAACACCGATAATGCGACGAACTAACAATACTACCAACAACACAATGAATCAACAACATGACAAATTAACAACAACAACCTAGCAACACAACAAACCAACAACACTAGCAATGTGATGAAACAACAATAAAACCAATAACATGACTAACCAACAACACCACCAATAACATAATGACCCAATAACACCATTAGTAAGATGTTGAATCAACAACATTAACAACATGACGGACTAATATCAATAACAACAACAACGTGACAAATTAGCAACATCAAGAACGTGATGAACCAACATCGTCAACAACACAATGAATTAACAATAATAACACCAATGATGGAATAAACTAGCAACATTAACAACATGATGATTCAATAATAAAAATATTAACACAATGAACCAATAACATGAGCGATGTGATGAACCAATACCACATTACTACAAAATGTGGGTGCAATTCACTAGTCTCCATTCATTAGATTAATGAATTCATTGCTTCCCTACAAGTCTCATTCATTACAACTATTGAATTCACTCAAAATCCAGTGAAATCACTTGGTGTATAGGGACACTTTTGTTGTAGTGCCACCATTAACAATGTAAAGACCCAATAACATCATTAACAACATGACATTTACTAACACCATTAGCAATGATGCAACAAATTGGCAACACTAACAATGTGATAAACTAAAAACACTAGCACATGACAAACTAACAACAACACAAGTAACACGACAAATTGACAACAACATAAGCAACTTGACGAACCAATAACACTAACAATGTGATGAACCAACATGAGAAATTAACAACAACATTAATAATGTAAAAAAATAACTTGAAGGAACAACACAAGGGAACAACACAAATAACACAAAGGAACGGTGCAAAGTAACAACACAAGATAACAAACACATACATGAAAGAGAAAAAAAAAAATGATTAAAAATGGTTAACCCCAAAAAGGTTTTTATACCAATGGGCACCACCTAGGCTTCCCACCTAACAATGAACCTTTTCTATCTACTAACCTTAGCCCAAAACTAACCTAATTCAATGACTAATATGTAAATTGAGGTCTAGTTTTCTCATAGAATTAAATTGGTTCTCAAATTTAAAAAGAAAAAAAATTAGTTGTCTTTTGGGTGATATGTTAATTCAATTTTCAAACTGATTATCACCTTTGGTGATACCAATCGATTATCCTTATGAGACATGATTTGAAAATTGGTCTAAGAACTAATTGAGGTTTTAATGAAAATTAACCAACACTGGTTCCAACCATATCAAGGAGCAAAAATCTGAATGACTAGAACATATTGGTATGAAATTGTAAAGCCAAAGCCAAAAGTTCACCCAATCTAATTAATTGTCAATACCAAGATAACACTGGTTGATACATGGTTAATTATTGTAGTTAACTATAAGATAGGGAAACAATGAATTCTTTTCCTTAACCATACATCATCCATGTTACATGGTGTGTTGAGCATGTTCATTCTAATGGGGTTGAATCAATAGGTAGGAGCTTCACAATAATAAGCTTATTTTACCAACACAACAAAATAATCTTAAGAAACAATCTAGAATTGATAGAATACCCATCTTCAATCATGTGCATAAAAATACATGAAGTTTAGGACTATTGTTGGTAGGAGGAAGTACCAAATCTAAAGCACAAGTTTGATAGGTTGAAGTCAATAGTGTAGATTTTCAAGAATGAGGTCAAGAATCTTGTCGATACTTTGTGGGTTTCCTTCTTCTCAAGAGTGCAGAAAGTTTACTGAGTAAAAAGCTTGAAGTAGGATGAGGAATCTAGTTAGGTGTCCAAAGAATAGATGGAACATGTGAATGTTTTTTTTGTATGTAATTAAAGGTTTGGTTTTTTTATGTAGTACATTACATAACCCTTAGAGGATTTGTGGGGCTAGTTTCATGGGTAACGAGACAAAAAAAAATGTCAAAGACCCATTCTAGGTCCAAAATTTCAAAAGTGTAGATGTCGCATGACCTTGCAACGTTGTAACCATTGCCACCTTCATTTTTTTTGCGATCAACTATTTTTGAGGTCATTGTTTTTCAGGCAACAAAAATCATGTGTGTGTGTGTGTGTCGTGTGCTTGGGCTTTTGTATCAGCAAGCCTTGGATTATTCCCAAATCCCTTGTTGCATGTTGCCAACATCAAGCAACTATTTGCTTTGGCATGGGTTGCCTATAAGCATGGGTGGGACAAGAAAAGCCTAGCAAGAGCGACAATTATTTTCTTATAACTAGCCACCTACGTGGAATGTTTTTTTCATAAAAAAACTTTTTTATGAAGATAACCAATCCATTGAAATGATTTTTTAAGAAACTTTAGTACAACAAGTTTTTTAGTCTTATAGGATTGGGAAAAAGACATGGTAACTGTAATATTTTGGTGGTCATGTGTATAGGTGGTGTTGAATTTCGTAAAGTAATGGTGATAAAGTTTTTTTAAAAAAATTAAGGTTTGTCATTGGCATAACACCCTAGTTAGGTGTCGCAACCCTACTTAGAGGGAGTGCGAGGATGAAACTCACACTCCCGAATTTGGGACTTGGGAGTCCATTTGGATGTGGGTGCCGCGAAGAGGCACAAAGTATACTATATGGGGGAAGGTGGTGGCTTCCCCCAAGTCCGGGTTGTGGTGAATCAAGTGAATCCAGAGTTGCCCGTGGCTTGTCCTAGCACCAAGGGTGCTCCAGAATGTGAACTAACCAACTTGTTGGTTGGTTTGATGCAGGTTCGAGTAAGTGAATAGCTTGTCACTCTTCGTAGTCCCATCTCGGAGCTTCAACACGCCCCTCTACCCCTTCTAGTGTTGAGAGCTGGAAGCGTGCCCCAAGTTCCTCACAATTTCGCTGTGAGAGTAACTTAGACCCAACTTGAGTTTAACTAGGGACTTGGGAGCGCGTCACTAAGGAACTTTAGGTGGTTTTCCATCATTTTTCTTTTCACAAGCTTAATTTTGGTATGGTTACTTTTCTAGATTTAACATTGCCCAATATAGGTAGGTAGTCTTTAAAAAATGGGGCACAAAACATCCCATGTCCCTTAGTTTACCATGTCACATTGAAGCTTGTAATTCCCATCGCCCATTTGCCTTTTCCTGTGTGACCACATACTTGTTCCCCACCTCATTTCCTATGCATAACACACACCACCCATTACCTTTCCTTATCATTTTAACAACCCAAGTGCCACTTACCAATTCCCCCTACCGATCTCCAATCCTTTGTGCAAATCTAAGGCCCCAACCTTACACTTTCCCAATCCCCATCGATATGCACATATGGGACCTTTCCCCATCTATTACACCAACCCCTACTATTGTTCATGATCCAACCCCACAACCTACCCCTATCTCCCAACCATGAACACAACTTCCACCTAGAACCTCTTACATTAGTAGAAAACCCCCCCTTTTGCAACTACGTTTTCAACTATTGTTCAACTACAAACAAAGTCGAAAACTACACATATAGTTGCAATTTATTTTTTGCAACTGCTAACCAATAATGTCGAAATGTACAAGTCAAGAGTGAAATTATGGTCGAAAGTGCATGTCATGTGTTAACACCACAACAATAGGCACTACATGCCACTACTTATTAATTTAGTTGAAAATTGCTCTACCAATATAGTCGAAGGATGTTATCAACTACATTCGACTAATGGATGAACTTCATCCACAAACTAAATATGACATCAGCCAAAAATATAATTACAATTTCAATTAGGTTGCAACTATGTAAGTTGAGCATTTCAATTATGTCACAATTATGTAAATCGAACATTTGGCTAATGGTTTGGTGACATGTGGCACACTCATAATGTTGACACATGGCACATTCATAAAATGTGGGATCAATGAATAGTTAAATGACACGTGGCATGCTCACAAATTTTGGGGTCAACAAAAATTAAATGGCATGTGGCACATCCACATCAATAGTTTAGCCCACATGGTGCCTAAACATAGGTTAGGTTTAAACCTATGCACCTAGGTTAAACCTAAACACATGCCATTTAATTTAGGCTTAAGTTAGGGCTAGATCTAAGCATTTATGTTAGGCCTAGACCTAAACCACATGGCAATTAATAAATGAAATCCTATTTCATTTGGTTTAATTTTTAGGGTTGAACCTTTTTGATTGGCTCATCCCAAATGGCTATTAGATTTTCATGTTTATTATTTTTTCCAACAATCATAGTGCACTTCTTTATATAGTTTGGATTCATGGAATGGAAACCAAACAATATGGGATAAAAAATTTAGTTATGACCTAAGGTAAATACACCTATCACCGAACATTTAACGATATTAAATCATTATAAATTTCTTGTCCATGGTCTATTTTTTTTGAAACTTAAAACAATTTAGTAGTCCTCCATTTATCATATCCAAATCTATAAAAAAATGCTACAATTCAATGGAAAATGAGCAAGATATGCCCTTTCAAAGTGAAGGGGGTTGTGCTTTGGATTATTTCATAAATGTTCAGTATGATTTTGAAGCTTCAGCTCTTTAACTATTTTTTAATTTAAAATCACTTTAAACAAGTTTGATAGATTTTGAGATAGTGCATTTGTAGCCTTTGAAATCATTCAAAATGCATGAGAATTGAGCAAAATATTGTTGTTGGAAGTAAAGGGGTTTTAGAGACAAAATTTGAAACAAAATATCACTCTTTCTCTTCTTGCATTCTTTGTTTTGTTCCTTTGCTTTTGAGGTTCAAAGACTATTTGTAGCTTTCTATTTTGGACTTCCAATGACATAAAAAATGTTCAATTTGGTGCAAAAACGAAAGAAAACTTGAGAACGTTCAGTGATAAAGTACCATTTGCTGTCTAGCCTAGTTGTAACCCAGATAGTTGTAATTTAGTTCTACAAGCTAATCTAAGCTTAGTTAGGCCTACACTTAAACTAATAATCTTCTTAGATTAGGTTTAGCTACTTATTTCTAATATTTATTCATCAACTATTTTTAATTATATAGTTGTATAATTAAATAATTAAACATATTATCATCATTTATTAAATAATATAATGATTAGTTTATTTTAAAATAGAAATTAAATGTATTTATCTATTAAATAATTAATTTTCACTGAATATTTTTTATAACTCGAAATTAATTATAAATTCTTATTAACATTTCATAAAACAAAAAATTAACTCAAATATAAATATTCAATAATAAAATTTAGATGATATTTTAATTACATTAATTATTATAATTTTGTGATATTTAATAATTGACTACAATTACAACAACAACATTAATAATATTATTATAACTAGTAGTTAAATTAGGCTAGTTATTTAAATATTTTTATCTTTATTTTTATTTAGCTTGTTGGAACTATTAAATGACTTAGTATAATAAATATTAAATAAGAATATATTATATTATATTAGTTCTAGATACAAATAATTTCTGAAATTATATGATAATTTATTAAAAATATTTACTAGTTATTCAAAAAATTATTATAATTTAATAATAAATGAATTAATACTTTTAATATATGAAAAAATTATTGGAACTAATGGAAAAAAATTAAAATTAAATTAAAATTCTAAAAATGATTAATTATGTATCATTACATGATATGTTGTAAACTAAAATTGAATTTACATAGAAATTATGAATTATGCATGTATTGAACATACACATTATTAATTGAGTTATATTTCAATTTTTTTTAAAAACTTAGTTTCAAATTAAGGTGATATTTATATGCACAAAAAAATTCATCACATGTTATCATTCATGTATACAAAAAAAAATTATGTGTACCTTAATAATTAATGAATATTTATTATAATTTGAAAAATATCAAGAAATTCTAGGTATAAAAATGAATAAACATCAAACTTCCACCAAATTATGCATTATGTATCATTACTTGATTTTTGTAAATCAACATTTGAATTAAAAAGAAATAATAAATTACATATATTGAGCTTCCATTATTACAAACTCTATTTCAAAATTTCCTTAAATTTTATTTTGAAATTAAATTTTAATACTTAGATGTGCAAAAAATATTTGCATCATACATAAACATTCATTTACACAAATAGAATTTACATGTAGTTTAATGTTTAATGAAATTTTATTACAATTTAAAGCAAATAATCAGATATCATGTTTATAAAGATTAATAAACATTGGAATTCCACAAAAAATATTAATTATGTATCATTATTTGATAAGTTGTAAACTAAAATCCAATTTACATATAAATAATAATTAGGTGTATTGAACATGCACATTATTACAAATTTATATTTCAGAATTTTAAAAAATTTCCTTCAATCAAATTTCATTATTTGGGTGCACAAAAAGTATTTGCATCATACATAACCATTCATTTTATACAAAGATAATTTACACATAATTTAATCTATTAATGAAGGTAGATAGTTAGTTTTTTTATATTCTATCACGTTGAAATTTCCCAAACCAAATTACTTCATATAATGATATTGATATCTTTGAAAACCTAACAATGACTAGGGGTGCATTGACTTGGGTTGAAATTTTTTGGAGTTACAACGCAAAGGTTATTGATTATTGAACCTTTTTTTTAATAAAAATTAATAAAATCATAAACATAAATTTTATTCGAATCCAAAGGTGTACTTGGTGTTATTGGAAAGTAAATGTGAATTAGATTTAATGAAATTTACTTCATAATTTTCACACTCAAGGTGTGGAAAAATTTTGAATGAATTTTGTTGTTGAAAATTCAAACAGATTAGAACAAATTGGGTTTAGAAGGGAAAATGAATTGAGTGTGTTCACATTTTGGGCCAACAACACATGTTACCTTATTAAATTATCCGTGAAAGAAGGTAATTTATTTTGTTTTGTCAGAATGGTATTTCTTAAACCAAGGTATCTTAAGTTATGCTATGGAACTTATCATCAAAAAGTTCTCAATGAATAAGGGTGCAACGATTTGGTTTAAAATGTTTGGAGTTATAGTGTGGAATCTATTGATTATTGAACCATTTTTTCATTGAATTTTTTGAAAAACCAACATTGTAAATTATATTGGAATTTGGGATTGTTCTTGGTATTATTGGAAAGCCCTCACTAAGTTTGATTTATCAAAGTTGGTTTCATAATTTTGATACCTAAAATGTGAACAATATTATTGAATTTTTGGTGGGTATGTATTATTGTTGGAAATTCAAACAAATTGCAAAAAGGGGTTTGGAAGGAAAATTCAATTGAATGCATTCAAACTTGGGCCAATGACATACGATACATTAGTGTTTAATGATTTTTATCATATTTTAAACAAATATTAAGATATCGTGTGTATAAAAATGAATAAACATTATAGTTGCACAATATTGTTAATTATGTGTGATTACTTGATATGTTGTAATGATCTACATATAAATAATAAATTACATGTGTATTGAACAGAAACATTATTACTAACATTTTTTTATATATAAAAACTTTATTTTGAAATTAAATTTTAATATTTATATGCACAAGAAAAACCATTCACTTATACGAATAAAATTTACATGTAATTTAATGTTATCATAATTTTAAATAAATATTACAATATTATATGTATAGAATTAAAGTTACTTACTAGTTGTTTAACCTAGTTGAAAAAGATAGTTACAAACAAGACTATATTTCATCCATCTTTTAATACATTTTATCATCCAAAATAGTTGAACACTAGTCAATGTTTTGACTATGTGCCAATTAAAGAACATTAAATGCCAAAAATATTTGAAAAATGACCCTTTAATTGAAACATGCTTCACATTGTTTACCCAATAGTTGGAAGTTCAACTTGGAAATATTGTCAATGTTGGGAATATTTGGCAAATGACCATGCAGTTGAAAAATGCTTTCAACTATAGACCAATATAGTAAACAAATCAACTTAATTAGTAATTGCCATAATTTTATTTAAACATAAAAAAAATCTAGTTGGAACATAGTTGTAAATGTCAGGTAGTTTAAAAGTTTTGGTTAAAAAGGGGGTTTTCTATTAATATTACCCCACTTGCGGGTGTTAGTTTACTCTTTGAAGGTTAGCATGTCACCAACATTCTTGTCAAGCATCCAATTCATGTATCCAATCCCATGTGACCAACTTAATGCAATACCTTCCCCTACTCCCACCTTGCATGCATATGCTTAAGCTTGGGTTTCAACATTGGATGTCCTTGGGTCTTTCCATTTAAGTTTTCATCATCTTCAACTGTATAACCACATTTTTGTTATTTTACAACATGATGTAAAAATGGCATTTCATTTTCCACTGAATAAGTTGGCATAGGACTCGTATGATGTTGCAGTTTGGCATTTGCTCCTCTTATTATCATAATGGTGTCTTTTTTTTGCTCCCTTAGGGCAAAGCTACTGAACATAGAAAAATGCAGATCTAATTCAAATGCTTTCTAACAAGTGATTGGGAAAACATGCACGGATAATTTTTCTTATGGGCCTAAACCTTAACAACAAATTTGAGTTTAATGCTTCTTCCCAAACATAATCCTCCAGCTCATAAAGGTCGTCTCTGTAGTTTAGTCCTTGGACGTGCCTAGGAATACTCTCAGGCAACTCAAGCTTTGGCACCATTTCCTTTAACACCACTTTAATTTTCACCATTCTACATATTGAATTAGATGGTTTTTTCCCGATTCCTAAAAAACTAAAAACCAAATCAGGACCTCAAGCTTTTGTTAGACTCCTTCAAATTGGCATTTTAATGCATGTTGCATTTACTTGCAAATGGTCATTTCAGGATGGTTTTTGAACTTGTTCGAGATTAATTTTTCCCAAAAAATTATGTGAATGGATTTTCACAATTGTTTCAACTTTCTTTTCATATTGCACAAGGTCACATTCCACGTTGAATTACACGTCCTTGGAACAACCCACCTCTTAGCCATGACCAAACTTTAAGAAGGAATTTTTCCCATTACCGTGGGGGAAATGTTGTATTAATTCACAAGTTGGGTTTTCTATTTTCAATTTTGTGATGATTGTGCAACACATTTTTCCCCACACCAATTCAAAGTAGCAACCAAGGGTGGATGCAAAATAGTAATCCATGGCACTAGGTGCACCTTGGACCTTCACCTTGATTGGGTTGTTTTCCAACTAGACGTATTTAATTCGGTTCTAACAAAGGATTATATTTCAAGAACTTTATGCAGCAAGTGGGGACATCATGTAACTTATCCCTTTTGTTCATACATTATATGCTTTTGAGTTTGTTTTGTTTTATAGTCATTACAACTATGAAGGTGATGTTGCTACCATCTCGTTTGCTATGGGAACCTGTCAAGGTGATCCTTTAGGGGGGGCACTATTTGCCCTAGTCCCCTATAGGGCATTACTTTTTACAGCTAATCAATTTTCTCTTAGTTATTTCCATCCCTTATAGGCAACACTCACATCATAAGTGCCCTTTCAATTATATCATCTACATATGACCATTTTCAAACCAAATTTTGTGCCATAGGTATTTATATCCAACCTCATAAATGTGTAACATGGTCCCATTTTGGCTTGCCACCTGATTTTATCACCTCATCCAAGTTTAACACCCCATTAGAAGGAATTAAAATCTTGGGGGTTCCATTGGGCACTTCATGATTCACATCATCCTTCATCAAAGATGCCCTCTTAGAGGATGTTTAACATATCGATCTTTTCCCTAAAATGGGTGATGTTCAAGTAGCCTGTGAAATTTTAACCCATGGTTTCGTGCAATGGCCATTGTATCTTTTATGATGCACACCTCCCTTTTCCACCTTCATAAACTCCCTTGTTTCTTTTAACTTTTCCTTTTTTCAAATGCTTGGACATCTTTTGAATCCAAGGTTGTTTGATGGCCTAGAAGGACCTTTAGTTCATAAACAAACTTCTTTCTCAATAATTCTCGGTGGCATTAGGTTCATATCGACAACCACCATCGCTTTAACAACCTATTTAAGGAATTGGCCTTTTGTAACATCAATCATAGCCGTTAGTGTTATGGTTGATCAACATCCCTTCCTTTTTGAAGCCCTAACATGGGTCGACAACAACACCTTCCTTTTCCAACAACACTTCAAGGCGACATGTGACCTGCTACCGCCCCCAACACACACATGTCTTCTTCTTTTTGAATAATTCATTGGGCACCAAATGGTTTGATTTCAAGATTCCATTTTAAAGTGTCTACATCATCATACCCTTTCTAACATGCTCTTTGACATTATACCTAAAGCCCATTATGCTCAAAATTTATCATGTTCCGACCTTGGGGCGGGCGTTTTACTGATGGTTAAATTGATTTTCCTAACCTTTCAACTATCTTTCCCAATTTTTTTCACAATGTTTTGAACATGATTCGGATTACCACATCTTACAATTACAGGCCTCTTTCAATGTGTGTACACACACCCCATTGACCCTAGGGTATCCACCTCTTACATTACACCCATGGTAAAGAACACATGGAACTCATGATGTAGTTCGTGACATCTTTGTTTCCATTTCACAAAATGCAAGCTTTCAAGTGGGATGAGAACAACTACATGTGCTTCCTTTAGTCACGTTCAATTCCTCCTGTCAATGAGTTGACATTATGCTCACCAAAGATTGCATTCACACCTTAATTGATGTTGTTATTGCTAATGTAAAGTGTGCGAATTTACTTCCCTGATCTGGCAAAACTTAAGGAATACTGCTTTCGATGTTTGCTCAAGCCAAAGAAAGGAGCTACCATGATCAACACTCTATGAATCAATTCCTCCCTTTGGCAATTGATGTTTTTGTATGCCTCCACAAACAAGATGATGTGTTTTTACACAATTGTGCTAATGCCATTTGGAGCTTCAAAAGCCTAGAAGGCCCTCCTCTTCCATCTTGGTTACTTTTCTTCATCAAAAAAATTCAATTACACTACAAAGGATGCAAGCATCTTCCATCTTAAGTCGGGCAATAGCAATAGGCTTGGCTACTTCTCAACTTCCACCCATTTAGGACACAACCCCCATAGCCACGGCCAACCTATTATAGGAGGCGGTCAGTTGTTGAAAGGGAGAGATTTTGACATCTAGTTTGTGCTGACTTGATGTCATTTAACTTCTCCTTTTTGCTTTCCAATACCTTAGTACATTTCTTGCATCTGTGGTGTGCTTATAAATAAAGTTTTGCTGGGTTCTGTTGATTAGTGTGCACACTGCCTCTGTCTAATCACAGGGATGATCAAATTTGCAGCCACAGTGTATTAGCATCCACCAAACCACCACACTATCCACTGGATGAACCTCAATTCTGTTAATATCTGGTTTCACCTCCATAACCCTTATGTAAAAGTAGGCTGTTACGTATAGGTAGGAAAATTGGTGACTATTAAATAAGTAGATGGTTTCTATGAGTAATGACTGTCTTTACTACCTACTTAGGTACTAACAGCCTGCTTGTGAGTTGTTAGTAGGTAAAGTAGTAAAGAAAAGCAACTGAGCTAACCACTGTGGCACACTAGGAAGCTGGAACCCAAGAGAAAACTGCATACTCACCACTTGCTATACATCCTTCATGGTTCTGTGGTCGGTGCTGGTTTACTATGAGCCCAATTTTCATCTCCCCCCCTTTTTCAAACAAGCTGTTGAAATTAGGGTTATCGCAGTCCATGAATGATTTAGACATAAATTATTTATTTATTTATTTATTATGTTGTCACATTTTTGAAAATGTATTTTTACTTGTGTCAAAATTTTAAAATTATTGTAAAATTAAGAACTGCAAGTTTTCTATTAAGTTCGAGAACTTAAGACTGAGACAGTCTAGACACATAAGCATGACAAGGCTGTGCTTATTCTTTTTTACAACCCTTACTTACCTGCTGAAAATTTCAGAATTAAAAAAAGCAAGTGCCGAAGTTAAGATTTAAAATTTATTATTTGGCAGTTTGTTGTCAAATCTGACACATTACATGCTGAATATTTCAAAATTTTAAAAACCAAGCATAGAAGCTAAGATTTAAAATTCCTTTAATAATTGAGCAGTTTGTTGTGGAATCCAATCAGGGAGTACGGTAATAAGTTTTGCAACCTGTTTGTGAAATTTGGGTGGGGGAGATGAGATAAAAGAGAGATTCCAGAAAGTTCCAAAATTAGAATCCCACCCACAACCAGGCATAAAATTTTTTTATTAATATCCAAAATCCAGTCTGTGACTTTTGAAAATTGGATTTTTCTATGCTTAAAAAAGATACTGTTCTTCCTCCTCTGCTGCAAGTTGCAAGTGGCCTACTTTTAGGGTTTTCCTTTTCCAAAGTGAGGGGGG
>Ga0116227_10003156_pt1 | contig 36912 bp, 37 predicted proteins | sample S1TSphgellanicum_FD_89693 | JGI IMG/M metagenome (GOLD analysis project Ga0116227, IMG submission 89693) | Host-associated microbial communities from peat moss isolated from Minnesota, USA - S1T2_Fb - Sphagnum magellanicum MG | ecosystem: Host-associated > Plants > Peat moss > Unclassified...
AAGTAAAAAAAATGGAATTCTGTTGGGGGATGTTGGTGTGGGGGGTTTTTTTTTGTTGGGTTGGATGGTGGGGGGGGGCCTCCCTTCTTTTTTTGGGGGAAAAGGGGAGGGGGGGGAGGGGGAGGGGATTCGATTGCATGATTCTTTCTGCAATTTTGGTAATAATTGTTTTCGACTGTTGTTGGGCCGTTCCGATTGTCTAAAGATCATACACCAGACAGGCCATGATGATGGGACTCTGCAATCAGTTTGGTCCTTTTGGTTGCCTCCCCGTCACAACCTAGGGGCCAAGAGCCAAAGCCATACCAAAAAAGACGCAGGATAAGTCCCATTGTCCATGCCGATTTCCGGACCCACACCACCTCTTCCCCCCACCGGGGTCAAGAAGCACCAACCCAGGTACTTTCACCTCCTTGAGTTAGGCATCATACTGGCTGGCTATATGTAACCATGGAATGGTTAAATTTGGAGCAGGAGAACCCAATTTAGTCTTACTTCTAGATCTAAATATTAAAGACCGTAATAATTTATTTATTTATTTATTTATTTTTTGGGGTCAAATTGAGATCTTCCAAACCATTGTGGTGCCGCCCTCCCTTAAAGTCTCGAAATTGCATTGCACCCTTCCCCTCCCAAAGTGCTCATCCCATGAAAGCTTGCTGAAAAACAATGGCCATCCGGAGTGAATTGTCTAGCCTATAAACCAATTTTGCCCTTCACAAGGACAAGAGACAATCTTCATGGGCTCACATGTTTAACATGTGTCACACATTTAGTCACACAAAAATACGTTTGCATTTTTTATTGAACACACATAGATGGGGCAACATCGAAATCAAATGAATACTACAACTACAAAAGGATTTTACATCTTGAGCTTCAAGAAAACAAATGAAGAACTAAAAATCAGTGAAGGCAATAATAAGCCAACAAGCTCTGAAATTTAAATCGGAACCAAACAACAATACCAAACCAACTTTGTCACAATTGGTCTTCCAAGCATGTCCATTGTCCACCATAAACAAAACAAAACAAGGGGTGTGTCACATTGTGGCCTTGCCATTTACATTAAAAAAGTATGTTAAGGCAAAAGAAGAATTATGGAAACTCAAATATTTCATCATGCAAAAATTATACCTAATCTTTTAAAAAAATCCTCTAAAAAGAAACCAAAATCCTTCAAGATATTATAACTCTATAACTAATCTCAAGTTTCAACACAAGCCAAAATATCATCTTTCAAAAATCCTCATATAAAAAATTAGACCTATTATATTACCTGGGGGCCAAAATCTCTTAAGCTACTATATACTCTATAATGAATCTAAACACGATATCCTTGCCTTGGTAATGCAAGGCCAACAAACAATCAAACAAACAAACAATTTACGTAAATATTAAGAAAATTAAACAAAAATGGAAACTTAACAACATCTTCATGTCAAAAAATAACCTTTTTTTTTTTTTTCCCCCCCAATAATCAACAATACAATATGATGTCTAGCTAAATAATGTAATTGCACACTTTGGGTTTCTCATAAGGTTCGAAAAATTCTTCTTTCATTGACCTTCTTCATGTCTCAAAAATATATTCGATCACAATCCAAGAATGGAACATCGGGTCACTCACACTACTTTTTAAGGCTATGTGACACTTGCACACCATGGAGAGCCTGTTGGCCCGTGCAAGCCGACTTGATGTATCATATTTGAAGGCCACTTTTTGAAAGCAAATGGGCATAGATTTTGAAGTTCTTTGAAAAAACATTTACATTATACGTATACGTATATGTTGTTTATCCGTATAGAGGATTAGGTGTACCGTATTCCTCATCCGCCCCCCTGCCCACCCACCATCGAATCCCACTCCCAACGCTACAAACGTTCTTCTTCTTCTTCTTCTTCTTCGTCTTCCCCTTCACTCTCGTCGCCACCTCGCACTTTGCCTTTCGCGTGGCGTTTGTTGTTTCGTCCCTCAAGAATCTTGTAGCACAGGAGGCGTAGGTTGTTAGGAGCAAGCTGCTTTCGAAATCGCTGAAGCCGCTACACTTTGGATCTCTGAAACGAGGTTCGTCTTGCTGTCATTTCAAAATTTTCTTTTTTCCCCCGTCTGTGCAGGCAGGCGATCACAAGCAAAGATCGATTCATTTTCTTCTTGTCCAAGGTTTGTCGTCATCGTTTGTTGTTTTCTGTTAGTTTTGAGCTCCTCCTCGGGGTCTTTGGCATCCGAGAAGAAGAAGAAGAAGAAGAAGAAGAAGGGCGGCAGGAGGAAGAAGAGGAGGCCGATTGCTTTGAAAATTGCGGCAAATGTTATGATGTTTTGGAGCTAATGCTTTTTATTGTTTTGCCTGCTGATGATATCAATGCTTTCGCAATTGTCCTTGATTGCGGTTGTCTCTGCGGAGAGGAGCTAGTTTGTTTCTCGAAAGAAATCTTTGCAGTATTTCCTTTCTTTTCGTCGTCTGTCTCTTTGGACTTTCCTGCTAGGAGGTCGGTCCTACGGCAAAGTGTTCATTGTGTGGCATTTCGTGGCAGGGCCGGGGAGGTTTTGATTTCTTGATCACTGTTTCAGGGGGCGACTTGAAAGAAACTATCCTACACACAACATGCAAGGCCTAGCAAGACTGGTCCAGGTTCAAGGGAGGGCACTGTCTGGGAGTGTCCTGCAACACCTTCGAGTGGAAGGCTCTGCGTTCTCTTCTACCATCCAAGCACGCAAGGAGTCTGGACAGCCCAGCAAAGATAGTCTGGAGGAGCATGGCTTTGAGAGGAGCACCATTGCTGACATTTTGAAAGAGAAGGGACAGAAGGCTGATGGCTCTTGGCTATGGTGTACAGTAGATGAGACGGTCTATGATGCTGTGAAACATGTAAGGATGAATTTTATGCTTGAATGGAACATCTTGACCCATTTAGATCACAATAACAGGACTCTGTGTCTGTTTTCCTTTCTCATTGGAAAAATTGCCTGATTTTTGTTGCTCATCACCACAATGAACACCACTCTTTGATTGAATGTGCTGACACTTGCATTGTTGCAGATGACTTCACACAATGTTGGAGCACTTTTGGTGGTGAAACCGGGAGAGGCAAAGGCACTGGCTGGTATCATTACAGAGAGGGGTGAGTTCTTGGAGTCCTGGTATCAAACTCTGTGTGAATTCACATTTGATAGGCTTGTTGAAAAAAGGGCAAACCAAAGGCAGCATTCTTCTTTTGTAACACCCATCAGTAGTTTTTTTCTACTTTCAGTTGTAATCTTCATGTTTCTTTTATGGTTGAGTTGGTCTTTGTGTTGTGTTGAGCTCAGGATAAGTTGTGGTCAGCCATATGGTGGAATGTTACTCTGCTGGAACTCAGAAGATGTTTCTCTTGGTCTTTAGGATTTACTATTTGAGCTACTTCAAGCATGGTATGTTTGCAGCTAACTACATGGCTGATTATGACAGATTATCTGAGAAAGATCATTGTTCAGGGTAGGTCGTCAAAGACAACCAAAGTTGGAGACATTATGACTGAGGAGGTATATTTTGCAAGTTACTTGTGACTCTTTTCTTGTTGATTGGATTTACAACCTCATGGCTCAAATGTGACAACAGTATGATGCTTCTTTGTAATATCTCCTTGTTTTTCAGACCACTGTGATGAAAGCCAGTTTCAGAAGATTTGCATTTGAGTGTGACAACAAAGTCAGAAGGAAGAGTCTTGCCATCTGTTTTGCTAATGAGGTTTAGCACTCATTCAAACTGGTCTGCATTTGAGGAGAGGTTCTATCTTACAGTTTGTGTGGGATATTTGTCTGACCATGGACCTTGACAACATTCTGCTTGTCCACAATACTGCTAGGTTGCTGCCTCTCTAATAGTTTTTGACTGGAGATTGTGCAGAATAAGCTTATTACAGTAAGCCCAGACACAAAGGTCTTGCGAGCCATGGAACTCATGACTGGTATGTTCAGGAGGGGAAGTGACCTTGAAAGCTTGTCACTGCATTGATTTGTGCTAAGTTCTATAGGGAAGAAGATGTTTCCAGGAAAATTCTGATGGGATTTGTTTCTCTATGTGATTTTCCTACCAGACAACCGCATTAGACATATTCCTGTGGTGGAAAATAAGGAAATGAAGGGGATGGTTTCAATTGGTGATGTAGTTCGAGCTGTAGTTGATGAACATCGTGAAGAACTGCAGCGCCTAAGCTCCTTCATCCAGGGCAGTTATTAGTTTACAACATGAGTGTTCGATGAGAACAAGAAAGAGCAGCCAAGCCATCTGGTCAGACAAATCCACTTTTGGGAGGTGTTTAACAGTGTATATATATGGCCCAGCTATGTCACAGTCAGGATTATGCTTCATCCAGCGTCATTCAATGACCTTGAGCAAAGCTGACTGCCTGCATGGACTTTTCCTATCCTGTCTTCTACATAGCATCAGCAAAACTAGTGCAGTGGTGTGCTACTGGTAAGGCTTCTGGAGGGTCCTTTCAATCTGGCTTTCTCTGTTCTCTGCCTCTTAGGAGCTGGACTATCTAGTTCAAACTTGTGATGAGAAGAGTTGGCTGATTGGTTATGTAGCTTTCACCTAGCTTTGACCTTTTGTGATGCGCTTGATAATGATGAAAAGTTGTTTGCCTTTTCTTCCTGTACATAGAAGACATATGAGCTTCCTGATTATCCCTTATTCTGAATATTTAAAAGGTATCTGAGTTTGCTCATGATCTTTCAGCCACTTCACGAGGGACAGATTAAATTTGATTCCCTGTACATGTGATTTTTGGTGGGTATTGTATACTTATCTACACCTATGGTTGGGAGCTGATGAAGTCAATGGGTAGTCATGGGAGCCTTATCACTGATATTTGTGATGAAGAATGTGATGGTCTGACACTTTGTGAGCAGCTCTTGGAAGGTTATGACTGCATTCATTCTTATGTTATGTTTGAATTGTTGTCATTGAGATTTCTCTGCCATTTCATAGATATTTGATTCCATGTATAAGGATCCATAATTAGAACTGGTCAGTTTTGTCCTCAAACATTGTAGGTAAATTGAAACAAATAAACGTGACTGCAAACCAGACCTTAGAGGATTTCAAAGACTTAAGTATCTTTGATATGTACATAACATCATGTCAGGTGTTATAGGTAGCAAACAAGATGCCTTGGGAGGTCCAAAGGGTCGTGCAAAACTATATCAATGTAGAACTGAAGTTAGACATGTACACACTAATATACGTTGAACTTTATATACTTGAAAATGAAGAAGGTGCAAAAACATACTGCAAGTTTGATTGTGATTAGTATTACATTTTTGGATGTTGTATCAAATCTTAGTCATTCTGAGAATTAGCATCCCAAAAATCTGCCTCAAGAAGGTGATCAAAACCATTGCTAACAACAATGGCAAAGGTTTGCTATCACTCTTGCCCTTTGTCATCATCATTCCAATATCATAACAAATATCGTCATTAATTTGATGTTTGCTGGCTGCTTCAACGTGGTACAAATGTTGAGCCAATGGCAGAGTCATGTATTTTTCATGGAAAACATGTAATGTGTCAGAAAATGCTAGTGTATAATTGAAGAATATCTTATACACAAGAATTATCACCAAGTCTTGGTTGGCCTATCACATGGACTTGTCCAGATTTATGTTGTACGTATATCTATGTATATATTAACTGTCAAGCTGAGGCATTGGTGGGAGGATGTCTGCGAGACGAATGACATCCCAAACTACCTTGGTTGCAATTCAATTGAAGAAGTGTAACAAGTTCCATTCCTATGTATATATTGACAGTCAAGCCTAAGTCGGGAATCCTTTGGGATTGAAGAGATGTGCATGGGATGAATGTCATCCCAAACTACCTTGGTTGCAACTCAAGTAGTTGCAACTCAATTAAGAAAAGAAATACAAATTCCAAACTACCTTGGTTGCAATTACGAAAAAGAAGCAAATTCCATGCCAAATTTGTGGGACACTTGGATCCACAACTGATCAAAAGAAAAGAAGGGCAAATGAAAAAAGGAGTTTTCATACTGACTGCATCCAAAGGCATTAGGATGTTGAAACTTGTGACTTGGAAAAAATTGAGTTTTGTCTTAAATGCATTTATTTTTAGTGGGAACTTAGAAAATGAAAAAATTTAGACAGATTTGTGTGGCACCAGTTCACATGTGCTGAAGGGTAGGGGGTTTTAGTTCAATCACAGTCCCAAAGTACACTTTCAAGGAAACTCATATACTTCAGTGTTTGAACAAGTTTGTAACTTTGTTACAATTTATGCCAACTCCTGGATGGTGTTATTTGTCACTGTGCCATTGAAACCCTGGTTCAGTTAGGTCTAACAAGGTTTCAATGAAGTACAAACATATGTGAAGTTATTAAAGAGAAAATAAGATCTTTGGTGTCACATAACTGTCTAGAAAACACCTTTTATTTCCTGGTTAGTCATAGGATTACAAGGAAACACATTATGAAAAGTCCTAGGTGTATTTAAGTGATAGGTCATTCACATGACAATTTTGACAATTTGGTAATGTGTCAAAACATCTAAAGTGAATACCTGAAATGTCATATTAATTACCTTCAGATTTAAAGACTTTCATCAACTTGATGTGCCATGAAGTTTGAACTTGACTTTGTCTTTTGGTGTCTTAAACAATAGGGAGACCCATCACATGATTTAACCACTCATGTAAAATTTATGTCACAAGCAACTGTGGATGGCTGCATGTGGACAAGAGTGCCGTTAGTTAATGGTACTTTTTGGTGAAATCAGCTAAACATTTGGTACACTCATACTACCATTATCCCTCTTTAGAATGGCTACCTCACTCTAAACAAATAGTTCTAAAAGTCCAAAGTTATTTGCATACAAGAAGACCAAATAAGACAAAACAATGCTTGTGAATTCCTTTGTTCAAACTTCTATTTAGTGGGTTTCTTAATACTAAGAGAGGGTGGCAACTTAGTGTTAACTTTGTCATGCGGTGACCCACTCTCTGCATTCGAATGCCAGGGACTTAAAATGCAAAACACTTTTCGGTCCATCTGATCCTTAAAATGAATTCACCATCTAACAACCCTGGAATAAATAACAAAGCAAAGATTAAGCTCATCTCCCAAAAATATTTCAAAGGTCAACAAGGCGCTCCCATCTGTTTCCTCCATTTTACCTATGAGTATTACAAAAGATTGGATTGGAAGAGATTTAACCAATATGCAAAAGAGTGCTCTTTGCTGACATTTATTCTGTTCAGAAGGACAACAGCTACACCTTCTATTCAGCATGATGAGAGTCGTGCAATCTTATCACGCAAGTAATAAAGCTTTGCCCTCCGAACTCTCCTCTTGTCAAGGATCTTGATCTCTTTTATGTTTGGGGAATACCTGCACAAAATAAATGACAAGAAAGGTGGCAATTTCAGAGGGAGACATGTTGCTCACAAAGCTTCAGAAAAGCCCTTTGGCTCTAAAGAGCAACTTGCAATTTATTAACAGATCCTGGCTCTTTCTCATAAACGATACAGGCATTAAACACCACAACAAAAAACCCATGATTCTGCTGTCTTTTCAAGCATCAAATTCCAGAACAGAGAGAGCTATAAAGGTCAATCTACTCTTGAATTGTTGACTAAAATGATCCATATGTTAGTGAACATCACAAGGCAAAGCCATTGCAGAGGGTTCAACCAACCCAATAGAATGAGGTTGCAAGTACTGAACTGGAGGTTGGAGCCTGTTCTTAGTTTTCTCGATGTCTCAGTTCGACTTGACAACTGATGAACTAATGGATTATTTTTTGAAGTTCCTGGGAATTAGGTGATATGCACATATAGCACCCCAGTACTACAACTGCCTGCAGATTCTGCACTAAGAACATGCTTGCTTTTGAAATGGGATCCTGCTTGCACAGGAATCACAAATCTCTTCAAGTTCTGTGGATATTGATATAGAAACTTACAAAGGAAAGACCATTTCCACTCCCACTCCAGCTATCATTCTCCGAATCCGGAAGGTGGTATGGGACCCAGCATTGCGTCGTGCAATTACAATACCCCTTAGCACTGACACCCTACGCTTGTTTTCTGGCACTTCCTGACACCCCATCAGAATACTGTGAATCATCATTTTCATGCCCAAATCTGACCATGGATGAAGACTCAGGTGCTAGCTACTAGGATCAGGAAAAGAATCAACAGCTGACTCAATACAAGATTTTGTGGAAAGAAATATAGGGTAAAGATTGTTGTAGGGCTGTCAAGCTTCTTGAGGGCTCCCGGTTACAGAATGTATGAAAGGAAAGAAAGGCAAAGAAGCAAGTAGAAACTCACAACTTTAAGCTGAACCACATTGCCAGGCTTGATATTTGGAATAACTTTCACCTTGTTTGCAGCTTCAACTGCCTCCTTGTCCAAAAGCTACCAACCAAAAACAGGAGATATTTAGCTTGATTGTAATGCCAGCTCAAATTGTAAGGGAATAATAACCTCTTATGTGGTTGGAGAACCTTCACAACAGGACTTGGAAGGAAACATGACAAGAATGAATGCAGAGATAACCTTATGAGTGTCACTCACAAAGTATCAAACTATCACCTCCTCCATCATATGAATAGCAGTGACAAACTGCCATGACTTCCCACTGACATCATCAGCTCCCAATGGCAGGTGTAGATAAGTATACAATAATCCAGACAAAATGTCAAGCAAAACCATTATACAAACATCTGTGTCCTGGAAGCTTACAGAAAGATCATATGATACATCTGTTTCTGTCACATCTCTTGAAGCAATGGGAAGACTCAGTCATGATGCTGGCTAGCACTCAAGAGACACAGAGAATAAAAAAGGGAATAATATCAAAACACATCAATCCTCTTACATGCTTGATACCTCCTGGAAGCTTACAGAAAGATCAATATGATACTGACACTGCACAAAAAGGATGCTGTTGTGCTCTTCAACTCACTTCCATGATGTGCTTGACACTCTTCGTGAGCTTTTTTGTTTTTAGGGTTGCAGGGGGTGCATTCTCGTCAGCCTCAAGTGTGTGCACAGAAGAAATGGCAGCACTCACTGCAGCTGCAGCCTCTGTTTCTCGAGTTGTGCAGATTGTTTGAGCAAACATATTTGACTTGTTCAGACCTGCTAAGATTGCTGCATTCTGTGGGGCAATAATCTGCTATTCCAGACAATGCTAGTTTTAGCTTCAAGGAGAGAAGTGCTAGATTGGAAGGAAGAACTGAGATTCTCCAAGAATCCTATCAAGTCAAAATGATTAAGCACATCTCTCACTTCCCAGTGCTCAAAACTTTGTCACTGCATCTACTAAATGCAAGAATTCTTCACCACAAGATCTGGAACCTAAACAACTCTAAACCTAAAATACTAAACCTGAGAAAATGAACCTTAATCTGTCACCAGATGCACAAAAACCCTTAAACAAGATTGTGGTTTCTGAAGTAGGAGTTTTAAGGTGGTAGAAGAGACCAAATGCACCTGAACTGTGGAGGACCAAATTGGCTTACATGCCTGTCGCCACCACAGTTGCTGCTGTGCAACTGATGATGACAATAATGGACTTGCAACCTCCATCTGCAGTTTGGCAGGTACTGCCAGAGCTCTACTTTTCAAGGCCACACTCACCATCTGCTCCACAACACTCCAATTCAACCAACTCTTTAGGCTCCACCAGCTTCAACCATCACCACACCAACAAAAGGCAGTCTACCCTACCAAAGACCAGCTTGCGCAATGTCCATTGGAGGCTCCAAACCCTAAACCGTAAACCTAATCTCCATCTGCAGTTTGACAGGCACTGGGAGAACCCTTCCTTTGAAACCCGCTCTTACCATCTGCTCCACAACACTACAATTGTTGTTGCTATTTAGACTCAACCATCGCCACACCAACAAAGGCACTCTACTCTACCAAAGATGAAGCTTCCGCAATGGTCCATCAGTGGAGGCTCCCAAAAGGACAGCGATCACACAAGTGCACGCATTGAGTCTTACATTCTCATGTTCGTGACTTGTGCATCATGACAAATGCAGGTCACAGTTCCAGAAAGCAAGAAAAAGCATTGCATCGAAGAGCAAATTTCAGAGGAAGTGAGATGCGGACGGACGGACGGACAGACGGTAGGGGAAAATCTCCAAGAGGGAAGAAGTAGTAATAGAGATGGGGAGTGATAGAGATTACAATACCTGCCGCAGGCTTGTGGATGCCATGGCTCTGAGCATCGTCTGCATTTGCGCCTCTAAAACCCTCGAAACCCTAAAACAGATCGCCTTGGATCGGAAACCAAGCAAAGCTTCCCTTGTGTCTAGTTTGCAAAGAACCCCGCTTAGCGCGCGTCTCCTTCCTCTCTCTCTCTCTCTCCTGATGCAAGCTCTTCCAAAGAGAGAGAGGGGGACCTGAAGATCATCGTCCTCTGTCTGTGTGTGTCCTTGTCTCTTCGCTGCTGTGATTCCTAGTGCGCGTGCTGACCGTTAGCCCTAAAACCCTAAACCCTCTTCATCGTGCTTCGCGTTTCGAGAACCACGCAGAAGCGAGTTGGATGAAGAATGTGCTCAACAACGAGCCAGTTACTGTGCGGCAGGTTTTGGACGAAAAGCTCGTCTTCTTCGTGGATTCTTGGCAGGCTTTTGAACGAAAAGCTCATCTTGTTCGTGGATTTCTTCGCGAGTTATGAACGAAAAAGCCTGGTTATGAGCCAACTTCGTGGATTCTCGAAGAGAACGAAAAATAGTGGATGGATGTATGATGCGGTATCTCATCCCTTGGTTCTTTGAAGGTTCTGGAACCAGCAGCGGTAGCGGCAGCAGCAGCAGCTGCGTTGTAAGAATGCAAGTACTTCTTCTGCTGAACTTCTCTTTTGTGCTCTCTTCTTCTTATTCTCCTGCTCTCGCTCAACGTCACGTCCAAATTCTTGATCATTTTTCTTTCCAGGAGGCTGATCGGATTGACGCCGCCGAAGAGTTGCACGCTTTTACCAGGTTTTTATTCTCACCATGCAATCTATGTTTGATTCCTGTTACTTGTCACTCTGGAGAATCCAGTTTGTTCTCTGTGCATTTGTAGGAAACCAGCAGACACAGAGAGAGAGAGAGAGAGAGAGAGAGAGAGAGAGAGAGTTTTCTTTTTTTTTCCCTGCAGGAACTGCTGCTGGATTGATTCATGGAGTTCACGTGGTGATAATCATCGGTTTGTGTAGCAGAAGGAGGAAAAGATATACGACGCATTCGTTTTCGTTTCGGTATATTGAGGAAGTAAGAGCAATCATGTTTCGTGCATTGACTACATTGGTATCTGGAGTCAGGTGAGAAGGCCTTGTTCTTCTTTTCAGTTCTTCTATCTCACTGACAGCTTTTGCTTATTTTGTTGCATTTTGATGCGCTCCATTTGTGGTTTGTTTTCAGAAAAAGCCTGAAATCTCCTTCCTGTTATGGTAAAGATACAGGCCTGGAAGTTGTTTATCAATGCATGCAAAAGAGCTTTTCTTGGATCTGCTGTAGATATGTCATATTGTCGTTGATCCAGAAATTCCTGTTTCTTTTTATCATGGTAGCCACTGACCTATCCTCTGCCTCTGTTTGGATTCTGTTTTTCAATGAGGACAGGCAATCTGTTTGGGCTCAAGTAAGTGTCTCCTCTCTGCTCCTTATCACTTGTGCATTTTATCATCATCCTCGCCTAATTTTTCTCTTCAGGTTGTAATTGACTGTGCACAAAGTGTTTGCTTTTCTGTAGCTCCTATCATGTGGAACCATAATAGAGTGAACAGGCTGTCTTTTTCAAGCAAATGCTGATTGAAATGATGTCTTTTACAAACAAAAAATTCGTGAAAGCACATTGCCTGCATAGGTTTATGTGTAGAGAGAGAGAGAGCATCATGGTTTTCAAGACCTGATTGTTTTTTCTCTGAAACAGGACATAAGCCAGGTGCAATGGGTGCGGAGATTCTCTGCTAAGGACATCAGATTTGGTGTCGAAGCTCGTGCTCTCATGCTGAAAGGTGTGGAGCAACTTGCAGATGCTGTCCAGGTTACTATGGGGCCCAAGGTATGGAACTGATTGTGCCAACTAAGTTTTTTTAGCTTCCAAGGCAATTGGCGATTTCATGGAAACTCAGAAACTGCTTATTTGGCTATGTTATGCAAGTCAATACTTGCTCATTTTTCTTTTTTGGCAATTATCACAGGGGCGGAATGTTGTGATTGAGCAAAGCTATGGAGGTCCAAAGGTCACAAAGGATGGTGTGACAGTTGCCAAGAGTATAGAGTTCAAAGACAAGTTGAAAAACCTTGGCGCAAGTCTTGTGAAGCAGGTTGCAAATGCCACCAATGATGTGGCTGGAGATGGTAATCCCTGATAAGGAGTGTATAGCTTCCACCTATTGTGAATATCAACCTGGTAGTGACCTCAGTTGTGACTGCAACTGCAGGACATCATATCTGCAATTGGAGAGTGAACTTACATGCATGATGGATGATGCCAAAATCCTAAATTCAATTGTAAATCCAGGACTCTGCTACACACAGGATTTCAAGTGTCAGTTGTCAGCTTGTGTTAACCCCTGATGATCTTGGGGTTTGCAGGTACAACAGCAGCAACGGTACTCACACGGGCTATTTTTGCGGAAGGCTGCAAGTCAGTGGCAGCTGGAATGAATGCCATGGATCTACGACGAGGGATAAACCTTGCTGTGGAGTCTGTGGTCAACCACTTGAAGGGCAGAGCAAAAATGATAAGCTCATCGGAGGAGATAGCCCAAGTAATTACTTACTGTTGGAGAATGTCTACCTTGTTATTGTTACTGTGTGTGCATAAGCTTTTGGCTTCCAGCTGATTGTCAACTCCAGTTATTACCTGGCAAATGTGCACAAATTCTCAACCACATATGGTAATGATGATACCTCGATACTAAGTTTCATGGTGTTGACAAATGCAGGTTGGAACAATATCTGCGAATGGTGACCGTGAAATAGGTGATTTGATTGCACGTGCTATGGAGAAAGTTGGCAAGGATGGTGTCATTACTGTCTCTGTAAGTCCTGTGTTTGTGTATCAGTTCTTCACATGAAATCATTTTGAACTGCATGCATGTTCAGCTCCTCCTGTTGTGATTGTATCTATCATTCTCACTGTGCAATCATTCTGAGCCAACCCCTGTGATGTGCATGCATTGCTAAGTATGGATTCTTGCACACAGGATGGGAAAACTCTCTACAATGAACTTGAGGTGGTGGAAGGCATGAAGCTTGACAGGGGTTACATTTCCCCATACTTTGTCACCAATGCCAAGACTCAAAAAGTGGTAAGTATGAGGCAAGGCTGTTTTTTCATTTTTAAAGTATTTTTTGAATTTTGCATCTGAACTTGAATTTCTCATGAAGTTGGTGTTTTGGTTGTTTAGGGTGACTTACACTTTCTTGTCAATTTATGATTCAGGAACTTGAAAATCCTGTGATCCTGGTTCATGAGAAGAAAATTTCAAGTATAAACAGCATTCTACCAGTTCTTGAATTGGTTGTGCGGGTGAGTCATCTCCATCTAGTCCATGCTATTTTAAGTGGGTTTTATCTTTAATATGCTAATTTCATGTGTTTACCAGTCCCTGAATGCCTTGTATTTTTCAGGATCAAAGGCCATTGCTGATTGTGGCAGAGGATGTGGAGAGTGAAGCTCTAGCAACATTAATTGTCAACAAACTTCGTGGTGGTGTCAAGGTATGTGACATGATGTTGGGCTTGAGCAGGAATTTCACCATCATAACTTTAACAATTAGTCTCTGGTAGGAGAAGACCCATAGGCCATAGGTTGGATGTATTCAAACATAATAGTATGGATATTCTTGTGCAGTTTTCAATCTATTTAATCTCAGGAGCAATGATGCAAAGTACTAACAGTTATGCTTGACATTGGCATTCTTGAAAGCTTTACATTTTCTCATCTTAGTAAATGTTTAACTGCTTTGTTGTCAGGTGTGTGCCATCAAGGCACCTGGTTTTGGTGAGAATAGAAAGGCAAACTTGCAAGATCTTGCAGTTGTGACTGGGGGTCAGGTATTCAATCATCTTATCATATATCTATAAATCAGGTCCTGCAGATGCTTTGGGTGGTTTGCACTTAACATGCCACCCCGAAACCAATCCACTGAATCCAATAGGAGAGCTTAAGAACTTGTGAAGTCAGAAGCAGGTTGTAAAATTTGACAGTGATAGTTCCAGAGTCCAGGGCTTGACTTGGAACATCCAATGTGAGCTGACAGTGACGTGTTTACAGCTATTCAGAGATGGGGCAGTCTGGATTGCAAGAATAAAGCCACTTGGTACATTCTGATGGTGGTCATGTGGGTTGTATGGTTGCAGCTCATTAGTGAGGATTTGGGTCTTAAACTTGAGAAGGTGCAACCAGATATGCTTGGATCGGCAAAGAGGGTCACAGTTTCAAAAGATGACACAATTATACTGGATGGTGGAGGTGACAAGAAAGGCATTGAGGAGCGGTGTGAGCAGGTATTAATATCTTAGTCTAGTTTGAGGTGGGCATTGTTTGTGTTTCAGCTTGCTGCTGCACCTGTGTATTTTGAGTCCTTGTCTGGAAAACAGCTCATATTACAGCACCTGCAGGTGTGTGTTAATCCACCTTCAGAACATGGGGCCCAACAAAAGTTAATCACATGTTTCAATCACAGTTCTTACATGGAGAAGACAAGTTTTACACCTTTAATGTGACTTACTGTGCTGAGGGTTGATGCAGATACGGGAGGCTATTAGTAATGCAACATCAGATTATGATAAGGAAAAGCTGCATGAACGCTTAGCAAAGCTCTCAGGGGGTGTTGCTGTGCTTAAGGTACACTCAAGTTATCAACCTTTGCAAAGGTTCTCTCAATTGTGCAAGCAAATGTGCTTTGAAACATGGAACCTTGTGCTTAACTTCTTTTGGGGCTTATACATGGTTTTACTTATTGCAGATTGGTGGAGCAAGTGAAGTAGAGGTTAATGAGAAGAAGGACCGTGTGACTGATGCTTTGAATGCCACCAAGGCAGCTGTGGAGGAAGGCATAGTTCCTGGTATGAGTCTCACCCAGAGCACTATCACTCAATATTGCATGGCTGTGAGAGGTAAAGAGGGGAAGTAGATTTTGTACCCTTGTCTTACTTCAAAGTCTCTGTGCTTATTTTCATAATGTTGTTTAGTGAAATCATCTTTTGTATGGGAATTTGTCTAGGTGGAGGTGTGGCACTTCTGTATGCTTCACGAGATCTTGATAAGATCCCAACTGCAAATTTTGATCAAAAAGTTGGTGTTCAGATTATCCAAAATGCACTTAAGGTACCATTTACACCTCCAGAACCCTTATTGGTATGTAAAAACTCAGCTGTGAAAGTCACTTGTTTCTGGCAAGACCTGGAAATTTGGTACAAGTTCGAAGTAGCAGCTCATGAAATGCCAAGGAGAATTATTTCTTCTCTGAAGCCTTTGGAGTGTTTTCTTGTCTTTGTGCATTAAGTGCATGATTCATTGGGATCTCCCTGACTCTGCTAATTTGGGAACAGATGCCAACCTATACGATAGCAGCAAATGCAGGTGTGGAGGGTGCAGTTGTGGTAGGCAAGCTTTTGGAGCAGAACAGTCTGGATATTGGCTACAATGCTGCCACAGGTCTGTTGCTCCTCTTTGCATGCAATCAACATGTTCATTGCATCCATTCTTCCTATCTTCTAGTCTTCTTTGACTATCTTACTGTAGATCAGGGTCTGATAACTCTCAATGGTATGGTAGATTGGCATGTTCTTAAGCAATGGTTCTATCAAGCACCTGTTCCACCAAAGTGTCAGCCTATTGCACCTGGATGGAGCCTTATATTGTTGGCACCTCCAAATTTTTGGAAGCTGAGCACTGATGCTGCTTGGTAACAATGCAGATGAGTATGTGGATATGGTGAAGGCTGGGATTATTGACCCAGTGAAGGTTATTAGAACTGCACTTACAGATGCAGCTAGGTAAGCTATGTCAACAACTTTTTCTCCTCTATTTGTGAAAATTGTGACTTGGAAACTCCAGTGGTTTCTGGATGTTTAGACAACTTTAATGGTGTGCTTGTGTCTGGGTTGCTGCAGTGTGTCATCCTTGATGACAACTACCGAAGCAGTGGTGGCTGATTTCCCAAAGGAAGAGAAAGAGCTGGTTGGCATGGGTGGCATGGGGGGAGGAGGTATGGGAGGTATGGGAGGTATGGACTACTAAAGTAAGTGATTCATCATTTTCTGCAACTGCAGAAGTAGCCATTGCCCACACCACATTCAGTTTACTACAGGAGGAAGAGACTTAGTGTAGCCTGTTGTGGCATCCAGAAAGGCCTCTAGGGTTGGTTGCAGACAGTTGTAGAGTTAGTCTGCAAAAAGAACGATGTAGATTGACCTCATTTTGCAACTTGGCACATCCTGACAAGTTTCTGGTGTCACAGTAACTTGAAGGTTGCAGAGGTAGTAGTATTTACGATTGGAGAGCCAGTTTTGTAACCCACGTTGCTCAATTCCTGATGTTTAAACTGACAAGGACATTTCTGTCCTTAAATCTGGGAGGTTATGACTTGTTGCATATCTTGCTGTGACATTGGGACTTTGTTTCTCAGCCTGCTCCATGAAGCTGCAGGAACTGATTTGTTTTCTTGACAGAACTAATGGAGCATATACGTTCTGCTATTTCTGGTTAACTCAAAACTCAAAAACTTTTTCATCATATGATAAGCATTCTCTCCCTGCTCTATAACATAATGAAAATAGTTAATACATAACTTGAGGTTCATGGCCGATGGATTCTCAAGTTTTCTGGGTGCAGACTGCTGCTGTTGGCAAGGTACTCCTTTGTTTGACCTTCGAAGGTTCTTGAATGTGTGGAATAGAGTGGCAGGAGGAGGGCAGCTGACAAGCTTAAATGCAAGTGGGTCAGCTTCTTCGTGTGGTAAATGATCTTCTCCCTCCTCTGTATCATTTTAGAAACAAAATTTGTTTATCTGGCACAAAATACAATGTTATGTTTCATTGTCATTGGGTCCAGCCAACCAGTGCTCTTCTTCTACTGCTCTACATTGTGAAGTGTGATCATCACGCATTCAAAGTATTACAAGGATTGTTCACACACTTAGCCTCATGCAACAAGTTGGTAGAATAAGTAGAGAGTTTTTGGTATTCACATGTTCCAAATGCATTTGGCCAACCCTCCCCCACCCCTCCAATTCCTAAACCCTAAACCAAAAAATACTTCAAGATATTTTATTATAACTCTATAACTAATCTCAAGTTAAATAACTAACACAAAGCCAAAATATCATCTTTCAAAAATCCTCATCTAAAAATAGAACTATGATTACCTAAGGGCCAAAATCCCGTAAGCTACTACTATGTACTCTATAATGAATCTAAACACAATAATATACTTGGCCTTGTGGTAGGCAAGACCAATAAATGCAAGCAGAAAAAAAAGGGAAAGAAACAGGGCAAACAAAACGAGAAAAAAGGGCACATTGTTGAGGAAGAAGAAGAAGAAGAGCGCACATCTCTTGTCCCCATTTAAGGAGAAAACCTACTAAGCAAAATTTGTAGCTACTACTAGAGTTCCCTGAACGTCGTCCACGAGACGACTGAATGCGAAACCAACTGCGAGTGAAGCCTTTCCAAAACTGCGAGTGAAGTCTCGAACTGGGAGTGAACATTCAGTTGACGAACTGGCGATCGACAATGGGTCGTGGATCTTCGCGGATCTTGGGATAGTGACTGCACACAACAATGTGCATGCATGAGGATTTTTGCTTCATCAAAGAAACACGCAGATTAGCTAAGAAGATCTAATAATAACTCTTACAGCAAGAAAGAAAGAAAGAAAGAGAAAGAAAGAAACAAGCAAATCGGAGTTTGTAGTGTTAATCCCCTCCTTGTTCTTCAGCTCCCTTGTTGTAATCACTACTCCTGTTTCGTCCATAACACGCGAGAGAGAGAGAGAGAGAGCTCAAGTGCGAACGTTTGGGAAATTGGCATAAACAACAGATCAGCGAGAAACAACAAGGACAGGAAGAACAACGGCAAGCTAGCCCATGGCGCCCGGGGCTTCAGTGACGCCACCACCTGCGAGCAACAACAATAACAGCCCGCGTGTGCGCAAATCGTATAGCATGAGTAAGCATCGTGAAGGGTGGTCCAAGGCGGAGGAGACCCGATTCATCGAGGGCTTTTTTATGTAAGTCTGTTTTTTTTTTGTGTTTTGTTTTTGTTACCCTGAAACTACAATCATTGTTGTTGTAATAAACAAAGCTTGCACATGATCATGTTGTTTCTTGAGCATGTGGGTTTCTCGATCCCATTGTTTTCATGTACTAACTTACTTACTAGTGTCGATGATGCAGGTACAAAAGAGACTGGAAGAAGATTGAATCACATGTGGCCACCAAGAGCATCATCCAGGTAGCAGCTAACCAGTACCACTGTAGCTGATCATCTACCGTTTGCAAAGTACATAATTATCAAAGGCGTGAAGATCAGCATGAAGAATAATTTGGGGATTGGTAGTTACGAACAAATTCATGGTGATCTTGTTGTTGTTGTTGCAGATTCGGAGTCATGCACAGAAGTTTATCCTCAAGTGCGAGAAAGAGGGCATGGGACACTTGATTCCTCCTCCGCGGCCCAAACGCAAGGCTTCACATCCCTATCCCCGTAATCCTCCAACAAAAAAAGCAGCTGGTAGATTTCATTTTCTCCATCGCCATCATACATGTGTCTTTGGATCATACGTGCCATGATCTTGTGTCTTTGAGCTCGGACTCTGGAGTTTAGGAACTCACAGAAATTGTTTTGAGATCAGACTAGCCCTGGTGCATCAAAAACTTCAAGATGATGGGGTTTTTCAGAATTTGTTTGTAAAGGACTTACGCATTAGTATCTGTTCACAATATTTCAGTGAGAATTGGTGATGAGGAGGAGGAGAAGACTGAAGGAGGATCCGGGTACATGCTGATTTCCTATAATGATCCAGAATTCATGTCAATCTCTGACCTGAGTGCCAACTCGAGCTTTCAAAATGCCAGCCCCAGTCTCCCCAATGGGTCTGATGACAATGGCATTCAGCCCCATGATGTTTGGCAAGGTACAGACCCATGTACAATGAATGGCTCACCATGTACAATTGAAACATGAGTCTGGGAAACTGAACTTTCTTTCAAAATTGCATGGAAACTCAGTTGTCCAGACTGAAAAATAAGTTCAAGGATGGATCTCTCATCCTCCTCCTCCTCCTCCTCCTCCTCTTCCTCCTCAACCAAGTTGAGTAGATTTGGTGTTCACTACTATGATGCCACTTCTTCTTCACTACTACAGTGGGTGGTGGTGGATTTGGCTGGTTTTGCCCAGATTCAATCAATTTCCCCAAGGTATATGCTTTCCTCAGCACCTTGTTGCATTGCGCCATGATTCCTGGCGACCACCTTGACAGGAGGCTGAAGCAAATGTGCTCAATTGAACAAGCAATTGTATGCCTTCCTTACTGTTCCACCACCTTCTGTAATTTCTAATTCTAGTTCTTGTTTGCATGTGTACATAGTCAGCCGGACTCAACAATGGAAAAATCATGTGTGTAACTGCATGTGCACAGATGCTGAACCTTACTAGTATGTATTACAGATCTATGTTTTTGTTGAGTGGAGAAGCAAAACCCTAGAATAATCTAGAGATCTATTTCTCAAAGACATGTACATTGCATCATATATATATAATGACAGCTAGTGTGGTGGATTGAGAAGCATTGAGAAGCACAGATTTTGGGTCAAGTTAAAGAAGCTAGTACCACATGTAAAAGCACTTAGTGCACCATGTATAATTTGATAGATCTAGAAAGAGAGATCTATCAAGAGAGGGTTCCTGATTTTATGATTTTGGTCACCTGTACAGACCCTCCTCTTGTTGAGAAACATTGTGAAAAATATGGAGCCAATGCACTTTGAGGTTTGGGTAAGTTCCCCACCCAATTGAAAGTATTTGCATTCAATGATGATCTTGGAATGAACTCAAATTTCTGATGAACTGTCCATTCTGATTGCATTGTAATTGTGAAGATTGATTTTGTCTGTGGCGATAGAATTAGTCTAAATTAAGTGTTGCGGTGTTCTTAAGGAGATTCTTTGTGCTGTTTTGGGAACAGATTGAGGTGTTAAATGGACTTCTTGAGATGCATTTGATGATGGATGGTGCAATGGACCCCAAATTTGTACCAGAGGCCAGTTTTGAAGCAGAGAGCAATGATCCCCTGGAGGTTGAGACGAATTTGTGGGACACCTGGGATGTTCTTCAGGGAGGAGGGTAACAACAGTATGATGGTAGAGACAAATTTATGGGCCGAGACTGAATGGTGTAGCATGACCTTGAGAGCAATCAAGGTTATACCAGTTAATTGCTGCTAGAGATCAAATAATGCATTTTCTCAGGTGTACCTTGAGAGCAATCTCAGGTGTATTGGTATACCTGAGACAATGCATTATATGATGTAGAGCTAGTACTAAATTGTCCAATGTGAAGAGGCATTCAGAGATCATGATTGAACATCATTTTGATGCCAAAGAAGGAAACCTTTGAAAACACATCTGCAAGCTCCTTGAACCAGTTTCAGAAAGCTTTGAGAAGAAAGCTGACTACACCAGGTTAAGAGATGCCACATAAAGATATGTGATTACACCCCTGAGGTACGAGTAGGATTAACACATCACAAACTGGAAAAGAGAAATGCATGCCCAAATGTACTGTCAGGGAAAGTTCCAGACATTATTCTTGTCCAAATGTACCATTTGATCATAGAATAAATGTTTCATTATTGCACCTGAAATTGATTTATATTGTGAAGTTAGAAATCTTAAACTCTTCAAACCTTGCAAAAGAAGAATATGCTCCCCAGTTCCAGATCTGTTTCAAAAAACATTTGCACTCTCTGTGGCTGCAAGGGGGAAGAAACACTCAAAATACGGCCATCTTGTATCATCCTTCAACTTCACTTCCCAAGCCTGGAATGTGGTGTAGACAAATCCTAAATAGTGAATTCTATCTGTTTGCAGGTCCTGCCAAGCATCAACAAAATCCCTCAGTATGGAAGTTGGATATTAATACTTTCTTGTGAAATACATTCATGATAAGTGCTACATAAAAGGACAAAATTAAACCCCAGGAAACCTCAAAACCCCTAAACCCAAGCAACAAAATATTCAGCACAACAAAAACTTCAGCTAGATCTCTAAGTCCTGGAGCTTGAGCTGAACATGGAACAAATAAGACAGTTCCAGCCTTCAAAGAAACTTATATGCAAGGGAAACATTCAGCAACAGGAGCAATCTAACAATATAACAACAACAACCACCCAAAGAGAGCCAGCCACAAAGATCCCTTGTAAACTTTCAAGAAAACTCAAGACTCAAGAAGTGCAAATGCTTGAACCATAAAAGCTTGAGAAGTTGCAGATTTAAAAAATCCTTTTTTCGAGACATGTAAACCTTTAAAGCCTAAACTTTGAGAAGACAAAGCAAACTTACAAAACAAAGAAAAGCTTTAGAACCGATAAAACAAAAACAACAGCTTGAGAAACTCACAAAATATAAAGAAGACTAGGAAAGCCTATGTGGTCATGCCAACAAACGTTGTTTCTATAAATAAGTTTGAGAATCCATCATAACTGCACAAAATTGGACAAGCAATGATACTACCACCAATGAAGAAAAATGAAAAACAAATAAAGAAAACACAAAAAAAAGAAGTTGGGGTTATTTACCATCCTTGGATTATCAAAATGCCTTTTCTTGGATTTTCTTAAGGTGGCATAATGCCCCTTTGTATCTCCCTTTTCTAGTATTCAAACAACTACCATTGTCAATGTACACAAAAATCATCTAAAACACCCACACGTTTACCTTTGGATTTTTCCACACAACACCACACATGCATCTAGTACACTTGTACAAAGTTTTTAAAAATACAATGAAAATTCATTATCCCTATCAGGCAAGGCATCTTTCACCCTCTTTCTTTGAAATATGGCAACATGATTTGAATTTGTCTTCCAAATCTTACTTTAATACTAATTAATTTGTCATATTTTTCAATTCGGTGTTAAAAAGGGTCATAGTTCAAGAATTTCATGCAATAAATGAAAACATCATATAACTCATCCCCTTTGTTCACCCATTCTATGCATTTGAGTTTATCTTGTTTTATAGTTATCATAATCATGAAAGTAATATCACAGTGATCTCATTTGTCATGGGAACTTGTCAAAGTGATCCATTGGGAGGAGCACTATTCACTTTATCTCACTTTAGAACTTTATGTTTTATAGTTAGTTGTTTTTTTTGGGTCTATTTTCATCCATTGTAGATGACACACACATCATAAGTCCCCCTTCAATTGTATCATTTGCATATGAACATTTTAAAATCGAATTTTATGTAATAGGTTTTTTTATTTAACATAAAAAATGTGTAGCATGGTCACCCTTTAACTTATTGCTTAACTTCAACACCCCATCCCAATTTATCACCTCATTAGAAGGAAGTAGAATCTTGGGGTTTCCATTGGGCACCCCATCATTCACATCATCCTTCATTAAAGATGCCCTGTTAAAGGATGTTTGACACGTGGAGTTTTTCCCTAAAATGGGTGATGTTCAAGTAACCTTTGGAATTTTAACTCATTGCTTCGTGCAATGGCCATTGTATCTTATATAATGCACACCTCCCTCCTCCACTTTCATAGTCCTTTACTTTTTTTGACTCATCCCTCTTTTAAATGTTTGGGCGCTTATTGGGTCCAAGATCCTTTGATAGCCTGGAAGGACTTTTAATTCATAAATAAGTTTTTTTCCTAATCACATTCGGTGGCATTAGGTTCATACCAATAACCACCATTGCCTCAATAATTTATTTAAAGAATTGGGCCTTTGTAGCCTTGATCATAGCTACTAGGTTTATGGTTGATCATCGTCCTTTCCTTCTTAAGGTTTTAGCATGAGTTGACAACAACACCTTCCCTTTCCAACAATGCCTTAAAGTAGCACGTGATTTTCTACCACCCTTAGTTCACATATGTCTTCTTCTGTTTGAACAATTCATCAAGCAACAAATGGTTCAACTTCAAAATTCCATCTTGGAGCATTTGCACCATCATACCCTTTTTAACATGTTTTATGATAGGATATTTGAAGCCCATTGTGCTTGAATTTTATCATGTTCTAGCCAAATGGTGAACATTTAACTTATGATTCAACTAGTTTTCCTAGCCTTTTGATTATCTTCCCCAATTTTTTCCACATCACTTTGAACACGATTTAGACTATCCCATCCCTCAATTGCAGGTATCATGTGGTGCGTGTGCACACATCCCATTGACCCTATGGGTATTCACCTTTTACATTGTGTTCATGGCAATGAGGGCACAGGAACCCATGATGTAGTTTGTGTCACCTTTGTTGCCATCATGCAAGATGTTGGTTTCCATGTGGGATGAGAACAACTACATGCATTTCCTTCAACCACATTCAATTCCTTTTGTCAATGAATTGACATTGTATTCACCAAAGATGGCATTTGCACCTTAGTTGACGTTGTCATTGTCGACTTAATGCAAGCAGATTTACTTCGTTGATTTTGCACAACTCAAAGATTCATTACCTTCGATGTGACTCAAGCCAAAAAAAAGAATTATCACAATTAACACCCCATTGATCAATTCCTCCCATTAGCAATTGAGGTATTTGGATGTTTATAAAAACAAGTTGATGTGTTTTTACATGATCGTGCCAATACCATATGGAGCTTGAAAGAGCCAAAAGGCCTTCCTCTTTTTTGTCTTGGTTATTTTTCTTCGACAAAAAATTTCAATCACATTGCAAAAGATGTAAGCATCTTCCATCTTAAATAAGGTGGTAGCTATAGGCCTAACTATTTGGGTAAAAGTAGACTACAATGTCCATTTTTTGATGTCACAAGGCAGAAAATCCAATACCTTTAATTATTACAATGTTTCTTAATTTCAACTAATAAAAAAATTGAAAAATGGGACTCATATCTATAATCTATATTGTTATAAGAAATTAATCCCATAAAATAAAAATCGAATAGTCATTTTTGAGTTTTTGGGGGATTTTAAAACTTGTGTTTTATCTTGTGTCATAATCCATACAAATTTGCTTATGGACTCATAACTTATGGAATATTAAATCAAAGGTTTTATTGGACTTTACCTTAGGTTGTATGGTTAAAATGATATTAAATTTTTTTATTAAGGATGTGATTGCATGTTAGAGTAGGCATTCAAATACTTTTTAAATCTTCATAATTGTGTAAATGTATTTAGACTTTTTTATGTGAAAAACTTGTAATTGATGAAATTTCCTTCATAAAATATGTTGTAGAACACATTAGGAATGGAAGGAAAAACTTTCTTTTTGGGAAAACATGTTTTTACAAAAATGTTCATAACGGAGGAAATGACGTCACTTCCATGTGGTAGATTTTGATTAAATAATTTCATGATTTAAATGTTTGGCAATTCCCCCTTTGGTTTTGTGGTCACTTGGTGGTTGATATGTACAATGTTCTAGGTTTCCAGGAGTTTGCACATAGTGTTGAAATTGTTTGTGTTTGCAAATATAGTTTATGACACCTAATTATTTGTCATCTCCAATCAAGAAACCTATTTTCTTATAACAAGCTTGCCCTTGATTACCATATTTCTTTGTAGATTGTAGACACCTTGTTGTTTGCACAAAAGTGAATATAGTTGCTTTTCAAGAAAATTTGCATGTAAATTTGGAGGTTGGTGACCTAATTTGAACAATTACTACATGCCTCTTGTTATGTTTGCCCTACTACTATGTTTCTTCAATTTCAATTTGGCATTTTGAGTGAAAACAACATCGAAGTTGAAAATGTTCATGGTCGATGTTGGGGACTAGTTAATCTATTGAAACTTACCCCCAACAACACAGGCTCTATATGTAGGTTTTCATTGAAGTTGAATATATCAATTTCTTGTTTTTTTTCACACTGAAAGTTTTATTGCTCACATTACATTGTTTTTAAAGTTTGTTGCATATTTTAGGTTATTAAGGATTGTGGGGGTTTTGGGTTTTTGTGGCTTTTTTTTTGCAAGGTGTAACATCCAAATTACTAGGAAAAAACTTTAATCGATCATAATGGGATCAAAGAAGAATGCAACAAAGAGAGCCAAGGAAAAGAGGCTTAGCTAAATAGAAAGGTTAACTAAAGTTGTAAAAAAGTAGCATCATCAAAATGAAAGGCAACACCTATTGAGAACTTGACACAAAAAAGCTGATTTGCAAATATAATTTGATTTCAAAGCTCTTGCATCTACCAAAGAGGTAATGGAAGAACATGAATTAAAATGCATTGCCTATGGTATTGTGGAATTCATTTCCCAAACTCTTTTTGTAGGAAAAATATCTTGGGGCGTGTTTTATTTCATAATCAAGTTATTATTGACTTGCCTGATCACATTTTGCCTTTTAAGCTTGTTATTGCCGAGCAGGAAGTCATTACAGGGTTTAACAAAACATTAGAGGAAAACCAAGTAACCAATAGTAGTGTGAAGCTTACAACCAAACACACATTACTAACTACAATTGTAAGTGTTCACACCTTATCTTTAGTTAGAATAGTAGCAAAAACTCTTGGAGCGCATCGCAGAAACATTATTAGTGTTATATCATGACGAACGATCATAGATGACCAAAGTAAACCCTTATGCTCTTTGAATGTTAGAAGAAAATGGACTAATGGTTTGTCGGATGCAACAAAAAGAGTTGTCACAAATTGGTGGACTTATGAAACTTGTGTTAGCCCAAACAAGAAAGATATAACACAAAAGAGAATTGCAGTTGGTGTTTTTGAAAAATGCCCCACACATTATTTCATGGAAAGTCATGTACACATTTTTTGTTCCATCTTTCATTTCTAGTTTAGTTGTTTCATGTTTTGGATTATAGATAGTCCATAATGTGGTCATTAGATTGTCAGTTTTTAGCATGGATTTTTTTCTATTAATTAGATTTTTTCTATTGAAATTGTTAGTGTGTATTACATGAATACATTGTCCTATGCAACTCAGCATACTAAGAAAAAATGGATCCAAGGAACAATCCATAATGTGGTGATTCTTGTTAAATGTTATTTTGAACAACTTGAAAATTGTCTCATGAGTCCCAATTAGGGTTTATGTAGGTTTCAATGTGGAGATGTGCATTTAATGTGGGTACTATTGTATCTTGTTGAACATAATGGATAAGTAAAGCTACCATGTCCATAGGAATGCATAACTATAATCTATTAAGATGAATTCTAGGTAGATTGATCTTTTGATAGTCAAACTTAATCCATTGTAAAACACATGAGTCTTTACTTTGTCCAAATGGAGGGTTGGTAATACATGCTTTTACATGGTCATGGATACGAGACCATAGGTTCCAACTTGTAGTCCACATGATTGAACTCAAACTCCTTATTTTGGAGTTGAGTCCTTGTGCATACATAAACATGTACATATTCCTATACATATGATGTCCATATAAGTCAATGTATAGTCCATCAATAATTGAAATTGTCATTTGCAATCCATTTGTAATTAAATTAATATTTTCAACTCCCAATCAATGTACATTTGTCAAGTTTAATCCATTAAAAATGAAAATTGTCACTATATAATCCATTTGTTTGGACATCAAGATGTTTATGGTTCCCAATTAGTGTCTAGGTTGGATTACAATCCATAAATAATCAACATTGTCACTGACAATCCATTTAATTACACATTATTGACATGGTGTCACCTCTCAATTAGATTGTAGTCTGGATGTCAAGAATCCATTTATTCATTTACATCGTCCAATTGTTGTTATATATTGATATTCGTGGGCCTCCCAATTAGATTGCAATCTAGATCAAGAATCAAAACTATCATTTACATAGTTCATTGTTTTGTTATTGATGTCCATGGACCTTTCAATTAGCACCTTCATGTGTCTTGAAATTCTCATTAGACCTTCATCAAGTTTGCCATCTTTAATTGGTTTTACCCTTTTTTTTTTCATTGGTTTTCAGCTTCCCACTTTTTCCCTCACTTGTTCAATCAATTCTTAAAACAATATTGCTATGATACTCAATTGGTGAAAACAAAATGTTTTTCCTTGTTACAACCATTAATGACACAAATGGACCTCCTCTTCCCATGTGTCCCATTGTTTTAACTTTCTTTTCTACATTGTGAACTTCCATAGTGATCTAGGACCATTTGGTTATTGCAAAAAAAGCCATTGAACATTCACACACATGCAAAATAATTTGGCAATAATATTCAAAGGATGAACAAAAGACAACTATCCTTCTATTTTCACACTTCTTTCCATGTTCAAGACCCCGAGTGACCTTTTTGATCCTATGGTTAGGATGGCCCTAAAAGCATAAATATTGAATTGTTGGGGTTCTTGGAACCAAAGGGAGCAAATTGGGTCCCAATATATCCCATAAACACTCCTCTTATTCTCTTTTGTGCAAACTTTTGATGTTAAAAGTTGTGCCACTTAGGTAGACATGTGGTTTCTATGATTTTGAGCCTCAACCTTCGTGTAACCTTGGTTGGACCCAATTTTAAGGCCAATAGAATTGGTTTGGTTTAACATCAAATTGGGGTTAACCCTCGTGTGTAGATGGAGCCCAAATGTTGAATAATTGCTTTCTTTCACGACATTCATGTGCAACATAACATAGCCCTTTGAGACATGGTAATCCGAGCATATTTGCATTTTTGGTTTTGCCATAATGCAAATCAAGCACAAAATGAGCACAAGAATGATGGAAACCAACATGGAATTGAAAAAAATTAGGTCTCTTACATACATACATACCACCACGGTGCAATTATTTGAATCTCTAAAGAAAGAACCGTCAATTTTGATTTTTTTCAAATATTTTAAAATTAGAAAAATCCCCAGTCTCGAGGATTCTTGGAAAGAAATTGGAATAAAACAAGTGTTGGTGGTTCTATTTATTATTTTGGAAAGCCGATGATGGTATTAATGAAAGAACCGGTAAGAAACCAATGGGGTTCGTGAAAGAACCGGCAAAAGAACTAGTGTTCTCTATGGAAGATGTGTAAGGAACCCCATGATTTTACACGCGGGTTATTTGATTTTATTGGGAAATCTTTTGAGAATTGTGCTTTGTAATGTTAGAAAACTAGTTCTTGAAGCCCTTTGGAATCACCATAACCGGCGGTTCTTTGGTTGTGGAAGGTTCAAAGAACCGCCCACCACTGGTTCGGTTCCGAGCCGCCAAACTGGGTTACCGGTCAGGTACATACGGTTGACGGGGATGTAAAAAAAAATCCCAGTCTACGGACGTCTCGGGCTACGTAAGCGGCCTCCGGACGACACGGCAGTTTGGCACTGGCTACGACGGACAGACGAACGGACGGACGGACGAACGGACCGACCGCGCGTCAGTCAGTCGTAGCGCGGTGGCCTCGGGAGAAGACGAAGGCAGGGCTGTGCTGCTGGCGCAGTTGTTGCGCACTCTGCCTTAAAAGCCGCTCGCTCGCTGTCGAAGATTTTTTGGGGAGCGGTCCCGTGGAGACTACGATCCCGTAAAACGGGGACGACGCTTTGCGCTTTCTCATACGGTTTTTTCGGGGTTTGTAGAATAATGAATTAGCTATGTCGGTGCGGGGAATACGCGGAGAAGAAGAAGCACAAGAAGGAGACAGACAGAAGAGCTCCAGGTTTTCAACTCCACATTCATTTGTTTGCGGCCGCAATTGCATCGACGCGTGTTTTTTTTTTCTTAATGATTGTCCGTGTCTTCTAGTTAGCTGTCGAAAATCGCAACGCGATTTGCTGCTTTATGATCGCAGCACGGGGTGGCAGTGGAACGCAGTTTTCGTGGCTGATCGTTTTTGTTTGGAAGGTCGGATGGCGGGAAGGAAGAGAGGGATCCTCCTGCACTGGATCGGAGCTGTTGCTGTTCCTCGAGATTTAGGACAATGCAAGTGTGCGTGATTGTGTGAAGTAGACAAGAAGAGAGAGTAGGATAAAATTGCATTTCTGTTGCGTGCGTCGGGGATGATGCACTTGGAGCGTGCGGCACAAGATGCGTTTTGTAAGTCAGGCCAACTGGTGGATTGGTTAGCACCGGCATTGTGACGGCTCTGCTGCATCCTGAAAACAGATAAGCTAGAGAATGATTGTTCTCCACATGATCGAATCGCATGACGAGAGCAGCGAGTCTTGGACAACAGGTACCTACCTACTCAGGGTGGTAGTTGTTAGCCACAGAATCTTTTTCTCTACCAAGTTCTGGTTCTGCAAGTGCAGACTCGTATCCGAGTTCCATGGTTTTCTGCTACAGGACATTGTTTGAATCTTACCGAAACTTTAGTGCAGTGCATGATCTGCTTGCTGCACAGCACTGAAGGAGGTGGTAACCAGGATGAAGCTTTTGTTGATAGCTCAGTGAAACCTGCAAAATCCTCTTTCACGGCATCCTATTCAGAGTGTGGCATGTGTTGAGACAGACTCCTGAAGCAGATTGCCGTGAAGCCACATCCATCAAACAAAAAGGGCAAGTTCAAACGAGTGGTAGCGAAATGATACAACAACAGCATTGTTCACAGTTTGAGGATATCTGCGGAAAGTCTGATGTGATAATAGGGTTTATTGAAAAGTCCTGTAAGAGGTAAAAGGAGCTGCTGCAAGAGAAGCAGAGAAGGATGGCAGAAGGAGACACGCTTCCACTATTGTGGTCACTGGCTTCTGATTCAGAATCAGATGTTGAAATACATGTGGAAGGGAAGAGTGCGAAGACTGCTGTTGCGAACAACAACAGAAAACGAGACAGTCGCACTCTGCCTTCTTCAGCAGGTTCTGAAGAAGAAGAAGATGCAGTACATGGGAACCATCTTGCTGCTGCTCTGTGGACTCCTGCTGCCAACCTTCCAGGTGTTGATAGTGATGGCCATTCCAGTCTCTGGTCTTCAGCACCAGAGATCAATGCCACTTTGAGGATTGCAGGAAAAAAATTACCAAATTGGAAATCAGCTGTGGAAGAGACTGCTCTTCATGGACTATTGCAGTCACAATCTGATACAGAGGCAGATGTGGAAGCTGTAGGAGAATTAAGAAGAGAGAGAAGTACACCAGGTGAAACACATGGAAATGGAATACAAGAGATAGAGAGAAAAAGTTTGGCAGCTCGTCTTACTGCACTTGTACGGCCAAGAGGAATGGCTGCTGATGATATAACTCCTGAATCTTCTTCATCCCAGGAGAGACGAAGAGCCAATGGGGGAGCTGTTGAAAGACAGATCTCAACATTGAATCGTCCTCAGTCACAAAGCAGCCCTTCGATAGCTTCACAAATGTCAGACAGAGTACCTCCAGAGTGGGTGCTCTTGCTTGTGGGTTGTCTGCTCGGCTTGTCCAGTGGCATAAGTGTGGTGATTTTTAACAAAGGGGTAAGCCTGCTTCAGCTGACGATTGTCCACATGACCAGGGTGTCACCCTCTGTAGGTCTGGTGCAGAATTCTCTTTGTTGTGGATACATGTGAGGCGCGGATGGTGATGGGGTCAGTGGGAGGTGTTTTATTTGGACAGGTCTACCTTATACATGACTTGGCATGGGCAGGGACACCCCATGAAGGAGCAGCATGGCTGCGTACACAGAGTCTTGCAGTAACATGGCACCGAATTCTGTTGATTCCAGTTTTTGGTGGTGTAGTGGTGGGAATGTTCCACTCTGTTAATGCAATATTGGACATGATTCAGTCCTCACAGCCACGGCAATCCAGCCGAGGCAGAATTGACTGGCTAGCAGGAATCAAACCTGTGATCAAAGCAGTACAGGCAGCAACAACTTTGGGAACAGGTTGCTCCCTTGGGCCTGAAGGTCCAAGTGTTGATATTGGAAGGTCTTGGGCCCATGGTTTTGCAGAAATCATGAAGAACAGCAAAGAGAGTCGAATTGCACTTGTTGCTGCTGGTGCTGCTGCTGGAATTGCTTCAGGTTAGAGACAGTTGTATGGTTTGCTGGTAAAATTCATGTAGAGTGCATTGTAGATACCACTCTCAGTCATGGCCTCAATTCACTAGTGGTATCCCAGGTCTAGTTTCATGCCAACTGCATTCTTGAATCGAGACATTGTGCACTGCAGGCTTCAATGCACCTGTTGCAGGGACCTTCTTCGCCATTGAAACTGTATTGAGACCCCAACATGCAGAAAACTCGCCTCCTCTCACCACAGCTATGATCATATTGGCAGCAGTGACTTCCTCAACTGTGTCACAAGTGCTGCTTGATGAGAAGGCTGCATTCACAGTACCACCTTATGAGTTACGATCTGCTGCTGGTGTGTCCTCTCTCTATCACTTGCAGGATCTGCTTTTCTCAGTTGGCTCCTCCTGCCCACAGATTAGCTTATATTTGCACACTGAGGGGCTTGTTGGATTTCCTGTTGAAGAAGCTTTGGTGGTTTTTGTACAATGATTTCCCTGAAATTTTGAGCAGATTATTGTATACTTATCCACACCCACTGTCAGAAGCTGATAAAGTTGGTAGGGTGTAATGGCAGCTAGTCACTGCCATTCAAGCTGAAGGTAGTGGTCTGATACTTTCTCAGTCACAAGGTTATGACCACACTCATTCTTGTTGTGTTTGTTTTGTTTTCTTGGAACTGACATTAGAATACCTTCAACATTTTATTGTGGAGTTTTGTCTGCAATCTCATATGAATGCTTTAATACTTTGCAAAAGGGCTCCCTCAACATGTCAATGGAGTATTTATTCATCTCCCAATCTCACAGAAACCTCTGAAATTTGTATGTGCAGAGTTGCCACTGTATATATTGCTGGGAGGCATCTGTGGTGTTATGAGCGTAGTTTTTACCCGCCTTGTTGCCTGGTTCACACGGATGTTTAACTTCTTGAAGACTGACTTTGGCATACCTCTTTCAGTCTCCCCAGCAATTGGAGGGCTCTTTGTGGGCATTATTGCATTAGGATATCCTGGAGTTCTGTACTGGGGCTTTACAAATGTAGATGAGATTTTGAAGACAGGTGTTACAGCAACTGCTCCTGGCCAAGTATTGTTAGCACAGCTCACTATTGCGAAAATAGTGGCTACAGCACTTTGCAAGGGTTCAGGCCTTGTAGGAGGCTTGTATGCCCCCAGCTTGTTCATAGGGGCTTCATGTGGCGCTGTCTATGGAAGTATTGTTGGGAATGCTTTTACTGTTGCATTGGTGGGGCATGATGCTGTTGGCCACCCTCAGGCCTATGCCTTGGTAACATAGCTAATTCCTGCATCTCTGAGAATCCTTTCTTTTGCATGTAAGAGGGATCCTTAATTTTTTTGGTCTTGATTTCTGGTCAGGATGAGAATCAGATAACAGTTTTTAGTTTTTGGCCTGTTAAACACATTTCTGTTGGTGATTGGTGGGGGATGTAACAGGTGGGTATGGCAGCACTTCTTGCTTCAGTATGTTCGGTCCCTCTTACATCTGTGCTTCTCCTCTTTGAGCTTACTAAAGATTACCACATCTTGCTTCCCCTCATGGTATAGCTCCAACCTCAACCTCCTTTGATAAACCTCAGATTTATTGGCTCTCTATGCCTTTGGCTTGAATGCATGTTTGCACAGTGGCAAGCTAAACTGAAATGAAGCTAACCTTTACAAGTTGTTACAGCTTGAATGAGGATACTATTGGATTTTTAAAATTTTAGTTATTTTTTAAAATTCTGGACTGCTAGCTGACATCATGACTGAGTCTTCCTGTTGCTTCTGAAAATGTGCCAGAAACTCAGGATGCAGAGTTTTGTATAATTGTTTTCCCTAAGCTTTGAGCAGATTAGATTTCTAAAATGGGTGTCAAGTGGGTGTGACTGATTGACTCTTGACTCCCTCCTTTTGGAGGTGGCCAGGTTCTATCTGCTGTAGTACAGCAGGGCAATATTGTTGCCCAACCCTCCCTGAAGGTTTGACACCCATGTGGGTGACCCAAGTGACCTACTCAAGCTGGGTTGGCTATAGTTGGTTACATCTAGCATGGCCTGGTGGTGAAGTGGACCCGTAGCCATTTGCAAGGGCTCCCAACTACTTTAGCTTTTTGCTTGATGCTGCAGATTATTTATAGTTATTGCTATGCATTTCAGAAGCCCATGAAGTCAGTAAGGAGTAATGGCAGCTACAGTCACTGCTATTCATAGTGAAGCTGATGGTTTGATACTTTGTGACACTCTCTAGTTTATTACTGCACTCAGGCAAGAGGGCAGTTTTAGGGGCACACATGGTGCTATATAGGGTAGGACCTGTATGATCACTGGGTGCATGCCAAGAAACTGAATAGTGACACAAGGTGACTGTCAGTGGTACTTGGCATGACCCAGAGCTGTCCCTATAGAACTCCAGGTGTATCTGCAGTCTTGCCTGCGCTGAGTCTTGCTGTGTTTTTTTTTGGTTTGCCTGGAACTGACACAACATTTTTTTGGTTAGGTGTTTTGGGAGTTTCCTCTCTGCAATAACATATTTGATTAACCTTGCACTAAGATGCTGATCTATGTGAAATCATTAGTTTTTAACCCATCAGATTGAATTATTGTCAATCCGATGAGATAATTATTGGAACTGGCCACCTTTTTTGTCTTTGCTGTTGGAAATAGGCTAGGTCTATGCTGCCATCTTATCCTCAGTGACTGATGCAGTATATATGAATTCTATTGACATAGCATAGCCATCATGATTTGTATGCAATGGACTGGGCAGGGTGCTGTGGGGCTTGCAATATGGGTGGCTGAAGTTGGGAAGCAGAAGAGGCCTCCACCTCATGATTCAGGAGCTGGTGTGGTGAATTCCGAAGTTGGGTTGAATAGTGGGCATGTATGGCGTAGAAGAGGAAATTCTGAAGCAGAGGTAGAGCTTTGCACAATGGATAGCTCTGACAACCCAGGAGAGTTATGCATTTCTCAAGATGTATTGATGGAGGAGTGTCTGGTAAGTGATCTCTTGCAGGGTTTCCTTAGTTGTAGGAGCTTAGCCAGCATTCCTTTCAGTACAGATCATGTTTGATTGCAGTGCTAGTTGTTAGGTATATATGAACCTGGTCAGTTAAATCATGAGTATGGATTTTCTTGACTGATGTCTCTTGCAATTTGGCAATCCAGGTGGCTCAGGCAATGTCAAGGGACTGTGTGAAGGTGCATGCAACAGCAACAGTGAAGGAAACTCTTGGTGCAGTAGTGGCAGCCCGGCAGTATTGTGCACTGGTGGTAGATGAGAATGGTTTATTGGAGGGTATCTTGACCCCTAGTGACTTGAAAGGCGAAGTCCTGAAGGCAACTAAGGAATTTGTCTCCTCTGAGGAGCCAAGAGACGTAGAGGTATTTGGTTTTTATCCAAGCTGCTCATGTTTGAAGGTTCCAGGAACTTGGATGTTGGATTGACAGTTTGGAGACATGTTTCTGCTCAGCTATAGCAAAGAGAGTCATCCAATGGTTGAACTTCCTTTTGGGAGAGCTGTCTTTGCATTACTAGATTAAGGTCTTTCTCAATCATAAAAGATGCACCACAAGAGACATCTGATGCTGGTCTGATAATCTTTCATCTTGAGTGCTATCCATGGCAGGTAGAGAACACTCTAGTGGCAGCAATCTGCACTGGAAAAGGTGAGAATCAAGGCAATGGTACAAACTTGGTGGTTTGCTACCCTGAAATGAATCTGCAAATGGCAAAAGAGCTCATGGTACAGCATGGCTTCCAGCAATTGCCAGTGGTTACCCGGAATGGCACACAGTGGCAGTACCACAAGCTGGTTGGCTTGCTTGATGGTGATGGGATTACACGCTGTGTGAAGTATGCCAATTCACTCTTCCTCCATTCTTATGTGCTTTGCAGTAATGAAAACTCAGGGTTGATTAGTCCTGCAGCAGTAGCAAGTCTAACAGTCCAGTTGATTTCCCTGTTAGTGCCATTGGTGGACCATGCACGGAGATGTTTGATGACACTTCTACCTGGAAGCTTTGAAATAATGCCCAGAACTGTAGCAAAAAATTGATTTAAAATTTTTTCCTCCATTTGAGGGTTAGCTTGAGATGGACGCTTTTCTGTAGGAAAACTGGGAGGTCATAGACATCAGTCTGTACCCCAAACATGGCCTCAAGGGTCAGCAAAGTCTTACTTCCCTGAAAATGTTATCTTGCATCAAATTTATTCAATTGTTTGTGAATGCAGACTGGAGGCTTCAAAAAGGATTGCAGCTGCTCAGAAGGCCAAGGACAATGAAGAGCGTGGGCCAGTTTTTGATTCACATTGAAAAGGGGGAACTGACTCTCTCCTGGCACCTGGTAATCCACTTCCTCTGCTCCCACATCTTATTGCAGTTCTGCACTACAGTTGGTGGCAATACCATGTTCTATCCTGGTTCAAGGCTCCAAAGAAACTGGCCCAGATTTTCTTATTCAGTTGATCAGTTAAACTCCTGGTTGAATTCTACAGCTGAGAAATTTCACAGCATGTAGTTCTCATTATTCTCTTACTAGTTTGAACCCCGTGCCTAATGCACAGGTGTGTGTGTATTTGACGGTACATATTACAAAATTACAACTACAAACTACATTTCCAAAAACTCTATATACCACATTGCTAGGTTCTTTTTGGGGGAATTTATTTTCATTGTTTCAACTTGAAATTTATTTTTTCTACACATTCTAACATTTTTTGTGAAAAGGAATGGCCCTAATTTTCAAATTTAGAAAAAATAATTTAAATTTGTCAAATACATATAAAGCATAAATATTCTTAAATATTTTATTTATTGTCATTAATATGGTCTATAGCCTAATTTGGCTAAATCCTCTTTGTGGGATAACTAATCACAAAAATTGAAAGAAAGCAAACCTTGTATAATTGGGATTTTTTTTTTCAAATTCGTTAGGCAGGTGCAATGGCAAGGATCGTCAGCTTTAATTTACATTAAATGGCTACTGTCCTAAGTGGACAGTAGAGTTTTTTCTGCAATCCTGCCAAAATTTAGGCGAGTTACACAGACTCACTATCTAAATCTGGTTTGAGCATCCGTTGCGTCTGCACTCCACTGTTTTCTTCGTCTCGTCGGAGTAAACAGACCATGACGAGACGGATGGACTGGACGGATGACGAGATGGATGACGGACGGATTTAGGGGAAGCTTCATTTCTCATCCCGACGTGCTTTAATATATGTAATTGTTAAAAATGAGCTGGGGGTTTAACTCATAATGGATGTATAATTATTTTAACTGAATGAACCTCTATTAGACAACATGGTGTGCCAGATGTTCCTTCAGGTCTTTCCATCTAAATCCATGCTCATGCAAAGAGTGATAATTATGTGAAATCTGTATCTTAACACAGAATATGAGGTCAAGAAGATGGTTGCACAAACTGTTACAATGCTTGGAAGTAGATGAAACGGAGTCATATAAAGTAATAAATACCAGTGTTGTGCTGTTCTTGGGTCCAAGAAGGAACTTCTGGTTCCAATTTCAAAAAAGTTATAGGGCTGGTTTTGGTTCTGGGCATGTTCTTTTTATTTATAAATCTGGGATTTGGTTTCGGTTTTTTTCAATTTGAAAGTTGGTTTTGGTTTCAGTTATAGGGTTATTTCAAAATAGGGATGTTTTTGGCTCTAGGAGGTTCGGTTAGGGTAGGTTGCAGTTAACCCAGGCCTCATAAAATTTGGCATTCTATTTTTAGATGCCAAATTTGCCAAAAATAAAAACTCAAAGTTGCCAAAATTAAGTGGTTGTCTTTATGTCTGAGTTTATGACTTAGCGGCT
>Ga0116227_10003157_pt1 | contig 36910 bp, 25 predicted proteins | sample S1TSphgellanicum_FD_89693 | JGI IMG/M metagenome (GOLD analysis project Ga0116227, IMG submission 89693) | Host-associated microbial communities from peat moss isolated from Minnesota, USA - S1T2_Fb - Sphagnum magellanicum MG | ecosystem: Host-associated > Plants > Peat moss > Unclassified...
AAAAAAAAAAAAAAAAAAAAACCAACATGAATTTTAAGTAGGTTTTTGAAGAATTGTCATAGTCCTCCAAATTGGACACACTCATAATTGTATCAGACTCTAGTTTTGGAAAAAGTTTTGTCACCAATTCTCTAGTTTGCATAATGAATTATTATTTGAAAATGAATTAGGGCACATTATGTTATGCCATTGTTGAACTTTAACACTTAAATGGACAAAAGCTGGAAATGAGTTTACCTTCATTTACACCACCATTTAAGCTTTTGAGTTTTTATTTACTAAAAGATTTCAACCTCATAGTTTCATAGTCTATTTGGCATCCATGACCGATAAAATTCCAGGTTCCCTCAATGACTTTTTTTGTGGTGATTTTTTTACATTTTGTGTGAAAAATACTTTGAGAAAGGAATATTTTGTATCACATTCCCTGGTCTTTTATATAAAAAACTCAATTTGCCAAAAACATTTATATTAGAAACAATCGTCAAAAATTTCCACAATTGCTTACAATATGAAAGGGTGGTTAAGAATTTCTACTTTCATATTTTGAATATTGCCAAATTTGGATAATTATACTTATGGATGATCGCCAGTTGAAAAACATCACAAAATTGAAAAAAATAAAAATAAATTTAAATTTAAATATTAAGAAATAAAATGGGTGAGGGCATACAATTCAATCATATATGGACATTTTCACATCTATGTTTAGAGTTCAAAACAAACGGCAAAAATGGGAACTCTAGTTGTCAAGAATGGTGTGATAAAAAAAGAACAAAAAAGATGTTTTACATGATTTTCTTTCATTCATATTCTCTTGATTTATCTGTCTATGGCTTCAAGCCGTCTAGTTATTCTTGTAGTGGTGTAATTAGTATTAGTATTATTATTATTTAAAATATTAATTGAAATTCCTCTTCAAAACTATCTCACTCCTTTCCCCTAGCCACCTACATGAACATGCAAAGACACATATAACATGTGCCTTTCGTATGCCCATGTTATATATACTAAAATCAAATTTGAAATTGACATACATATTGATAAGCTATTGGGAATCAAATGGGAACATATAAGCGAGATTAAAAAAAAAAGAAAAAGAGGGAGATGTGAGGGAGGGGGAATTTTGCTCGGTTTAGAACCTTGTTCAAAGATTACACTTGTGGTCATTAAATTTAAATTTAAAGATGAATTGAATTATTAGAGGAAATTCCATAATTAAAAAAAAATGATTCTAAAATTTATGTTGATAAAAATTGTTACATCTATTTCTTGTGGAAAATCATTTAAAATATTACAATACATTCTCTACCATTATAGAGGTTTGAGAACAATAAGTTATCTATATGACTCGTTGATTTCTTTACAATTTATAAATCATATGTATAATTACATTTAATTTAAAAATCTTCGAATTGACTCTATATAACCTTGGATTAATTCAAGCTTTGGGGTTCACTAGAATTATTGGGACATAAGTAAGGGATGGGTTAACTTGTAGTTGGGAATATTTTGTTCTGGGAAAAGAAGTTTGGAACTGAGGGTTAACCAGGGGTTAAACAACAGTTAAGTGTTGGTTCCAGACTGAGTTACTAGGGAACTGGGTCTGATTTCCAGAACCAAAACTGGAACCTGAATTATATTTTTTTTCAAGAACTAAACCAGAACCAAACCCATGGTTCCATTCTTTTGTGGAACCAAAACTATTTATAAAATTTTCTAAAGAGCTGAAACTAGAGTTTCTTCATAGAACTCAAGCACTGCCCAACACTGTTTGTAACCCCTAAAATTACCAGGGGCATTTTTTGGAGGAAAATTTCTCAAATTGGTGAAGTTTTTTTTTTTTTTTCCTTTTGAAATTTGGCAAAATTTGATTGTTTTTGAATTTTCTAATCACCAAATTTTGAAAAAAAGAAAAAGAAAAAAAAGGACCAGATTCTAACTTATGTTCTAGCAGGTAGCCAAAAATACAGAGGGATGCTAGATACTTGTTTGCTTTCTTATTTTCTTATCACCAAATCTGGCTAAATTATTTTATAGATGATTGCAAATTCAGCTACATTCAAAATTGAAATAAAAAACCTTGAACATTATATGTGCCCATAGTTGTTAATGCTGGCTAGAACATGTAGAAATGCTAAGGTGAAAAACAATGGGGGGCAAAGGGCAGACTGGGAGAAAATGAATTGCAGCAGTACTCTTGTACTGACTACATTAACAACCATAAGCATATGTAATGTTTGGGGTGCTAGTTCACTCTCGCCCATGGTTCCATAATCTCTCCCTGACAGGGAGCAGAGCCAATAAGAGGGTTACCTTATTTGTGGCTCCAGTTTGAATATTGAGTAGTTCAAAACCTGGATAATGAGAAAGTTGAACATTTGTGCTGCATTTGTCTTTCATTTGAAAAGATTTTTATGCCGGGCAACATGAGAACAATCCAGAATTTGTCATGGGTATTTGAGAACAATCCGGAAATTTTCATGGGTTGAATAATACATCAGATTGAGGGTGTGAGGCGAAGCCATTTTGTTGTATTTCTTGATGAGCTACCATACACATTTGTCTGATCCCCAAGTACTTTGTTTCCAAAGTCACATCTCCCATCCACCACTTAGTGCAGTATGCCCCCCCCGCCCCCCTCCCCCCACACACAAGGACTTTGTAGGTTCAAGGCACCATCATGAGGTTAGTAGCCTAAATGTGCACTGAAGAACCTTGAGAGCTTCATGTGCGGGTACCCAGTCCCCAAAGCAAAGTGTAAATCTTTTTCATCCCTGACAATGTATAAGCCAAGGTTGACCAATTATAAACACCCAACTGAACTTGTCTGCAGAGCATCACAAATTGCAGTTGTCTCACCAACCAACCTAGCCCATGATGTTTACCTTTTAAAACACTTCTACAAATCAAATGAAATAAACTGGCAATGCTTTAGACTTAGTTTCCCCTCGATGCACAACAGATCTTCTATGATTTTAACACCTGGTATATGTAATAAGCCTGACTTTGACCAATATTTTAAAATTGAAAAATGTCATATGGAAGGCTGACATGAGAATTTCCAGTGATGTGATGGGATAACAATTTGATTGACAGAATACAGAACACAACAGTCTAGAAAGATCAAAACATATAATAGTAATGCACTGTAAAATTACCATTACCATATGTGTTTTGATCCTAGAACTTTAACATAGGAATGTAATTTACAATATTATATTATGTCATGCAAACATTGACCCTAGAACTTAGACATAGGAACCTAGAATCTAGAACTCCTAAACACTATCTAAATTTACAACCCTAACCCTTTCGTAACCCTAAGATGCAGACCCTGTAAATAAGCCTTAAAGACCTGCTAGGTCCACTTCTAAGGCTTGGGTCGAGGTCCATGTAGAGCTGCTGGATCTGGTTGTTAGTTGGGTCCAAGTCCATATAGACTTGTCAAGTTCAATTCTTAAACCTGGATTCGGATCCAGAACCAACCAAAAGCCCAGAACCAGCCAACACTGGTTCAAAGTTGAAACCCAGTGGTGTGCAGGAGAAACTCCTGCTGGCCGCCCTCTGCCAATAAGCTTGACTTGGGGGGATGCTTGTCAGGTCAGGCCTGCCGTTCTGCTTGGAAAGAAAAATAAATTAAGGAACGCATTGAGAACAAAAGCCACTAGACCCAAGAATCCTTCCAGTTGAGCTTGGGCCACCAAAGTCAGAGCTTAGGGTAGTGGGTGGTGGGGGAGGAGATGGCATGCATGTTTGTTGGACCCATTTACATCTGTAATGCAAAAACTGATGACATTATTTTGGTATCTGCACACCATCAAATCCCAACTACTACATTAAAAAGTAATTCTCACTTGCTGCCAAATCATATTAGGGAGTTCGTTTGTACCAGTCAAGATTTCTCTCAGAATCTGGTCATCAGTTTTCATTAATTTTCTAACTAATTCAAGGCATGGTAATTTAAGGACTCCTGTAAATTATAAAGCAACAAAGCAGAGTTTTTCTTTTCATTTCTGTCATGTAGCGTTAATGATCTTCTCCAGTAAGATCTAGTGTGAAAAATTACCTGCGAAAAGTTTATAGAAAAACTGATGAAAAGAAACTGCCCCAAAACTGAAAAAAAAGTGTCAATATGTGATGAAATTTTCTCCTTCAACATTTTTTCCTCAAAAAATTGACAGCATTTTTTCAATTAAAGGATCTAAGACAGAATATTTCCCTTTACTTTTGTCAAGTCAAAGTTTTTGCAAAATTTTCACCAAGGAAAAAAAAAAGCTTGTGCGATATTGGTACTGGCTAATATTTTGACTTGTGTGGTTTGTGTGAACTGACAATGTGGTTCGTAGTTTGCAATAAAACGTTGATCTGCTGCACTTGTGCTTATCGTCAGCTCTTGTTTCCTAGAAACTTTGAGGAATATTCTTCTATTGTTGATGATGTGATGTTAATGAAATTAAGGAAAATAAAAAAAATTAACATTCTCTTCTAAATGGTGTGATTTTTTTTGTATGCCACTCTCCAGCGTTTTCACTAGATCTTGATTCTCTAGATAGGTTGGGAACATATTGGAACATCATTGGGAACCTGATGGGAACACACTGGGAATTTGCTGGGTTGGTCAGTACAATCGGCCCCTTTTATAAAAATAATTGGTTGATGTAGAACTAGTGATGATCATCCCAAAATTGATTTGTTTGGATAATGTGGAACATATACCCATAGTAACATAAGGACATTCAGCACTAAATAATTATGAGAAAAAATTCAGAAATTATTAAGCTTAGGTGTACTTAACAAGTTAAAAACACACCTTAATAAGTTATTTTAATGGTTATGCCAGAATCTTAGGAGAAAATATATTAAATATTCAGCAATCAAGTTGTGGAACCTGCTAGGAGGCTACTTCACTGGGACAGTATGATGGGCAATTGATGATCAATGAGTCCTTCAAATTGTCAACTAGTTGGACAGCCACACTGAGCAGCAACAGTAGTAAGTAGCCTAGCAGTGTTTTGTTTTAGGAATTTTGTGACAAAGCCATAGTGGCCATCATCCATAGGAAGGCTTAGCCAAATCAGCAAAAATGGCCAAACCTTCCTATGGATGATGGCCACTATGGCTTTGTCAAAAATCCTTTTGTATTCCTGGCTGCTTACTGGAGCCTCCTGCAGCTTTGTGGGCCCTCCATCAAATCTCAGGGAAAATTAATTCAGGCAAATTAAGATTCAGTTCTTTTAGGATTTCTTTTAGCAAAAGAGGAGGAGCTAAAATAGGAGTTGCTTTCATTTCGCCAGTAAGAAAAACACTAGTAACTAGGTGCCCAGTGGGGTTGGGGGAGGGGTGGTGTGCAATACAGGAATTCTTTTCTTTCTGTGGAAGAGTCCAGTAAGTCAGCAAGATACAGATCCAGCTGCAAGGACTTGAGGAGAGTATATTTTGAAAGTGTATATTATACAGATCTAGTTGTAGGCTAGCACTAAAAATATCCTATGTTGTCAAAGAAGGGAAGCTGCTCATGAGCTTGAAGATCAGAGACATCCCAAAATAATTAATTAATCCACTACCTAATTTGGAACTCTTTCATTAACTTGTGACATGTATCATGTGACCAGTTTCCTAAGGGCTAGCTAAGTCCTCAACTGAAAGTGATAAAAAAATCCTTGAATTGATCAGGTACCTGATCATATATATACAAGTTGCTGATCAGATTGTATCGATCTGATTTTTTTTTCCTCAGCATTACACAAGTTGTAAAACCCACATGGCCAAGTCATTTCACTCTATTGAAAAGAACACTTATACGCAAGTTGATAAACCCATGATCAAGTGGTTTCAGCTATTGAAAAGCTGGACACTTCTTGGTGTAGTGATTAGCTGCTTGCAGCAGTTTTTTTCAAAGTGAAAAAAATTTGCTCTTGAAGTAACTGAGCTAATTCTTCTGAAGAGCTATGCAGACTGAGTACTGAGGATCAGAGCTTAAGAGAAATTTTGTTATCATATGCAGCTAGCTGCGCTAGTAGGCTGCTAGTCTTGATTAAACCATGCCTGTTAGGGCGGCGGCCTGCTGCTGCACATGATGCCTGGTTTTATTAATATGATTGTTATGTCTAGTGTGAGTTCGGCGGCATATATAAATTGCTGGAGCACTGCTAGTAGGATAGTTACTACAGTAACTACTACTCCAACTAAGTTGATCTCCTGCAGGGTTGAGTAGATTCAAGATTTCACGAGCTTTGAGCTTGGATCGTACACTACACTCACTTGGTAGGAGCATTAGAAGTTTAGTGAAAGCTCCTCCTGATTGCAACGCCGTTTGGAGAGCCTGTCGGTTGCCAGAGGAGAAAGAGACTACGGCCCACAAGACCGCGACTGCATGCTCCGTTGCTAGCTTTGATATCCCCACCATCGATTTTGCTATCAACGGGATAACTAGCCGTGCTTGATTGCAGATGGCTTCACGGCCTTCTGCACAGCTAGCCAGAACCTCCAACACAGCGAAAGAGTGCTCGATGTTGCAGCATCTCTGCTGATGATGATCAGAAGCTGCTGCTGTCTCCGTAGTGCCGAGCAGCTGTATCAAAGCGCCTACGGTATCAGCTTCTATGGCCGCTAAACGGTTTCTCTTGGGAGCATGGGCGCAGAGTGATAAGAGACACTTCAAGCTGGTAAGGACAGTTCTTCTAGGGTACACTCGATGCTCCTTCAACAGACACACAAGCCCTTGAATAGCAGTAGGCAGCCCTGCTCCTCCTCCAAATGCAGCAGCAGAATTTATACCTACAGCAGCTGCTGCTGCTTTCAGATTACTACTAATATCCACGCCTACAACTATGATCCTTTCCAGCACTTCAGCTGCATCGATCTTACCATCTCTGCTTCCTGAAGATAGAATCCAACAGAGAGCAGCCATTGCCGGTTTTGCATCAGCCATAGCCTTCTTGTCACTTTCGGTCAGTGAACCTAGCAGAGCAATCGTCGCCACGCTATCCTCGCAAGCGTCCAAACCAACTTCTGATCCAAGAGCAGCTGCTGCTAGAATCGGTACCACTCCTGCCTTTACTATACACATCCGACTCTTCTCATCGGTCTGCACCCCCTCGACTAAAGTCCGTAATTTCTTCAGAGAATCCTCCATCAGAAAGCCGTGGGCAATCCTCTTTAGCAAACGCCTCGCATGCTGCTCGAGCAGCTCGATTGTTGGCGGCTGCCGCCTCTCGGGCGAGGTGCAGCTGGGAAACCTTCTTTCTACACACCAATCCTGGATGAGTCGACGGAGAGTATGGTTGGGGATGAGATCCTGTGTGACCAGCACCTGATTCGTTGCAGGACATGTGCAATGGCCATCTCCCAGCCACTTCTCAATGCTGGCACGGTCGTATGTGATCCCTGTGCTCAAGGTCACGGGATCATTCATTAACTCCAGTGAGATCGGGCAAGTGAATAACGTGGGGACGCTGACGGTCGATGATGATACTTCTTCATGCAGAAACTCCCACTGATCATGCTGCTGCTGCTGCGGCTGCTGCTGCAGTACCGGCAGCTCCAATTTGTCAGCTTCAAACTTCCCCCGGGGCATCATCACTTCCAAGCCGGCTCCGAAAGCCATGTCTGACCTCATGCACCACCAGCTACAACGCGGAAGTACTGTCAAATCGCCTAAGATCAACTATCTACTAGTTTTCAACTCTCCCGTCCTGTGTCGAAACTCTCCCTCTTGTGGTTGCTAATCTAGTAGTGTAGTGCTGCACGCGGACATATAACGTTGCCCCGCGAAGTCACATGCTTCAAGAGCCGTGACCCCGGAACAGAGAAGCGTATCGGCATCAAAACTACTTAGCAGCTCGCGAATATTGTAGCTGCTGGAACTAATTAGTAGCGAGGTTTACACACTCGACAGGGAAGTCCTTCTAGAGTTTCCTGTGAAACAAGCATACTATAAATTCATCAGCAATATCAGTACTACTTTGACCAAAACACACATGAGCTCGTCTTCTCAGATCCAGTTAAGGAAAAGAGCTGCAAGTAACTAACTACATAGAAATGGTAGAGATCAGCTGCAAAAGTCACAGATAATATAATCCCACTTATAGTACTCAAATATATGCTCTCAGCGTTGATTCACAAACTGTCTAAGTAGTAGTAGCGCCGCGAGCGGTATACCAGCTGCAAAGACGCACCCTGAGATCCTGATCCCTACTAGTTGCCGTGAACTTTGAGATCTGTGAACTGAACGACGACAAGCAGCTGGAGCACCAGCAGCCGGAAGAATGAATTCCACTACCACCTATTCGCGACCATGTGTCATGTGCGCGACTAGTCCGGCCGGCCGCCTGCGGGCGTGTATTATATATAGATAATATAACTGGTAAGTCTGCACAGAGGTGGTAGGCTCTATTAAGCGAGAACTCATCGGGTGGTGGAAACTCCTTATCAGGTAAAAGCTATCAGGAGAGAAAATCATGTCCTTGCACAGGCGTCGGTTGACAAGCTAAGCTAAGCTAGCTACCTACTGGTTGAAGCAGCAGGCGGGGAGGGCGGGACAGATCAGCGTTGTATGTCAGTCTAGTTGCAGGCCCCAGACAAAGGGAGAAATCAGCCAGTCGTAAATGACAGACAGACTGACTTCCTGTCATGGGTCTAGACGTCTAGACTCTCTATCTAGATCACGTAGTAGACCTATTTCAGACAAATTATAATATGAGTCAAAGCGGCGCGGCGCTAGCTTCTTTGGTGTTCTTACTCTTTAATTAGCTGGCAAGTCCAACCAGCTAGTTGCAGAACAACAACCCCCTGCCGGGCGAAGAAATGGCAATCCCATAGTTGTCGCCATCGTCAACTCCTGTTCCGTTGGACGGGACCCACATGGCCTGGGTTGTAAACCAGATGGCCGCTTGCCTGCCTGCCTGCCCGCCCGGCACGGTTATCAGTCCAGTAGAAATTTTTTAAAGAAAATCCATGTGAACCCAGTTGGAGAATACTTAGGTACCCAAGAGTCGTGCGTGCGTGCGTGCTATGTATTAGACGACACGAATGCGGCGGCCGACCTCTGGATCCGCACCGGCCTAAAATTTCTGATCTCAGCTGTCATGACTCCTATGGAGCGGAATGCAGGTCAAACTCATGTAAGCATCTGACCCTAGGAAGTTGCACCGTCAAAATCACAAGAATGGATCGAGCACTCATATCATTACATCGTCTCACTCGATCAGTTACGCTTTCCTAGCAACCATCATCATCCAGGTCTTCATCCATCATTCGTCATGGTTCATCATCATCTAGGTCTTCATGGTCATCATCCAGGTTTTCATCCATCAATCGTCATGGTTCATCATCTAGGTCTTGTTGCATTCATTGGGGTTCATCATCCAGGTCTAATTCATTCATCATTCATGGTGGTTCATCATCTAGGTCTTCATTCATCACTTATTGAGGTTCATCATAGACTAGACCTTCTTCATTCCTCATTCATTGAGGGTCATCATCTAGGTCTTCATTCGTCATTAATTGTGGGTCATCCATCATCTGTGTCTTCATTCATCATTTGTCAAGGTTCAGCAATATAACACCTACGACAGATTCATGAGTTCTCCTATTGCATTACCCAGAAACCTATAGATGCTCTCTAAGAAACCAATGAATGCACAAATCCCTTGTAAGATTATAGTCTAGAGGATAATGAATTGGGTTTTTTAATACTGATCAGCCTTTGTGGTCGGCTTAGGGAATGATTTTCACAACTTATACCCAAAGGGATATTACTAAAGTTCATTGTTTCTTTTTCAAATTTCTCTTAGCACCAAGGTGATTGTCAAAACTTTGCCAAGTTTTAAAAAGATGTGTGTATACATTTCTCATTCATATGAATGAATGTATGCTTGATTAATTGGTTAGTACATCCTTAAAAGTCTTGAATTGGATGGGAAAGAGGTATCAGGTCTAGGTCTGGCCCTAAGTAGAACCACAGTCCAGTTGTAATTAAGTGGGTGGAGAATAATTAGGCTTATGCGACCCAGCACCCACCAGTGCACCGTCTACCCCAAATCCCATTATGACTCTGTTGTGGATGAATGTTCACAACTGAATTGTCCTGCGGTTCCATCTTGGTAAACTACTCGGTAAAACCTTCCACTTCCCCCCAGTCACACCACCTAGGTAACTACCTATTTTAAGTGGGTTAGTATTTAGGATCATAGATCATTAGGTAGGGAGCTGATGTGGTTACTACGTAGGTCAGCTAAGTAGGTAAGGCACTTGGTTGCTAGGTAGATGCATGTGGATGGTTAGTGTTAGTACATAGCTAACCACTTGTGGTTAGTTGTGGGACAGGAATAAAATTTGATAGTGTTTCCTGTCCACACACCATCCATCTTGCAGGGTGAGACGGTAGTGGTTTACTTACATGCTCTTTCTTGTTCATTCTTTTGCTTTAGCTCTTTTTTGTGTAGCGTACGCAAGGGACAAAAACAAAGCTAGGTTTAATCATCCTGGCTTTACAGCCTTCTCTCTTCGAAATGATTGTAGCAAGGGCCGGTTGGTTGGCCAAGCAACCCCTTCTCATATATATAAAAATGTATGTATGTATGTATTCATTTTAAAACTGTTATGGCCCATCACATGTCAAATTCACATCCTAAGAAAATTTAACCAACCGAAAGACATGCTTCATGAACAATTGAAGCATCAAAAGAATGATCATAAATCAAAACACCTATCAAATTCCAACAAATGGAAAACAACTAGATTATGTCCTTCTACCACACACTTGTTCCAAAACATATCAGAAGACCAGAAGGATTGGTGGCAAGAGAATGTAAATTTTGAACAACAATTGAGTGTTCCGGGAAACCACATATCTGTCAATTCACTGGGCCCAGGAACAGTTAATGAATTAGACACCAAAGTCTCTCTCCAACACTATGTACACCTTTGTAGCAAAGTGTGGCATCTGTAGATCTTGAAGCCTTGAATGTCATAGTTTGGCTAATTTGTTCAAGATGATATTTTGTATCATGGCATCAACAACATGTTCAAACAGGAAGAAAGCTAAAGTGGATTTGTGGACATTTGGGGACTCTTTTCAAATTGATATATCAAATTTTGATGTTTTAATTATTTTTCCTTACACAATGTTTTGAAATTTGGTGTATCTAATTTTGGGGGGCGATTTTTGCCACTTAGCAACCCAAAAAGAATCGAGCATGACACATACAAAGGATTTTTGTGAAAAAGATGTGCCAGATTTTGAGGAACTTTTTTCTGGAATAGATTTTTAGAATAGACATATTTAGACAATAGGTGGAAAGTAGCCAAAAATAAACAAGATTCTTAAAATTTTCTACTTTCCTCTCTTTAAAAGTGCTTAAAATTTTCCCAATATCTAAAGACCTGTACTCCAATTGAGCCCATCACCATGACTCATTTGTGGCAAAAAATTTCCATTTTGAAAAAAAAATTAACAATAAAAATATTCTGTGAAAAATTCGTTGTTCTCAAAACAATTAGCCAGGAAATGAGAATTGTAAATTCAATGGGGGATGTAAAACGTCTCTCGCTCTCTCTCTCTCTCTCTGGATTGTGCTAGTCTTATTTCTACTAAGTTACTTGCGGACTTCAGGGAGCCGCTCTGGGCTCTTCCCAATCTGCTAGCCTTGTGGTCAGCTGGGTGGAGTACTCAGTAGCCGGTACAAAAGCTTACACACAATAGAGGACTAGGGGAAAAACAACATCACTTATTGTTTACAAGGGCGGTTTTTCTTCCGCTTTCTGTGAGTGCAAGTCGGTGTCCGTTAAATAAAGCTGTCTTCCATTGTCAACGGCCACTTATTTGATTTGTGGGTGAATCTTTAGTCTTTTTCTGCACCCTTGATTTCATGTACTACTCATCAGTGGCAGAAAACTTTTCCAGCTTCTTTCTTGCATGGGGTTTTTTGTTTACTATTTTTTTAATAATTTTGTTATAATAATTTTATTTTTTATATTTTTTTGGGTGGCAGTTTTCTGTCAGTTTGTGATTTAGCTCAACTCACTCATTGCAGGGCTGTGATCCATCCTGCGGCCGTCGTTGCAGCTGGTTGCATCCAGTTTTTTTTTCTCTCCCTGAACATTTTTTTTGGTGGCCTCCTGTTGTAAATTCGACTAATTATTCTAATCTTTTTGGAAAAACTGGTTAAAATTTCTATATTACAAAATAAACCCTGATTGTGTTCTTTCATTTGCCCAAATTTTTTTCCTTCTGTGATTTTTTTTTTTTTTTGAATTGTTTTCTTCTTCCTTTCATTTGGTTTGGTTTGGTTTGAGGTCTACTGCCATATTGAAACTTAGAAATCGCTCTAGGCAGCAGATAAAATTCAAAGGTCTCAATACCCGGTTTCGAGTCTCCTGCCATATTGAAACTTCGAAATCGCGCTAGGCAGCAGATAAAATTCAAGGGTATCAATACCTGGTTTGAAGTCTTGTGCCATGTTGTAACTAGTGACTCCAGTCGCCATTTCAATTCCACAATTCAAACCTTATAACTTCAAACCTTAAGAAGTGCTTAATGGCCTTAATGCTAGATGAATTTAATGACAAGAAAACTAGTTAGAATCTCTTACTACTAGTTTGTTGAAAGTTTAATTTTTAGTTAATTCAGTAATTATATGTATTCAAAACTCATGTTTTGCCAATAAGGAAAAGACTACACATTGGTGTAAGATTTCGGAATAAAATTTTGATTCAAACTTGACGCAAGTTGAACTTTGCTTTTTTGAAGGTTCCATACTTACCACCCTCTAAACACATTCGCATACAAAAGGGTACATTTGCAGATTTACCCAAGAACATAAAATCAACATTGCATGGGCCACTTTTAGATGGTGAAGGGAAAGAATCAAGAGAAAGCATTAAAAACAAACAAGGGAAGAAGGTGGGGGGAGAGAGAGGAAAAATTATTAAAAAAAAAGATGTTGATAACTAATTTTTACAATGGGAATGAAAGGAAATGTGAAATAAACATGGACACTGAAGTATATCAAAAGCATGAAACACTATTCGTAGATAAAATTGATTGTACACATATAATTGTCCATAGGTGGGCGTACCAGGACCATATCAATGAAATTAATCTTTTAGATGGAATTTTCAATACAAAGGAATCATTGTACTATGCATGAATAATGATTGTAGCATATGCCCATGGATGAATTCATTTTCATGAACTCTACCGCATAGAATCAAAAACTGCAACATAAATGAAATTGACAACATGAATGACAACAAGTGCCACATTAATAAAAATCAATGAATGATAAATTTTCATGACATGAATGAAATTACGTTCATGAATATAAATGATCATCATGCATCTATATTTGTCTATGTGAAGCCAACATGCTTATCTTCCTCCCCTTTATAAACATGTCTCGATACATGTAATAACTGAAATTCAAAAGCAAATTACCTTCAACATTTCCAACTATTTTTTGCAGACATTATTTCAGACTAGGTAGAATGGCCCAAAACAAGAATCTTGGAAAACTTGCAAAAGTTTGCTTCTCACTACTATTCTGAACATATTTCTATATGCATAAGTTTTGTCTGATCTGTCCAAATGAGTAAGGGCTGATATATTCTTTCAGTGATTAGCTTAAGCAAATTATCATTAGTGGTTATTTTACTTCATCCTCCTTGAAATCTTGTCACCATGGCAGCAAAGACAATTTTTGACTAGTTGCAACACCCACCAACACCACAGGCATCCCAACTACCATCAATAAGTTTGGTACAATCACTGTTGAGCCATAACTATATATTCTAATAAAATCATATTTCATGTGTAGATTTATTAGGCGAAAGCATGGGTTTGTATTTCAACTCTAATTTGTGAAATGGTTGTAATACTTATGAGTTAACAAAAAACGGAATTTTTAACAAACATTTATGAAAATGACCTGTGAGGCAATGAAAGTGATAAGAGAAACGCTGGAAATGTATAATTTGCAAGTAAAATCAATGCAAGTCTTCTTAAAATTACCCCAACCCCAACTTGGCCAAAAATCAGCTGTACAAATGTATTATGGACCCAATTGGGCTGAGTGAGGTGGTGTTGATCAGTTATTAGAAATTTTTAGGAACTGCCATTCCGTGTCTCTAAAGCCTCACAATTTGTAAGAGCCTGCTATTGTCATAATTTTTTAATTTACTATTCTGAAGAACATGTTGAGTTCCAGCTCTTAGAGCAACTGCACCAGTACCCAGTATGTGACCCTGCAAATTAAAATGTTGATGAAGAAGAGTCAAAACATGCTGGTTGGCTTGGCAAAATTGTTTTGCACGATGCAATTAAGAATCACAATCCAAGGTGCCATCAAGTCGCTAATAAATTACAAACTACAACCCACCAAGCAATTGTGTAACTACAAGCAACAACAATGACAAACAAATGAATTCTTGCAACCTTGACCTGCTACAACTTGAGTTTTCCATTTAATCCAGTGCATGTTGATCATTAGAATGCACATTCCAATCTTCTTGTTTGCTTCAATCATCGGCTGTTTTGTTGAAGGTTCAACCTTTGTGCTTCAAGTTTATTGAAGGTCCAAGAGTTTAGGTTGCATGTATGGCACCACACCTTGTTCCTCTAGTGAACATCAAGTTTGGATACTTCTTCAACCAACAAATGCCTCATGATAGATTGATTAATGAATCTCTTGTTGATCCCCATTGCCTTCAAAATAGTCATGTAGAAAAGAAATATGTAAATCAAAAATTGGTCTCAAATCCCAATTCTGTTGAATGTGAAAAAGATCATTGATGGGTTTAACTCTAATAACTTGACAAAAGTCCTACTACACTCTTTGTAAATTGGGAGAATTTCAAAAAATAACATTTATAACATGTTTTTTTTGTTTTGGGGCAAATGGAGTAAATGTGTTTTAAAAACAAAGTTATAATGCAATTGCAACAAGACTATGCCCCATTTGTGTTAAGAATGCATTGTAAGGTTCATTGATGTAATTTGGTAATGCAAACACTCTCAAAGTTGCTTTCAATTGCAACATTGGTACAACTCATGCAAACTTTATAAGGGTATTTTTCCAAACTCCAAAGAAACATCTTGAATCTACCAAACAAACCCAAAATATGGAAACAAAAGGTAACAAAATCTTATGCAATGTGAAGAGACATGTTGGATCTCCATGCTATCACTTGCAAAATGAGTCTTTTTTTTAAGCATTAGTCATTTTTAATAAAGATAGTTTTGGATCCATTCATTGTCCCCTTGGTTACTTAAGAACCAACCTTTTTTTTTTTGTTAAATATCGCCAGTTTTCTTTAAAAAAAGAGGTCATGCTCTAAGTACAAGGGAAAAAGTGGAGGAAAAATGCTTCCAAATAGCCAAAAATAATATGTCCATGGCCATGTGATAGCCCAATCACTCCATCCGCCATGATGGGAATAGCATGAACTTGCTCTATGGTCATGGACCATGTAGCTAAATTCTATCTTAGCCCTCCAATTTTCATGAGGTGATCACATCTTGGCCTTCTATGTTGCCAAAATGATTACCCTAGGTTGAGATAGCAGCTAGCAAGGCTTCAACTAGACTTTTAGATTAAAGTGAGTAGTCTTAAACACAATTGTTAAGGTTTGAGTTAAAAAGCCATCTTGATTTATGAGTTTTAACTACCTACTTTATTATTAACTACTTGTTCGTTGTAACTTTAGTAAATAGTATTACTACATAATACTTAGTACTTACCCTAGTAAATCATAATGTTGGAAATTTGTAACTTGTAAGAGTGTAATACTAAGTACATATTACTTATTTACCAGTAAATATTGTAAAAAAAGTGTGCCCTTTAAAGTATAGAGGTACGTTGTCATTGTAAGTTGTGATGAGTGATTATGGTTATGACAATTATTTGTCAAATTTCAACTTGGAGGCTTGGATAATGAAGCTTTGATCAGCTTTAGGTTTTTGTTTGCCCATTAATGCTTTTGATGAATCTAAAGATGGCAACTATTTGTAATCATGATTAAGTTGTAATGATAAAATCAAAACTTAAAAGGTCATGGTAATCATTCAACAATGTTTTGATATTTACATTATGCAATTAGTGGATTAGTCATTAATGTGTATAACATTGCACTCAAGAAATAAGATCAATGATTCAACATTGTGTAGTGTGCACATTCAAGTTTTTTAAGTTTTAGCCTTGAGGGTGGCTTTGAAATTTGTTAAATAAATTGTTTGTGCATTGTGCAGTGTTTGCTATTAGTGTTTTGTCGCAATATTTCTTTTGGGTGCATAGTGTGCATTACAAAGTTTTTAGGTGTGCAAACAAAGTTATTTGTCAATTTTATGGCTCCATTGAACCTATCAGCAAATTTCAAGGTGAAAGCATTGTTTGGCAACAACAATGCGACAAATGGTGGAGAAATTGTGTTTAATCCAAGCTTGATCACATCCAATAATAATGCACCTCCTCCACAAGCACCCACCATCATTTCTTCAGACTCAATGCAAGCGGGTGTTGTGGGTTCACTTGAAGCACTAATCAACTTGGAATCTAACTCCACACAAACAAGCATTAATGTTGAACCTCTAGCCAAAAACAACGTAAGAACTATGACGCCATCCAAAAATGGCAAGACCATTAAGCAACTTAATTTGATTGTGCAAAATCTGAGATGGTTAACAACATGTTGGTATCTGTCAAATGCATAGTGTGTGACATGATTACAAGTTGGGTCAAACACATTGTGTTTAAACATGACAATCTTGAAAAACACATGGGGAAATGACAAGTAGACCATGACATTCCTAGCAAAGGGTTGAAGAAAAATGAAATATATTACGACAAGAACAACAAACATGTTCAAAATCTTACCTTGTTCAGTGCTTTACAACCTTTGTCTATTTTCCAACAAGTTGGCAATGTTGCTACTAAGGAGAAATAACACAAGATTGCCTAGTTCGCTATTCTTTTTCATGTTTTGGAAAATGGTCAACCCATGGTTAAATATGAATATCTTAAACCTTTATTTGAATTTTTGAAGGTAAAAAATCTACCTTAAAGACATTGTCCACTAATGCTTCAAGGTGGGTGATGGGGGAACATATTCATCACCAAGTTCTAAAAGCCTTAAAGGCAACTATTATTGGAACTTCATTCCTTTCAATTAATTGCAATGAGGTGACTTCAATCAACAACCAACAATGGTTGTCGATACATGTGTATGTGTTGGACAATTGGGTGTGTACATTGTTGCTTTTATCCATGGCCTAGGTCATAGGTGGATCAAATGCAAAAAATCTAACAAAGTGTGTGGTGGGATCTTTGTTGCAAGAAAAAGGTTTAGGTCACACTAACATCGCAGCAAAGCTTGTTGCATTTGGTTCAAATGGTGTTAATGTTTCCAAGGTGCTAAATTAGGTGTGACAAAACAAATTCAAGAAACATGCACCCCATTCAACTTGGGGGTGCATTGTGTCTCTCATAGAACAAACTTGGGTATGCAAACATTATCTTCTTTTCCTTAGTGCATCAAGTGGAAACACTGTTCCAATCCTTATATCAGTACTTTTACAAAAGTCTCAAACATCACTTGGAATTCACAAAATTGGCTGACATCATGGAGTCTAAAGGTTTGAAGTTATTAAGAAATGTGAAAGCTAGATGGGATTCCATGTTTAGCCCAACCAAGCAAGTGATGACAGGATATAAGACCTTGTTGATGAAAATGGCCCTAGACATGGATGCAAACTCTCAAGTTGCAACAAACTTTGAACATTTGGTTGATTTGGACATGTTGTTGTACTTATCTTATATCCTCCCGCTCCTAAAATATGTGCATAGTTTCATTAAATTTTCTCAAGGCAATGACATTTTTCTTTGCAACTTTTTGTGCGCAGTGAAAATTTGTTAGGAACAATTGCATTTTTAGTTTGTTCATCTTGCCACAAAGTTTCAGGTGGATGCATTCAACGAATACCATTCCTTGCTAGATTGTGCTCATGAAATTATCACTTTGTAATGGCAACAACTACCGTTTTCTTCTCTTGAGCATTTGATTTTCAATCTAAATGGCAATCAAATTTTTTGTCGGTGTATCAATTTCATGTGCCAATGGTGTAGAAACAACCATGAAAAGTTTGCTTCTAGTTTTTTTTTCATTTTTTTCACATATGTCTACTTGTTTCAATTTTGTGGATCAAACCTTGGAGCCCCATGTTCTTGTTAATTTTGGAATGTATCTACCATTTAACATATCCAAAATTTTCAAATTTGGCATAGTTCTAGATTTTTGCACAATTTGAAATTTTTTGTGTCAACTCAATGCTTGAAATCTTTTTATGTTAAATCTTTAGTTGTGCACATCAAGGCTTGCAAGCCTCTTGTTTTTCATTTTGTGATCTTGGTTTCATTGGAGGCCCATCCTTTAAGTTGGAGACCTTTTTTTCATTTTTGTAACCTAAAGCCCATCAATTTGTTCAAGTTTGGAATATGACTAGTGAGGTTTCAAGTTTGTAATATGATCTTTTGGGTTTGGAATGTTATTTGAAGGTTTAAATGGTCACTAGTTGGTTTAGTTATGCAAATGATTTTTCATTGGTCAATTGCATTATGCATGTTTATATACCTAAGTTTTTCATTGGTGTGATGTGTGTGATGGCTACATTGTAACAAAGATTGTGGAATCTCTCTTGTTTGAATTGGAAGGTAGATTTCCTTCTCACAAGGTATTTGATGCATTTGGCATCATTTATCCACAATACTAGCTTTAGGATGGGGCTAAAACATCCTTCCAAAAACATCTTGCAATCTTGAAGTAGGATTGTGCAAGTTTTTGTGTGGTCTATGTTATGGAATCAAATGGTGAGGAAGTTAACATGCCTTTGAGCACATTAACATGTTGTTAGCTTCAACACTTGACATTCAACAAGGTTTTTTCAAAATGACTATGAAAAACCAAGTAGTTGTTAATATGCAACTTCCTTTTGACCTTAACCCCCTGACTTGGTTATGGCATACAATATCAAGTTTTAGAATATTGTGTCATAATCCACCTGAGTATTTCATGCTTGTTGAAATTGGTAACATCCTTGTTTTGGGCAATGTGGAAGATGAAAGATGTTTTTCCACTCTGAAATTCCTTAAATATAGCCTTCGTAATAAGCTCAGTGTGCATCTACCTATGGTTGTGAAGATGTTTTGGCAAAAAAAATTCATTTTGGCAAATTTCCTATACAAGGAGGCTATTGAGTCTTGGAAAAATGAAAACAAGCAATATGGTGACTCATGAGTCACGATTCTTGTTGTTATTGTATCCTTTGAAACTTGACTAAACTTTCAAAGTTTCATGAATCCTTTTAGTTTCCATGATGTTAAGCCAATTTTTTGATTTTATTACAACCTACAATCTTAACTCTTAGATTTGGTGTCCCAAATTTAGCAACTATATGGTGACACTTCTTGGACACATGGGTGATTTTGGTTTTTGGTTTCACAATGCAAATTGTTGCATTTAAGCTATGAATTTCCTTGACCCATTTCCTTGTTTTGAATTTTAACATTTATTTATGTGTAATTCTTAATATTAATGAATAAATTTTTTAATTGCAATAACCAATTGTAAATTATAAATATTAAAAATACCTATGTTCTTTTTGTATTTTCAGTTTTGATAAGAAGGATTTGTTATTTTGCAAGCCACTTATGTTACAGTGGGCAGTTCAAGAGGTTCAATTCCTCCATAAGTGACAATAATTTAATCTAAAACAATTATCATGCAATGTTTTTATATTGTTGAAAAGTTGCTGGTTTTTGCAATGTTCAATTTCAATATGGAACCTAAACATCACCAAAGCAAATGGTGTAGTTTGTTGCATTTTTATACATTAAAACATTTGGATTTTCACATCTTATTGAAATTTATTTTTATAATGTAACCATTTTTTTCACAATCTAAAATATGTAGTAACCTTTTAAAACTTTTACATTAAAAACCCTTAGCCAAAAAGCTCCAAAAGGAAAGCCTATGTTGCCAACTATAGCTAGCTTAGTTGATGGCTTGATGCAAGTTTTGCAACATGCCATGGGTTGTTGGTGCAAGTGCAACTATGCTTTGAAAATGAAAAAAAAATGTTTGCTTCTAACCTTGACTTGCTTTATTACTTTCCTTGGTGTGTTTGGTTTCAATGTTGGAGACTATTAATTCACTAGTGAAATTTGCCCAACTTCAAGATATTTTTGTTTGTGATCTCATGGTGATTATGAATATCTATTAAGATGAGCTTCATAAATTGTTCTTGCCTTCAATGAAGATATCTTCCATGGATTCCATAGGCTAGTTGACACCGCTCATGAAGAAATTTATATGCAATGGATCATTGAATTAAACATAGGAATTAACCACCTAGGGTTTGAAAAAAATGGTCCACATATTTGGGCAAAACTAAAGAACCTAGAAACTAGGGCCACTTGTTTTGTGACATGTGAAGTTTATGTTGTTGTGAATCAAGTGAAGCAACAAACATTAGTTGTTATTCAACTAATCAATCAGTTGCAAACTCATTTTCCACCTCAAGAGGTGATGGATGCATTGGAGGTGGTCTGCCTTAATATTGATTGCAAGATGATCCTAAGTTTAAATTTGGTGTTCACTTGAACACCATCAAGAGTTTTTGTTGTGCCCCAAGGAAGCTTGGACCTTAAAAGCTATGGGTTCTTCTCATTTCAAAAGCAATAGCCTTGGATTTATGTAGGTGTGGACCTTCATGCTTTCCATGAAGAACTATTTTTGTGTGGCCATGGCCCTTCCCATGACATTAATCCTTTGGATTAGTTATGGAGGGGTCTAACTACAAGTCAAATTGTGAATCATCATTTTTCCAAATACATAAAGTTGACATAGGTTGCGATAATCCAAGTGATTGGATCAATGGAAGATGAAGATAATTTTAATACTCTTAGCTTTATTAAATCAAAACTAAAAAATAGGCTCACCACCCACCTTGATCTAATGATCCACATGTTTTCTTGGAACTTCCTTACAATGCAGCCATCCATGAATGGAAGGAAAAATTTGTGGGTATGGTGAGGATGCACAACAAGAAGCTATGGTTTTGCAAAAGTGTTCAGAATTTGAAACATTCTTAGCTGGCATTTGTTTTGAAGCCTTCCAATCAAATAGTTCTTGGGGGTTTAATTTGCTTTTTTTTTACTTGACATGTGTTTGCACGGGTGATGGTAGGAGCATGTTGTTACTGCAATCAAAAGCTGATTGTTGTTGTCAACAAATTTGCAATTGGATCATTCTGGTCTGCTGTGGAAATGTTGTTACTTTATTACCTTTGTTTCCATAAGCCTAGCTTGTTTGGTATGCTACTTTCAGTGATTCAACATGTCTTGCACACACAAGCCAACTAACATCCAAAGAACACTTAACTTCATATTTTTTTGGCAGGTAACCCATGCACTACAAGGGGTAGGGCAGTTTCTTTTGCCACAGGTCAATTCCCCCACATGGCATGCTTGTTGAATTTTTGAGCTTGAATTTTCAAAAGTTGCTCCTTAATAGACCCTAATGTTTTTGCATTTGCTCCTTACTAGACACAAGTTTTTTCACATTTGCTGATTAAAGTTGAACAACAATTTGCAAATTTGCATAACAAGTAGTAAAAAAATTATCAAGTAGGTTTCAGCTTCAATACGGTGCAAAGCAGGGGCGCTAATTGCTCTCAACTCTGGCCCACAAAGTCGCCAATGTGTTTACTTTTGTAAATTGAGAAAACAAAGTTGGTTGAAAAAAGTATTAACTAAACTTCAATGTGAGAAACATTTTTGCAGGGTCACATACTGAGCACCACTGCAGATGCTCTTACTTATTTTGACCTTGAAGATTCTCTACAGGATCCATTCTTCTTTTAACCCAACAGAACTAATTGTATTATACAGTTGTTCTTTAGGGTTTATTGGAATGGATGTATGTAATAATTAATAAAAGTAGTTAGAAATTTTGAAATTTGTAGTTTTCATTTGGTTCCTCTACATTTTGAGGAATGTTCATTAGGTGTTCTTTGCAAGAACTTCAGCAAACATTTCCTATTTTGAACAGTTGGTGGTTTGATTGCCATAGGGGGCAGAGGCATTATGGAATGAGCCTGCTTGTTGATTGTACAGAATAGATAACTACAAAAATTAGTGAGAAACTTTTTAATTTGTAGATTTCATTTGGTCCCACATTTTGAGATACATTCCTTAGGAATTATTGTGGATTAAGTTTTGCACTCTTTTCCGTTGTCGTTTTGGGAGAATTTCATGGAACATGGTTTGAAGTTGCCTCAGGGGCAGAGCCATCAGGCAATAATGTAGTTTTCATTTGATCCCAAAAATTGGAGGAATGTTAAAGGGGAGTTGCTCTGAACTATATTAGTTTGGGGGTGGGGCAGGAGCCATCAGAGTAGTGCAAAGTCTGTTACAATAGTGATGCTAGTGTTTCAACTCGTAAGTAAACACCCTGACTAATATTGGACCTCATTCCAAGTAATCTGAACCTAAACATGCGATTAACTATCCGATTAGCACCAGTTCTAGTCCCTTTTTTTTTTCCTTTTTTCATCCCACAAATCTCTCCAGTTCTGATTCTTAAAAAACTGAGATCCCAGTTTTGATTTGATTTTTATGAACCAAAACCAAAACCTCTGATTCTAACCCTCCAAACCAGGTACCTGCCCACCACTGGTTTGAACCTTGCTATAAGGGGGCAGAGCCATTACATGATGAGGCACTTGTTGAAAGTACAGAACTCTCAAGACAACTACAGCAAAAGAAAAGTAGTGAGAAAAAGTGAGAAATATGTAGCCTGGAGTTATCTTGAAAGGCAAATGAGTGAGTGAACTCAACCATGGTGGTGGGCACACACACTAGGGAATAAGGTGGCCTCTCTTGAAGTCATTATGATGACAGATAGGGTCTGTGGCATCATCAGAGTACTCATCAGAGTACTGTCGGGTATGTTGACTATTGTAATCGACAATATGAACATTCAATAATACCTTTGTTGAGAATTCAGGGGTGGTGTGTGTGTGAGTGTGTGTGTGGCTGTCTGTCTGTCTGTGGAAAGAAGAAGTTGGGTGGGGAGAGAGAGTTAAGTTATATGCTGAGCTGAACAGCTTCACTAGTAGCAAAGATTGAATCCTTATCTTAAACATCACCACCATCACTTTGAAGTCAGGGAATTATTTGGAGAGGTCCTGAGTACTGACAAATAACCAAAAAGAAGTCAACTATGACAGCACCATCAACACGCATCAGTGTCCTTCCCTTCCTTCACGGCAGCTAAGTAGTAAAAAGTGGGTCTCTCTGTGCCAGGAAGCTGCTGCAGTACAGGACAATTGAATGGTTACATTTCTTTCAACCTGTGGGAATGCTGCAGGAGGACAGTACCTAGAGTAGTACTAGTGGCATCACACATCGATACTGGGCTTTTAGGATTCTATGACAAAGTTGTCACTCATTGAAGGATGTTGGGCTTCTCACACCACTACCTACTTCCTTACTTTACCCAGTACTACTGTCCTTTTCTACAGCTGCTGCCCTGCAATAGAGTGTGATGTGTGTATGTGGAAAAGAGTGGCAGTGTTTGATCAGGAATCGGGTAACCAAGAGGACTTGACAAATTGTAAATAATTTGACTTTTCTTCACACAACCACACACACACACACACACACTCTCTCTCTCTCTCTCTCTCTCTCTCTCTTTGCAGGAGTCTGCAATCTGATCAGTTCCCAGATTTGCTTCTTGATCATCATAGGCAACAACTAACTTATTGGAGAACCCTGGAGACTTTGCTTCTGTTTCTGGAGACTTAGTTAGAGCAGCAGAGGTCCTTGATGTATTCTCAAGTTAAGTTTATTGCGAGTACAATATCTGCCCAACACTGATTTCAGAGGCAAAACACTATATCACCTCATAAGCAAATCATGGCAAAATTTGATGTCTTAACTCCATAGACCGATAATTACAACAATGTGTGAAGGGACTCAATTTCTATCTTCTTTTATTTTCCAATTTTTTTGATGTAGCAAAGGTGACAATCATGTATTAGCCAATATGGCCAAATTTGGCTATTAAAATATATAAAAGGAATTTTTTTAAATTTATCCTTATATATTTTCAACTATCTAGTAATACTTGAAGCATGTATAAAAACCTGGTGATTTTAAAAGATTTTCTGAATTTTTTTTCAAAGTTTTCAAAAAATCATTGAATTTGTGATGAGAAAAGTTCAATTTTGTGCAACAATGCGAAATTTTGCACCCAAAACAATGGCTAGTGTGAACAATGCAAAAGGCCCATTTGTTACCTCATTAACCACAAATGTAAAGCTTGGGAAGGACAACCTTTTTTTTGTAATTGAAAACCATGTAAGTCAAAATATAGGGTCCATATATTGGTTGTTGGGTAAAAATTTAATTTTAATTAATTTTATAATAAGATTATATTTATTTTCATAATTAAAATATAACTAATGTAAGGCATGCATTGATAATAAATATTAGAAAATATGTACATTTGAAACTTTACGTATTAAAGTTGTTAATAGGTTCAATTGGTAGGATGAAGGTGTAATTTACATACAAGGTTTAGAGTAAAAGAGGTAAAATTAGTGAGGTGGTTATTTACTTCATTAAAACAAAAAGTTGATGAAGGTCCAGATGCAAGCACTTGGTAGCTCATTTACTTTGGTTGTGATGCATGCCTTGTTTGCTTTGATTTTTAAATTCAAAAGCTTCTTTATTTATTTTTCCCCATGGAAACAAACATGTCAAACATTGTTATACATTAACTTTGTGGATGCCATCCATGGTCTTCATCATCTCAAATGTGATTTGGTGATTATAACTTGTTGATATGTTTCTAAAAACTTAATTTGGACATGCATGTTGTTTTTTTTGTCACAAACACAATCACCTTCCTTCCTTCACTTCTCACACCTTCAACTAAAACTAAAAATCCAAGCCAACATATCACATAAAACCTCCAAATAATATCATCTTGTATACATGTAATGGGAAAAATTAACACAATGTCACCCTATGACCTAAAGAAAAAGGCACGGTTGTAGGAGGAGATGGCCTACAAAAGGGTGGGAAGAAGGAATCAATGCGTAATTGGGAGACTATGCTTATTTGAAAACTATGAACTAAAGAAGGGGGGAGGGGGAAGGGGGGAGGGGGAAGGGGAAAGGGGTGCAAAGGAGTTTGGGGTGGAGTGAGAGGAGATATTGTAGAGTGAATCCAAACAATGGATGGGAGATGACAAAAAGGTGTTAAAAAGTTCATCGTCTCTTTTGAACTCACCATTAACTTCCTATAAAAAGGCTGGAAATATGAAGTTATGTTGGCATGAAGGCTTGGAAATCATGGTTGTTTACAAGATGACACAACTAAGAAGGAGTTCAATACAAGGTTGGTGGTTGCCTATTCAAAAGTTGACTCTTAACAAATTCACATGCATGTGAAGCTTGGCTAGAAGTCCTACAAGAACAATTTTTTTGGAAAGTGATGCACACATTTTTTAACCATTGCAATAGACAAAGTATTGGTCCTATTTCACTAATCTACCTTACATACCTACCTACCTACTTGCTTACCTACCTACTTAAGGTGGTAGGTAAATTATAAGTAAATAGATAATAGGTAGGTAATTGAGTCACTAAGCAATAATGTGACTTTTATGACTACAAAAATATAACTATAGTCAAATCAAATTCATTGTTTATGTCATTTTTGTAGCCACTTATGTCAAAATGGCATAAATGAATGGTCCTATTTGAATGTGTACTCATATGAATGTAGTCATGAAAGTCATGTTTTAGCATAATGAATAGGTAGGTAGGTAGGTAGGTAGGTAATAAATTAAGTTGTGATAAGTAGTAACTTAAATTAAATTGGGTGGGTATAAATTACATAGTTAAATAGTAGGTAATATGTGGTAGTTAGTAATTGATCTAATATGTAGAAGGTAGTAATTGCAACTAAAAAGTTTTACCCATACACTTTGTCTTTCATTTCAATTTTGTGAACTACATAAAAAGGTGTACTATAGACATTCAAAAAACATAAACAATATTAAAAGAAAATACCATTTGTGATGAACCTATCAAATGGCTTGACTTTAAAGGTTAATTTACCCAACATAAAATAAGAATATTTATTTACATATGCTACTCCTACCTACCTATTTACCTAGCTAAATCTATTCACCTACATTACTACCTATTTAAATTACCATATTTAAAAAATAATTTTCAAAATATTACTATTTGTACATCATGAATGTTTTTTTTAAGTCACCAAAATAGTCACATTATAGGCATAAAAAGCTATCTAGGTGTAAGCAAGATAAAATGAACAATTTTTTCACCTTGTCAAAACTACAACAATTAGATTTTAAATAATAATTAAACTCATCATAAAATTGTGAAACATTTAATGCTTTTGCTTGAATGATAAAAGATAAAATGTTTTTACATTAATGTGGATTAATTTTCAAATTTCAACTTATAAAAATAGGTTTCAAGTAGGTTTTTTTTAATATAAATAGCTTTTGACGTCTACTTTTAAGCATGGGCTTTTTGTTTCAAGTAGGAGTCAAATAGGGTTTAATATAAAAAAATAGGAAAATTTGATGGCTTGTTAAAATAAATGATGATTTTCATATCATAAATTAATACATATATATTTGATTAATTTTTTTAATGAAAAAATAGGTGTGAACACATATAAACCAATTAGTTTCAAATCTACTTTTCATCTATTTTGAAGTTTTTTTTAAAAAAATGTTTTGGGAACTATATTCTTATAAACTTAATACAACAAATGAATGTTACTTAGCATATATTTTCACCTAATTTGATGCTACTTTTTTGTAGCTATATGTGTGACATATGGTTTAAGTGCAAACGTCTACTTTGTTTGTATAGTTTATCTTGTTTTGACCCACCTAATAAATAATATGTAAACAATTCACCCATCAAATGAGACCATATACATTAACTTTGGACTTCATCTAAATTTGTGTGATGTCATCATAAAATCATATCACATGCAATTGGTTGTTGCATGCAAATTGTTGTACAAGACTAAATGATAGTCAATCATAAAATGTCACTTTCACAACTAAAAAACAATTATAAACACTAGCCACAAATCTTGATTTTTTTCCTAATGTGATAATTGCAACATATATGATAATTAAGGTACAATTTAGATTCAAGAAACAAGTTTTAATTGCAAGGTATTTGTTTTGCCACATTGTTAAACCTACTATTTCACTGAATTTGTTGTTTTTGTTTAATGTTTGCCCAACATCATCATATTTTCAAAAATGGCATGTGCGTTCAATATCTCAATTTAAGCTTAGAGTCTCTTATAAATGATATCTTTCATCCAAGTCTACACCCATTAATGCAACATGTAAGATTAACAAAAGATTTTAATTTTATTATATTCATGCCCCATATCTAGTAACCATAATGGTTAGTTCTATAATTATCCATCCATATGTAAACATACCTATGTACCACTTACTAATTAAGTGCCTTACCTACACAACAACACATCTTGGGTTTTACAACCGATTAATAAAATGACTTTTGTCTTTTTTGACTACAATTAGAACTACAAGTTCATGTTAATGACTATGTAGTTGTAAAGGACATTGTGCTACCATGTGGCATTATGGTTTTGCGACTGTAGTCGATATCATGACTTGATGGTTTTTGCACAAATATCAAATTTTCAAAAATGCATTTTTAATGTATATTTAATCATCCAAAACTAAATAATAACAAAATTCCATTGATTCTTGTAACTTTTGGTGAATAATAACTCATCATCTTATGATGCTAAGCCCTAAACCCTAAATGCCACATGACAACGAAGTTGATTAATAGTCACGACACTTCATGACTTGTGACACTAATTTCACATCATGATTCATGTCATTGATTTGATGAATTAATTTCATTTATTAGTTAATCAAAAATATTGTTGTCCTTTACGATTAATAACAACTCGATCTTCCATGTGATGATGACATGGCATGCCATTTGGCAACAAGGTGTCACAAATTTTCATGGCAATCCATGATTTTTTGTGACACCATAAATTTTTGTGTGTTTTGAATTTACATCACCAATATTTGTCATGGCATGCCAAAAAACTTTTGTGTGTGCCATTAGGTTTTTGAAGTCATGAATCCACATGCATGTGCATGTGTACTAAATAATTTATAATTGTTATCTTGTAGTTATGACTACAATATTAATATTCATTTTGAAAAAAGTGACACATAACTCCTTGAATTTTTAACTATTTAATACAGTAGCTTAGGTTAACATACCTATAAAATTAACTTATGTATCTAAGTTATTTAATAAAAACTTACTTCATAATATAAATTACCTTGTAAGTTACTTAATTAAACATAAAAAATTTACTACATCTAGTATGTTTAAACATATTTAAAATAGGTTACCCTACTGATAGGTTAACGTAAGTAGGCTTGCATAGGTTCCTAGCTTTAAGTTTTTTGTCAAGTCAACCTAGGTAACCTCATTACAAGATATTTTATCAAGTTTGTAACCACCTCAAGTTTGTGCAACTAGATGTGACTATGATGCTATTAAATGCAACATAATTATCTTAGGTTTGTTTTTAACCTAAAGATGCCTAGGTTAACCTAGGCTAGGTTAGTAAGTAGTATAGTTTGACAAACTAGTTCATCTTAAATCAACCTAAGGAGGTCCAAGTTTAGGCTAAGTTGATAAGTAATAGGTAGGTTGACCAAGGTCAACCTAAGGTGGCCAAGGTTAATGATTACATGGAATTTCATTATTATAAAAAAAATTTAAATCCTAGTTGTTAAAATGACTAAGCTTTGCAATTGAATGTCCCTTGTGACTAAATGGGGAAACAACATGAGTTTAACAACTCACTAATCACTAGTTACATATGTCCTTTTTGACTAGTATGTAGTTGTAAAGCCCAGTCACAAAACCTAGAATGTGTTGTTGTGTTACGTTTTTTCACCTCATAGTAATCACTTTCACATTGCAAACCTAATTACCTATGATATTTACTAACTCACATATACAAAGTAGTTAGTAGTTACCTAGTAATGTAAGGTGGAAGTAGGAGGGTTTAGACAATAGGTTGCCAACACGGAACTATGGTAACCTTGTTGTAGGTCATCCACAATTGCATCATAAGTCATAACCAATGTTGGGTGCTTGTTTTTCTTTTTTTTTAAATCACTAATTCTAGTTCTTCAACTAGATTTTGATAATCAACCTAATGATTTACAACCAACCCTAGGATCAGTAAGGTGGAAGCATAATCAAGTGGACCAAAAAAGTTATCTTTGACAATTAAATCATTTGACATTCACATGTAAACACAAAAATAGTTCAAAACCTCCTCCTATGATTTATAATACAAATCATTATGTACCTCTATTGACTTCATAAAAATATAAAGCTAAAATTTAAGAAGTAACTATATCATAAAAATCTATAAAAACTATGTTTGAATATAATTGCACAATTTTTTGAAAACCTACTTCATTTCCCAAAATAAATTAAAACATTTCTAAATTAGATGTTCTCACAAAGTCTATGGTATGCATTAAGATATCTTTGAAATTTTCAATTTAAATATATTTTTTAATCCACTTGCATTTACTTTTGTAAAATCTAGCACTATAAAAAGTAGATTTCAACATGCTTGCATTTCATAATAAACTACTTAACTATCTATTAAATATGTTTTTTAATATCTATATATAAAATAAAAAATCATACTAATTTCAATATCATAACCTAATTATTACATAATTAAAAAATTTATGGTACATTTTATGGTACTTATAATTTGACCCAAAAAATACACAATATGTAATCCACTTGATTGAGCTTTCACCCATTAGGCCAATTTTTTTTTCACAAATATCAACTTCTCTAAATTTTTCAATTATAAAAAATATATATCTTAAATTAGTAAATATTTTGATTAAAGAAAAAATCTTCTCCATTTCAATTTGTGATTTCACAATGCCTAAGATTTGGTGGACAAAAAACCAATCCAAGAAAAATAGATTCATGTTTTTCCCACCATTGAAAAGGACATTTGATATCCTTCACATCCATTATTAATGTCTAAAAATCGACTTGATTTTATTTTAGCAAGGTTTTTTGCTAGTTCACTTGTGTTAATCATTTCAAATTTCTCCAAACTACAATCCTCATCAATTATTACAACTACAAAATCACTTTTAGATCATCCTAATTGATGTAAATGATGATGACATTTCAAGAACATGAAACATAAAACTTTCTATCATACTCTTCAACAATAACCACACGTTGTTCATGACCAATAAATAAAGCTATTAAATCAAGGTTTTTTCACTTTGGGTTTACCATCAAGTAGAACATATTATGGGTTATTCTTCTTTCATGTTTCCTTAAAAATGAAAAGAAAGAATTCAAAACATAAAAAACTTTTTTTTTGATGTTACAAGTAAGCAAGTTAACTTAATAACAACAACCAAATCACCCTCCATTGTTTAGGGGTGATGGGATTTCAACTTCTTCCTTAAATTTCAAGCTCATAGCTATTGTAAAATGTAAATCATCACTTAACACCATGGTTCAAAACATAAACATGAAAAAACCAATCCATAGTGATTTGAAAGATGTGTCATGTTCAAGGAGGTGGCATTTAACTAGTCACCTACATTGCAAACAATTTGTTATAACAAAGAATGATGTCCTCCTAAAAAGCTTTTTGAAACATAATTATTTCCTTAACAAATTTATTTTTAAAAATTAGAATAATTTTAAAATAAAGTAATAAGATCTACTTGCCCTGAGGACTACACCTTCAAAAGCATATTTTACAAAATATGCTTAAAATATGATTTTCAAATTAATTTTTAATTTAAAAAAATTCTTATGACCCAAAAAATGTTGCATTATGTTACAATATAAAGATATCCATAAAAATGCTTTTGGGTATTCCATGCAAATTATATTCGTTTCAAATTTTGTTAACCATTCCCACAATACATTAAAAATATGATCATACAAGATCATCACAAAATTTAGCATGAACTTAAGTAATACCACAATGGAAATAGTGGTCATTTCGTGGAATGACTCTCATTACCTTATTTGAACCTAATATCAAATGTTCATATTCCCATTTCCAATAGAAAAATGAAATCAATTTGAAAAAGAAAATTGAAACTACCCTATTTTCATGTAAGTATTTAATTTCCTTGGGTGAAGATCAAAATCAATTCAAACGTTCTATTTTGCTCTTGTTTGCCTTTTTTTAATTCTTTGAACTAGGTTATGCACTCTTGCAAATCTCCTTGTGTGAACTTAATAAAAACATGTACATTTGAAAAAATTTCAAATGTTTTCATATATTGTAGCATATTGACATGCCTTAGAAAAAACATGTTCAAAACAAGTGCCCCAAAAAGTTTTTCCCAAACCCAAAGCTTCATAGCTCATAACAAAATTTAATTTAGCATCATTACATTTAGATTTAAGGTTTTGTCTTTCACATAAAAAATAATTTTAATCTTTAAACCATATTGATCCAATTTAAAATTTTGTTAAACATTTACCCAAAGCTCTTTTGGTTTTTGTAACTTCAAATAAATTGATAGTGATATGTTTTTGCTATCAATCATCTCCCAACATGTTAATTACAAGAACATAAACAACATTAATGATAATAAGGTGACATTGAGGGCACTAGGAAGGACAAGAGAGGATAATCCAAGGAAAAGTGAAAAAAGGTTTTATTTTTTAGGTGACACAATAGTATTGGGAAATACATCAAAGAATGTTAAATGCACCAAGGACACCGAGTTATTAAAAAAATCCTCCTAGGAACAAGGTGGATGATGTGAACATTGAGTCTTAGGAAGGACACCAAGTTACTAGGTGGTAAAGAAATCATTTAAAAAGGCCCGGTATCCTTGATCATGAACGCCCTTTGACATCTATGAATCAAAAATTGTATTTGTTGATTGGATTGTTATAGCAAATTATATAATGCACAATATATGTATTACCAATAGCCACATATGCATTAATAACATTCACATAAAAAAAAGCCCAATAAAAGAAAAATTGTTACGAAGTTTCCAAAAAATTCCTTAAGCATGTAATTTTTAAAGATTAGTTTTGATTGATTTTTCTCATTACAAGAAATCATGATTTTTTTAATGGAAAAAAATAGTCAAAAAGACACCATGTGGCATGTTTGCCCCCATGTCCAACTTGACCAAATTGCCATTTTGGATAAGTTAATTTTGATCCATCTCCTTTGATTGGGTTTATTTGGTTGGCTATTTTGATGGGTTTTTTTTACTAGGTAAAAGGAAACAACAATATTTGTGTCACAACCTAGCCTTAGGCTTGCGACCAAAATAAGGGCTTGCAAAGGTGCAACCCGAGAGTGAAGCCCGAGAATCCCATTTCATGCTCACAGGAATGTAGGAAAATGTGAAGAAATGAGCCCACACTCCCAAGTGGGCTCCCACTTTGAGAGTTGGAATCCCAATGGATTCTCAAATTTTTGAAGAGCAAATTCAAGGGTCAAAATTCATTGGATTGAAAATTTTCTTATACCATTAAAAAGCTTTTGAGAAGTAAACGTTTAAGATGAGCTCACATGACCCATTTGAGTACATAAAACACAAGTTATGGCCAAAAGAAAGGTTGGGAGTCCAACCACTAAAAATCAAAAAATGTGTAGGTGGCATGCCACATATCGTTGGAAAACTCTTAACAAGGGCTACAAATTTGTTTTAAACTCACCTCAATTGGAGATCTACACAATAAGTTATGGCCCTCTAATAGTCCCAATTTTGGGAATTTTCGAATTCCGAAATTGGGAATCCTGGGACAAAATGACATTTGAATGTATCCCCCATGGCTAATCACAAAAAATACTATAAGGAGGAAGGTGGTGTTTTCCCCCAAGTCTGGGCTGTGGTGAATTTTATGAATTCGTGTGTGCATGTGGTTTGTTCGTGCATCAAAAGTGCTCCAACTATGCATTAACCAACTTGTTATTTGGTTTATATAGGTCCATGTGAATAATTGACCAGTTTATCACTCGTCTTAGTCCCCATCCTAGAACTCCAGTACGCCCCTACCTTCGAAATGCTATGAGTTAAAGAGTGTATCCCCATTATTTCTTCCAATGTTTTCACCTTCGAACTCGCATTTGAATCTTACGAGGAATTTAGGGGTGCGTCAATTTGGGCAACAATTATATATTTTATTTATTTATTTATTTATAACTATCATCCCTTACCTAGGTTACTAGGCTAGGTTAAATAAACTAACTATGTACATTCAAGTAAATTGCACATGTGAAAATTTGAACACTTCATTTTCTCACTAAGACTCCAAACCTTTAAACATTGCACCATTTTTTCAACAAGTGATAATTTTTGTCATTATATCATTTCTTCCTATCCTACTTATATGGCCTAACTTACCTACCTTAATTACATACCTACCTTATAGTACTTTAATAGGTTATTCTAGGCTACATTACTCTATGTTATTTTAAATTTTTCTACCCTAGCCTATTCCAAATTATTTAACCCTAAGCAAGTTTTAATTATTTTAGGCCAATTAACCTTAAGTTATTTTATGTTATTCTACCTTTAGATATTCTTGAAAATTCTTGGATATTTTTACCTAGGTTATTTTTGGCTATTGTATGTTATTATAGGCCATTATAATTTTTTTTACCTTAGGTTGTTTTAGGCTATTTTTGTCCTAGGCTATTCTACCCTAGGTTTTTTTTGTTATTCTACTTTAGGTTATTTAATCACAAGCTTTTCTCAACTACTCTTAGTTATTCTAACATAAGTTTTTTTTGGTTTTTTTAATTATTCTACCTTATATGCCTCTTAGCTATTTTAGATTTGTTTTATTATTTTAAACAATTCTACCTTAGGTGATTATTGGTTATTCTTTGTTATTTTAAATCATACTAAATTACTATACTATGGGTTATTTTATGATATTCTACCCCTAGTCTATTTTTGTCTATTCAAAACTATTTTAGGTTATTATATCCTAGGTTATCCTAAGCTATTATATTTAAAGCTTTTTCCACCTAGGTTTTTTTTTTAATTTTTAAAATTTTACCATTATCTATTAATAGCCTAGGATAACCTATAAATAGCCTAAAATAAAATATCTTAAAATAGATTATAATATAAAAGCATTTCAAATAATCTTAAATAGCCTAAACTAAAATAACATAAAACAATGTAATATAAATCAATTATAATACATTATCTGACTTAAGCTTTGAATAGGTAGCATAGGCTTAATAAATAGGCTAGCTAGCCAAATCAATATGAGTAATTTGACTAAGTTTTTTTCATTTAATATGGGTTATTTGATTAAGCCATGACAATTTTTACAAACGTTTTTTTTGTTTGTCCTTTTCAACTAAATGTACAACATAACATTTTGTCAAAAACATGATTGTTGATCATGTGTTCCTCTTTATTATTCTCAAATTTTTTTTATAAACATTAAAGTTCTGATAATGTGTTTTGAATAATAATTTCGTTTGTTGTTTGTAGAAGTTATTTTTAGCACATTGTTGCACAATTTTGAAGTTGTTATGCAAAACTTGATGATGTGGCAAGTTGTCGAGTGCATAATGGTCCCATTGTGGAACAAGGAGTGTGAAATCTAGGCTAGCCTAGTGTGATGATGCTACAATGTGTTCACTTGTATTGCACGACACAATAAAAAACACTAAACATCACCCTTTAGAGGTTGAAGGTGATGGCACTATGGTGTGTTCATACACAACTTACTATGATTCCAAAAACTCTTTTGTCAAATATTTATGCCATTTATTTTTATTTTGTTGTCATTAGGGTAAATATTTAAGGTGTAAAAAAACAAGCCATCATGAACTAATGAAAATAATTGAAATTGACATGCACATATGAACAAATTGATGCATGCACACAAGTGAAAACTTTTTAAAAATTTGTCAAATATTTTTTTTCATTAAATATTAACGAATTTTCATATATATATTTTTTGAGTGCCAAACTTTACTTTCCAAAAATTATATATTTGGCATAAAAATGTTGAACCTATTATTCTAATACAACATATGAATTGTTCATTCTAAAAATGTGCCTCTTAACAAACGTACATTAAGAGGAAATATATTTATCCATCAATAAAGGTGTCATATCTTCACCTCTTGGGTTTGTGTTCTCATTTTCTCCTACAATAAGAAGTGTTGAATGAAGAATTTAGCGTTTGCCACAACTATCCATATGAATGTTTTGTAAGATAATATTCCAAATTTTTTTTAGTTGGGTTTTTAGTAGAAGGCCTATATTTTGTTGGCAAATTCACATTACTCCAAGTTAATTTGAGCTTTTTCCACATTTTAACAATGGAAAAAATTTCATTGGTATGCATAGAATGTCCTTGAGGCTTGTAGGAGATGACATATCATCTATTTCATGAATTGAGATAAAATGCTTATATCCCACCTTGTAGGGAATCAACCATGCAATTCTTACTTAGAAAATGTATATTTGAACATGCTTGTCTGTATTCAAACAATAAGACAAGAAGACTCATATTAAAAAACATGTGAGTTGATGTTGATAAAATTGCGAGTAAGAAAATTGATGTGGATAAAATATGAGGCTTTAATTCTATCCAACCTCAAAAAAATGACCATTTAGTTCTCACCATACTCAATTTTTATAAGGTGAATACTTATCTATGGTTCTTCAAAATTAGAAGAGGATTCACATCCATCACTCCCATGAGCACTTTCAAATCTCTCTTCAACATTTTGTATCTCAATTTAATTATCCCTCAAAATTAGAAAGGAGGAACCCTTTGTTTAAACTTGATGATTACATAAAAGTCATGTAAACACATGTTAAACAAAATAAGACCAAAAAAAAGTATTTGTGTGATTACAAAATGTTTTGGCATGTTGTGTCCTCAATCAAAATCACACAAAACTCAAATAAAAGTGATACTCGATTTGGGTTTGAAGTTAATATGTTTCATGTTCTTTGTTGTAACAATGTATATGAAGGTAAGTCTAAACTAAATTCCAAATTGTCAAAATTATTATGATAAGTTGTAATAAGTAGCCAAGAATATAGAGGGATCTTTTTCCTTTTTTTCATATTTAATATGTAAGCATATTTGATCAAATTATTATTTAGATGAACATCACTTTGGCTATATCACAAAATCCTTTAAAAATAACATTGCTAGTCATTGAGAGCTTTACAACAACATCAAGAGTGTGGTGTGCCCCCAACTTTTTAAGCCTAAGTTTGAAATTTCATGTTCATTTTCACTAAAATCTAATATGGAGCTTTCATTTCTACCCAATTTTCATTGACAACAATTACTCAAAATTCAATATTTCTCATGCACCTTAGGTCTAAAAATTACAAAATTAAACGTATCAGATCAGGCTTGAGAAAATGATTCCATGGATGTGAACAGAGTTTTCTTATTTTGGCAAAATTTCACCACTTGACAAAAAGAAAAGAAAAAAGGCTGCCTCCTCTACAAAGGATTTTTGGGGGAAAAAATCGCCTAAATTGGCCACATATTGGGAAAAAAAAAAGCTTGAAATCGCCATATTTAGACTAGAGGTTCTTGCAAATTACTAGAACATAGCCAGGTTTTTTTGTTTAAACTGCTTTTCTCTTTGACCTGTAGCCGAATTTGGCTAAATCCCTCTTGTGGAGAGTTGGCTATCCACCTACCTCATGAAATTGAAAAAAAAATTGGAAAAAA
>Ga0116227_10003158_pt1 | contig 36896 bp, 26 predicted proteins | sample S1TSphgellanicum_FD_89693 | JGI IMG/M metagenome (GOLD analysis project Ga0116227, IMG submission 89693) | Host-associated microbial communities from peat moss isolated from Minnesota, USA - S1T2_Fb - Sphagnum magellanicum MG | ecosystem: Host-associated > Plants > Peat moss > Unclassified...
GGTGTACGCGGGTGTAGCTGTAACCCGAGTTTTGGTTTTTTTTTTTTTTATCTTTTTTTTTTTTAAAACCAAAACCTAATTGGAACCAAAACCCTTATGGTTTTTTTTTCAAAGAATTGGAAGAAGATCCGGGATTTTGGGGGGGGGAAAAAAAAAAAGAAAAGAACTTAAACCAATGGCTAACCCAGAGTTAACTCCCAATTAACACCAGCTTTGGTCTAGGTTACCTCAGCCCCAACTGGATAGGAACTGGGACCAGAATTGGGTCTGATTTTTGGAACTGGAACCAAAACCAAGACTGGTTTTTAACAACTGGACCCCAGACCCAGAACCGCTCTAATTTACTTGCCGGTTATATATGTATATCCCGGCGCGTGCTCATACCCGCATACTCTGGACGATACTTGAGAACCAACCGTTTTCATCCATTTCGGTTTCCATCTGCTCTGTGGCTTAGGGTTTGGAGCTCTCTCTTTTCAGTCGCGCACATGATTGTGAAAACCTTGGCTTCTGCCTGCCTGCCTGCTCCTTCAAATTCGTTGGCAGAAAGGGAAGGAGGCAGGCGGACAAAATGCGCGCACATGCACACGTGGTCTGCCCACCTTTTTAGCTGCTCCATCTAATTTTCTCTCCCTGTCCTCTACGCAATTTCTTTCAAACTAATTTTTGTGGAGGCTTTACCGTCCACCCCTGGCTTCTTGCAAGTTGCTGACACTCCTCAGTGTGGGTGGAGTCTTACTGCCTTGAGAGGAGTTGCCTGCAAATGGAGGAACCTGTCTGTTTGGAGGAGAAGCATCATGTTCTTCAGGATTCTCCAAGTTGACAGGCTCTTGCGCAGATCCACCCACCGAATCAATTGGAACACCATTGTCCAGGCCTCCAGCAGTGCCACAAGCCTAGCCTTGGTAGTCTTGCCCCAAATCATTAAACATGGTTCAAACCATGTCCATTTGCATTGACCTGCGTCGGATTCTCCATGCTCCTGTTTCAACTGATTAAATTTCTTCCGCATTTTGTGTACTTTGGACTGAACTTGAGCCCCAAGTGCGCAGAGGGGTCAATGGAAATGCCTCCTCAATCTTCAATAAAATTTCTTGCCGCTGCTGCTGTGTCAAGCTGTTCATGCTATTGGCAAACAAATCCATCAACCATGCTGTAGAATCATTTTTCCAATCTCTCTTGGATTTGGGTGGAGCTGGAAGTGCTGTGTGAGGCACAATGAACAAAGGCAAGTGAAGAGCTTGAACCCATCATTATCAGGGACAGGAAACTTAGCTCTTGAGACTGTTCCGGGTGAGAAAGGCAGAAGGAATCGTGATTCAAACAAAGTGCCTGTTTTGTGTGCAGTGAGAAAATGGCTATGGAATGCAGGCACGTGAGCACGGGTGAGCACGAAGGTGAACGGTGAAACTCGTGAGAGACTCAGGCAGAGTGCTAAACGGAGCGCCGCAGTTCGTGGGCAGGCCGGAAGGGGAGCTACAGTGGCAGGCAGACGTCGGGCGGGTGCGGCCGAGAAGAACGTCGGGATTTTCAGAGTGCCAGGTTTTGTGGCCGATCGCGGGCCGATCCGCTTCTCGAGCGGCAGTCTGCCGCGCTTCTTCCCTCATGTGCGCGACCCATCTCTCTCTCTATCTCTCTCTCTCTCTCTCTCTTCAGTTTCTGTGTTTTTCTATGTTCAATTTAGGGTTTCTGTGTTTGGTGATTTGCAGCTCTCGCAGCAGCATCGCACGCGCTTCCACATCGATCCAAACCTTCCTTCCTTATCTTGTATGCAGCTTCTTCGATCTCCGCTAGTTGTCGGATACCAGATTTCTCAATACCAGAGTTTTTTTTCCCTTGTTTTCTGGGTCTTTTTTTTTCTGGCTGCTTCTTCTTGTTGTTGCAGTTGTCGATTTTCTTCGTCCCTTGGTCGAGGCTCCGTGTGTTAGGTATGGAGTAAAAAGGCATCGCTGGCTTAAGCTTTGAGAGGAGGAAGCGGCCGAGAAGTAAACCCCACTGCAGAATTCATGTCTCAGCCACGAGTAACTGTCACAGTTGGACGTGGCGGAAAGCAGGTAATGTTTCTCCGTAGTCCCTTCCTCTCTCCTCCCCTCCTCCTTGCCGTGTTTTTTTTCGTCATTGTCGAAACTGAGAGAGAGATGAGCTCTCCTTAGGGTTTGAGGTTTGGTTCCTCATCACTTTTAATTCTTCTTATGGTTTTTTCTCTTTTTTTTTCACAAACAAAAAGTCCTGTTTTGAATTCACTAGGAAAACATTTCATAGCGTTTTTTTCTCCTGCTCTAGAACCTTGTTCAGTCCGACACCAACTCAGAGACAATTTATAAATAATAGTCCAATTTCATGACAAAGCCCTTCATTTATTTACTGGAGCTTAGAACTCTCTTTTGTTATCATCAACAGACTGGAATGATTAGGGTTTGGGCATTGCACTCTCTCTTGACTTACTGATAGTATACAACCTGAATTTGCAAAGAAAGAATCTCATTCTGAAATGTGTTCTACTTTGATAAAGATACCTAGGAGCAAGTGTTCATCAATCTGTGGAACAGGAACAGGAGATTTGTCTGCGCCTTTTTTTTCGACTTTTTTTTTCTATTGTTCTGACTACCACTTGGAGGATTAGGGTTTGGTCTTGTAAACTTCTTTGTACACCATTTTTGTTTGTGGTACAATATTGAGGTCTCAGGAGGAATGTGGAGTTTGTTATTAAAGTGCTTAGAAAGAACAGGAAACTCTCTGAGGAATGTATGAGGCCACTCGGCTTGATTGAAAACAGAGAAACCAGGGGTTGCAAAAAACTGGTTTTGCATGGTGTTTTTCTTATTATTATTATTATTCAGTATTCCAAGTGAATTCAGCAGAGTGGTGGGGGCCCCACAGGGTGAGAGGCATGTGTCAATGAGCAGCATGGAGATGTACGCGAATCAGGCTAATGGAGGAAGAAACCCTAGAAAACGATCCATAAGAGACAGACTAGGAGGTGGCAATGTGATGCAACTTGCAATTGGCCATCAGGCAAAAATAAAAAGGTAAAAAGAATTATTTTCAGCTACCATGGGAAAAAAGTTGTGGATTGGGTTGTTGTTGTTCTGATGCTGGAAGCTCATTTGTTGAGTAAAACTTTTGTCCTTTCTGCATAAGTGTGCATAATTTTGTATCCTGAACTCTCAGGGTGTGGAAGGATGATTATGGGAAATGGAAGCATGATCTATATGAGGACATGGAAGAACCAGGCATGCAGCAGATTAGTATCCTGCAAAACTCCTTACCTCAGTTGAAGCTGGTCATACACAAGAAGCCATATGTCAGTTCAAAGTTGAGAATTGTGACAGGTTTTCCATTAGGATGACCTGGCTGGATATTTGGGGTTTGCACTTCAAGTAGGTGCAGTGTCTGGACTGCTCTTTTCCCTCTGTTGTGTATCTACATGACCATGAGACTCTCAGGGGTTTAAAGACCTGTCATTCACCAGGTCACAGAAGAGTTGGCCTTTATGTAACCCAGAATATTGAGGACCCATTCGGGGTGGATGAGGGGTCTGGTTTTGAGATGGCCAAAAGAAGTTCCTTGACACAAAATCTTAGATGGACAGATTAAGTCTCAGGATCTGCGATCCAAGCTAGCTAGACCAAACCTCAGATTAGTCAGGCAAAGGAAAGGAGGGTTGAGCCTTGGTGTGACAGACTTGCGAGAAAAGCTGTCAGGTTCTTCATCTCAGCCACCTCCAGTTTCTCGAGCCCAAGGTGGTGTGGAGCTGCAACAGCAGTTAACATCATTTGTCAGAAATAGCTCCAGTGGAGCCCAGGCTGCATCTCATCAAGTGCCTCTTCCTCATTTGAAACAAACAGCTCCAGTCATCAGGACACCTGCAGGAGTAAGTTTTCTCCACCTATATGTGAAAATTCTCCTGTCCATCAATCCCCCCAAACTTTGTGCTTGTGTCTCACTTAAAATAAATAGTCTGCTTGGAAGGGGTGCTTTTCACCCCCAAAGAAAAAAGGGCCAAGGATCAGCTTTTGCAACTTCTATTTATGACCAATGTATTGACATAGTATTCCTGGATGGTCCTCCATTGCTTTTATTTGAGCTTGAACTGCACATGTGCTAATTTTCTGTGAATGAAACATTCAGAGAAGGGTTCATACTCAGCCCCCAAGTTTTGGCACAGCTTAGGCTCTAGACCATCCATCTAGTAAATGTCAACTGTGGAATGTGAATTTGTTGGACTGACATTGCTTTACTCTGTGTCCTACTCCGATACTGCCAGTAATACCACTAGAAACATGGCAATATTTGGAAACAGTCTTGATATGGGGTGGGGCAGGGGGTGCACTATGGGACTGGGCAGGGTAGCAAGCAAACAGTGGCTGGCCTTCTTCAGTCATTGGGTCTGGCCAAATATTCCCTCATCTTTCAGGCTGAGGAGGTGAGCCCTTTGTTTGTCTGATTTACTGTTCTACAGTGGTCAAGGCATTGGATTGGTCTTGACCTTTTCTTGCTCCAATTTTTGTTCTCATGAGGTTAAGGTTCCCTTCTTTGGTTACAACAGTAAATTGTGAAGTTTGGCCCATCTCTCTCTAGTGTGAGCCAGTACCACCTACTGAATAGATTCAGTTAGGAACCAGTATGTCATTGGTCATGGCCACTTTCAACTGTTGGACAGTTTTCATTTCATCAATTGGTTCTTGATGCTTTGAGTTGCAGGAAATGGACTAAGTGAGTCTCATCGGGTGATTTACAGGTTGATATGGCTGCACTGCAGCACATGAGTGACAGTGATCTCAAAGAACTCGGCATGCCTATGGTGAGTTGGTCCTCCTCTCTGAGTCCATATAGTAGTAGACCTTGCATCTGCTTGGGTTTTCTGTTGAGATATTCAGGATCATCCCATTTCAAGCCTCAAGATCAAGCTCTCAGTAGATGGGAACTATTTTTGGGTGTTCCTCAGTGGGAACCTCATTGCTCTGCAGGAAGTAATCTGCTTTTTTCATTTGTAAGGAGTCACAAAGAATGGTAATGGGTCTGTTTCTTTGATGACAAATTCTATGGTTAGTGTTTTGGTTTGATGATTACTGGCAATTGTTTGTGGCTGTGAGGCTTCATGCTTTTGCTTTTCAAGAAATTGTTGAAGGGATAGCCCCAGGGCAAGAAAATTGTTTAAAGCATGGACCAATATAAATAACATCAGCATTTGATGCAAATACCTCTTAACCAACAGAAAGCAACTTCAATACTGAAATAGTGATTGTGTTTTGCGTTTGCTCTTTTTGGACAGGGACCAAGGAAGAAGATCCTGCTAGCACTTGGGCATTCGAAAATAAGTACATTATCATAGAGTTCATTTTGCAATGAGGTGCCTCAGTTCCAGTACACCGCACAATTGTCACTTGCAGAATGGTAGGAGTACAGTAGAGAATTGCATTGCTCTGCCATGCTCAATCACATCATGTTGATAATAGTCTTTTTAATACTCTTTTCAGGGTTCTTTGGATGCGACAGTGAAAGCATATTACCTCAAAGTTCATCCAGGTTCAGGTATTCATAAGACAACGCCTCAAGATTTGGCTCCTGTGTAGTAGGGGAGTTATATTCTGGTTTTCCATCTCAAATTTCTTCTTGTGCGGAGCATGTCCAGGTAAACTTGAATCTAAGCCTTAAAGCACTCAGAGAAATTTTCTAGTGTATTTGGAAAGCACCTTATATTTGTGAACAAGGCTATTAGAAAAGGGGAGGGATCTTACATTTACTATCTATGAGTGAGAGAATGAGGCCTAGGAATGCAGTGTTGGACTCTTGCCTCATCCTAGGCCCCTTATTTTGGGAATGTAGGGTTGGACTCTTACCTTGTTCTAGGCCCCTTGGTTTGGGAATGGCCAAGGCCTGGCATCAACATTACAATACCAATCTTGTATTAGATGAATATCAATCTCGATACCAAGTATATATTAGTGTTGGGCATTTCTTTGATCCAATGCCAGTTCTTTGCTTGAGAACTGGGGTGTGTAATTTTTGACAACTGCTGGTTTTTCAACAGAAAAAGAAATTTTCATGGCCAACAAGAAGTCCTTTTTTCCTCTCCTTGTGAGATGGGAAGCATCCTGCTTTGCATTTGGGGCTTATTTTTTCAAAATTCCAACCCATGTCAAAATTTCAATAATTCTTTACCAAACTAAAAAAGAACTTGGGACTAATATAAAAGTTTTCTAAAAGCACCAAATAGGCTCGATAGGTTGGTAAGTGAACACTTAAGCTCTCAAAGAGTTGTCATTCCTCTCTCATCACATTCAGCTTGTAGTGTTTTAAACTTCAAACCCTCCAGGTAGACCTACCTCCTCATGGCACCCTTATAGACTTTTACAAACCCTAAATTGGGTTAAGGAATTTTGCAAGGATTTGGTGTGCTTTTCCTTCTCTTTTCATTTTTGCTCCTTGATTTCCTTTCTCATCTCCTTCTCTAATGTCTTCTTTTGAAAATTAATTAGATCCATTATTTGACACAACCACATGTGACTAGCAACAATCCATTAGCAATGTTTTACTTCTAATGGACTCCTTGTTGACAAGCATTATGACAATCACAAAAAAATCAATAAAGGTTTGAGCATCATGTGTCAAACTTTTAACTAGTCAATTGTCTTCATGAGAACATGGGTTGTCCGAGTTAAACTACCTCATGGTGCCTATGTGGTTTTTATCATTGAATTTATCATATTTTCAATCATAACAACCATTGAACCAAAATGGTTTCAATCCTAACAAATTGTTGTTTGTTGACACAAAGTCGATTAAGTTTGTGGTGATTAAGATGACAATGTCTAAAATGGTTGGGGTGATTAAACTACTAATTGACATGGTGAAACAAATTTATTTTTAAGAAATTTTTAAGTAATTTTTTGTTTTCTTTTTTTTGCTACAATGAACAAGTTGCCAAACTTGTGAAAGATTGCTAAAACTATGATTCACTATTTATTTATTGTTAATATTACTCCTATCCACATCATCATGATTGTTTTGAATCATATTGGTGATGATGATAATGTGTTCAAAATGAAATGTCAACCTTCACCTTTTGGGCCACAATCCAAACCTTTATCATTTGACCACCACTTCACACGGTGACGAGAAGTGTTATCACAAAATATATAAACACATAGATATTTCAAATTTCACACATTATAACCTTAGTATATAATTAGGGAATTTCATAATGAAATTGATCACATGTATTTAATTTCATTATTTGATTTGATTTTTTTTTGTTTCATATTTTCATTAAAATTTATATTGTCAAGTTAAATTTCAAAATGTAAAAATGACATTAATTTTTATTTTATTTTCAAAAAATTGATTGCAATGAATCATGGCTTTTCAAAAGGTTCAACTTGACTAAAACATTCACATTGACTAAAAGGATGTCCATTTTGATTTGAGGCATGAAGAATGAAGGACATGTGGTTCTTTTGATTGGTTATTTTGACTAAAATGGTTATTTTGGCAAAATGTAATCATACATTTTATCAAAAGGGACAAAAAAAATTAGGTCCATTAAAATAATCATGGTTTAGTCAAATTGGCCAAATTAACAGGCCAATGGGTTAATCAAATTAGCCATATTGATAACTAGCCTATTTGTTGGGCTTAAAGGTACCTAGTATTTAGCCTAACAAGGCTATTAGGTTAAATTATGTAGCTAATTAGGTTAAGTAGCCTAGATAGTAGAGTTTTGGGTTTAGATAGGTAGGTAATGGTTAGGCTAGACTATTAACTAGGCTTAGGTCAAGCTACTTTGTGAGCTATTTTGCTAACCTTAGGCTATTTAACTACCTTGGCCTAGGTAGGTTAAACTAAGCCTAGCTAAAAATGGGTTAGTTAGTTATGTTAGGTTAAGCATGTAGCTTGTGCTTAACTATACTTAGGCTATTAATGTTAGGTGATTAAATTTTAAGTTAGTAGTTATTGATAGGTTATAACATAGGCCTAATTAGTAAGTTAATTAACTATGTTAAATAAGTAACCTAGGCCTAGTTAATCAAGTAGCTAAGCTAGCAAGGCCAATTTATAATGTAATATGTTTGGCTACCTACCTACTAAGGACATTATTTAATTACTTACCCTCCAACCTACCTTCCTACCCAACTAAAATAACCTATCTACCTACCTACATATGTAAAACATAATGTAAAAAAATTGAAATTCATTACAATATGTTGACAAAAAAATTCACCTTACGAAAGTGATTGTGTAATGGTTAATTAAGGATTTTACTTTTCAACATGAAGGTGAAAAGTTCAAGTTTTCACACTTGCAACCTAGGTTATCTTCATAACATTGACCTAGGCTACTTTGGTTACCTAGGCTACTTAATTAATATAATTTGCATGGCTAACCTAGGCAGAATAGGTAGGTATGTAAATTATTATTATTATTTTGGGCATTAATTTGAAATAATAATTGAAAATTATAGATTTGTAAAATTGTTTCATTTGACTAATCAGAAAAATCAAGTCAAAAAAACCCAATCAAAAGATCTCATAAAAAAACCTAGCCAAAAAACCCTAGTCAAAAAGTTGAAGTCCAAAATGAATTGTCCAAAATGGCACTATGGTCAAGTTGGACAAGTGGGCAAAAAAGACCATGTGGGGGGGTTTTTTTATTGATATTTTCAATGGAAAAATCCATGATTTCTTACAGTGGGTTCATATTCAATTGAATTGAATTCAAATTCAATTAAAGATAAGTGGGATGCAAATTGATGTAAAAGATATTGAAAATCTAATGATGTCTGTGGTGTTTTTAAATAATTTGTTGGAAAATATACATATTTAAACAAACACCTTTCCATTCCTCTTTACTTGGGAATTGGTTAAATATATTCAAAATTTGAAACTATAATCCAAAAGGATATAACTTTTGGAACTTAGAGTTGATGTACCTAAACCAACTTCAATGAATTACTATCATCAGAATTATGTAATTTCAAGATTAACTCCATTACACATGTTTTTTATTTCATTATTTTCTAAAAATATTTTTCATAATCAAATTGAAATTTTTATTTTTTAAATTTCAAAATGTAAAAATTATTACATTAATTTTAAATAATTATTTCAAAAAAATTAATATTCTAAATTAAATTATTTAGGTTATAATTCGAATATATATAATATAATATAATTAATTAAAATGTATAGCATCTTTAACTCCTCATGCCAAACATATTACATTAAATGAATAATTTGATTTGGGATATATATTGAAATATAATATTTGTATTCAAATTAAATATTAAACCTGACAATGAATTGAATTGAATTTATGTAATTCAAATTCAATTTTTTAAAAAATTTTGTATGTCTAGATATATTTACACCATTTTAAATTTAAAGACATTACATTAATTCAAACTTCAAAAAAATTTCCTAAAATTCATAATATAATGTGTTTTATTATAATACTTAGTAATTATATAATTATGTAACGACATTAATTAATATATTTAATTCAAGTTGAATAACATGTATGCACCCTTGTTTTAATAATGGAGTTTTTTTCTATGATTGCAATATTTAAAATTCTATTTTAATATTACCACATCATCAAAAGTAATACTATAGTCACAATTATGTGTGATGTTTGGATTAGTCACTTCAGTCAAATGGGTAATTCCACATGGTCATTACATTTGTCATGTGTATAATATATTGTGTTTGATTTCATTAAAGAACATTTTGAAATCTAATACTTGGAAACAATCCTTACTAAGATGGAGCTACCTAATCTTGATGTTACTCAAATTTAACATTATTAGTTGTCTTACATTAATAACATTGATTCTATAGTCAACTTAGTCACAATGTTACTAGTTTAAAAACAATGGTTTTGTTGTAATGTGTCATCCATGGCCCTAGGGTTTAATGGCCAAATCTATGTACCCTAAATCACACATTAATGTTTTCTTTTGTATAAAGCCTATTCCAATTACGTGTTTACCCAACTAGCCAATATCACCTTGTTTGGTTCAAAATAATTGTTTATAACCATGGTCTTGTATTTTATTTTATTTTAAATTCAATGCAATCTTGAATGGTTTGAAGCAAGACACGTTTAGAAGATGGAAGGCATGTGAAGTGTGTGAAGGAAAAGTAACCATGTCTAATCAAAAGTCTTCTACTTGGTCTATTGCTTTTAATGTCACATGTGAACCATGTTTGTTTACAATCAAAAGGTGATGATTGGTTTGAGAGATGCCATCTAGGACTAACTTCTTTAAAAAATGGGGAATTTTTTAAACATGAAAAATGTCATCCATACTTTCTTTTGCATCACCATGTAAGTTATTAACTTGCATAATCTAATGTAGTTCTCATGGTTGCATTCACCAAGTTGAAAATGTAGAAAGTAGGTCAAAATCTATCAAGTGCATTTTCAATTAACAATAAACCATTCTCAAGACTTGGGAATGCCACTACAAACTTCATGTGATCTATGACTAGCTAGAACCTTTGCACCTAATTTTATATTATCTTTGATGTTGGTCCCATCCAAGCTTTAAACATGATCTAAATTATGCTTGTGTTGTGTGTAAATGTTTTATAAGTTTTGGTAGAATGAATGACAAGATGTTGTGTTCAACCCCTATGCCCTACAAACTTTGAGGCCTTTTGCTATATGGATGTTCAAGATGCCATCTTTTGAACCAGTGCCACCAATTGTTTCCAAGTACTAGATTTCAAAATGTTGTAAGCCTAATTTGGGTGAGTTTAGCCATCTTCATTTTTAATTACTATAGGACAATGGACAATTTGACATTTTTCATGGCCAAGACCTATGCTATTATTGTTGCATCATCATGTTCAATTTGGACACTTGGTGGTTCCATTTTCTTGGACCTAGTTTCCCTTTTAGGTGGTGTAAAAGAGAGGTAAAACGTACATTCCAAAACATGCTAACCTTCCTCAAAAATATCTTCTCACTTTTCACATAGATGTTTGTGGCTTCTTTAAATTGTTGGTTTGTCCATTTTCCACACATCCCACAACAACAACATTTTCATTAACTTGTGGTTTGGGTGTGGTAGGCCAAAGCATGATGTTTTCTTTCTCTAGATCATTGCAGCTCATCATGTTAGTTCAATGTTTGTGAAGCACATTCAAATTCATAATTAGCTTGGTCTTCTTGGTTTCAACCTCCAATGCCAAGTGTGGGGCCAACACTTGGGACTCATAAAAGGTAACTTTTTTTCCTTCTTGAATAGATCCCATGAATAAAAGAACCATGTGAGGTCAAAGTAACAAGTTAATGAATGTGTTTCTAACTCTTTTATTATAAAAATCAAATTAAAAAACTTAGAAAACATTTCCCATGCTATGTTTGCATTTGTGGCTACCATGCATGTTATGGGGGTGAACTTCAAAGTGTGGTGCAATGGAAGAGGCTAAAATTATGGGATATTGGTCACAGTGATCCTCTAGGTGTTGGCAAGACTACTCTCTACTAGAACTAATGATTGTATAGGGATTTGGGGAACCTTTCTATGTATAGGTGGTTTAGTAATGTGATTCCACTCACTAATAAAAAAAGTGTCATTTGTGACTATTGTTTGTGATTAAATTTTAATCGCAAGTTACACTTGCAACTGAAAATCAGCCTAGTAGCAAACGATGTTAATCGCAAGTGATGGATGAATTTATTTTGTAGAATACAAGTATGGTGATTTTATACATGTATCTAAGAATGAGTTCTTGTGATTACATTTGCGATTACATTTGTAACTACAATGCACACCAATATGTTCACATGTGGTAGCCTAAAAATGTGACATGTGGCATCATTTGGATTTTTCAAAATATTTTGTCAAAGAATTTTTTTTTTCAACCATCTAATTAAATCATTTAAATTGTGCCATGTGGTGGCCTAAGATTGTGCCACATGGCAACTTAAAATTGCCCTATAATCATTTAGGATTAATTTAAGGTTGGACCATGTGGCATCTAGGTTAAACATAAGTTAAACCACTTAACCTAATTAAGTGCCTAAGGTACCTAGCCTAGTTTTGAACTAAGCCATTTACAATAGGCCATGTGGCACCTAGGTTAAACCTAGGCCACCTAACCATAGGTCTAGCTTAAGTAGGTAGGTATTTAGGTCTAGGTCTAAAACTTTTACACCAAAACCCTATTTTATTTTAAGTTTAGCCTTTTGGGTGAAGCCTAGGTGATTAGATTCTCCCATATGGCAATTGAAAAAATTGAATGTGTTTACTACACTAAAAAACCTACTTATATAGTTTGTAAACTTGAGAGGGAAGATAAACAATATGTGATAAGATTTTAATTACATCCTAGTTGCAACTATTCCCTAACACATACTATTACATAGCCTACCTACTTAATAGCATAAGTTCTTACTTATTTAAATAATATTTATTTTAAGTACATATTTAACTAACCTATAAATAATTATTTATTTTAAATACCTATTTTAATAGCTTCTAAATAATTATTTACAATTAAATAACTTATTAGGTAGCTAATGGGTATGTAGGTAGGTAAGTATTCAATAAATGGGTATATACATATAGGTATGTATGTATTATTAAATAATTTATGTATGTGCAACTATTACGATGAATGCGAACATTAAACACCATCTTCCAATAAATGGAATTCATCCATAATGTTCATCCATAACTCTTAACTAAGTTTTAGTTAACTTTCAGTTAAACCTCAGTTAATTTTTAGTTAAATCCTGATTAAGTCCTAGTTAAGTCTTATTTAATTCCTAGTTAAGTTTAAGTTAATTTCAAGATAACTTTTAGTTAAATCCTAATTGAATCCTAATTAACTCCTAGTTAAATTTTAGTTAATTTTTAATTAAGTCTTAGTTAAGTTTAATTAACTCTTAGTTTACTTTTAACTAAAATTGAGTTAAATTTTAGTCAAGTTTTAGTTAACTCATAGTGGACTCCCAATCAAGAAGGTTCCCAAAAAACTTCCTTATTTGATGCACATGTAAAAGCCTCCTTGAAAACTTCCTTGAACTATGTCCCCAAAGGGGTATAAATAAAAATAGTACCCCTCATGTTCTTCAATTTATTCAACACCAATTTTAGGCACAATCTTGCACCATAGCCTTGTCATGTTTTTTTCATGTCCATGTTTACATATGTTAACATAATAAAGATCCGTTTTTATGTTTGTATTACACATCTCCGATTCTTGTTCTTAATTTTTGTGTTATTGTTTTTTAATCACATGATCTTGTTTTGTTCCTTGTTTGAAAGTTAGACTTAAACCTTTCTTTTAACCTTTATTCTTGTGATTCTTCGTACCCTTGACAACTACTAGGTAGCATATGTATCTTATACAATTACCATGTGATTATTTTGGTTGTATGTGTAACTAAACATATATACAATGTTGTAAAAAATACAAAGACATTAGGGTTCAAGTACGATTAGGGTACTCCATTTGAAACATAAGGATTCATTCTTAAGACCCCCAAATTCACCTTTTTTTTTATAAAACTATGACATGTTTTAAATTTCCCTTTTTTTCTCATGTTAAATGAAATAAATCTACTCCAAATTTTAAATGGGCATCTAAAATATATATATTTTTCACTTATGAATGCAAGAATAATAAATTTTATCCAATGTGGGCCATGTACTATCAATGGTCCAAATTCCTAGAAATTTCATTTTTTGAAATTTTGTACATTACAATAAGGCATTTGGTTCTTGTCACACTTGAACATTTTATATACATTAGCAATTATGGTGTTTGTGGTATAAATCTTGAAGCAAAATAATTTATTTAAATGTTCCTTATAGGCCTTCAAACCTTTTTTTCTCACAAAACAAAGTCTTGGAAAGTTCTAGGATTTGTTAAGAATCCTTAAGTTTGTTCAAATTTGAAGTTCTATGCATAAAATAATACCTTAATAATGTTTGTATTAATGAAAAAAAAAAAACTTTCAATATGAATTTGTTATTAAGTTTCAACAACATGTTCAAATGAAAGGGTCCATTGGATATTAAATGAGACAATCCTTTTGGGAACCTTAACTATACTTGGACCCATTACGAAAAATCAACCTATTGGAAAGATGAAACAGGTCATAATCGCAATTAGTTGAAACGAAGATCAAAATTCATCCAAATTTGAAAAATATTGCATAAACAACCATTTGTAGTCATAGGCGACATTTAGTCGCATAGCGAATGGTTGCAAACGACAAGATTTCTATTAGCGACTTAAACTAGATTATATTTTTATTTCTAATTTACTTCCAACACATTTGCATTTTTAGTAGAAAGTTCATGTTTTGATACAAATGAAAGAGGAAACAAGATGAGTGGGATGTGACTAAATATGAATTCCATTTGGTGACCATCAACTCCTCATCATGATTGCCATTTTTGGCAACAAAAGGAAAAATAATTGTGAATTTTTTGTCGCAAAAATAAAATAAAATTATCATTTTTTATTACAAAAGGAAAAATAAAAGTGGGTATTTTATTTCCTAGTTTATGTTTGAGGAACTTTGACTTCAATGAACATATATTTAAATCCTTTGAAAATATGTTCTTAAATCCTTTGTAAGATTATGAAATCCTTTGTAAAAATTATGATTAAGAGGATGTTAAGATTTAAGTTAGAGACTAGATATGCAAAGAGATATGTAAGGAGTTGTTCTTTATGGTGTTGTTATTATTAAACCTCATATCATCGCAGAAAGAATGTCCCTATAACCCCTCCTTATTTCTCTATGAGATTTCCCATAATGTGGCCTATGGTGTTGGCTTCATGTGAACATGATTATGTAATTGTTTGAAGTGTAAACATGACCCTAATGATGAAGCATAAAGCCCAATTGAGATAAAATATTTAAAAATTGAAAATAAATTTTCTTGACAAAAATTATTCAAAATTAGATATCTCCCCCCACCTTAGGTCTAAAAATCAAAAAATCACCTTCAAGAAATCCCACTCATCAAAAGCTTTCTAACAACACCAACATCTTGCCCTAATTTCCCTAAAATATTTAGTTTTGATTTTATAATTTTTCAATATTCAATAGCTCTTGCACCATAAGTCTAAATGTTATCAAACCACCTCAATGCATGGTCCCTACGCATTGAGGGCTTTCCAATCGCACCAAGATCCAAAACGTGGGGCAACATGGTTTGGGAGATGTCACCCCCACTCATCGCACGCTTGCTTTTTAAAGGAATCAAGAATGGGGTGTGGGGCAACATGGTTTGGGAGGTACTCATTGCATGCTTGCTTTCTAATGGAATCAAGAACGTGACGGTGAAGGAAGAGGGTAAGCAATATAACCAAGTATGAAATCCTTTGCACAAAGCAATGGGTCAAGATTGTTGTAAAGGCCACTTGGCTTTATTTCCATTCTAGCAATTAAACTCACAAATAAGGGATGTCTAAATGTATGAGAAAGTTGTGAGGGATGAACACGAAAAGATACTTTTTGACCATGGTTAACCATGGGTCAAGTGATTGCTACGGGTGGTGACTAAAAGAACTCATGGATAATGTGACCCAAAATGTTTGTGACAAATGTTAGTGTGTCCTTGACAATGCATATCTATCTAAACCAATTCCGCATACCAATCTGGTGACATGGGAACTGATAAAATACTAGAAAGAAAACCCCATGTGACCCATTTGCTTAAAACCCCGAAAACAACAACAACACACAACATGACACCTTGGGTCAAGTGGGTTTTGCCACAAAATTTTGTAAGGCAGAGAATATGTTTTTCTCAAGCAAAAAAAATAATGTTTTCATAGGCAATTTGGGTGTGGAAGGTCTGAACAATTTTAAAAATAAATTTTCACCAAAAAAAAAAAAAAGAAAAGAAAAAAAAAGAATTTTTTTTTCATAATTGGGTGTAAGTTGTTTCCATTGAAACTACTTATGAGGTGAATGCTGCAGTTTCCACCACCATATCCTTATATGTGTGTGTGTTTTTACAACACTACACTTACCAAGGCAAATTCTTAAGAACAAAAACAGCAACAAAGCAACAAGCAGAAGCAGAATGAGAACCCTAATAACCCATTCCTGACACACCACCTGTACAAAGGCAGCCAAAAGACCCAAATTGTACATTGAACCTGGACTCCCTTTTTCCTCCTTCTGTTGGATTGATGACACAGCTGATGATCCAAGTTGGAAACATCATCACCCACACTGTAAATAGTTTCATTATATTGTTGGCCAAGAAAAAGAATTTAAAAAAAAATTAAAAAAAAAAAAAATATATATATATATATATACACATGTTTCTGAATTTCTGATGTGTTGTGCAATGCAAAAAAAAAAACAACTATAATATACACATAATTGTGAGATATTGTGCAATGCAAAAAACAGTGGAAATATATATATGTATATATACATGATTGTGAAATGTTTGTGTAACTGCAAAGGGTTATAAATAATTGATTCTGGGTGAATTCTCTCATGTATGAGTTCTAAGTTACTCCATCCATGCAAAATTGTTTGTTGGGTTGTTTGTTGATCCTTGTTGTTTTTCATGCAAGAGGAAGAAATTAATCTCCTTGTTTGAGTCACAAACACAATTTGGGTTTTTGCTTTAGATCTGTTCCCAAATTTAGTCTCAATCTTTTTGGGTCATTTCATGGTGCAAAACTCTCTCTAGAAATCTCTCTCTCATCATACATAGAACAAGACTTGCTTGCAGGTTTCTGTTTGTTGCAATTTGAGCTTTGTGTGTGTGTGCACAGAGAAAGAGAGACACAAAGAGAGCCTGAGAACAAGTGGTGGTGGTGGGGGTGTGCATGAGTTTCAAGTATTCTTATTAAAACAAGAAATTTCATCTGGCTGTTCTTGTTGAGCTTTTGTGTGTGTGTGTGTGCAGCAAAAGAAAAGAAAAAAATTCCACAAGTTGGGTGCTTTTGTTTCTTTTTCCTCTTTTTGTTTTGCTTGTTTCTAGAGGGTTGCAATTTTTGTAGTTGCACTTGGGTTTTTTTGTGGGGCTGGGTCTTGTGTCTCTAGTTGTTGCACTTCTTTGTAATTGTGTTCATAATCCTTTCTATCTATCTTACCCCGTCTTTTTGGTTTTTTTGTTTTTTGGGAAATTCTGTTGACTCCAACCGTGCACCCAAGTTTGTTGCAGTACTATTTCTCCCAGCAGAAAGTATGGGAACTGTTGCAGAAGAAGCAGCAGCACGGAGTTATTTTGTGGAGGGTAGGGTTCCAGAACAGAGAGAACAAGGGAAAAATGGGTTGTTATTCCCACAGGTGCTCAAGCCTGGAGCAGCTTCTTCAGCTGATGTGAATTCTCTGGTGGCAGCCATTAGGAAGGACAAGGACTGGTTGGAGCAGCAACTGGAGTTGTATGGAGCTTTGCTCCTGCGTGACTTTGGAGTGCACACTGCTGAGGATTTCAATGCTGTGGTGGAAGCTTTTGATTACCCTGAGCTTCCTTACATTGGAGGTGCTGCACCACGGTTCAAAGTGGTGGGCAGGGTTTACACCACCAATGAATCTCCCCCTGATCGGCTTGTCCCTTTCCACCATGAAATGGCCCAGGTACTACTACTACTACTACTTCTTCTTCTTCTTCTTCCCATATCCCAATCATGTTCTCACTGCATCCACTCACCATATATATGCATGTTCTCCCAAGCAACCAAGAAACCCTAATTGCGCACACTTGCAGATTCATATGGGTTCCTTCCTCCAGTAGTTGGATTCATAATAATTTGGTAGATCACCCAACATGCTCACAGAAGATTCAAACCACAAACCCGTTCTGGAAGAACTCACAAACCCATTGCTCCTGGAAGCCACTCTGATCATTAACTAGGAAGATGTGTTTGTTGTTATACATTGCCGCATTCTTCTAGGTGCCAGAGTATCCGGGGAAGCTCTTTTTCTACTGTGAGGTGGAGCCAGCAGAAGGTGGGGAGACACCCATACTCTTGAGTCATCTCATATATGAGCGGATGGCGAAAGAGTGGCCAGAGTTTGTGGAAAAGCTGCAGAAAGAAGGAGTGCTGTACACACGGGTTTTGCCAGAAGGTGATGACCTCTCATCAGCCATTGGGCGTGGTTGGCAATCCACTTTCTTGACCACAGATCGTCTAGAAGCAGAGAAAAGGCAAGTATGCACTAGCTCTGTCTGTCTGTCTGTCTGTCGGCTGTCTGTCTGGTCTGTGACTGCTGCACCACTATCTGTCTCTTGGAATTCATGCATGTGAGAAAGGAATACGTATTGCACAATGGAATGACAACATTTGGTGGCTATTCTCTCTCTCGTATTTTGTGAATGGAACAAGTTTATTTGTGATTAGGCTTGGAATTTGTGGACTTCCATTAAGTCTGTTTCTCTGTGTTCAGATACTTCACTGCAAGAAGTTCAGTTGTGATAACTTTGAATGACAAAAAGAGTTGTATGCGGGGGTGGGGGTTGGTCTATGATCAGGGCTGCCAAGCTTGGGGTGAGGCTGGAATGGTTACCTGAAGGAGGAGGTGTGAAGACAGTCACAGGGCCCATACCTGCAATCAAGACTGATGAGCTGCGACATCGACCTGTATGGTTCAACAGTATTGTAGCAGCCTATACTGGCTGGAAGGACTCACGCAATGACCCTGAGAAAGCAGTGACTTATGGAGATGGCACACCACTGCCAAAAGATGCAGTTTTGGCTTGCCTTAAGGTATTGGAAGAGGAGAAAGTGTCCATTCCGTGGCGACATGGTGATGTCCTCGTGTTGGACAACAATGCAGTACAACACTCAAGAAAAGCATTTGTACCACCTCGTCGTGTGCTGGCTTCTTTGGCCAAGTAAATGATATCAACCCCCTCATCTTCTCAATTCTGACCACAGCAAACCTGATACAATCAGAACTTGGATTTTTTGACAAAATCCTTCCTTGCACAATAACCTAATATTGCACAAACAGGGTACATTTGCACAATCACCCAGGCTATACTTTTTTTGTTGCAGTCAATAAAGAACTGTACCATTAGCAGAGTGAAATCTCCTTTAGTGTATGCAATGTCTGTGAACTCTGTCTTTCATCTGTGAGAAAGACATGAAGTGACCATTCTATAGCTATGTTTGTAAAGCTTAGGAAACCTTTGCCAAAAAACTACACTGCTTTTGTTTGTGCCTTGTATTTAAGAGTCCGAGCAAACAGCAATTTTCTTTGAAGCCTGCTTCCTTTGTGGGGTAGGTAGGTACTAATCCAGTGAGGCTGTCCTCAACTTATTGCCAGGAGGAGAGTTAGTACTAAAACTTATTACGATTCTGTTTGCCAATATGAACAAATGGGTATTTGTTCCTTGGGTACTGGAAGTGGGAAACCAAATTTTGCACACAAAATGCATGCACTCTTTGGTTGCAATATGGAATCCACTGTGTTTTCGCCAACAGAAGCAGTGCAATCTGCAAAGCATTATGCACTTATGATGCCTTATGTTTGTTCAACATCTAAACATATGCGGTAACATGTCCCTAACAGTGGTGGATTGGTAGTTAGACCAGCATCTGGTATAAACACTAGCACTAACCCTGTTATCAAGGACCGCACCAGCTTGGTAGGACCTGAGGTAATATCAGGTATGTCATGCCTGCCTTATACCAATTTCAATATCAGGATTATGCATACTTCATACCATGCTAAAATCAATCTTGGACCCAATACAAGGATCAAGCTGGTATGAAAGTTTTAGAAACACCCAATATCAGGACAATGTAGGTACATTCAATAGTCAATTCTAATGCAACACCGGTCCCTACCTTACTCCATGGATTTGTCAAAACGATTTGAGATAGGGAGATTGTCAGTAGAATCATGATCGCGCTTTGCAATATTGTGAAAGCCAACATTGTGGCAGCAAATGACTTGCCTTCATGAAATTTCCTTGCTGGGAAGTTTGACAGTTTTTGAAAGCAAAGTTTTCATACAAAACTTGCTCATATGTATGAGAACACAGGAAAATTAAGCTCTCTGTGTGCAAAAACTTTAGAATTGCTTGTATTCAAATCAAGGCTAGCCTAGATATATGGTTCAAACAGAGGGTCTTCTCATCAGGTAGACACTTGATATGAGAACATTGCAATGTTGTTATAAAACTTGAAAAATGAAACAAGCCCATTCATTGTTGATATTGTGAAAGACTGCTGGCATCATCACTAACACTATCTTTAATGTGATGAAACTAGATTCACCATCTCTTGTCTTCTCTAAAGAACTGCCTGATTTTTCTTAGTGCAATTTTAGGCACATCACTAGCTCAAATTACCTTCCAAAATTTGGAAGATCCAGTACACCCTATCAAGTTGGCCTTTTGGATTTTGAAAATAATTTTCTTGCTTTCATCTTTTAACCTCCTTTTTCTGTAGTTTCTCTTTCCTTTTCTATTACATTTCTTTTCATTTTCCTTCTTTTTTCTTCTTTTTTTTTTACTATTATGTTTCTACCCTGAATTTCAAAACCCTAATCTTACTCTTAAAAATCTACCACCATGCTACTCTTTGCCCTAATTCTCTAAACCCTGATTCTATATCAAACAAGCTCTCACTAGACACAAGATTCATTTCAAAGCATTTCAACTTTATTCAAACATTTAGGAAAATCAAAACAAGGCTCTCAAATTGAATCCCAAAAACTTAAGCAAGGGTAGTTGTTGCCATGCCAACCACTATAATGACATAAAAAAACCAGAATGAAGCTTCAAAGAAAAGCTGTGAATGTGTTAAACAATGAATATGCCAATTACGAGCTGAATTGCAAACTTCAAAGGAATCTCTAAAACTATGAATTTCCAAATGTATCATGAGCTCAATAGGAAGTTAAAAATCACCAAAATAAAATCACAATGCCTTTTGAACTACATCTACCACCAAACCACGAAGGCGCTTCAGATCAACAACAAAATTAATCATTATTGGGAAATTGTGAAGATTGCTGAAAACATGCCTAGATGATGTGTTTCGACATTAAGAACCTCCATTGGCTATCAACCATGAATGGCTTCTAGTCATTCATACATACTAGAACCTATCATCACCATCAATAGCAACAAGTTTTGACATTGAGGAAAAAAACCCAACAAGTCTTTCCTAAACAAGACCATCATCAACTATAACAAGTCTCAATGGTGTGAGTAAAAAACAAGTAATAGATCTTTCCCAAGCAAGATCACCATCAACAACAAGATGTTTCTAAGCAAAGAACACCATCACCAACAACATTCATAGTAGTAGGTGAAGACCCAACTTACCTTCAAGCCAAACAATAGGACACTGAACTAGTTTTTTGAAAGTTGTAATAACATCATCCATAGGATAGTAGATAGAGGTCTAGGTTGATCCGAAGAACATCTTGTAACACAATATGCCAATTCTTTTAAACTCCTTGAAAAACCTCAAAACCAACCCAATAGGTAGAAAAATTAAAAAGAATTCTTCAAAAATCTATCTTTTAGAATTCAAAACAATCTCTAATAAAAAAATTCCTCGTACAAAAATAACAAAACCTCATATTTGATTTAGATGAAAAATGGGCTAATAGACATGTTGCATTAACATCTACCATTCTTTTGGAATAGAAAACACATCCAACTTCTTGATAGATTTCCCAAGACTAGCATTAAGTAGCACAACTTCATCACCTACAACCTTGATGAAATGGTATGGTGTACATTGTGTTAGTAAGGATGTTGAAAGGAACTACTAAAAATATACCAATTTTGATAGCCCACTAATTTTGCATCTTCTTGATCAACCTACCAATACCATTGATCAAGGATCAGATGTTGCCATACAACAAAATCACAATTAGAATAAAATTTACCAAATGGCATACAAAAATGAAAATAAAACCACAGCAACAAAACAAAAGCATAAAGCTAACAACATAAAAATCACAAGTTGGATAAGTATTCTTATGCGGTTGCAAGGTAAGGACTAGAAATTCCCATCTATTATTGCAATTTGAAGAATAAATAATGACAACATCTCCACCAATTCCATTACAATATTTTCATTTTACAAAAATTTGTTATAAAGTTTTTTGTGTCATAGCCCCATAATTTTTACCATTGATCATCAAATGCATTTTCCACCCAAACCTCAACATGTTTGTTGGCTTTGCAATTGTAAAGATATTAACATTGTTCAACTCTCTAATTCCATCACTAGTAACATATTCATCATTAATGGTAGTAACCACATTAAATTTGTTGCAATAACAACATTACAGGTGGGATAAAAAACCTAATTACTAGAACCATCAATTGGAGAATGGGCCTCAAAGTCATCAAAACATGGACAAGGAACTTACAAGGTTATAAAAATTTGAAAATAAAACAACATTGGAATTGGCATCTACTTTAAAAAGCTAAGGAAATTAATAAAACTTAAGTAATTATAGATAAATTTCATGTCCATCATTAGACCATAAAAAAAATAGCACTTACAAAATTAAAAGAAGAAGGTATAAATGTTGTAACAACAAAAGGTGTATGCAAGGATTTGGTTAAGATGAAAGGTTCAATTCCTCATGCTTGGAGCCTAATATTTCATATGTCTAAGGGGCTAACCTAGGTAGGTTAATAGGTAGGTCCTACCTACCTACCTACCTACCTACCTACCTACCTACTTATTACCTATAATTTACCTATCTAGTAATAATAAATTAAAAAATTAAAAAAATTGGGTAGGAATTTATTTTAATTGTCAATTTTTTAAAAATCTAGAATTGATTTTTTTTTTTTGCACATATTGATTATGATCAAAATGATGTTAAAAAAACACCAATCGAAATGAATGGGTCCAAATCAATTTGTTCAAAATAACACTTTGGTCAAGTTGGATAGGGGGGTAGAAAATCCAAAGGGGAGTCTTTTTTATTACTTTTTCTAGTGTAACATGTTACATTTTCTTGTTGTGAACATCAAATAATTAATTGACTAGGCTAGATGTTAATTTACATAATCCTTGAAAAAGAACTTCACCAATAGAATATTCACAAGTCTTTGCAAAATTTCTTTAAAATAATATTATCTTATGTAATAGTGAGAAATAAAAGCAAAAAAAGCAACTTAAAAAATGAAATAGAAAAAAAAAACTTAGAATGTGTTATAAAAGAAAAAATATGAATAATTTTAGAAAGCCATGCTATATGATTTTAAAAGTGCATGCATCTCCACATAAACTAAAAGATAAAACACAAGGTATAAAATTTTTTAATACAAATAATAATTTAAAAAATCATCAATTCCTACACAAAAAAAGATAACATAAGTTATTGTTACACATAACAAACTAGACAAACAAAATGAAAAACAAAAAACCATCAAACAAAACAAGGAAAATAAATTTGACATTGAAGAAAAAAAGTTCTTTGATGAAACGCTACACCAAAGAAAAAACTCGCCCAATGTTGATGGCATAAGTGCAAAACATCAAGATTATTGTGATTTTGCAACAAAATATACAACAAAAAGCATCCTTGGAACTTTGATTATGATTAATAGAAAGCAAAAACAAAAAATGTTTCACATCAACACATGTGCAAAAGAAATAGAAAGACTAAAAGAAAATCATCATCATCATCTTGTATTCATAGAAAAACAAAAAAAAAAACATTCAAAATCTTGTAGTCACAACAAATAAAAAACTCATTGTAGCACCAAATATGACAAGTACTTTGAAACAAAAAGACTACCAAAGATCTTATAGTCACAACACACAATATATTCATTGTAGTCTTGGAAACAAGAATTGTTTCAAGACACAAACACATACAACACAAAAGCAAAAAACATAAAAAGCACGAAAAAAAGAACCAATGCCAAAGATGATACATAAAAGCAAGTAGTTGAAGATGCAAATGTTGGATGAACATACAAGTAGCAACACTCATAAATGAGAATGATTGAGAGCTTCAAGAGTTAAAAGTTGATAGAATGAGAGAAATGAGCTCACAAAAAAAAGAATGTGAGAGAATGGAAGAAGCTTTTGGCCAAAAAAGAAAATGAAAGCTCATATCATACACTTTGTTTTAGGGTAGAAAAAATCAATTGAAAGACAAAAGCCAAGAAAGAAAAATCAATTGATTGTTTCCATAGGTGAAAGGTCTACTTTTAGACTTTTCTAGAATTTCAACTCCTTTTGGCCCCTCCCCTTAGCATACTAGCCTTGAGATGAGAGCTTCAAATTGAAAAGTGTCTGAAAGTAAACCCTTCACCCATACTAACATGCTACATATTGGCACTTTTAGTTGATGTGATTCAAACATGATGCCTTTGTGTTTGACATTTATATGAGGGGAATTGGAACTTGAGGAACCATGGGGGAGCATCATTCCTTGCCCCAAGGTTTTGACATTCATGATTTATAACCATTACCTTTGTAGTTTGGGGTGTTGGCAAGCTATGGTCTACACAATTTGTGACAAATTTGGAATTACATATAGAATCAAAAGTAGCAGCACGTAAGATTTCACTCATTTTGAATAATCTTAAAAATCACGTACAAATGATTTGGGCTTCAAAATTAAAAGAAATCACAAAAATTATGAATATGAAATTGAAATATAATTGTACATTTTTGTAGATGTACACCAATAATTTCATAAAGGTTTTTTAAAAACCTTTATTTGACAACATTTTCCATTTTGAAAAACATTTAAAACCTCATTTTACTTTTGTCAAATGATTTAAGAAAACACTTAGCCCAAGTAAATATTCAATGGAAGAACATTTTTCCAACCCAAAGAAATCATAAGCATCAATATTTTCAACCATAATGTAATAATGAACATTTAAAAATCATATGATCTAAATTCCATGACCTTAAGAAAAATTAAAAACTTCAATGGGAAAGATTATTTTTTATAGTTTCTTTTATGTACGTGTAAAATTTCATGGAAAATGTATTATTAAATTTATTACTTCTTAGTCCTTTTGTTGGAATTGCAGAAATGTGACAAGGCTTTCCAAATCAAAATAATATTTTGTTGGATTATTATATTATTCATATGTGCATTGATTTACAACATAATGTTAGATTGGGATATGAACCATCATCTTTTACAAAATTTTAATGAAAATTATTTTCCAAATGTCCACCATGATGCATGAAATTTGGGTAGGTATTTAAAATTGTCAAATTGTGATAGTTTTTTGTGTAGACTGTAGCTTGCCAACACTTTAAGTTGGAACATTTTATGATTCAATCTTGAGCTTGTAATTCATAATGTTTCCAAAATTCAATCTCAAGTTTACCATTCATCATGGGTGTTAGTGGGTACTAGGAAAATTAAGAATGATTTCAATTACTTTCATGACATACAGTGGTTGGTGGATTTGCATGTTTATGAATTGATGATGTATCCATTTTTCAAGATGTTGGACCTAGAGAGTTATCACTATGATGAGGACCTAACAAGGATCCTATTTCATTGAGATCCCTTATATGCAAACCCATAAAACTAACCTTGTAATGTAGAGTTTGTGTATCATGAATATGGTTTCCACACTAGAGGATCTTTTTTATCACTTTATGGGTATATCTTTAACTCTTGAGTTCATCAAACTTTTTGAAATCATATAAACAAAGGAATCCAAAGTGCTTTGAAATGTGAGGCTACAACCTATGAAGTGGGTTGGGAAAGAATACAAGATCCTAATTATTAACTTGTTGCTAATGGTGACTTTGTGGAATCAACCAAATCTAACTTGCTAAACTTGTGTGACATTGAGATAATTTTGAACTTACCATATGGTTTTTCTATGTTGTTCAATTTGTCAATGCGTTGATGAAATTCACAATATAGATTGATCTTCAATTATGATTAAACATTGTAATTGTAATTAACATCTATCACAAATTTGACTTGAACAAATGTAAGATGATTCAAATACCTCATTCTAGCCTAAATGTTTTTACTTAACTAAAATGATGCCATTGAACATTTGCATCATAAGGCAATGCCATATGGTACATATGCAAATTGGCCTTTTAATTAGCTCCCATTGCATAGTTATTCATGATAATTTTCATAAAATATTCATAGTTGTGAAGGCCCAATTATGTATTAACGGATGTAACATGTTGACAATTGGGTTAAAGCACATTCTCAAACAATTGGGTAAGAGCAATCATGCTCTTACCCACAATATCAATTACAACCACATTGGACAAGTCCATTTTTGGGCAAAAACATGCTAAGGTATAATACTTTTTGGCATATTTGAAGTCCATACTAGTGTTTAAAATGGCCAAAATAATATTATAAATACATTGTAGGCAAGATATAAAGTGATATTACACAAGTCATATGGCAAAGCTAAACAAGTTTTTTTTAAAGAATTCTATCAATGGTAGGTATTGTATTAATACTTTACATTTGAAAAATGAGAATTTGAATTATTAATTTAAATAAATAAAAAACCTCATAAAAAATCATATTTCATCATATATTTCACATTATGGTCATCAAAATCTTTCAAATTTTTCCTTCTTTATTTTAATGGCATCATAATACTATCCATGTCAAAAAAATTACTCAATTAGGCATTTTAATAATTATGTGGAATCCATAATCATATAATATGGACTACGATGCAATTTTATAACATTTAAAAAATCCAATATGTTACAACAACTCAAAATCCATCATGAAATTCATATGATGTGATCATTTCATTTTAAATATTATTTTATTAAGTCCTTTTCATATCTTATTCATTTTGTTTTTGTTCCATGGCTAATAATCAAGTTGTGAAAGGATTATGTAGTCACCCAAAGTGCACTTTCAACCTTTTATAATCCATTATTATATCATTAATCATTAGGTCATTAGATAATTAATCATTATTATATACCCGCAAAATTCAGTAGATGAAACAAATGAATTTTTTAGTCATCTTAAAAGGACACTTTGAATATATGAACTTCACTTTCCAATCTAACAAAAAAAGGTCATTCAACTTCTAAGGTCATGGAAAAGTTTAAAGATGAAAATCAAATCATTAAACTATGGGATCGATTTGTCACAAACAAGTTACATATTCTTGTTGTTTGTTTGTTTGAATTCATGAGGTTTGCTAAAATGACCATTGTTGAAGTCATTGGCAACATAAAAGATAAAAAAACAATTTTGTGTAGTTATCTTTATGAAATTAAAACTTTGGAAAATAAATTAACAAGGGCATTTGAATGATGTTTTACACATTTATGCTAAAGGTTTTTTCATTAAAGACACTTTCCAGTTCAAGGTGTTACTACAAACTGGAATGATGGAAGCAAGGTTAATAAAAATAAAAGTTCATGTTTAATTGTTGGAGATTGTAGTCACAAATCAACTTGGGTCATGTAGCACTATTTGTTATGTTTCTCACAATTATATTCTATTTATTTGTTATAATGCACACAAATTTTCTTGGTTAAAACAATAACTTTGTGTTACAATGGGTAAGGTCTTTGTGACTAAAGTTCAAAAACCTTGTGATAAAACTTTAAAATTTACTTGCAAATGCCATATGTTCTTTAATTGCAAAATATAATTATATATTAGATGCTTAAAAAATGAAACACCTTTACATACAATGTGGAGCATCCTCTTGTACACAAAGATGTGTAAGTAGGAGGTAGAATTTACTTTAGAAATATTCAAAACTCTTTACCCAATTTGCATTTCTATTGTTGCATTTTTAACAACATATATCTCATTAAGAATTTCACTTCATATATGTCAAAGGTAATGCCAAATGAACATTGCCATTGAAATACCTCCTTGACCCTCATGTTTAAAAATGAAAATATTGAGACAAACCATATTTGCAATTTGAAGATGGTGGATATTTGGTAGTCAATGGCCAAACAATTGATCTCCTTTCTCCCCACACCCTTTGTAAGTACTAATGAATGAATAAATGATTTTGGGAAGAAGGGGTGGCCGAATAAAATTAACTTATTGAGAGAAAAGATAATAAATGAGTTGTTCATGAATAGAAAACTAGTTCATGTGATGTTGCTTGATTTAGATTTGGCAAAAAAATAAAACTAATTTTGGCTTAAAATCTATTATTTTTCCACCCCAACTTGGATTATAACAAATTAATGGTCAAATATGTTAGTTTTTTCCTTGATGCTTTTAGATTACTTAATTCAAGATTATGGTAAGTAAAAAATGATCATGATTTTTTTTTAATTGTAATTTTTTACAAATCAACATGGGTTTAATTAAATTCTTTAAAGTGTACCAAAATCTTGTCATGACGTCATCTTTTTTTGTCTTTTTTACCTAGTCTTTTTTTATTGTGTAAAGAAACATTTATTAATGAGTGCAATGGAATCTAGAATTGTAGTGGTAAAAAATATGGCCCTTTTGAAATATTTGACAACTTTTGACTCATTATTTTTTATAGGGATCAAAATATAAAGTAAAAAAAGGACAATAGCAAGGACTAAATCCCTTTCATCTTGTGTCGTACACCTAAAAGGATTTTCACCCACATATGTTTTATTTTCATTAAACTTTTTCCCTTTGTTTTTCAACACAAAGATTTCCAAATTGCTTTTAAGTTTTCATGAAAATGCCTTTTTCTTAATTGTCAAAATACAATCAAGAAAATATTATAAGGTGTGAAACATTTTAAAAATTAAATATCAACTAATGATATCATAAGGTTATCTAAATGATTTTAGATGTCTTTTGAATGAAATTGATTGTAATTTGAATTGAATTCACAATTGATTTATTTTCCATATTGCATATATTTTTCATCAATGATGTTCATTGTTAGTAATTTTGAGTGCATTCATTTACATGATCAAATTATATCCTTTGTTTCTTTTCATGAAGGATGTGTTGATAAGACTTGAATGTTAAGTTTGAACTCAGATTAAATTAGCCAATTTGTGAAAACAAAGTTGCAAATTGGGAACAAATTGCCAAAACTCAAGTTTAAATTTTGACCAATATAAACAAGTTGCACATACATTAGAATCTAATGTGAAGAAAAGCAAAACTTACTTCCATGTGTAAAAATATTGTACCACACATAATCCTCCTAAGTAATGTCCCTACCATTAGCATAGGCCAAAATAGGTGATGAAAACAATTGGGAATCATAATTTTGTTCAACCAATGAGGAACTACCTCACCATTGTTGGATTTTTTGCTTTTGTTTCTTCCCAAGTATGTTACAATATACTCCCAACATGCTCTAACCCAAGTTCCCAATGTGTTCCTCAACATGTTCCTAACATCACCTTATTTTGTTCCTTTGTAGGTGGTTGGAAATTTTGGAATGTTTTTATATTCCAAATGAACATTTCTATAAGGGGGAATGTCCAAAGTTTCAAAACTTTTTGGTGATGGGCCAATCAAAGAGGTTCATTGTAAGTAAAAAAAGGAAAAAAAACCTTGGAAAGCTTGAATTCAACTAATTAATATGTATCACATTACTATAGTACCTTTTTATGCTTGGTGGCAATTATGTTATCTTTAAATGAAAAAAATTCTTGCAATTATTTATTTGCCCAAAACATCAAAAGTTTAAAAAATAACATGTTTGTTGACATTAAAATTTTGATAACTTGGTGTAATTATGTAAGTTGTATTTAAGGTCTATTGTTTTCTTTGTTTCTAGAACTCAATACTTAACATGTATGTGATTTACAAGCCATTTCTCTACCTATGTCTAGCAACAATGGGACAACAACTCCAATGTCTATTATGATTCACTTAAATTGTTAAATATAATGGAGTCCATGTTGCTTACGACCAATAACTGTGATGAGGAAAGGAAATTGTGTGCTAATTCATTTCCAATGATTCTTTTTCATTTTGACATTAAAATAAAATGATTAACTATCATCACCAAATATTTTTATAATATAAATTGAAAATTCTCATAAATTAGATCATTTTTATTGCCAACCTTGATTTTTGAAAAATAAACAATTTATTCAATACTTGAATGTGAAACCAGCTAATGGATTATGGTATATCATTATAATAAATAACATAAATACATTTATTGATGTCAATTTTCAACCTATATGCAAAAATTATAATCTTAAATATCATATTGTAACAATTTTTTTTGGCATGCAACATTCAATCAAACATCAACACCCAACTCCATTGTTTGATTATTGTGGTTAACCTCTATAACAAAAATCAAACATTTCAACCAAAACAACCCAATGAAGATTAATTAACATTCAAACCAACATAATCAAATAATGCCATCAATAGAAATTAATGAACTTGGTCTCCCTATTCTTTTCACTATCAAAGGAATCACCAAACAATATTAAATTTCCACAATATTTTGTCAAAGAATTGCAAACCCTAACATAGTTCTAAGGATTATGCGGGTATGATTTCTCACATATGGATTGCACATCAAATTGACAAGCTCAAATGCTAATCTATTTTATTAGAAGGAATGTGTGTGTGCACTTTTGGGAGATTAGAGTTGCCATATAAAGCTAAATGGTGATGCAACTATATAGCTTATAAAGACAAACTCTAAAAACATTATGCTTCCTTCACACTTGTGTTAGGATTTCTAGTTGTAGGGTTCTTAATACCTAAATAATTATTAACAAAATGCCATGTGATGTCTATATATTATCATCCTACATTAGTGCTAGCTAGCATGGATGATGCATTTCCACAATAGCCTAGTGTTAGGGTTTCCTACCTCCAAAAAAAAAATTTCCTTCTCGAAATAATCGCAATTCACACGTGGAATAAGATATAACTAAAAAATCTTTTTTGTCATATAATCCATCCTACATGGTGGAAATGACTTCTTTTTTGGGTTGATGTTTGATGTTGATTTAGTCAAAAAAGGAAAAAAAAATTGTCATTAGATGATTTAGGGTTTAGGGTTGATTGGACTCTTTTGCAAAAAGAAAAAGGGAGAAAAAGAAAGAAGGTACCATAGTACCTTCCCCACTTGGACACATCTTTGCCAAATAATTAATTAATTTTGAGGATTTCATTTCAACTATTGATGAATTTTTTTTTTTTTTTTGGGAAACATAATTCAAAGGTTGACAATAATGGGTAGTTCAAATTGGTGGGTTTTTATTTTTGATTTTTTTTGGGGGGCAAAATTTACTATTAGGCGACATGAGAAAATCATGTTAGTCCAATGTACATACGGGGTGAGATTCTTTGTAGGGGATGATTTGGACATGAGGAGATTCTATTTGGAGGTGGGGTACAAAGCATTGAATCAAAGGACTTTTTCAAAGGGCTACTATGAAAATTTTGATTTTTAAGCTCAAAATTTTATGATTTTTGAAGATTTGGTGGTAGCCTATCACTAGAAGAACATTAGCTTCCCACCAAGATAACACTTGTGCTACATGAAATGACACTTAGGGTTTGATGTTATGTAGCACTCTTGAACTGAATTGGAGACCAAACTTGTAATTCTAAACATTTAACTTAATATGCAATTCGACACTATGTGATTGATGCCCTAGAGTATGTTCTAATGTTTTCAGATAGTTGCTGAAAATGCAAAACCTAGCACCAAGTTCAAGTGCAATCCACTTACATTCGATGATGTAAAACTTGTCAAAACTCTAAAGAAAACAACACGAGAAGGAAGTAGTGAAAATTGAGAAAAAACCCAACTACTAAGTTTTATTTTCATGGGTGCCAAAATTTATGCTATACCCATGACTCATGTTCAACACAAAATAATTCACAAAAAGGTCTAGTTTTAAATTATTTTAAATTATTATTTTTATTATTGATATTTGTTGAAATTGTTGGGAATCAAACTCTCAACAACTTGTGAAAAATTGTTTATTGTCCCAACCATTTGGGTTACTTTGTTAGAAGCCAAGTTAGCATGCAAAATAATGTGCCCCTAAAAAATACACCAGAGCTTTCACCTGAGGTTGTTACTACCATGTGATTAGAACCCAACCCTAATTATTATTTTTAATTTTAAAAATAATTTTATTATTTAAATAATAATTTTAGAAAAAGAAAAAAAAGAAAAAAAAAAAGAGATGAGGAATCCTGGGAACCTCTTGTTTGTATTCTACAAGTGGAGTGTTTTATAATAGAAAATGCATGCAAGCATATTCAGTGGATGTCACATATGGCAGGATAAAATCTTGTACATGAAGTACATTGAACCTGGCTCCTCCCCTTTTGCTTCTGAGTTTCCTCTTCCCAGTCATGAAATTGATGAATTGTTTGAAAAAATAAATTCAAAACAATAAATAAATAAATAAATAAATAATGAATAATAAATAATTTTTTTGATCCTCCAGTTACATAATATTGGGTTTTTTGGGCTCATATTAATAATTTATTAACTTGGGCTTTCAAGGATTGCAACCAAATTTGCATGGAAATTCTCAGGCAATAATAATATTGAACTCTGACTTAAAAGGATCTTTATCTCTTTGGTGAACTCAGAAAAAACAACCCAATTCAACCAAATTGTGCATATATGTATTTATGTGTGCATGTGTGTGTGTTTTTTTTCTCAGATCTCTCTCTCTCTCTCTCCCTCTCTCATTCATGTGATTGATTTCAAGCAAATTATGTCTAGACTAAGGATCTGATCTCTCAGTAAAGTTTCTGAAGAACCCAATTCTCCAGTTCCAAGTTGTGGTATTCTTTCTCTCTCTCTCTCTCTTTCTCACAAAATTGTCATTTTGATTTTGGCATAAATTGGGTTTGGGACTTTTTTTTTGTGTTCAAGAGTTTGAGGGAAATTGACTACAGAATTATTGAAGCAAGTCTCCTTTAATTTGTTGCAGTGCTGCACAAATTTGTAGACTGCTGAGAAGAATTTCATTGACATTGATTGACAAGAAAGACTTGTGTGTTCAGAAATTTGACAAAAGGGACTCCAGTTCTAATGGAAAGGAAGATGGTGAGGAGTCCTGGTGGTGGCTTCTTTGTGGAGACCACAGTGCCTGAGCAAAGAGAGCAAGCAAATGGTGTGTTGTTCCCCAGGTTGCTTCAGCCTGGAGGAGGAGGAGGCGCAGCAGCTTCTGATCTGAATTCTCTGGTGGGAGCTATCAAGAAGCATAAGAGTTGGCTTGAGCAGCAGCTCAAGCTCAGTGGTGCAGTGCTGCTGCGTGGCTTTGGAGTGCACACTGCTGAAGATTTCAACGCTGTGGTGGAAGCTTTTGATTACCCTGAGCTTCCTTACATCGGAGGTGCTGCTCCTAGATACAAAGTGGTGGGAAGGGTTTACACCACCAATGATTCTCCCCCGGATCAGACTGTCACCTTCCACCATGAAATGGCTCAGGTTGGTCCAGCGGCTATATATACATACATACAGAAAAGAATTCTCTTCTACAAGTCTTCTTCTTTGCAACTGCTGCAATTCTGAGAGTCTGAGCTCATCTCTTTGGTGATGTTGTTCTTGGGTGGATGGGTGTGTGGGTACGGTGGTTTTTTTTTCCCTTTTTTTGGTGATCAGGTGCCAGAGTATCCAGGGAAGTTGTTTTTCTTCTGTGAAATAGAAGCTGCAGAAGGTGGGGAGACGCCCATAACTCTGAGCCATGTTGTGTATGAGAGGATGCTGAAGGAGTGGCCAGAGTTTGTGGCACAGTTGCAAGACAAAGGCTTGCTTTACACTCGTAATCTCACAGACGGCGACGACCTCACCTCCGCCATTGGCCGTGGCTGGCAATCCACTTTCTTGACCGAGGACCGTGTCGAAGCCGAGAAAAGGTTTTGTCAAAACAAACAAACAAAAAGCTCCCCGGACCCATCTTTCTCTCTCTCTCTCTAGTGTCTGTGACAGTGTCTTTTCCTCTTCGAAGAAACATTGAAACATCCCTCAACTCTCTCTCTGTCTCTCACTCTCACTCTCAACCACACAGACAGACAGACAGACACCCACACGGAGGATTTGTCTGAGGAATAAACAGACTTGAGCATTTGACGATGAGACTTTGATGAGAACTTACAACTTCTTTCCATTAGGCTGTTGTGATCACAGGAGCTTTCCATTATAATGCACTTGGGTGGAGTTTTTTTTTTTTTTTTTCCCCTCCTGTATCTGGACGATGATCGTGTTGTTTGCTTCAGGGCGGCGAAGCTGGGAGCACAATTGGAGTGGTTAGAAGATGGGGGAGTGAAGATGATTACAGGACCCATGCCAGCAGTCAAGGAGGATGAGCTGCGACAACGACCTGTCTGGTTCAACAGCATGGTTTCAGCTTCCACTGCATGGAAGGATTCCCGCAATGACCCTGAGAAAGCATGTTCTTTCGGAGATGGAACTCCACTGCCCAGGAATGCTGTTCTAGGTTGCCTCCAAATACTTCACGAGGAGAAAGCTGCCATCCCGTGGCGCCATGGCGATGTTCTTCTGCTTGATAACACTGCAGTTCAACATTCCCGCAACACTTTTGTACCTCCACGTCGTGTGCTTGCTTCTTTGGTCAAGTAAACTGGTCACAAATCAAAAACCCACAACATCAAATCTAACAAAGTTACCCCAAAGAGAAAAATAAATCTAGCTGTGACATTCATGATGAGGGGATCACAAGTTTACTCTCTCATGTGTTTGTTTTTTTTTGTTGCAGCTCTGTCAAATGTGTTTTGTTTGTTTCCACATGAAGAAGCTTTGACGCTCAATGTCGAGCTCATGTGTTTGTTGCAGCTCTGAATGTGTTTGTTTGTTTGTTTGTTTGTTTGTTTCCACATGAAGAAGCTAAGTTCATGTTGAGCTCAATGTGTGAAATTCACGGATCTGCATGTTTGTTACAGCTAATCTCATGAATGTGTTTCCATAGTAATGGTTTTGTAAACACACTAATGTCAGCTGAATCTCTTGCTTGCAATGGAGCTTAGATCCGTGTTGGTCCGGTATCAACTTTTGAAACATACCAGCCTAGTCATGACTCCTGGTATCAGGGTTTTTGTTTTGTTTTGAAACCAAAAACAAATTACCAGGTGTGTATTGGAGGCGCTGGACTATTGAATTGTATGAGGCTGTTTGCTTCTCCTTCCTGAATGTCTGCTTCTTTGTTAGAGGAGTGGGAATGCTTGGATCAACCAACAAGTGGATTGGGTGGTGCATGGATTCTGCACAAGGTATTATTGCACATGCAGGTTTGTTTGAAAATTTCACCTTGTGTATGATGAGTGAACTTTTGCTGTGTTTTTTCTTACTTTGCGGATAACTCTATTATGTGTTGTAGCTTCTTGATCAAACCCTAAATCCTAACTAACCTGCTGCAGGTTCAGGAATCAAACGACAAAATCTTCACCTAATGCCAAATTGTGAACTTACCTTGTGCCAAGAAGTTGTAGAGGTAAACCTAGTATGTTGCATTCAAACTCTTGCTCATGATGTTTTGTTTGGGATGCTCAAATTCTTAATGCAAATTTGACTTGAAGAAGATATATGTTTAGTGCTAAACTATATTGGTTGATTTCGAATGAAGTCTGTGTTGCAATCAAAATGGTTGTTGGAAACATGTCAAGGAAATGTTTTACAAAGTATTGTAATGCCCCCAAAACTTCAAACTTTGTTTCAGGATTTCTTGGCAACTCTCCAAAAACTAGCTCTAGTGAATTAAAGCTTTCTCCCTAAAATGTAATACCAAACAGAATTTTGGATTGGTTTAAAAATTTGTGCAAATCTTGCAATTGCTCAAAACTTATAAACAAAGTTCATTGTCCTAATTATTCATGAACTCTTTGTAATGTTCATATTACTTGACGTTTTGTTTTGATCATTGTCATTGTGTTTTATAAGTTGATTTAAGGGTTGTGGGTTAGTTTCAAAGTGTTAGTTTCCTTAGTGTCAACGATGTTGGTTTGGTAAGTGGTTTTCTTCTTGCCTTAAACATAGTTTTTCTAAAAACGTTATTGTTCATTTTCTTCTTTTGGTTGTTTATGTGATTCAAAAAAGACTTATGGGATTGCAAGTCTGAAATGTTATTATTCGAATTGAAAAAAATGGGTCAAAAAAAATCACTCACAAGCACATAGGGGGAAATATGATTTTGTTCTGTCACTTATGTGAGTTGAAAAAAAACCACTTGTGAGCCCGCTAATGTTCAATATAATTTATTTTTTTTCATCTATGTGAATAAATAAAAACCATTTTCAAGTCTGTAAATGTGCAATATCGTTTATTTTTTTCTTTTCACATGTGAATAAAAAAAACCACTTGTAGGCTCACAAATGTGCAATATCATTTGTTTTTTGTGCCCATGTGAATAAAAAAGCCAACTTATGGGCCGATGAAAATACAATATCATTTTTTTTTCATCTAATGTGTGAGTCGAAAAAACCATTTGCAAGCTCCCAAGTGAGTAATCCTTTAGAAATATTTAGAATAAAATGATCATGGTCTTGACTAAATGACTACAATCAAACCATGGAACTAATCTTTTGTTAGATGTAGAATGAAAATCAAAACTATCAAAAAAATTGTATTTAGGTTTTAAAAGTAAGCAAGTTGATTTTTTAAGAAAATTAATAAGTTGATTGAACATTAATTTTTAAAAAAATTAATTAGTTATTTAGTTCTATTTTTTGTTGTTGTTTTTTGGTTCTTTTCATTGTGTCAGTCGGTTTTTTTTTTGGTGTTGTTGTTCAACTTTTCTTATTGATGCTTGTTAGTTTGGTACTAGTGGTAACCCGTGCCTGCAAGGCACAGCATGGCACCAAAAATTGTGATTTCCAGCATCATTTGCACATTAGCCTCCTTCTGAGAGAGCACCATCTTGACGTCGCATTGCGTCGCTACTGCGATCTGGGGATAGCCACAGACGCAGAAACTGCAAACCGAAAAAAAAAAAAAAACAGAAGCAAAAGAAACCATCTTGTAAAGCCGCTGAGACTTAAACCTAAACACTCAC